>JGI25382J43887_10000999_pt1 | contig 10815 bp, 8 predicted proteins | sample GraSoi013_1_40cm_3_FD_43887 | JGI IMG/M metagenome (IMG submission 43887) | reverse complement strand
ATATATCGTTTTCTTCCTCCTACCAAGTCGGACCTTGATGCACGATCTTACCGCCAACCATGGTCATGTCGGCGGTGATGTCGCGGATCGCCGATTCCGGCACAGTGAGCGGATCGGCGCTCAAAACCGCGAGGTCAGCGAGCTTCCCAGGTTCGAGCGAACCCTTCTTGTCCTCATCGAAGGTCAGATAGGCGCCGTTCAGAGTCGCGCAGCGCAGCGCCTCCGCACGAGTGATCGACTGCTCGGGCGCGATACGTTCATTGGTCACGCGTGAAAGCCGCGCCACCGATTCCCAGATCGGCCAGAACAAAGAGATCGGCACATTGTCGGTGATGAGCCCGACCTTCACGCCGGCGTCGATGAGATCCCTCAGCGGCGTATTCTCCCGTTGCCGCTCGCGCGGAAGTCGCGCCTGCCAGGTGTGTCCCTCCTTATAGATGTTCGAATTCGTGTGCGATGTGAGGACGAGGCCCATGCGGACGATTCGCTCGATATCCCTTGGCGAAAGGATGCTGATGTGCACCACGACCCAGCGCCGTCCTTTGAGCGGTACTTCCCGATCGACTTCGTCCAGGAGATCGATGACGCCGGGCGAGTTCGAGTTGAGAACCGCGCGGATGTCGTTTCTGGCGCACTGGATCAGCACCTCCTTCAAGCGCTCGCGCGGCAGTCCGGTATCGTAGTTGAAGCCGGCCCATCCGGTGTAGGGAGAAGCCGACGCNCGCACGTCGTCGCCCGGCTGCCGCCCGANATTGGCGTAGATGCCGNTCAGCTTGAGCCAGTCGTCGCCGGANGCCGGCTCACCGAGCCATCCGCCCCAGCTCTCGATCAACGATCCGAGCTTCGCATTTCCGGCGGTCTTCCAATCCGGGCTGAAGACCAGGCCCGCACGCATCGTCAGCGTGCCGTCGCGGTAGGCGTCTTTGTAGGCCCGGATCACTTCGTTGGCGACTCCATGCCCCTCGAAGATGCTGGTGGTGCCGAATGCGTGGTAAGCCTTGGCCGCGATCGGTATTCCGCGGGCGCGATCGGCGCGCGAAAATTNTGTTGGCTTGCGGAACCAGATCAGCTCGGCCGTCGGTTGCATCCCGTCCTCAATGAACACTCCGGTCGGGTCTCCATTCGCATCCTTCTCGATGACGAGCTCTCGCAGTGGCGAGACGGTATCACGCGTAATGCCGGCGCGTTTGAGCGCTTCCGTGTTGGCGCAGGCCACCAGCGGCGGCGTGCTGCGCCAAAAACCCCAGATCGATCGAATGAACACCGGGTGGTTCGGGGCCGCGGCATCGAGTTCCTTCCGCGTCGGCCAGCGTTTCTCGGCCAAAATATCGGGAACATCGAAATAGAAGGGCGGATCACCAATCGGCATTGTCACGATCCATTCGCCAGGCGCTTTTTGGCGAGCGAGTTCGGCGACCCGATCCTGGACGTCGCGGATCGAACGGACACGGCCGAGCGAAGGAAAGACGTTTTTGAGTCCTTCCCGGTCCATGTGCGCATGGCTATCAATCAACCCAGGGATGACTGTTTTTCCTCGCAGGTCGATGGTGCGCGTTGCCGGAGCAGTGACCGCCGCCATAGCGGCATTTGGCCCCACCGCCACTATGCGGTCCCCGGCGATCGCAATGGACTCCGCAATTGCAGAACTGCGATCGAGGGTGATGATCTTGCCGTTACGCAAAACAACGTCGGCGGGCCGGTTCTGGCCAAACGCCGTTGTTACGGTCGCGCCGGCGGCTGCCTTCAAAATATCGCGGCGTCGCATGGCAGATCCTATCGGGCCGTTGTCGACAGGCCCTTGTAAATGAATTTCTGCACTCGGTAGCCCTGCGACTCGCCGGTCACGATATTTCCCTGCGGATCGACGTCGAGGCTGTGCAGATGGAAGAACTCGCCCGCCTTGCGCCCGGGTCTGCCGATGTGGCCGATCTCTTCGAGAGACTTGCGATCCAGAATCGCGATACGTTCGTTTGATCCGTCGGCGATATAAACGAAACGCTGCTCCGGATCGGCCGAAAGCGCAACGCCGAATGCGGTGCCGGTCCCTTGCGATTCACGCTTGATGAATCCTTCCTTCAAGAATTTGCCCTCGAGGGTGAACGACTGGACGCGGTTGTTCGCCCGATCCGTTACGTACACAATTCCGTCTCTGGAGACCTCAATGCCGTGCGGCGTGTTGAACTGCTGCGGTCCGGAACCGGTCGCCTGGCGAACCTTCGAGGCCTTGTCGTCCGGCTTGTTGCCGTACGCGCCCCAGTGGCGCTTGTAGGCACCGGTCTCGACGTCGAACACGATGACGCGGCGGTTACCGTAACCGTCGGCAACAAACACCTCGTTGGTCTTGTCGTACACCGTAATTCCTGCCGGCCGGCTCAAGTGCGTTGTGTCATTGCTATCGACAGCCACGGCGCCCTTCCCGATCTGCAACAGAAACTTTCCGTCTTTCGTGAACTTGAGGACCTGACCATCGCCGTCGCCGTTACCGGTGAGCCAGACGTTGTCCTTCGCATCAACGGCGATGCCGTGCTCGCCACTGCCGGGACGTCCATCGCCATTCAGGCGCCGTTCGGCCGTGCAGGACGGACACTCCGCGAAGGCCGAATGCAGTCCTCCGCGATTAAACCATTCGTACTGGCCCCCTTTCGCGGGGCCACCCCATCCCTGGAGATACTTACCGCCCGCGCTGAATTCGACAACGGGTGGAGCCGGCAGGTATCCATTTTCCGTGGCGTTGCCTTCCTCGAGCGTGTGCGGACGGTGAAACACCCAGACATTGCCATGGGAATCTGCGGTCGCGCCACCGACACCACCCAGCAGCATATGCTCCGGCATCGTGGGAAATTTTGGGTCGACTTCGAAAACCGGGAGGACTGGCTTGGCGGCCTGCGGGATGGCCGATGGAATCGCGCCGAAAAAAGCCACCAGTAGCACTGCCGCGAAAACTGTGAAGATCTGCTTTTTCATGTCAAAGCCTCCTATTCCCCTCCTCGCAGAGGAGGGGAATGCGCTCCACCCATACGTCGCCACCACTGCGCTATAGCTCAACCCGTTCTCTTCTTTGCCGGCACCGGCACGCCAGGGATCTTTACATTGACCGAGAAGAGAGTGCTTCTGGTGGTGAAGTAAAGCGTTTTCCAGTCATCCCCGCCGAAGGCGATGTTCGTGGTGGCGGGGTGCCCATGGACGATACGGCCAAGCTTCCTGCCTCGAGGGTCAATGATGTAAAGACCTCCGGCGCCGCCGCTGTAGACGTTGCCCTGAGTGTCGACCTTCATACCATCGGGAACGCCGGACTCGGCGCCGCCGAGATCCACGAACACGCGGCTGCTGTCCTTCGCCGTGGTGCCGTTCGGCAGTACCTCGTAGGCTCGAATATGGCGCCGCCGGGAGTCTGCAACGTAGAGAATTTTTTCGTCGTGTGAGAAGGCAATCCCGTTGGGNCGGACCATGTCGTCGACGACGAGCGACATCGTTCCGAGATCCGCCGAGACGCGGTAGACGCCGGAGAGCGTAACATCCCACTGGTCGGGTGCTGCGGGGCCGCCCGGATCAGTGAAATAAATGGAGCCGTCGGACTTCACGACAACATCGTTGGGCCGCAGCAGGCGCTTGCCTTGAAAACTGTTGGCAATGACCGTGAGGCTGCCGTCAAGCTCGTAACGCGTGANGCGCCGGGTCAGGTGTTCGGCCGAGACGACGCGTCCCTGTAGATCGCGCGTCATCCCGTTGGCTTCGTTGGTCTTCTCCATCGCCACACCGGCACCCTGGCCGGGCGTGTATTTGATCCGCCTTGCACTGTTGATGTCGTTGAACAGCAGATAGTGGCCCTCCGCGATCCACACGGGGCCTTCCGCAGGACCGATGTCGCCGCCATAACCGGCCGCGAGCTCCCGAATCGGCTCGGACGTGCTGATGATGCCGTTGAGCTCGGGCATCATCTGTTCGATGNGCTTCGCCGATTGCGCCCGGACGTCCCGGCCGCCGCCCACGATCAGGAGCCCGCCGGCTGATGCTGCCATGCTCAACATTTCTCGACGTGAGATCGTGCTACGCATGCTTTTCCTCCTTGCGAATGGGCTTGAGTGAACTCCGGCCCGTTTTGCCCGATGGATTTCGTGCCGGTGAATATAGCGCGTTTAGATGCCTGCCAGCAATTTCGAACGGTGTAGAATTCGGCAGGTATTCAACGGAAGCCAAATCGGGAGGAGTTTATGCGAAGATTCACGCGCCGTCAGTTCGTCACAATCGGTCTGGGAGTGGCCGCTTTAAAGACTACTTCGGCCTTGACCCGTACCCCCATCGCACAACGTGCAGCGCCGGATGAACTGCTATCGCTTTCACTGAGCGAGGTCTCGAAGCGCATTCGTTCAAAGCAGGTCACCTCCGTTGAACTAACCCAGGCTTTGCTGGGCAGAATCAAGGTCTACAATCCGAAGCTCAATGCATACATCACCGTCATGCGTGATCAAGCGCTCGCCCAAGCCGCACAAATGGATGCCGAGATCAAGGCGAACCGATTCCGCAGCCCCTTGCACGGGATTCCGATCGCGTTGAAAGACAACATTGATACCGCAGGCACACGCACAACAGCCGCCAGCGAAGTTTTCGACGATCGTATGCCGAGCGAAGACGCTGAGGTGGTCCGAAAGCTCAAAGAAGCTGGGGCAGTCATGATCGGGAAAACGAATCTGCATGAATTTGCCGCCGGTGGGTCATCCGCCTCGACATACTTCGGTCCGGTGCGCAATCCGTGGGCTTTGGATCGAATCCCTGCTGGATCCTCCGGCGGATCGGCGGCGGCCGTGATCGCCGATATGGCTTTCGGGGCGTTGGGGACCGACACAGGAGGCTCGGTGCGTATGCCCGCCGCCTACTGCAGCATCGTCGGACTCAAGCCCACCTACGGCCTGGTATCGATTCGCGGGATTATCCCGCTAACGTATTCTCTGGATCATTGCGGACCAATGACCAGGACCGTCGAAGACGCAGCGATGATGCTCAATCAGATGGCCGGCTATGACTCTCATGACGTTGCCAGCGTTGAGCACGCGAAAGAAGATTATCTGGAGTCCATGAAGCAGCCGGTTTCAGGAATCCGATTAGGAATTCCGCGGGCGCCGTTCTTCGATCAAGTCGATGAGGAAACGATGAAGGCCGTCGAGGCAGCAATCGGTGTCCTTTCGAAGTTGACCAAAACCACAGTCGAGTGCCATCTGCCGAGCACGGCAGGTTTCGATAATATTGGAACGGCGCTCGGTGCGGAGCGGCTGGCGTACCATCTGGAACTCTTCCGCAAAAATGCACAGCGGTATTCCCTTGGTGTTCGTCAGAACCTCGATACCGCAATCAAGAACGTGAACGATACCGCCGGACAGCCTTGTTCCGAGAAAGTGATTGATTACGTCACCGCACAATGGCGGCTGATCTCCATTCGCAAAAACATTGATGCGGCCTTCACGAACTTCGACTTGGTTGCCTTGCCGACCATGCGCATTACGCCGCGCACAATCAACGATTCACTGAATCGGGAGGAGGAACCCAAGCCGCGCGAGCCGGAAGTCATTTCAAACTGCACGCCGTTCAACATATTCGGACTGCCCGCCATCTCGGTCCCATGTGGTTTTTCGAAAGACGGACTTCCGATCGGATTGATGATTGCCGGTCCGCGGTTCTCCGAAGGAAAAGTGCTCGCGCTCGCAAATGCGTATGAAAAAGTTACGGAGTGGCATACCCGGCGGCCGCCTGTAAATCCGGAGACAGTCGTTCCTCCAGTGATCCGGAAATCCTGACTGTCTACTTGCCCAGCAGCGCCAGGCTCGCAAAGGCGGTCGCTGCATCCTGCATGAACCGGAATTGCATGGAATCCGGTTCGTGACGGCTGTTCAGCGAATCCGCCGCCCATGAGCCGGACTCGCGATCCTGATGCGCTCTGAGCCAATCCAATGCGCGGGCCACAGCCTTATCGGAGCGTGACATGCCTGCTTGTTGCAGGATGAACGCTGCATAGGCAGTGGCATAGCTGTTGCTTCCCTCCGATGGCGGCGCCTCCGGGTGCGGCCTCCATGGCCCTAAAGACGCGATGGCCCAACCTCCGTCAGGTTGTTGCGCCCGCAGAATCTCATCGAGGATGGCTTTTCGCAACGGCGCCGGCAGAGCGGCCGGCAACTTCGACGAGGCCCATACGAGCGCCAGGCGATTGTGGAGCGGTTGACTGGCCCGCTCGCGTTCGAGGTAATCGGTCAACGCAGCGATCCGCTCCTTGACATCCGCCCGTTCCCGGTATTCGGCTGGAGCCGTCCCGACCGCCAGGGCGGCCAGCGACGCACCATAGAACGGCGCATCCGGAGTGGACCACGGATCGTGATTGGCATTGGGCCACTTCCATGCGCCGCGATCCTTTCCCTCGCGGATTTGCAAGGACCACAGCCGGTCAAAAGCGCGCTTCGCGTCCGCGCTCAAGGTCTTGCTGCCCGCGTTCTGGAACGAGAAAAACAGCGCGGCGAAAACCGCCTCAGCGCCCTGCCGGTTCCCCTCCGCGTCCGCCTGCGCGTGAATTCCTTCGAGCAACCCCTTTTCATAAACGGTCGGCTGGCTCTCGGCGAGAGCCTTCCGGAGCACCGGGCGGGCCAGCAGATAGGTCACTCCCGTATGACAGGAAACGCAAACCCCGCCTTCGGCCTTGGCTCGCGGCCAGGCAAACCACTCCTTCTGTCTTGAATCAAGGTAGTCGGCCGCACGCTTCGGGTTCCAATCGGCGCAGAAACCGGTCACCGCCAACGCAGCCATCATAGCCGTCAACAAAGCAGTTCTCTGCATCTCGACCTCCACGTGATCTGCCTTACTGTAGCGCTTTCTGTTTTGCCGTACAACGTGCTCCCGCCTATTGAGGATGCGTCCCTGAATTCTATTGCGGCAATGCGAACACGTACATGGCGTTACTGCCGCTGGTGGTGTCCGCTTCGGGAGTCAAACCCACTCCGAGGGCAGCGATCGCCCCGCCGCCGGCCGCGACAGCGATGTATTGGCGGCCGTTGATCGAATAAGTGATCGCGGCGCCGACGACCTGTGACGGAAGCCGGGTCTGCCACACGACCTGGCCGTTGTCGGTATCAAGGGCTCTCAGGTAGCGGTCCATGGCGCCGTTGAAAAGGAGCCCGCCTCCGGTGGCCAGGATTGGGGAGTAGTTGGATACGCGCGTCTCCCAGCTCCACAACGTCCTGCCGGTCTCGACCGAGATCGCGTCGATACGGCCGACCCTGTCTTTGCCTGTTGCGAACTTTCCGACGTTCGTCGTGTTGTAGACAAACTGCGGTTCGACACCGCGATCGGTGCGCGCCGTTGAGTCNATGCAGAGATTCGAAAGCGGTATATACATGACGTTGGATTTCGGATTGTAGGCGCCTTGCGGCCAGTCGCGTCCGCCGTTGTAGGTTGGGCACACGTGATAGGTCTTGTTGACGTCCTTGAGCACCGCGTTCTCGTTCACGGTGACGAGCCCCTTCGGATCGATGCGGGCGACGATGTTCTGCTCGTTGGTCGGCTTCGCCCATAGGAATTCGCCATTGGCCGCATCGAAGCTCCAGGCGATTCCGGTCTTGCACGGGACGCCGGTCAGCGTCTTGCGAGGTCCACGCCGCGCGTTCGGATTGACCGCGAGCAGGTCAGGGGCGGAAGGGTTTACCGGCGTATTGATGATCATCATTTCGAACGTGCATTCCTGATCCCAGTTGTCGCGCGGCAGGACCTGATGCTTCCAGACCACTTCGCCGGTCTTGGGCCGGACCGCAAAGCGCGTGTTCGTGCCGGCCAGTGTTCCGCCCGGCGTACCGCGCTGAGCCTCCGATGCCGGTCCGGCGCCACTCGAGCCGTAGTAGACCAGATCGAGTTCGGGATCGTAGGTGAGCTGGCCCCATACGCCTGTCATCCAACGCTTCTCATATGGGGCGCCGGCCCATGTTTCGTCACCAGGCTCTCCTGGCCGGGGAATCATCTCATTGCGCCAAAGCTCCCGGCCGGTTCTGGCGTCATGACCCGTGACATAACAACCGTGGCTCGAAAACTGGCACGTAGTGCCCGCGATGACTACGCCGTTAGCGACAATCGGGCCAGTAGAGTTGCTGACCTCCAAGTCGCCGCCACGGTTGGCCTGCCATACCACTTCCCCGCTCCGAGCGCCCAGCGAGACGACGACATTGTCCCAGCTTACGAAATAGATCTGGTCGCCATAGATGGCAATGCTTCGCTTGCGCTGCCCCAGAGCGTTGCGCATCGACGAGGCTGGCGGCCGCGGATGGCGGTACTCCCACAGGAGGTCGCCCGTCGCGGCGTCGATCGCCTGTATCACGTCGCCGGGATTACCCAAATACATTACGCCGTTGTAAACGAGGGGCGTGGCCTCGTTGACGCCGGGCTCCATGGCGCGAGACCAGACCAGTTGCAGATTTTTCACATTGGCTTTATTGATCTGGTCGAGCGGACTGTAGCCCCAGGCTTGATAATTGCCCCGATGGATCGGCCAATCCTGGGGGCTGGGAGCCCGCAGTGTTTGGTCGGTCACCGTAACAAAATTCTGAACGGCTCGTACCGTTTTCGTTGGCGCCTGGGCCGGAGGCGTTGGCGCCTGGGCATTCACCGCCAATGCTATGCCACATAGCAATACACTAATCCGGAGAAATTCTTTACTCGGGCATCTCATTGCACTTCCCCCCTTGGTTTTCAGAACGTCCCGTTGAAAGTTAAAACCGATTTTCTGGTGCAGAGTATAGCCACAAAGAGGCACAAAATTCACGTATGTTTGGGTGTACTATCTGGTGCTTCATGATCCGGGGAATAAAAATATGGCTTTGTGTGGGGGTAGCGCTTGTCGCGTGCAGCAAAACGCCCGCCGGTGNGCCGCCAACCGGATCGGCTCTGGAGAAAACGCACCTCACGATCGGGGTAGCGGTACCGGCAGCGACCTACCTGCCGCTCTATGTGGCAGTGGACGAGGGAACGTTCGCAAAACAAGGCCTGCGGGCGGACCTAGTGGAATTTCGAGGCGGGTCGGATCTGATCCGGGCGATCGTCTCGAAATCCGTCGACGTGGGAGTGGTTTCGCTGGCTGAAATCACTTCGGGGATCGATGCGGGTCAGCCGCTGAAGGCTTTCTATGGAGGATTCAACATCCCCGACTTCGATTGGTATGGCGCATCTTTCATAAAGAGTCTCGCCGACGCNAAAGGAAAACGTATCGGCATCACGCAATATGGTTCCTCTACTGATTTCATCACGCGCTATGCGCTCACGGTGAATGGCCTCGATCCTTCGAAAGATGTGCAGATCGTCCAGGCGGGTCCTCCCGCGACGCGATTGGCCGCAATGCAAGCCGGACAACTCGACATCAGCATCTTTTCGACGCCCGAAAAATTTCTGGCAGAGGAGCGCGGTTACAAGCTCGTCTATTCGCAAAAACAATTGTCCGATGACTATCCGCAACACCTCATCTTCGCAACGGAGTCGTTTCTAGCCGGCCACCCGAACACAGTGAAGGCTTTACTCCGCGGCCACACGCTTGCTGTACGCATGGCGAAGCAGGATAAGCAGCGCGCGGAACAATCCCTGATCAAACATCTCCAAATCGATCCGAAGTACGTCGAGCGCACGTATACCGAGGTCATCGACCATCTTTACGAGGACGGCCGTTTGCCCAACGAGAAATCCCTCGACATATTCTTCGATATGGGCATCAAGGCGGGCCGCTATAAAGAGCGTTGGCCGCTCACGAGGTTCTGGATCCCGATTTATGTGGACACCTATTCTCAATGGACGCTCGCACCGTCGTAGAGCCGGCCCCGCACATTCAAGTCGAGAGCCTGACTGTCGTTTATGAGAAACCCAAGGCGGCAGGAACACTCATCGCGGTTTCCAATGTAAACCTCGACATCGCGCGCGGAACCTTCGTCACCATCGTGGGTCCGAGTGGCTGCGGAAAAAGCAGTCTGCTGCTATCCATCGCCGGCCTGGTCAAGCCTGCCAGCGGGTGCGTACGCGTCAACGGAAAACCGGTTTCGGCTCCGGGGCGCGATCGCGCCGTAGTGTTTCAGGATTTCGCTCTGATGCCCTGGCGGACTGTAATCGATAACGTCCGGTTCGGATTGGAATTGCAACGGCCTCGAGGGTTGACCGGAGGGGACCTCACCGAACGCGCCTGCCGCTATGTGGAGTTGGTGGGTCTTAAAGGATTCGAGCATTATCATCCGCACCAGCTCTCGGGCGGGATGCGGCAGCGGGTTGGAATCGCACGAGCGTTAGCTGTCGATCCGGAAATCCTGCTATTGGATGAACCTTTCGGATCGCTGGACGCCCAGACACGGGACGAGATGGGAAGCGAGCTTCTCGCCATCTGGGAGCGAAACAGGAAAACGGCGCTGTTTGTCACGCACGGCATCGACGAAGCGATTTTTCTGGCGGATCAAATCGTGGTGATGGCCCGGGATCCCGGCCGGATCACCAAAATCATTTCCGTAGATCTGCCGCGTCCGCGTACGGTCGAGACGACGGACTCGAAGCGGTTCATCGAGTACCGGAGACAAATTCGGGAATGCCTCTGAGATTATGTTCAACTACCGTACTTTGGTTTCCACCATCACGGTGATGGCATTCCTCGCGGTGTGGGAATTTGCGCCGCGAGCCGGCATCGTGGACGCAACCTTTACCAGCCAGCCGACACGCGTGGTTGCCGCCGGCCTCGAGATCATCCGCACGGCCGGGTTTCTCCACGATGTCTCCGTCAGTCTGTCGGAGTTTGCCCTCGGATTCACTCTCGCGATCGCAGTT
>JGI25382J43887_10000998_pt1 | contig 10821 bp, 5 predicted proteins | sample GraSoi013_1_40cm_3_FD_43887 | JGI IMG/M metagenome (IMG submission 43887) | reverse complement strand
GCGAGCAAATCGTGCAGGTTGAGCGGGCCGTCGATGAGGGCTTCGCCGGCCTTGACGTGGTCGCCTTCCTGAACGTTGATGTGCACACCACGCGGGATGGAATATTCCTTCGTGGTTTTGCCATCCTCACTCTCGACGTAGATTTTGCGCATGCCCTTGGCGATTTCGCCGTAGCGAACCGCGCCGTCGATCTCGCTGATGACCGCAGGGTCTCTCGGCTTGCGGGTCTCAAACAGCTCGACAACGCGCGGGAGGCCCCCGGTGATGTCTTTGGTCTTGGTGGTCTCACGAGGGATCTTCGCCAACACGTCACCGGCCTGTACGTCATCACCATCCTGCACCATCAAGTGGGCACGGGACGGCATGAGGTACTTTTTACGGACCTTGCCGGATGAATCGCGTACGAGGATCGCGGGCTGATGCTTTTCGTCGCCAGGGGGCAGCGTGACCACGAGCTGCGACAGGCCGGTGACATCATCGACTTGCTCTTCGATGGTGAAGCCGGGGCGGAGGTCGTCAAACTTCACGGAGCCAGCCGTTTCAGTCAGGATCGAGAAGGTGAACGGATCCCATTCGGCAAGGATCTGGCCATGGGTGACGTGCTCACCGTCCTGAACGCGCAGGCGCGCGCCGTAAACGACGTGGTAGCGCTCCTTCTCGCGGCTCTTTTCATCGACGATGGCGATGAGGCCGGCGCGGTTCATGGCGATGGAGGTGCCCCCGCGGCCCTCGACGAACTTGAGGTCCACGAACTTGACGACACCGTTGTTGCGCGCTTCGAGCGTGGAGCGCTCGGAAACGCGAGTGGCAGTTCCACCGATGTGGAACGTGCGCATGGTGAGCTGCGTGCCGGGTTCACCGATGGACTGCGCGGCAATGACGCCGACGGCTTCGCCGAGCTCGACCATGCGGCCGGTGGCAAGGTTGCGACCGTAACAGAGAGCGCAAACACCACGGCGGGATTCACAGGTGAGCACAGAACGGATGCGCACGCGCTCGATGCCGGCAGCTTGCACCTGGTTCGCAAGCTCTTCGGTGATTTCCTGGTTCACGTCCACGATGACCGTGCCCTCGAAGTCCTTGATCCTATCGAGCGAAACGCGCCCAACGATGCGATCGCGCAGCGGCTCGACTTCGACGCCGGCTTCGACGATGGGCTCGACGTAAATGCCGTCGCTCGTGCCGCAGTCGCGTTCGTTGATGATCACGTCCTGAGCAACGTCGACGAGACGGCGGGTCAGGTAGCCGGAATCAGCGGTCTTGAGCGCCGTATCGGCCAAGCCCTTGCGCGCGCCGTGCGTGGAGATGAAGTATTCCAGGACGGTCAGGCCTTCGCGGAAGTTGGAGGTGATAGGTGTCTCGATGACTTCGCCGGACGGCTTGGCCATCAAGCCGCGCATGCCGGAGAGCTGGCGGATCTGCTGTTTCGATCCGCGTGCGCCGGAGTCCGCCATGACGTAGACGGGGTTGATGTTGCCCTCTTTGTCCTGGTTCTCGAGGGACCTGAACATTTCGTCGGCGACTTTTTCGGTGACGTCGCCCCAGATAGCGATGACCTTGTTGTAACGCTCGCCGTTGGTGATGGCGCCGTCGAGGTACTGCTGCTGAACCTTGACGCCTTCCTTTTCGGCGGTATCGACAAGCTTATACTTGTCGCTCGGAATGAACATGTCGTCAATGCCAATGGAGATGCCGGACTTGGTGGCATAGGTGAATCCCAGGGCCTTCAAGTGATCGAGCAAAACCACGGTGTCTTCGAGCCCGAATCGTAAGTAGGCGTAATAGACGAGCTGCTGAACACCCTTCTTTTTGAGGAGACCGTTCACGTAGGGGAACTTTTCCGGCAAGTGCGAGTTGAAGATCACGCGGCCGACGGTCGTCTGGATGAACTGCCGCTCCATCTTCACGGGCTCGGTGTGCGTGACGTCCTGATTGTCGTACGCGGTGACGAGATCGATGACTTCGCCGGTGAAGCGCAGACGGATCGGTGTGAGCAGTTCAACTTCGCCGGCTTCGAGCGCGAGGATCACTTCGTCGGTGGCGCCGAAGACGCGGCCTTCGCCCTTTGCGCCGGGCTTAGACTTGGTCAGGTAATAGATACCGAGAACCATGTCTTGCGACGGTACGGCGAGAGGCAGGCCGTGCGCAGGCGACAGAATGTTGCGCGAGCTGAGCATCAGCACCGTCGCTTCGACCTGCGATTCCGGTGAGAGTGGAATGTGCACGGCCATCTGGTCGCCGTCGAAGTCCGCGTTGAACGCGGTGCAAACGAGCGGGTGAATGCGGATGGCCTTGCCTTCGACCAACGTCGGTTCGAACGCCTGAATGCCGAGGCGGTGAAGGGTTGGAGCGCGGTTCAAGAGAACCGGATGCTCGCGGATGACGTCCTCGAGAATGTCCCAAACGACAGGCTCCTGCTGCTCGACCATCTCCTTGGCTTGCTTGATGGTCGTGCAGTGACCCTGAGCTTCGAGCTTGTGATAGATGAATGGCTTGAAGAGCTCGAGCGCCATCTTTTTCGGCAAACCGCACTGGTTGAGCTTCAGCTCCGGACCCACGACGATGACCGAGCGCCCGGAATAGTCCACGCGCTTGCCGAGCAGGTTCTGGCGGAAGCGGCCCTGTTTGCCCTTTAGCGTATCGCTGAGGGACTTGAGCGGGCGGTTATTCGTTCCGCGCAGAACTCGGCCACGGCGGCCGTTATCGAACAGCGCGTCCACGGCTTCCTGCAGCATGCGCTTTTCGTTGCGCACGATGACATCCGGCGCGCGGAGTTCCATCAGCTTCTTCAACCGATTATTGCGGTTGATGACGCGGCGATAGAGGTCGTTGAGATCGGAGGTGGCGAAGCGGCCGCCGTCCAAAGGCACCAGCGGGCGCAACTCCGGCGGAAGAACCGGAATCACGTCGAGAATCATCCACTCCGGCTTGTTGCCGCTCTTGCGGAAGGCTTCGAGCACTTTCAAACGCTTGGCATACTTGATGCGCTTCTGAAGAGAGGGATCCGCCTTCATCTTCTCGCGGAGCTCCTCAGAGAGCTTGTCCACTTCGACGCGGCGGAGAAGTTCTTTGATGGCTTCCGCACCCATCTTGGCGGTGAACTGGCCGGGATATTCCTTCTGCAGTTCGCGGTATTTTTCTTCGAGCAGAACTTCCCGCTCGCGGAGAATGGCGACCTCGCCGGGATCCACGACGACGAAAGCTTCGAAGTACAAGATGCGCTCGAGATCGCGCATGGAAATGTCCAGCAAGTAGCCGATGCGGCTCGGCAGGCCCTTGAAGAACCAGACGTGCGAGCAGGGTGAAGCCAGCTCGATGTGGCCGAGGCGTTCGCGGCGGACTTTGCTGAGGGTGACTTCGACGCCGCACTTATCGCAGATAACGCCGCGATGCTTCATCCGCTTGTATTTGCCGCACAGGCATTCCCAGTCGGTGACGGGCCCAAAAATCTTGGCGCAGAAAAGGCCGTCGCGCTCGGGCTTGAACGTGCGGTAGTTGATGGTCTCCGGCTTGGTGACTTCACCGTGGGACCAAGACCGAATTTTTTCCGGACTCGCCANGCTGATGCGGATGGAATCAAAATCGGCGATCAANCTGGCNCGATCATAGGGGCTGCTGCGATACAAGGTTGTTTCCTCCCTCCCGCGNCTTGCGGCGCGGGCCGCGGTCCGATGTGTTTTGCACCGAACCGGCTGAGAACCCAACTGCGGAAACTACAAACTCATCCATTCGTTGCCCTGTAGGGGCGCTCCGACCAGGTCGGAGAGCTCCTACTGGGGAAATGCCGAACTAGTCGGCTGCTTTTTCCATCGGCGGCTTCTGCCGCTTCATCAACTCGACGTCCAGACAGAGCGACTGCAACTCGCGAACGAGGACGTTGAACGACTCCGGCACGCCGGGCTCGATGCCCGGTTCGCCCTTGACAATGGCCTCGTAAATTTTCGCGCGGCCATAGACATCGTCGGACTTCGCCGTGAGCAGTTCCTGAAGGATGTGCGCGGCACCATAGGCTTCCAGTGCCCAGACTTCCATTTCGCCGAAGCGCTGGCCGCCGAACTGCGCCTTGCCGCCCAGCGGCTGCTGCGTGATGAGCGAGTACGGGCCGATGGAGCGCGCGTGGATCTTGTCGTCGACGAGATGCGAGAGCTTGAGCATGTAGATGTAGCCGACGGTAACCGGCTGGTCGAACTGATCGCCAGTCATGCCGTCGAAAAGATTGATTTTCCCGGCGTGCGGTAAGCCTGCAACTTCGAGCAGGTGACGGATTTCCGGTTCGCGCGCGCCGTCGAAAACCGGCGTGGCGAACGGGATGCCGTCGCGGAACCCTTCGGCATGCTCGATGAGCTCATCGTCGCTGAGCTTCGAAAGTGTTTTCCAGATTGCCGTTTCGCCGAACACTTCCTTGAACCACCGGCGCACGGCCTCCGCCCGCACTTCCTTGCTGAGAAGGCGCTTGAGACTGTTACCGAGTTCCTTGGCGGCCCAGCCGAGGTGCGTTTCGAGAACCTGGCCGACGTTCATGCGCGAAGGAACGCCAAGCGGATTCAGAACGATCTCCACGGGCGTGCCATCCGGAAGGTACGGCATGTCTTCCTGGGGCACGATGCGCGCGATGACGCCCTTGTTACCGTGGCGGCCAGCCATCTTGTCGCCGATGGAGAGCTTGCGCTTCATGGCGATGTAGACCTTAACCAGCTTGATGACACCCGGGGGCAACTCGTCGCCCTTCTTGAGTTTTTCCTTGCGCTCCTCGGTGATTTTGCGGAGCACGTCGATCTGTCGCGAGGTCATCTCCTCGACTTCCTCGATTTTCTCGATGAGGAGTGGGTCCTTTTCGTTGAGCTTCAGGCGCTTGAGGTTGCGCGTGGAGATCTTTTCGATAATCTCCCGCGTCAGCTCGACGCCCTTGGTCAACAGGCGCTTGTTGGTCTTTTCGTCGTGCAGGTCGGCCTGGAGAACTTTGCCGCCGAGAAGATCCGTGAGACGCTTGAGACGCTCATCCGTGAGGATGCGGATTTCGTCGGCGAGGTTCTTCTCCAGCTTGAAGACCTGCGTGGCTTCGATGGCCTTGTGCCGCTCGTCCTTCTCTCCGCCCTTGCGGGTGAAGATTTTGACGTCCACGATGGTGCCCTCGATGCCCGGCGGGCAGTAGAGCGAGGCATCGCGAACATCGCCGGCTTTTTCGCCGAAGATGGCGCGGAGCAGCTTTTCTTCCGGAGTGAGCGTGGTCTCGCCCTTGGGCGTGACCTTGCCGACAAGAATGTCGCCGGGCTTCACGACCGCGCCAATGCGGATGACACCGCTTTCGTCGAGGTTGCGGAGGAAGGACTCGCCAATGTTGGGAATGTCGCGAGTGACTTCCTCGGGACCGAGCTTGGTATCACGCGCTTCGATTTCATACTCCTCGATGTGAATCGAGGTGTAGTAATCGTCTTTGACCAGTTTTTCGCTCACGAGGATGGCGTCCTCGAAGTTGTAGCCGCGCCAGGGGAGAAACGCCACGAGAACGTTGCGGCCAAGCGCGAGCTCGCCACGTTCGGTGCAAGGGCCGTCGGCCAGAACCTGACCCTTCTTCACGCGGTCGCCAACGCGAACGAGCGGCTTCTGGCTGATGCAGGTATTTTGGTTCGAGCGCTTGAATTTAATCAGTTGGTAGATGTCCGCGCCCACTTCGCGGCTGAGCACCCCGGAGTGATCGGATTCGACGCGCACGATGATGCGCTCGGAGTCCACCTGATCGACAATGCCTTCGCGTTTGCAGAGCACGACCGCGCCGGAGTCGCGCGCGGTGACGCGCTCCATGCCTGTGCCGACCAGCGGCGCTTCGCCGCGGATNAGCGGCACGGCCTGGCGCTGCATGTTGGAACCCATGAGCGCGCGGTTNGCGTCGTCGTTCTCGAGGAACGGGATCAAGCTGGCGGCGACGGAGACGAGCTGCTTCGGTGAAACGTCGACATAGTCGACTTCGTCGCGGCTCTTTAGCACGAAGTTGCCGGCTTGGCGGCAGTTGACCAGCTCGGTGGTGATCTTCAAGCGGTCGTCGAGCGAAACGTTGGCCTGTGCGACCACGTACTTGTCCTCTTCCCACGCGGACAGATAGAAGCAGTAGGGCTCGTACACGACCTTGCGGCGTTTTAGCTCTTCGTTAAGCTCTTCGACCTTATCCTTTTCCACGATTTCGCCGGCCTTGAACTCACTGTCACCAGCATTGACGATCTGGACGTAGTCGATAATGCGGCCGCCTTTGACCTTGCGGTAAGGCGACTCGATGAAGCCATAGTCGTTAATACGCGCGAAGCAGCTCAAAGAGCTGATCAATCCGATGTTCGGACCTTCCGGCGTTTCAATCGGGCAGATGCGGCCATAGTGCGTGGGGTGCACGTCGCGGACTTCGAATCCTGCGCGTTCACGCGACAATCCGCCGGGCCCGAGAGCAGAAAGACGCCGCTTGTGCGTAATTTCGCTGAGCGGGTTGGTCTGGTCCATGAACTGGCTGAGCTGCGATGAGCCGAAGAATTCACGGATCGCGGCCATGACTGGCTTGGCGTTCACCAGGTCGTGCGGCATGGCCGTAGACATTTCCTGGTACACGCTCATCTTTTCCTTGATGGCGCGCTCCATGCGGACCAGNCCGATGCGGAACTGGTTTTCGAGCAGCTCGCCCACCGCGCGAACNCGGCGGTTNCCGAGATGGTCAATGTCGTCCACGACGCCGATGTTCTTGCGCAGCTTGAAAAGATACTTGATGGCCGAGACGAAGTCCGGTGTATCCAGCGTGCGATTGTCCAGCGGCGTATCGAGTCCCATCTTGATGTTGAACTTCAATCGGCCAACGCGGCTGAAATCGTACTTGCGCGGATCGAAGAACATGCCGCGGAAGAGGTTCGTGGCTGTTTCCAGCGTCGGCGGATCGCCCGGGCGAAGCTTGCGATAAATTTCGATGAGTGCTTCCTTGGAAGAGCGGATCGCATCCTTGTCCAGCGTGCGCGAAAGCACCACGCCAATGTCGTCGCGTTCCGGGAAGAACACGTCGACTTCGGTAATGCCCGCTTCGGCAAACGCCTGCCAGAGATCGGCGGTCAGCGGCTTATTGGCTTCCAGCAACACTTCGCCGGTTTGGCGATTCACGACATCGGCGACGCTGTACGCGCCTTCGAGGTCGGCCAGCGCGGCGCGGACCTGGGAAATCCTGGCCTTGATGAGTTCCTTGAAAAGATTTTCGGTGATGCGCCTGTGTGCCCCGACGATCACTTCACTGGATTTCGGATTGCGGATTTCGTGGGCCAGCTTGCGGTCCACGATTCCCGGCGAAACGTTCCAGTAGAGCTCCTTGTCGCGCAGCGAAATGCGCTCGACCTGGTAGAACGTCCGCAGAATGTCTTCGTTTGATTTCATGCCCAGCGCGCGCAGAAAAATCGAACCGAGGAATTTGCGCTTGCGGTCAATGCGTACGTAAAGGATGTTCTTGGTGTCGTATTCGAATTCCACCCACGATCCGCGGTATGGAATAATTTTTCCGAGNAAATAGGTGCGATTGTTGGCGCTTCTCGAAAAAGACGCCCGGCGAGCGGTGCAANTGCGAAACGATGACGCGCTCCGTGCCGTTGATNATGAACGTGCCGTTCTCAGTCATCAGCGGAATATCGCCGTAAAAAACTTCCTGCTCCTTGATGTCGCGGATGGTTTTTGCGGCAGTGTCGGGGTCCTTGTCGTAGATGGTCAGGCGAATGGTAACCTTTAGAGGCGCGGAATAGGTCATGCCGCGCTCCTGGCATTCGTTCACGTCGTACTTGAGTTGCATGGCCACCGGATCGCCGCACTTGTTGCAGAAGGTCGGCGTGTTCTTGTTGAAGGTCCCGCACTTGTGGCAGATGACGTCTCCGGTCTGATACGGATTCGTGACCACGGACGCGCCGCAATTCCGGCAGGTGGCGCGCAGGTGGTGCAGACCCTTCAAGTTGCCGCACTTGCACTCCCAGTTGCCGATCGAGTAGTCCACGAACTCCAGCTGCGACATCTCGCGGAAATCACGGATCGGAAACACCGACGTGAACACGGACTGAAGCCCGGCGTCCTCGCGCTCGCTCGGCAGAAGATCCATCTGCAGGAAGCGCTGATAGGACTTCATCTGGACTTCAATCAGGTTGGGAATCTGAATCGAGCCCTGGATTTTCGCGAAATCCAGGCGTTCGCGTTCCCGGACGTGCTGATTGGTATTCGACATTTGTGTTTCTACCTCTTCCTTTTCGGGCAAAAAACGGAGAGTGACTGAAAGGACAGATCACCGCGGCGCCATACGATCTGCCCGGGATCGATGCGCACACGGCTGCGGAGGGCCCGAAAAGGGCCCATGACTCCGTACCAAGTACCGGCCTCGAATTGCGTACGCGAATTCCTTTGGCGCAGCCAGCCCGCTTCNTTGCGCCGCGTCCCCGCTCGAAAAACTGCACCGCAACAATTCAGGTGTACCCCCGGCCAGGCGGGGGGCCACCAACTACTTGATCTCCACCTTGGCGCCAGCGTCTTCGAACTTCTTCTTGATCGCCGCGGCCTCGTCTTTGTTGACGCCTTCCTTGACGGTCTTGGGGGCGCCATCCACCAGGTCCTTGGCTTCCTTGAGGCCGAGGCTCGTGACTTCGCGGACCGCCTTGATGACGTTGATCTTGTTGCCGCCGACGTCCGTCAGCACGACGGTGAATTCCGTCTTCTCTTCTGCCGGCGCCCCGCCGCCCGCTGCCGCTCCGCCACCGCCGCCGGCAGCCACCACCGTGGCCGCAGCCGCGGAGACGCCGAAGGCTTCTTCCATTTTCTTCACGAGGTCGGACGCTTCCAGCAGCGTCAGCCCCTTGATTTCGTCCAGGATCGTATCGACTTTCGGCATGACTCTTTCTTCTCCTCTCAATTCAAAAAAGTAAACTCACTGGGCCGCTTCGGGAGCAGGTGCTGCACTGTCCCCGCCGGACCCAAACTTGTCGGCCTTGATGGCTTCGCTAACCGTCACGGCTAGGTTTCGCGGCAATGCATTCAGGGCCATGGCGATGCGCTGCGCCGGAGCGTTCAGCAGGAACATGATCTTGCTGATGAGCTCATCCTTCGAGGGGAGATTTGCAAGCTGCTGAATCTCCGCGATGGAGATGACACGGCCCTCGACCATTCCGGACTTGAACTGGAACGCCGGAACGTCTTTGGCAATCTTGGTGATCGCCCGGGCGAGAGCGACCGGATCGGTCTCGGTGTAAGCGATGGAATTCGTTCCGCTCAGGTTTTTTAGCAAATTCTCGGCAGGCGTTCCGGCCCCGGCGCGCTCCGCTAGCGTGTTCTTTACAACCTTGTATTTACCGCCCGCAGCCTGTACGGCGCGGCGGAGCTTGGTGTCGGCTTCGACGGTGATGCCCTGGAAGGTCGAGAGAATCACGGTCGATACTTTTGCAAGCTCGGTCTTGAGCTTGTCGAGGTCCTGCTGCTTTTCGCTGCGCTTCTTCATAATCTTGCTCCGCTGGAGGGGCCCGCCCAGTNATGCGGCGGCGGCCAGCGCCTCCGNTTCGGCCAGGTCGATGGTGATGCCCGGACCCATGGTCGAGGTCAGTGTGATTTTCTTGACGTATTTGCCCTTGGCCGCAGCCGGCTTGGCTTTCACCACGGCTTCGATGACCGCGTGCGCGTTTTCCGCGAGCTTAGCGGCGTCAAACTGGATTTTGCCGATTGGGCAGTGCACGATCCCGGCCTTGTCCACACGAAATTCCACTTTGCCGGCCTTGACTTCCTTGATCGCCTTCGCGACATCGAAAGTGACCGTGCCGGTTTTCGGGTTGGGCATCAGCCCGCGCGGCCCCAGCACCTTGCCGAGCTTACCNGCAGAGCGCATCATGTCTGGCGTAGCGATCACGGCATCGTAATCCGTCCAGCCTTCCACGATCTTCTGGACGATGTCATCGCCGCCGACAAAATCCGCCCCGGCGTCCTGCGCCTCGCGGACTTTTTCTCCTGCGGCAATGACCAGCACACGCACAGTCTTGCCAAGCCCATTAGGCAAGCCCACCGTGCCGCGAACGACCTGGTCGGAATGCTTCGGGTCCACGCCCAAATTGATGGCCAGCTCCACCGTTTCGTTGAACTTCGTGTGATGAGTCTTTTTCAAAAGCTCGGCGGCTTCGCCGAGCTTGTACGGTCGCGCCTCCACCTTCTTGCGCGCGTTCTCCACGTGTTTTCCCGACTTCTTTGCCATCCCTGCTCCCCTTCGATCCCGCAGCGCCTGAACTTCTAGGCTTCCACGACTTCCAGGCCCATGTTGCGCGCCGTACCCATTACCGTGCGCATCGCTGACTCCAGGTTGGTGGTGTTGAGATCGACAAGCTTGATCTTCGCNATTTCCTCGACTTGCNTCCTCGTAACCTTCCCNACTTTGTTGCGATTCGGCTCCGCGGAACCTTTCGCGATGTTCGCGGCGCGCTTCAGCAGCACCGAAGCCGGCGGCGTCTTCAAGATGAAAGTGAACGTGCGGTCGGTGTAAACCGTCACCAGCACTGGAAAAATCATCCCGTCCGGTTCCTTGGCTGTCTTGGCGTTGAACTGCTTGCAGAAATCCATGATGTTCAAGCCGTGCGGGCCAAGCGCGGTGCCCACCGGCGGCGCCGGCGTGGCTTTGCCTGCGGGCAACTGCAGCTTGATAGTGGTCTGAATCTTTTTTGCCATGTCCCTGCCTCAGTCTCTTTTCAATCTCGCATCTTGCACGGCTTATCCCAGTTTTTCGACGCTTGCGAAATCCAGTTCTACCGGCGTCGAGCGGCCAAAAATCGTCACGGAAACTTTCAGCCGGCTGTG
>JGI25382J43887_10000996_pt1 | contig 10823 bp, 10 predicted proteins | sample GraSoi013_1_40cm_3_FD_43887 | JGI IMG/M metagenome (IMG submission 43887) | reverse complement strand
CGCTCGAGGTCGTGGGGGCTCGGCTGCGCGAGGAAATCCACCGGCGCTTCAAGCGCTCGCTGCACATCCGCCAGGTGGACGCCGGCTCCTGTAACGGCTGCGAGCTCGAGATCTCGGGGCTCACCGGGCCGCACTACGACTTCGAGCGCTTCGGCCTGCACCTGGTCGCTTCGCCGCGGCACGCCGACTGCCTGCTCGTCACCGGTCCCGTCACGCTGAACATGGCCGAGCCGTTGCGCCGGACGTGGGAAGCGACCCCCGATCCCAAGTTCGTGATCGCCGTCGGCGATTGCGGGCGGGACGGCGGCATCTTCCGTGGATCCTACGCCGTCGTCGGCGGCGTGAGCAGCGTCGTGCCGGTCGACGCCATCATCGCTGGCTGCCCACCATCGCCGGCGGCGCTGCTGGCCGGGCTGCTCGCCGCCATAGGCCGCCGACCATGACGGCCCTCGTCTACGTGCTGGCCGTCATCGTCGGCCTCGCGGCCGGCGCCGTCGGCGTCGGCGGCATGCTGGGTATCGGCATGACCTGGCGGCTGCCCGCGCTGCTGCCGCTGGGCGGGGTGAGTCTCGTTCTCGATCCGCTGGCCGGCGTGTTTCTGGCGCTCGTCGGCTTCGCCGCGGTGCCGGCGTCGCTCTACGCCCTCGGCGACACACGACGCACGCCGCGCGGACGCGTGGCCTACCTGCTGTTCGTCGGCGCCATGGCGGTCGTGCCTCTCGCGGCCAACGCGCTCACGTTCCTGCTCGCGTGGGAGCTGATGTCGCTCGCCTCGTACGTGCTCGTCATGCACGACCGCGAATCCCGCGAGGCGATCCGCGCCGGCTGGGTCTACGCGGTGATGACGCACGCGGGCGTCGTGTGCCTGGTCGTCGGCATGCTGCTCCTCGGCACGTGGACGGGCAGCTTCGAAGTCGGCGCCTGGCGGGCCGCGGCGCTGGCGCCCGGCGCTCGCAATCTGGTCTGGACGCTCCTGGCCCTCGGCTTCGCCGTCAAGGCCGGCGTCATTCCGCTCCACGTGTGGCTCCCGCTCGCCCATCCAGCAGCGCCCAGCCACGTCTCGGCCCTGATGTCGGGCGTGATGATCAAGCTCGGTGTCTACGGTCTCATCCGCATCTCGCTCGATTGGCTGGGCGACGGTCCTGCGTGGTGGGGCACGGCGATCCTGCTCGCCGGTGCCGTCTCGGCCGTGGTCGGCGTGCTGTCGGCCATCGTCGATCGCGATCTCAAACGGGTGCTCGCCTTCTCGTCGATCGAGAACATGGGGATCATCCTGATCGGCCTCGGCGCCGGCGTCCTCTACCATGCGGCCGGACTGCCGGCACTGGCGGTGCTCGGCCTGACCGCCGCGCTCTACCACGCGGTCAACCACGCCGCCTTCAAGACGCTCCTCTTCCTCGGCGCCGGCGCCGTCGTCCACGCCACCGGAACGCGTGACATGGACGCGCTCGGCGGCCTCATCAAGCGCATGCCCTGGACCACGGCGTGCTTCCTGACCGGGGCGGTCGCCATCGCGGCGCTGCCACCGCTGAACGGCTTCGTCAGCGAGTGGCTCACGTTCCAGGCGCTCCTGCAGAATCTCCTCATCGAGCGGCCGGGCGTGAATCTCGTTTTCGCGCTGGGCATCGCCGCGCTCGCGCTGACGGGCGGCCTCGCCGTGGCCTGCTTCGTCCGCGTGTTCGGCATCAGCTTCCTCGCCGTGCCGCGCAGCGATGCGTCGGCCCGGGCTCACGAGACGGAAGTGCCGCCGCGCCTGGCGATGACGATGCTCGCGGTCGCTTGCCTGGCCCTCGGGCTCGGCGCGACGGCGGTCGCGCCGGCGCTCGCACGCGTCGGCAGTGAGCTGATCGGCGTCGTCGGGTCGCTCGCGCTCGGCGACGCGCTCACTCTCGACGTCTCGGGCAATTTCGCCAGCCTCTCGGTGCCGGTGGTCGCGGTCGCCCTCACCCTGGCCGGGCTCGGCATCGTCGGCGGCCTTGCCATCACGGGCCGCGGTCGGGTCCGGCGTTACGAGACGTGGAGCTGTGGTCGCATGCTGCAGACGCCGCGCATGGAGTACACGGCCACGGCGTTTGCGAATCCATTCAAGCGCGTGTTCCACTTCTTCTACCGCCCGGTGGAGCAGATCGACATCGCGGCGCATCCCGCCTCACGCTTGTTCGTGCAGAGGATCGAATACGCCAACCCGACGCGCTCGCTGTTCGACGACTGGCTCTATCGCCCGCTCCTCGACAGCGTGCACCGGAGCGTTCGCGTCGTGCGGGTGCTCCAGTCGGGCAGCGCCAATCTCTATCTCGCCTATATCCTGCTCGCGCTGCTCGTGATGCTGGTGTTCGCGTGATCGCGGACCTCGTGGGCGCCGTCGTTCAGCTCGCGCTGGTCAGCCTCGGCTCGCCGCTCCTCATCGGTGTCGTGCGGACACTGAAAGCGCGGCTGGTGGGCCGCCGCGGCCCCAGCCCGTGGCAACCGTACGCCGATCTCCGCAAGCTCCTCGGCAAGGAGCGCGTCGTCTCCACGACGACGTCCTGGATCTTCGCCGTGACGCCGACGATCCTGGCCGCGACCATGCTCGTGAGCGCGCTGATCGTGCCGCTCGTGATCAGCCGCCCGGCCCTCGGCTTCGCCGGCAACGTCATCGTGTTGATGTACCTGTTCCTGATCGGGACGTTCTTCCTCGCCCTCGCCGGCCTGGACGCCGGCAGCGCCTTCGGGGGCATGGGCGGAAGCCGCGAAGTCGCGGTGGCGGCGCTGGCCGAGCCCACCATCGTCCTGGCCGTCTTCGCCCTCGCCATGCGCGCGGGCACGATCAACCTCGGTGGTGTCGTCGAGCGGGTCAGCACCGATCCCTGGGTGGCGCTGGCGCCCGGACATTTGCTTGCCTTCGCCGCGTTCTTCATCGTGATGCTCGCCGAGACGGGCCGCCTGCCCGTGGACAACCCGGCCACCCATCTGGAGCTGACGATGATCCACGAGGCCATGGTGCTCGAATATTCCGGGCCCGATCTCGCCCTCATCGAGTGGGCCGCGGCGATGAAGCTCTTCCTCTTCATGTCCCTGCTCGCGAACCTCTTTTTCCCGTGGGGAGTGCCGACTCACGCGAGCGTCACGACGCTGGCCGTCGGTGCGATCGTCCTGGCCGCCAAGCTCGCCGTGCTGGCCGGGCTCCTGGCCGTGATGGAGACGGGGGTGGCCAAGCTCCGCCTGTTCCGCGTGCCCGAGTTGCTGGCCGGGTCGTTCGCGCTCGCCCTGCTCTCGGTCACGTCGATGTTCCTGCTGCGATGACGTCCGCGCCGATCACGACCGCGACGAACTTCCTGGCCTTCCTCGGACTCGTGTCGACGCTGCTGATCGTCTGGCGACAGAACTGGCCGGGCCGGCGTCGACTCTTCATCGTGCAGTCGCTCCTGCTCGCCGCGCTCGCCGCCATCATCGCCGCCTACGCTCATCGCCCGGAGCTCTTCCTCGTCGCGGCCATCGTCGTGCTCCTCAAGGCGTGGTTGATCCCGCGGATCCTCGGCCGCATGGCGGCCGGAACGCCGCCGCGGCCGGTCACTCCCGGGCGTTCGGCTGGCCTGTCGCTCCTCGCCGCCGGTGGCCTCATCGTGGCCGCCTACGTGATCATGTTGCCCGTCACCACCGTCAGCGAGCTGCCGACCGAGGGCGGCATTCCCCTCACCTTCGCCATGGCGCTGATCGGGTTGTTCGTGACCGTCACCGGCCGTGACGTGCTCGGCCACATCCTCGGTTTCCTGATGTTCGAGAACGGGATCTTCGGTCTGGCCTTGCTCGCCACCTACGGCCTCCCCGGGATCGTCGAGGCCGGGGTCTTCCTCGATGTGCTGGTGGTCGTGCTCATCCTGGAGGGTGTGGTCCTGCAGATCCGCCGCGAGCACGACTCGATCGCGGTCGATCGCCTGCGCGAGCTTCGCGGATGAGCCTCGTCCTCCTGCTGTCGGCCCCTCTCGTCGGCGCCGCGCTACTCGCCGTCGCTCGGGGGACGGTCGCTCGCATCGTGCACGTCCTGGCCACGCTGGTCACCGCGGCGGCGGCCGCCGCCGTCGCTGTCCGCGTCAGCCAGGCCGGCAGCGTCGTCGCCCTGGGCGGTCTCCTCCGCGCCGACGGCCTCTCGGCCTGGATGATCGGCCTCGTCGCCCTCGTCACCGTGCTGGCCGCCGTCGAGGCTCCGCACTCGGTGCCAGCAGCAGCCGCCGGCCGCTTCCGTCCGCTCTTCCACCTGTTCGTCTTCACGATGCTCCTCGCCGTCGGCACCGACGACGTGGGCCTTATGTGGGTGGCGATCGAGGGCACCACGCTCGCGTCCGTCTTCCTCGTGAACCTCGAGCGCTCCCGCGCCTCGCTCGAGGCCGCCTACAAGTACCTGCTGATCTGCTCGGTGGGAGTGGCCATCGCGTTCATCGGCACCGTGCTCGTGTACTTCGCCGACGTCCACCAGNTCGGCCACGAGGCCCACGCGCTGCGGTGGACGACGCTGGTGCGGCTGGCGCCGGGCCTGCCGGCGCGCGTCGTGGAGCTCGGTTTCGTGTTTCTCCTCGTCGGTTACGGCACCAAGGCGGGGCTGGCGCCAATGCACACCTGGCTGCCCGACGCCCACAGCGAGGCGCCGGCGCCCGTGAGCGCGCTGATGTCCGGCGTGCTGCTCGGCGTGGGCGTGTACGCGCTCGTCCGGTTCAAGACCGTCGTCGATCTGGCCGGCGGCCCGGAGTTCACGCAGCGGCTGCTGCTGGCGCTGGGGTTGCTGTCGATCGCAGTCGCCGCCGCGTTCCTGTGGGCGCCCACGAACTACAAGCGCATGCTCGCGTACTCGAGCATCGAGCACATCGGGGTCGTGTGCCTCGGCCTCGGCTTCGGGGGTCTGGCCGGCGTGGGAGGCGCCGTCCTGCACGTGGCCAATCACGCGCTCGCCAAGTCCACCCTCTTCGTGCTGTCCGGCCGGATCCGCGCCGCGTACGGCTCGGCGGACATCTCCGCGGTCAAGGGGCTCCTGGCCGCCATGCCGGTCACCGGCGGCCTGTTCCTCCTCGCCATGCTCGCGATCATGGGCCTCCCGCCGTTCGGCCTCTTCGTGAGCGAGGTGCTCATCTTCTCCGCCGGCTTCCAGTCGGGACACGGCATCATCGCGACGGCCAGCCTGCTGCTGCTCGTGGGCGCCTTCGCCGGGCTGCTCCGCAACGCCAACCGCATGCTGTACGGGACGGCGGCACCGACCATCGTCGACGTGCCCGGTCTGCGCTCCGCGCTGCCTGCCGGCCTCGCCCTGCTGCTCCTCACGCTCACCGGGGTCGCCTGGCCACCTGGCCTGGCCGCTGCGCTCGACCACATCGCGCGGCTTCTCGGTCAGTGAGCACACCGGTCGGCCCTCTTCTCGCCGAGCTGACGGCGGCCGGCGCCACGGCCGTCACGGCGACGGACGCGCACGCCGCCCGGTGCCGACTCTCACGCGAGACCCTGGCGGCGGTTGCCGACCGGATCGCCGCGCTCGGACTCGAGGTGCAGCTGCTGTGCGCCACCGACACGCGCGAGCGCTCCGGTGACTTCACGTTGACGTACGTCTTCGCTCCTCCTCGGGGTCGCCCGCAGCTGACGGCGCTGGTGGCGGTTCCCGCCAGCGAGCCGCGGTTTCCATCGCTCGCGCTGCGCTCGTTCGCCGCCAGCCGGTTCGAGCGCGAGATCCACGACTTGCTCGGACTCGTCCCGGTCGGGCATCCGGACCCCAGGCGCCTGGCCGTCCATCAGTTCTGGCCGGACGGTTACTTTCCTCAGCGCCGCGACGTGGCGATCCGTCGTGACTTCGCCGACGCCGGGCAGCCGTTTCCCTTCCGGCGTGTCGAAGGCGACGGCCTCTTCGAAATCACGGTGGGCCCCGTGCACGCGGGGATCATCGAGCCCGGTCACTTTCGCTTCACCGTCGAGGGCGAGACGATCGTCAACCTCGAGACGCGCCTGGGCTTCGTGCACAAGGGGACGGAAAAGCTCTTCGAGACGCTGCCGCTCGAGCGGACGCCTGCGCTCGCCGAGTGTGTGTCGGGTGACGAGACGGTGGCCCACGCGCTGGCCTACTGCCAGGCCCTGGCGGCGCTGTCCGGCGCGGAGATTCCCCGGCGGGCGGCGTCGCTTCGCGTCATCCTCCTCGAGCTCGAGCGGCTCTACAACCACGTCGGCGACGTCGGCATGATCGTCAACGATACCGGGTTCGCGTTCGGTCACGCCCACTGCTTCCGCCTGCGCGAGGAGCTGCTCCGCCTCAACGCGCGATTCACCGGTCACCGCCTCATGCGCGGCGCGATCGTGCCGGGCGGAGTCGCCGATACGGTGAATCGCGCCGTCCTCGACGACCTCCCCGGCGCGGTCGATCGTCTCGTCGCCGAGTTCCTCGAAATCGCCGAGCTATCGCTGGACAACAGTCTGGTGCTGGAGCGGTTGCAAGGCACCGGACGTCTCACGACGGCGACCGCGCGAGAGATGCAGGTAGTCGGCCTGGTAGGACGGGCGAGCGGCATCGACGCCGACCTGCGCCGTGACGCACCGTTCGCGGCCTACGACAAGCTCGACGTGGTGGTGCCGACGTACGAGACGGGTGATGTGTGGGCCCGTACGATGGTCCGGATCCGCGAAGCGCGCGAGGCGGCCCGCCTGATCGCACGAGCGGTGGAGCACCTCCCGGCAGGCCCTCCGCGCGTCGAGCTGCCTCCGCTACGCGAGGGTGATCAGGTCAGCGCCGTCGAGGCGTGGCGCGGTCCCGTCTGGTACTGGGTGATGGCGGGTGGCCCCGATCGGGTCGAGCGCGTGAAGATCGCCGATCCGTCGTTCAGGAACTGGCCGTCACTGGAGTATGCCGTGCTGAACAACATCGTCCCGGACTTTCCACTCTGCAACAAGTCCTTCAACCTCTCGTATTCCGGGAGCGACCTGTAGCGAGGAACGATCGGTCACTTCATGGTCTTGGTGGCCGTTTGTCCACACGTCTCGCACTTGTAGTGGAACGCCGTCTGGCCCTGCTTGTTCTTGTCGAAGCCGGTCCGGCGCAGCCCGGCTCCACACTTCGAGCATTTCCCTGCCTTCGTCATCCGGCGCCCTCCGTCCTCGTCCGTCCACGCCGCCCCGCTGCATTTATCCGATGTACGAGTAGACGTAGGCGCACGTCGGCCGGTTGACGTTGACTCGGCCCGTCGGGCGGCGCTACGTTACAAAGCGTGTTGACGCCGGGTGAGCGCGCGCTCCTGTTTGAGGCCTGCTGGGACCATCCGGTCGCCCATTGCGGACGTTGTGGAGGCTCTTTCAAGCCCCCTCAACTCGCCGACCTCTTTCGTGGCTACAGCCACCTCTGCCCAAAGTGTCGTCGCGATCTGTCCTCGTCGATCAGACAACATCTCGTCGCGTGTGCGACCGCCACGCTTCTGGCGTCTCAAGACGTCATCGCGGACGCGAAGCCGGTGCGCGGGACGAGCACGAAGATTCGCAAAGACGCCCAGCGGCTCCGTGATGCCGTGGGCGTCGTCACGACTGAAGCTCCGGCCGTGACGTCCCGCGAGCGTCACGCGCGCGAGAAGCGAGCAGAGCGCAAGCGCGACGCCCCGCCGAAGCGCAAGTAGTACGTCAGGGCGAGATCCTCGCCGCCCCACCATCCGACGTCCTGGCGTCCCGCTTGCAGTGGTATCGCGGTATGAGAGAGGCCTTCTGGAGGTTTGCTCGGACGACCGCNTACTATCTCGGGACGGCGTGGGCGTTTTTGGCCGCAGTGCTGACCATCGTCGTGTGGGCGGCGCTCGGGCCGAAATACGGCTTCTCCGATACGTGGCAGCTCGTCATCAATACGGGCACCACGATCGTCACCTTCCTGATGGTGTTCGTCATCCAGAACACCCAGAACCGTGACAGCAAAGCGATCAATCTCAAGCTCGACGAGCTGCTTCGTGCCGTCGAAGGCGCCCGCACCGGGCTCGTGCAGCTCGAGGACCGGACCGAAGAGCAGCTCGGGAACCTCGCCCGTGAGTTTCAGAACGTAAGGGCGCGGGCGACAGCGCGACTCGACCCGGCAGCCTCCGCGCTCGAAGCGACGAACCCCGAGAACAACGCGGCCGCGTGAGCGCCAGAGACGGCCGCGCCGCGGCCATCCTCGCCCGGCGACTGCCCGCGGCAGAAAATCCGTGACCGGCCAGGCGCCCTGCATCGTTGACGCGTTTCGAACGCGCGTCTATCCTCGCGAGGCATGCGGCTCGTTGGCAAGGTCGCGTTGATCACCGGCGGCGCGGCGGGCATCGGCTTCGCATACGCGCGACGCTTCCTCGCCGAGGGCGCGCGCGTCGTGGTGGCCGACGTCGCGGATCCGGTCTCGGCGGCGCGCAAGCTCGGCACGGAGGATCGGGTGTTCGGGGTGTGGACCGACGTGAGCGACGCGGCCTCGGTGCGCGGGATGGTCGACGCGGCTGCCGCGCGCTTCGACCGCATCGACGTGCTCGTCAACAACGCCGCGATGTTCGCCGCGCTGAAGCCCCGGCCCTTCGACGAGATCTCCGAGCCGGAGTGGGATCGCGTCATGGCGGTCAACGTCAAGGGCGTCTGGAACTGCGTACGCGCCGCCGCGCCGGTGATGCGCAGGCAGGGCGGCGGGCGGATCGTCAACGTCGCCTCGGCGATCGTGGCCAAGGGCACCGCGCTCCTCCTTCACTACGTCACGTCGAAGGGGGCCGTGGTCGCCATGACCCGTGCGCTCGCCCGCGAGCTGGGCCCGCTCGGAATCACCGTCAACGCGGTCGCGCCCGGGCTGATCCTGAGCGACACCGTCCAGGCGAATCCCGACATCACGGCGTTCCAGTCGGCCGCCGTCATGCAGGCCCGCTCGCTCAAGCGCGACGCCTTCCCCGACGACGTCGAGGGCGCGGTGGTATTCCTCGCTTCCGACGACAGCGCGTTCATGAGCGGCCAGACGCTCATCGTGGACGGCGGCTCCGTCTTCTCCACGCTCTGATCCATGACCAACGTCCCGGTCATCGATGTCGCACCGGCCCGGCACGGCGGCGCGGCGGAGCGCCAGCGCGTGACCCTTGCCATCGACGGCGCCTGTCGAGAGATCGGGTTCTTCGCCATCAGCGGCCACGGAGTGCCCCATCGCCTCGTCGACGATCTTCGCCGGCTGGCGCACGGGTTCTTCGCGCTGCCGCTCGCCGAGAAGCTCGCGGTCCGGCATCCCGTGGAGGGCACCAACCGCGGCTATCACCCCGTCGGCGGCGAAGCGCTCTCGAAGGCGAACGACGCCACGGCGCCGCCCGATCTCAAGGAGTTCTTCCACGTCGGCCCCGTCGACACCACCGCCGACCCGTACTACACCGGTCCTGGCGGCCGCCGGCACTTCGAGCCGAACATCTGGCCGGCGGCGCCGCCCGGCTTCACGCAGGCGGCGACGCTGTACTACCGTGCCATGAGCCAGCTCGTCGTGTTCCTGATGCGGTTGGCCGCGACTGCGCTGGACGTGGACGAGGCCTTCTTCGACGACAAGGTCGACCGATCGATCGGCACGATGCGGTTGAACTACTATCCGGCCCAGACCGTGTCGCCGAGCCCGGGCCAGCTCCGCGCCAGCGCCCACACCGATTACGGCGGCTTCACGATCCTGAGTGGCGAGGACGTGCCGGGAGGATTACAAGTCAGGACGCGGAGCGGCCGCTGGATCGACGTGCCGACGTCGCCCACCACGTTCGTGGTCAACATCGGCGATCTACTCATGCGCTGGACGAACGACCGCTGGCTGTCGAACATGCACCGCGTCGTGAACCCACCCGCCGGGGATGCTCCAAGCCGCCCGCGACTGTCCATCGCCTTCTTCAATCACCCGAACTACGACGCGCTCATCGAGTGCCTGCCCTCGCAGGGCAAGGCGAAACACCGGCCGGTGCTCTCGGGCGAGTATCGCGACCTGAAGTACGCGAAGACCGGGTTGAGTGTCGCTGACACGGAATTTTCTCGAACCGATGGCGACGCGCGTCGTACGATACCGTCCAAGGAGCGTTGATGCCATGACGCGACGAAGGATCGTCTTCTTGAGGATGCTGGTGGCTGGCGTGACGCTGGGGCTCACCGCTCACTGCGGCGGCGGATACGGCGAAGCGACCGAGCCGGCTCCGGGCGCGTGGACGGGCGGGGCGGCAGTGGGATTCCTCGGAAACACCGCCGACAGCACGGCGTTCGCGATGAACCTGAACGTCGAGAGGTTCATCAATCGCAGCTTCTCCGTCGGGCCCTTACTGCAGTTCGGTGTCACCGGCGACATGACGCAGATCGGGGCGTCGGGCCAGGTGAAGTACTGGATGGATCTCTCCAGGGCCCTGAAGCTGACCGCGCAAGGCGGCGTCGGCTTCCTGCACACCGACTTTCGTGGGAGCGACACGACGTTCCTGATTCCGATCGGTGTCGGATTCGACTACGCGTTGAACCGCAACGTGAGCGCCACGGCCACGTTCCTGCTGAACCTCACCGACGTCGATCGGGGCTTCGGGACCCACCGGCACGTCATGCCCGGGCTGACGTTCGGACTCCGCTTCTAGCTCACAACGCTCGGGCGGGATGTCGATCGCCGCCCGAGCGTCCCCCGCTTACAGGTACTGGCCCGTGGTGACGATGCGCTCGACGTCGCTCGTCCGGGCCTGGGCGTCGACGACGACCGGCTTGATGGCGACGATGCGGTCGCGCTTCCTGCCCGCGATCTTCGCCCAGTCGTCGGGATTGCTGGTGTTCGGCAGGTCCTCGTTCTCCTTGAACTCCTCGCGCACGGCGGCGACCAGATCCGTGCTGCTGATGCCCTTGTCGCC
>JGI25382J43887_10000994_pt1 | contig 10824 bp, 8 predicted proteins | sample GraSoi013_1_40cm_3_FD_43887 | JGI IMG/M metagenome (IMG submission 43887) | reverse complement strand
CCGCCGGTGCACGCCGAAGCGGGCCGGGGCCTTCTTGGCACGTGGCGGAATCCAAGACGGCGGTCATGGCAGCCCTCCTCGAGCCGCGACCGACCCGGCGCGCCGGGCCCGGTCGACAGGTCGCGTGAGAGGAGAGAAATCCATGATCACGCACCTCGCTCTGGCGCTCGCAGTCGCCGCGGTGGTCGGCGGCTGCGCCGCCCACGGCCGCCATGTCCCCCCCGCCAGCATCGTCGGCCCGCCCGACAGCTCGCTCATGGGCACCTTGAGCGGCGACATCGAGGGCCGCGAGCTCGTCACCACCGCAGGGCCGGTTTACGGTTCGGCCACGCTCACCCTCGCGCCCGACGGCCACTGGACATGGTCGAACGGCTGAGTGGCGCCGAGCGCCTGAGGGCCACGTGGACAAGGGCGGCGGCGCGGGCTCGGCGGTCACCCACGTGCGCGACCGCCGCGGCGGTGCGCTCTACGGCGAGGCGGAGTTCCGTCCTTGACATGGGGCCGGACGAAGCCAGCCCGTTGACTATGGGACCGACATTCTGTTGCCACCAGGCGGTGTACCCCAATATTGGGGGACGCAGCGCAGATTCAAGGGTCGAGGTGTTCGAAACATTGACAGTCAGCTGGACTTTGCGACCGGAGAGTCTGACGGTGTCGTAACTTAGAAGGTAGGACCCCAGATAGGTGGTAACCAGATTGCCCGCCTGTCCCGCAGTCGCCAGCGTCGAATAGTCCTGGACGTACTTTGGTATACCTTCAAGACCAGACAGAGTGTAATCGAAGCGCTGACCGGTCGCGTTTGAGCAGTTCTGTGCGGACCTCTGCCGCAGTTCCTGAATGTGCGAATGCTGCTTGAGCATTTCCGTGAGCGGGTCACCTTGCGTGAAGTTATGAACTCGAGGCCCTATCCCGGACAACCACTCCCAACCCACCTGCCACGGCGTCACGGTGTCTCGGAGACCAAATGGATCGACGTAGCGGAGGGGATTATTCCCGACGTACGAGTACAGGTTCACACTCCCGCCGAGGAAGCCGATCGGATCCTCGCTCACGAAGCGCTACAATTGCGGGTGGGGGAGGCCCTGATACGAGCTTCCGCAACCAAGCTGGGGCCTGCCGGTGCATGGGTAGCCGATGGCGTACCGTGGGTGATGACGAGCGGGACGGCCGGAAATCCCGATCTTGAGGAGCCTCGATATGCTCGGCACCTTATACGCTCCGCCCGTGGACGTCGTCGGCGTGACACCCATGCCGAGGAAGAGTGACGGCGCGAAGATGAACCACCCGGTGGGATACTACCGAGTCAGAGGCGCGTATTGGAACTCGACTGCAGGAGGTAAGTCACCTCGATAGGTGCCACTCCCGGTGCGGGGCAGGCACCTCCAGCACCGAAACAGGCGAGACTGTCACAAGTGCTCCTGAATGAAGCCTCGAAGTGCGTCTATCTCCCGGGCGACATCGTCATATCGAACGTCGGATCCCCGGACTGATCTCGTGATCTCAAGCGGCGTCCAGACCTGATACCACTGGCGAACCAAGTCGGATTCCTGAAGCTCTGCGGCATCGAGAGCTCCCTCCAAGTCGCCCACCAGCCTCGAGAAATCGATATCACCGCGCCGATAGAGATCGAGGAGCTGAATCATGCGTCCCAACAGGCGCCGCTGGTGTTCGGTTAGTGGCATCACTACCTGCGCTGCAAGGCCGTCCCACGACGTAGAGACTCGTGAGTCAGGTCGCTGGGAGATGAGTTCCTGGACCGGTATAGTGCGTGATGTCCTCGATCTTTCGGCCGGCCTTCTGCATGGCTACACGAAGATCGCTCGCCTCGTCTCTATTTCGACGACATTGTCCGTTTCTTCGATCGACAGCTCGAACTGATTCACTTTCATCGTGATGGTCGTCGGGATCCCCGTGTTGACGCGAATGGTGTTCGAGCGGCTGTCGTAAGTAATGGTATTGAGGTCGTATCGCCTTATGCCTTGCTGGTCTTCGACGCGCGACTCGATCACGTGATTGATTTCGAGAAAGCATTCGACAAGGGGCACTCGAATCCATTTCAAGAGAAACAGTCGTCGCCGGAGTACTTGGGCCTTCTCGCGCAATGGTCGCTTATACCGAATGCTGAGCAGAGACTGCCGTGGGTGGAATACCACGTCGGCGATGTCGAACCAGCAGTCATGAATGAGATCGACAATCGCCGGAAGGTCTTTCGGGTCCCGGATTACAGTTTTTCGTGGCACTCTATCTCCACGGCAGCGGGATGCGGAACGCGCCACCGCTGCCCTTGACGCCTGCCCGCCACCAGTTGAGCTGTAGATGCGCAAGCCTACCAAGAGGACCAAACGTGTGATGGGCCCCGTGAATCGCGACCTGCGTCTCCAGACCAGCCGCCGCGGCGGCCGTGCTCAGCCCAGCGACGGCAATAGCGTCGGCCGCTCCTGCCACCTGGCCGCTCGTGTACGCCCAGGAGCATTTCGGATTCACGACGTCAGGCACACCGGTGGTCGGCAATCCCGGGGTTTTCATCCAGAGGTCTCGGATCACTTCCGTGCCGCTCGGAAGACCAACTGCATAACTGAGGCCGAGCCCCGAAGTAAGGATATCCCCGAACCCGGCGCTGAAATTGGCCGCAGTTACCAATGCACCGCCGCCGGCAGGACACTGATCCTTGTCCAGTCCGAGCGGGTCGAGGAAGCTGAGGGGGTTGTTGGCGACGTAGATGTAGAAGTTGATATCGCCAGCCACCAGCCCGATCGGATCCTCTTGGATGAAGCGGGCCAACTGGGGATGGTAGTACCGCGCCCGATAGTACTTCAATCCCGTGCCGTCGTCCTCGCGGCCGGTGTAGGTGAGCGCGTTGGCACCGGGCGAACCAGTGACTGTCGTCGCTCCGAAGGGCTCGTAGGTGTACTCTGCCTGGAGCGCCCCGGTGGTGTCGGCGAGCGCAAGCGTCGAGCCGAGCGCGCCCGTGAGGAACGAGCGCGCTCCGCCCCCGTCATCGCGCATCAGATATTCGTCCACCCCGAGGCCCGTGAGCAGATTCCTCATCGAGGCACCTACCTGCTCCTGAATCGGATTGATTCCATCATAGAGGAAGTTGGTCGTGGTGCCGCTGATTGTTTTTCCGCGGCGTCGGCCCGTAGCGTCGTAGACGAAGCTGGCAGGTACCGGGCCCGTGATCGCGGCGAGCTGGTCCCGCGCATTCCACGTGTACGTGCTCGCCCCGTCACTGGTGACGTTTCCGTTGAGGTCGTACGTGAGCGTCTGCCCGCTGAAGGTGAGCTGCTGGTTAGCGGCATTGTACGTAGCGGAGGCGACCGCCTGGGGGAGGCCCGTGCGGGCCCAGGAGCCGCTGACCAGTGCGCGGTTGCCGGTCGTGTCGTAGCCGTAGGTGAGGGTGCCGAGCGTTGTCGCCCCAAGGGCGTACGTGAGGCCCGTGAGCCGGGACGCCCCGTCGTACGCATAGGTCGTCGTCACCCCGTTGGGCAGCGTGAGCGAGGTGCGGCGATCAGCGTTGTCGTAGCCAAACGTTACGAGCGAGGAGCCCTGCGTGATCGACGTGAGCCGATTGGCGTTATCGTAAGCGTACACGACGGTTGGCTGGCCCGCCACGGTCAGGCTGGTCCGGCGTCCGCCAGCGTCGTAGGTGTAGCTGACGCTGCCTTGCGGGATCGTTTCCGATGCGAGGCGGTCGAAGCCATCGTAGGTGCGCGTGATCGTGCCGGCAATGGAGTCGACGGTCTGTGTGAGGCGGTTGCCGGCGTCCCAGGTGGAGGCGGTCGTGGACGCGTCCGCATACGTGACGAGCGTCGGGCGGTTCAACCCATCGTAGGTCCTGCTCGTGATCTGGCTCTTCCGATCGGTAAAGGTCGCGAGGTTGCCGTTGTTGTCGTAGGTGTAGCTCTCCGAGCGGAGCAGGGGGTCGGTACGCGATTGGAGCCTGTCGATGTTGTTGTAGGTGTAGCTCGTCCCGCTGCCCCGCGCGTCGGTGACGGAGAGCAGGTTGCCGTTGGCGTCGTAGCTCAAGCGCGTCGTGCCGAGCGGATCGCCGAGGGCGCGGAGCTGGTTCAGCAGGTCGTACACGTAGGCCGTCGTGGTGCCGCGCGGATGCGTCTGCTGCATGAGCCGGCCGACAGCGTCATACGCACGGGTAGTGCCGTTCCCGAGCGGATCGACGATGGCGGTGAGGTTGCCGGCCGTGTCGTACGTGAAGGTCGTCACCTGCTGAAGCGCGTTCGCCGCCGACACCGGCTGGCCCGTGGCGTTAAGGGTCAGGACGGTCTGGTGCCCTAGCGGGTCGGTGACCGTGATCTTCCGGTTAACGTCGTCATAGGCGAACGTCGTCGTGGTCGAGGTCCCCAGCGGCGGCGTCACGCTCGTGAGGCGGTTGAAGGTCGGGGCGGCGGGCGGGGTGGAGGGGGTCTCATAGGTGAAGCTCGTCGTCACCGCCTGGGGCGTTCCGGCCAGGCGCGTGACAGACGTGATGTTGCCGATCGTGTCGTAGGTGAAGGTCGTCTGCCGGCTCAGGGCGTCCGTCACCGACTGCACCAGGTTCGTCCCCGCTTGCCGCGTGTAGGTCGTCACCTGCTGCTCTGGCCGGCCGAGAGCCCGCGTGTCGGCCAGCATGTAGCCCTGGCTGTTGAACGTCACCCGCTCGACGATGGCGCGTGGATCGGTCACGTCGGTCTGGGTGATCGCGTCGTTCACGTCCACGGTGTACGTGAGCTGGTAGGTCGTGTTGTCGGCCTGAGTCTGGGTGATGACCCGGCCACTGGTGTCGTAGGCGTTGGTCAGATACGTGATGCCCCGCGCGTCGCGTAGCGTGAGCATGCGATGGTCGGCGTCGTAGGTGTACTGTGTCACCCCGCCGTTCGGATCGGTGACCTGCGTCAGGCGCCCGCTCGCGTCGTACTGGTACTGCACCCGCCGGCCGAGGTTGTCGGCGGCCACCGTGATGCGACGGCTCGCGTCGTAGGTGAAGCTGATCCACCGGCCGTTCGGCGACGTGAGCGTCACCAGATCGCCCGTGACCCCGTCACGGACGAACTGCAGCGTGTTGCCGAAGCGGTCGCGGATCTGCTTCACGGCCGCCTTGGCGGGATTCGTTTGCAACGCGGCCTCCGGGAACCAGTAGACCGTCCCGTCCTTGAGCGTCAGCTCCCCCCGTTTCGATGGTTGACGCGCGTTGCGCCACGACCCGCAACGCTGTGATCTTCGGCATGGTGACCTCCAGACCTTTCTCAGTTGCATCGGCATACATCAGAGGCAGCCGAGCGGCGCAACCCTTCCGTCCTCCAAGTACTAGGCAGTCGGGCTCACCCTCGACCTCGACGACGTACAACCTCAGAGGATCGACCACGTGTACGGGCGAGTTGTGAACATACGCGTAGAGATTCCAGTCCCCACCGCGGAAGCCGATCGGATCCTCGCTGATGAACCGCTCGAGCCCCGGGTGGGTAGTACCGCGCCCGCTAATAGTAGAGCCCCGTGGCGCCAACCGCGCGCTCGCGCGGAGCGGGCTCGGCCGGCGCTGCCCCCGGTCCCGAGTGCGTCCCGACCGGACTATCTAGAAGCCCCGGACTTGACCCGGGGTCACGTCCGCGGTCCACTGACCTTGTCGACTTCCTGCCGAAATCTTCGGAAAAAGAGCTGCGCTCTTCGCACTGTCTCTTCGTCTGGGTTTGACAGATGAACGTCAACCTTTCGGAGCCACGCGTGGTTTGCCCTGTCAAAGCATACGTCAAACACGACCTCCGCCGGATACCGACGGCGTTTATCCGCAAAGCCGGTCCTAAACGCATACGCTCTGAATACGCAGTCCGAGTTGCGCCAGAGATCTGGGGTCGCCGACTCGATGTAGATGTTTACGAAACCTGGCGCCGTCGTCTGAGTTGGCTCGAGACGCTCAGGCCGTCCGAAGTGTTCTTTCAAAAGATCGAAATACACGCCGACGACCTGCCTGTCCCTCTTAACTTCATTAGGCGAAATAGCGCCCTCGAAATAGCGGAACAGCGAGACAAGCTTTTCGCGGTCGCCAGAGATAAGAGCTCTAATGGCCGCGTCAACGGCAGGCGACCGCGTCTCCATGCCTGCGAGCGAAATCGATGTCGTCGAGGCGAGCAGATACAGGAGGCCCGCTGCCACGGTCTCAGCTCGAATTCTTCCCCTGACTCTCATCCTCTTAACGCGCTCTCGACCTCTACCCCAAAATGCCGATTCGCGTCGCCTTCTGATGGAGCTCCAACCTGAAGAACTCGTGCGTCGCAGCCTGGCGGAACGACTGTAGAGGCCTATCGGGGCCGGGGCTCAAAATGTCTCAGCGCAGATGCTACGGAGTCACGATGCGACCACACGTGCCCCAACAGAGCGAAACGCCGAGAGCATCTCCGATTGAGCGCGTCGCGACGTCGACAACTCGATCAAGCGTTCGCGCCCGTCCGTTTCGTAAGCTATCTCCACGGTGCGATACCACCACCAGGTGCCAGGTCGAACGTGCCGTATCGCCGCGACCGGAATGTCGACAAGCGCAACGTGCGACCAGAGAATGCGAGCGACAAATCTTTCGTTTGATACGAAGGCGTTAATAACTCCCCGCAGGACCCAACCCGAATAGGTGCCACCCCCGATGTACTGGTACAGTATCTTCTCTCCTCTTTGCACACCCCTGTACCAGCTCGCGCGGCCAAGTAGTCGTGGAAGAATGCCCCAGAAGGCACCCACGAAGCATGCGTCTAAGAAAAGGATCAAGAGGACAATTCCAAGAAGGACTCCTCGTGAAGCAGGATCTGACAACATCTCCCCAACTACTTTCGACCACCAAGGACCGCCTGAGGCGGGCGAATCGAATCGCCCCCACTCAAGGTCACGGCTCGGCGGAGCTCATCGAGGATATTGAACTGTAGGTCTACGACGCTGTTCGTCGTTACCCTCGTAATCGATATCGGCAGTTCGGGATAGTTTCCGCTGAAGGCGCTACCAACACTGTAAACGACGGCCTTAGAGGAAGTGGCGATCTCAAACGTACCCACAAGCGCCTGCCCCACGGTAAGGTTCGTTGTATCGAATGGGCCTGCGAGCGCAAAGATATCTGCTGCGTTTGGAGAGAACTGGAACGCCGGAATGTGTCAACGACTTTGAGACACCGTGGGCACGCATTTACTGTCGAACCCCGGACGTGAGGGCCGCCAGGTTGACGACGGCAGCCTCGGTTTCGGGGGTATCGAGATCGCGGCCCCCGTCGAGATCGTCGATTCTGGAGCCGCTGAGACGCTCGCCTTCGCGCTGAGGGCTTGTGGCTTGTTGAATTCTCGGTCCCGGCCCGGCGTTGGGCGCCGGCGGGTTGATCCAGACGGCGTTCGGGACCGCGGGCGGCTCGGGCGGGCGGCGTACGAAGCGCTCGGGATGGGCGGCATAGGCCGCGGTGAGGACCTGACGGCGCGCGGTGCGGACGAACTCGACCTGCCCGTAGTGCACCATCGCCGGGGTGAGCCAGCCGATCCCGCCGTGACGATGCTCGGTGTTGTACCAGGTGAAGAAGGGGTGGCAGAAGGCGCGGGCGGCCTCCGCGCTGGCGAACCGCTCTGGGAACTCGGGCCGGGACTTCAAGGTCTTGAACTGCGCCTCCGAGAACGGGTTGTCGTTGGAGACGTGCGGCCGGCTGTGCGTCCGGGTGATGCCGAGATCGGCCAGGAGCAAGGCCACCGGCTTCGAGGTCATCGAGCTGCCGCGATCGGCGTGCACCGTGAGCTGGCCGGGGTGGATCTCCTGGGTCTCACAGCTCGCCGCGATCAGCCGCTCGGCCAAGCGGGCGCCCTCGGCGTGCGCCACCATCCAGCCGACCACGTAGCGACTGAAGATGTCGAGGATCACGTAGAGGGAGTAGTACGTCCACTTGGCCGGGCCGAGGAGCTTGGTAATGTCCCACGACCACACTTCGTTGGGCCGGGTGGCGAGCAGCTCGGGGCGTGGGGCGACGTGCCGGAGCTGGTTGCGCCGTTCCCGCACCTCGTGGGCGGCCTCGAGGAGCCGGTACATCGTGCGCGGCGCACACCGGTCGGCTTCGCGCAGGACCTGGAGCTTGTACTCGGCGGTGAACCGCCGCCGCACCGCGCGCTCGCGGACCTCCGGATCCGGGACGGTGGGCGGGGGCACGACGCGCAGCGGCGCCGTCGCGCCGTTCACGATCGCTGGGCTCGGGGCATCAGGCACTCCCTCCTGGCTGGCCGGGGGTGGCCGCCGCCGGGCATTCGGCTTCTTGGCGCTCGCCATGACTGAAACACCTCTCCCCGCCCTCTACAGTAATTTCGGAGGGGGTCAGTGTCTCACCATCATTGGCACAGAGGGTACCGTTCCCGATCGACCGGCATTAATGGCCTTAGAGTTCTGTCGAGTTCTGGGGCGTCTAGCTCAGCAAGTGTTTTGAAGCCAAACTTTACGTTGCCATATAGAAGCATCGCATGCTTACGGAACTTCGTAATGCCGGCCTCGAGCTGCTCGTAACTAACGACTCTCATGTGTCCCTCAAACACGTACTCGAAGAAATCAAGCGTAATCCGGTCAAAACCGAGTGTGAGAAGTAGCTCGTTCAGCTGACTATGCCCGATGCCTTCTTCACCGAAAAGATCGCGTCCTTCAGCTCTCGCCATGTGTTCTCGAAATCCTTCAGGTACCCGCTGGCCGGTCAGTCTTTCCACGAGGGGGACGATCGCTTGAATGGAAGTCAATGTTGGAATTCCCCTCCGAGCTTCAGAAGGCATACCATTCGATTGCTTCAGAGTAGGCGCCGCACAATAGAACGAAGAATCGACACGCGACCGCCATTTGGGCGTCGACACCTGACAGTGACCAAGTAGGCCCGCGCCCTCTTCCTGCTGAAACGCGATCCGAGCTGTGCCATGCGGTCGTCATGTCCCGCAGCAGCGTGGGCAGGGAAGCCAGCGCACGTGGGCACAGAGAGACATGGATCACAAGACGCCAGCGATTAACTGCCTGCATATGCCCTTAGCAATCTCCCAGAACATGGAGACATCCTCCGGCCGAAACGAAAGGCCCTGAGCACGTTGTTTTTCAGGGTGGATATAGTTCCTATAATCACGCAGCACGGCACCCAGGTCTCGTGCGGGCTGAGAGATCCACTTAAGTTCGTGTGCCACGTCAATGTAGTTCTTCAGCGTCCAATTCTTAAGTGGAAGCGCTTTACCGGTGGTCTTCTCCCTCGGAGCCGTAGCCGCCCAGAAACGAGAGCATCTCCAAGTCCAGGCAGATTCATCCTGCAGAGCCACAGGCCGGTGGGATCGGTGAAGCTTAACGGATCATCACGAACGTAGGCATACACGTTGAAGTCGCCGCCGGCGAAACCTAAGGGATCCTCAGCGAGGAACCGAGCTAGCACTGGCTGGTAGTACCGCGCCCTAAACTATTACGGTTTACGGACGAGGAAGTTCCCGCGTTACCCCGACCGTCAGGCCCCAGGGTTGGCCGGATTCAACTAGTAGAATCGACTCTCGTCCCCCTCCGTCCTTCCAACTAATTCGCCTGTACGTGCCAGCTAGCTTGCGAGGCTCATCGTCTGTCGACTGGCGTTCAGCTACAGCTTCGACTTGCTCCTGTTGGATCCTTCCCTTAAGCGTAATAGCAGGCGTTCCGTTCTCTGAGTACAGCCGGGCAGAAAATGAACTTCCGGAGATCGTTACATCACCTTGTCCACTCGAGATCGACCACTTGTTGATCGCTGAGATGGCTCCAAACCATGCCCACCGCTGCTGTGCCGACGCTACGTTTGAACTTCCAAGAACAAGGAGAGGCAGAAGCAGTACGACCGAAAAGCGTGCGACATCTCGGCACCTGAAGCGGATTGGAGATCTTGCCCAGGCGTTCACGACCGATCTCCAAAGCTCGACCAATCGCATAATCAGTCCTTTCTTCCGGAGAGCGGGGAGCAGCTGACACCAGTCGGATAAGGGTCAGCGTCCTTTAAGTGTTCCATCGGATCTTCGTAGTCCTTAGCACCTCGAGGCCTCCACTGGTAATGGAGATGGGGGCGGCCTCTCGCACTGCCACTTCCGTAATCCGTTGTCCCGATTGGTTGCCCTTCTCTGACTCGAACGTTACGGGCGATTCCCTCTAGCGTCTGGGTGTGACTGTAAACGAGAATATCACCTGACAGCGTCTGAATTATTATCTCGTTACCGCCCCTACCTCCGGCGGCAGCGGCGTTGATCTTAATTACTCGACCGTCATCGGAAGCCACAACGCAAGCCCCCTTAGGACTCCAAAAGTCGACGCCTTTATGAGTGTCATTGCCGCGCGGGGTACCAAACGGGTCGATCACTGGACCGGGCACTGGCCGGGTAACTAGACCAAGCGGGTCAATGTAGTGAAGGGGGTTGTTCAACACATATGCATAGAGGTTCGTGTCACCCCCGAAGAAGCCGATCGGGTCCTCCGAGATGAACCGCTGCAGTTGGGCATGGTAGTACCGCGCCCGGTAGTACTTCAGCCCCGTGCCGTCGTCCTCGCGACCGGTGAAGCTCAGCGTATTGTCGCCCGGTGATCCAGTGACCGTCGTCGCCCCGAACGGCTCATAGGTGTACTCGGCCTGGACCACCCCTATGTTGTCGACGAGCGCGAGCGTCGAGCCGAGCGCGTCCACGAGCACTGAGCGTGCCCCTCCCCCGTCATCGCGCGTCAGATATTCGTCCACGCCGAGCCCGGTCAGCAGCTTCCTGATCGACGTACCGGCCTGCTCCTGAACCGGATTGAGACCATCGTAGAGGAAGCTCGTGCTGCTACCGCTGATTGTTTTCATGCTGCGCCGGCCCGCCG
>JGI25382J43887_10000993_pt1 | contig 10831 bp, 7 predicted proteins | sample GraSoi013_1_40cm_3_FD_43887 | JGI IMG/M metagenome (IMG submission 43887) | reverse complement strand
AGACCCAGCCCCGGCCACTCCTCGTCGTCGCCGCCACTCTCCCCGACGCTCACCGCTGGGCCCAGGACCTCAGGTTCTTCGGAGCGCCCGCCGTGGAGTTTCCCGAGCGCGAGCCTCGCTTGTGGCGAGGCGGACGGCAACGCGAGAGTGACGCCGAGCGGGCGGTCGTCTGTCGTCGGTTGCTCGCCGGCGAGTCGCTCGTCGTCGTCACCACGCCGGCGGCCCTCGACGTCACGCTGCCTACGCCGGCGGCGTTTCGCGCGGCGACGCTGCGCTTCACGACCGGCGACAGCCTCGATCGCGAGCTCCTGGTCGAAGCGCTGGACAAGGCCGGCTACGAGCGGACGGAGACCGTCGTCGAGGTCGGCCAGTGGAGCGTGCGCGGCGGCATCGTCGACGTCTTCTCGCCGGCCCAGGCCGCGCCGGCACGGCTCGAGTTCTTCGGTGACGAGATCGAATCGATCAGGCTCTTCGATCCGACGTCACAGCGCTCGCAGGCCACGCTCGACGAGCTGCTCGTGCTTCCGTTGCACGACGAGGGCGTCGACGCGGGCGGGCGCGGCCTCCTCGACTATCTGCCGCCGACGGCCGCCGTGGTCGTCGACTCGCCGAAATTGCTCGACGCCACGGACGCGGAAGCGCCCGAGCGACCACCGCTCGCCCAGCGCATCGCCGGCCGCCAACGGGTGGAGCTGGAGCTGGTCGAGGGCGCCACCGGCCCGGCCGGTCTCACGCTCGACACGCGCTCGGTGACGCAGTACGCGGGGAAGTTCACCCAGCTGGCGGAGGAGATCGCCGGCTGGCGTCGCGAAGGCTTCACGGTGAGGCTGGCGGCGGCCGACGACCGGCAAGCCGAGCACGTCCAGCAGATCCTGCGTGAGCACGGCGTGGAGGCGCTGCGGGCCGCGGCTATCGACGCTCCCGAAGGACTGGCCATCGTCGTCGGCGAATGCTCGTCGGGATTCTCGATCCCCGCGCTCGGCCTGATCCTCCTCACCGAGACCGAGATGTTCGGCGCCCGGCGGCGCACGCTGCGGCGTCCGAAGTACCAGCGGGGCTCGCCCATCAGTGCCTTCACCGACCTCGAGGTCGGCGACCTCGTGGTCCACGAGGACCACGGTATCGGACGGTATCTCGGGCTCAAGACGATGGCGGTGGGTGACCGTGACGGCGACTTCCTGCTCCTCGAGTATGCCGAGAACAACCGTCTCTATCTCCCCGTCGATCGGCTCGACCTGATCTCGAAGTACATGGGCGGCGATGTCACCGCGGCGCGCCTCGACCGGCTGGGCGGCGCGTCCTGGCAGCGGGTGAAGGACTCCGTGCGCGCGGCCCTGCGGGAGATGGCCGAGGAGCTCCTCCGGCTCTACGCCAAGCGCACGGTTGCCGAGGGCCATCGCTTCGCGTCCGACACGCCCTGGCAGCGCGAGTTCGAGGCGGCGTTCCGGTTCGAGGAGACGACCGACCAGCTCCGCGCCATCGAGGACGCCAAGCGCGACATGGAAGGCGAGCGGCCGATGGACCGCCTCGTCGCCGGCGACGTCGGCTATGGCAAGACCGAGGTCGCGCTCCGCGCCGCGTTCAAGGCCGTGGCCGACGGCACCCAGGTCGCGGTGCTGGTCCCCACCACCGTGCTGGCTCAGCAGCACTGGTCGACGTTCGTGGATCGCTTCGGCGCGTTCCCGGCCAAGGTCGAGCTGCTCTCACGCTTCCGCTCGCCGGTCGAGCAGAAGGCCGTGGTCGAGGGACTCCGGCAGGGCACGGTCGACGTCGTCATCGGCACCCATCGCTTGCTTTCCAAGGACGTCGAGTTCAAGAACCTCGGCCTTCTGATCATCGACGAGGAGCATCGCTTCGGCGTCGCGCACAAGGAGCGCCTCAAACAGTTCCGGGCCGCGGTGGACGTGCTCGCGCTCACGGCCACGCCGATCCCCCGGACGCTGTACATGTCGCTCTCCGGTGTGCGTGACATGTCNGTGATCGAGACGCCACCGCTCGATCGGCTACCGGTGGACACCGTGCTCAGGCGNTTCTCGAAAGCCGTGATCAAGGAGGCGGTCGAGCGNGAGCTCCGCCGGGGCGGGCAGGTCTTCTTTGTCCACAACCGGGTCCAGTCGCTCCCGTCGATGGCGCGCCTCGTCCAGGAGCTCGTGCCCGACGCGCGTATCGTCATGGCGCACGGCCAGATGCGCGAGCGTGAGCTGGAAGCGACGATGGTGAAGTTCGTGAGCGGCCAGGCCGACGTGCTGGTATCGACGGCGATCATCGAATCCGGGCTCGACATCCCGGCCTCCAACACGATCATCGTCAACCGGGCCGACCGGTTCGGACTCGCCCAGCTCTACCAGCTGCGGGGCCGGGTCGGGCGCGAGCGCCAGCAGGCGTACTGCTACCTGCTCGTCCCCGCCGACGGGCGGGTCGACGAGCAAGCCCAGCGCCGGTTGCGCGTCCTGCAGGAGCTGACGGAGCTCGGCTCCGGTTTCAAGCTGGCCCTCCGTGACCTCGAGATCCGTGGGGCCGGGAACCTCCTGGGGGCGCAACAGCATGGTCACATCGCGGCCGTGGGCTTCGATCTTTATTCGAAGCTCCTGGCCGAGGCCGTGGCAGAATTGAAGGGCGAACCGGCGGCTGCGACCATCGAGCCGGTGATCAGCGTCAACACTGAAGGATTCTTGCCGGAAGACTATGTCCCCGAGGTCAATCAGCGACTGGCCTTCTACAAGCGTCTGGCCGGTGCCAGCGGCGACGACGCCGTCGCCGATCTCCGCGCCGAGCTGGCCGACCGCTTCGGGCCTCCGCCGCACGAGGTCGAGCAGCTCCTCGACATCGTGCGCATCCGGGGGGCCGCGCGGAACCTCGGGATCGAGCGTATCGAGGCCGGGGCCGGCCGCGCGCTCCTCACGTTCGCCCCGTCCACCAAGGTGGAGCCGGCCACGCTCGTCGGGCTCGTGCAGAAGAGCCGCGGGCGTCTGGCCATGAAGCGTGAGTTCACCCTCGACGCCGTGATCGCTCGCGGAGAGTGGCCGGCGGTGCGGGACGCAGTCCTCGCGCTGCTGGCCGAGATCGCTCGCGGATGAGGGGGCGCTGGCTCGTCGCTGTGCTCGCCCCTGCCCTCGGCGGCTGTTCCATCCTGGCCATGCCGACCATGNCGGACTGGGTACCCTCCTTCGGCAAGAAGACGCCCGAGGCCGCGGTGGCGCGTCCGGCCCCGCCCGAGGCGACACCGGCCCCCGTCGTGATGCGGCCGCGTCCGGCCGAGAGCGAAGACGTCGCCGACCGTGTGGTCGCCGTCGTCAACAACGACGCCATCACGCTCGGAGAGCTGCAGGAGAACATCGCACTCTTCCGTCAGGAAAATCGCGGACGCGTCGGAGCGTCCGACGAGGAGCTGCAGAAGCAGTTCCTCGGCCGGCTGATCGACACGCGGCTGCAGATCCAGGAAGCCGGACGCGAGAAGATCACGATCGACGACGCCGAGCTCAACGAAGAGCTGGCCGACCGGATGAAGCGCTTCGGCGCCAAAACGCCGGAGGAGCTGGAGGCCCTGGTGAAGTCGCAGGGGCTCTCCTATGACACCGTGAAGAAGCGCGTTCGCGACGCGCTGCTCGTCCAGAAGGTGACGCGGCGGAAGGTCTCGCTCCGGGTGTCGGTGACCGAGCAGGAGATCGATCGCTACATCGCAGACAACCGCGAGAAGCTCGAGGCCGGCCTCGGGTACCACGCGCGCCATATCCTCGTCTTGCCCGATGGCACCACGGATGCCGACGTGGAGGCGGCCCGCATTCGCGCCGACGTCATCCGCACCCAGATCGTCGAAGGCGCGGACTTTGCNGAGCTCGCCCGCAAGAATTCGGGAGACGCCAGCGCCAAGGACGGCGGAGATCTCGGCAGCCTGAAACGGGGTGAGCTGGCCCAGGAGATCGAGAGCCGCATTCTGGCCCTGAGCGCGGGCGAGGTCTCGCGGCCGTTCCGGTCGGCGCTGGGCTGGCACGTCTTCCGGTTGGAGTCCAAGGACATGCTCGAAGGGGACGGCCTCCAGCGGGCTCGGCAACAGGTCAAGGACATCCTCTACCGCGAGAAATACGAGGCCCGGCTGGAGGCCTGGATCAAGGAAATGAAGGAGCGCGCCATTATCGAGGTGCGGATGTGAAAAACATTGACAGATTATGACCCGGGTGAGAGCATGAACGTGCTGTTAGCAGTCCAACCCCGCAACGCCCTGCTTGATACACGCGAGCCACTGCGCGAACCACTAACTGACGCGGCAGCAAACGCCGCCCCCGGAGCCGTCTCATGAGCGCCCGCCGAGAACGAGGCCAAGGCAGCAACCCGACCGCCGAGAACGCCGCTCAGTCTTCCGCCGGAGGGATGAACCTCTCCGAGCTGAAAGAAAAGAGCATCCCCGACCTCAACGCCATCGCCCGCGACATGAACGTCCAGAATGTCGGCGGCCTGCGCAAGCAGGAGCTGATCTTCAAGATCCTTCAGTCGCAGGCCGAGAAGGACGGCCTCATCTACGCCGAAGGCGTCCTCGAGGTCCTTCCCGACGGCTTCGGCTTCCTGCGCGCGCCCGATTACAACTACCTGCCCGGCCCTGACGACATCTACGTCTCGCCCTCGCAGATCCGGCGCTTCGACCTGCGCACGGGCGACACGATCTCCGGCCAGGTCCGGCCGCCCAAGGACTCCGAGCGGTACTTCGCGCTGCTCAAGGTGGAGTCGATCAACTTCGAGGCGCCGGAAGCGGCGCGCGACAAGATTCTCTTCGACAACCTCACGCCGCTCTATCCGATGGAGCGGCTGCGCCTGGAGCATACGACGGAAAACCTGACCACGCGGGTCATGGACCTGCTGTGCCCGATCGGCAAGGGCCAGCGCGGAATGATCGTGGCCGCGCCGCGGACCGGCAAGACCATGATGCTGCAGTCCATCGCCCACGCCATTGCCGCCAATCATCCCGAGGTCTACCTCATCGTGCTGCTCATCGACGAGCGCCCGGAGGAAGTGACCGACATGCAGCGGACGGTCAAGGGTGAGGTCATCTCCTCGACCTTCGACGAGCCGCCGCAGCGTCACATCCAGGTCGCGGACATGGCCATCGAGAAGGCCAAGCGGCTCGTGGAGCACAAGCGTGACGTGGTGATCCTGCTCGACTCGCTCACGCGGTTCGCCCGGGCCCACAACGCCATCATCCCGTCGTCGGGCAAGGTGCTCTCGGGCGGCCTCGACGCCAACGCGCTGCAGCGCCCCCGCCGGTTCTTCGCGACGGCCCGTAATATCGAGGAGGGCGGCTCGCTGACGATCATGGCGACGGCGATCGTGGACACGGGCAGCCGGATGGACGACGTGATCTTCGAGGAGTTCAAGGGCACCGGCAACATGGAGGTCCACCTCGATCGTCGCTTGATGGACAAGCGCATCTTCCCCACGATCAACATCGAGCAGTCGGGCACCCGCAAGGAAGAGCTGCTCCTCGAGAAGGACGAGCTCCAGAAGGTGTGGCTGCTCCGTAAGGCCTTGTCCCAGCTCAATCCCGTCGAGGCGATGGAGCTCCTGCTCGACAAGCTCAAGCTCACGAAGACGAACAAAGAGTTCCTGGCCTCGATGCATTCGATGGGTTAGCCCTCCGGCGTCCCGCCGGTGGCGCGAAACTCCCTGAAATCCGGGGAGTTTTTGCGTTTTTGTGGCCGCCCTGGTATTCTCAGGACTTCGCGAGGGAGGTGGGCCGTGAAGGCTGGCATTCATCCGGAGTACATCGATACGAAGATCACCTGCGCTTGCGGCGAGGTCATCCAGACCCGCTCGACGAAGCCGGACATCCGGGTGGAAGTCTGCTCGAAGTGCCATCCGTTCTACACCGGCAAGCAGAAGTTCATGGATACCGCGGGCCGCGTCGAGCGGTTCCAGCGGAAGTACAAGCGCCAGACGACCCCGGCCAGCTGAGCTGCCGGCCGGGCGGGACGCTCGCCGGGTGATCCACGATGCTGTTTGACAAGCTGCGGCAGATCGAGGAGCGCTCGGAGGAGTTGGAGCGCACGCTCGCCGACCCCAAGATCTACGGGCAGCCGGCGGAGTTTGCGCGCCTCCGTAAAGAGCATGCCGACAGCGTCGAGATCGTCGAGCGCTTCCGTGAGTACCGTGAGGTCCTGCGCCGCCTCGGCGAGGCTCAACATCTCCTGACCGACGGCGGCGACCGCGAGCTGGCCGAGCTGGCCCAGCTCGAGATCGACGAGCTCTCCGTTCGCCAGACCGCACTGGAGAGCGACCTCAAGCGGCTACTGCTGCCGCGCGATCCCAACGACGACAAGAACGTCTTCGTCGAAATCCGCGCGGGCGCCGGCGGCGACGAGGCCGGCCTCTTCGCCGCCGACCTGATACGGATGTACACGAAGTACGCCGAGCGCCAGCGCTGGAAGTTCGAGATCATGGACGCCAGTACCACCGGCGTCGGCGGCTACAAGGAAGTCATCCTCTTCATCCAGGGCAAAGGGGCGTGGAGCCGTCTGAAGTTCGAGCGCGGCGTCCATCGTGTTCAGCGCGTGCCCGCGACCGAGTCCGCCGGCCGGATCCACACCTCCACCGTCACGGTGGCCGTGCTGCCCGAGGCCGAGGACGTGGACGTCAAGGTCGACGAGAAGGACATCCGCGTGGATGTTTATCGCTCCTCCGGTCCGGGCGGCCAGGGCGTGAACACGACCGACTCGGCGGTGCGCCTGACGCACATTCCCACTGGCCTCGTGGTGACATGCCAGGACGAGCGCTCGCAGCTGAAGAACCGCGCGAAGGCCTTGCGTGTCCTCAAAGCCCGCCTGCTGGAGCGTGCCCAGGAGGAGCAGCAGGCCGCGATCGCCGCCGACCGGCGCAGCCAGGTCGGCACCGGTGAGCGGAGCGAGCGGATACGCACCTACAACTTCGCCCAGAACCGTGTCACCGACCATCGGATCGGTCTCACTTTGCATCGGCTGCCCGAGGTTCTCGAGGGGGACATCGACGAGCTGATCGAGGCCCTCGCCGCCGCCGAGGAGGCCGAGCGCCTGGAGCGGGTCGCCCAGTGAGCGCCGTGACGACAGCGTCCACCCGCGCCGCCATCGAGGCGGCCACGGTCCGGCTCCGGGATGCCGGTGTGGAAGCCGCGCGCGTGGACGCCGAATGGCTGATGGCCGGTCTCCTTGGCGTCGGGCGCGCCGTGCTCGCCGCGAATCTCGACCACGAGCTGACGCCGACGCTGGCTGCCCGCTACGACGCCGCGGTGACGCGGCGAGAGCGGCGCGAGCCGCTCCAGCACGTTCTCGGCTGGGAGGAGTTTTGCGGGCTGCGTTTCACGGTGACGGCTGACGTGCTCGTGCCACGGCCCGAGACCGAGACGCTCGTGGAGTGGGCGCTCTCGCTGCTACCACCACCCGGCGGCATCAGGCGACTGGCCATCGACGTCGGGACGGGGTCGGGATGTATCGCGTGCGCGCTGGCCGCGGCCCGCCCGGATCTCGAGGTGGTCGCCGTGGACGCCTCACCCGCCGCCGTGCAGATCGCCCGCCGCAACGTGTCGGCGCTCGAGCTCGGCGGCCGCGTGACGGTGAGGGAAGGCGACCTGCTCTCCGGCCTCGGCCGCTTGCGCGCCGATATGGTCGTGGCGAACCCGCCGTACCTGCCGGCGGCGGCGCTGGCCGGCCTGGCCCCCGAAGTGGCTGCCCACGACCCACTGGTTGCCCTCGACGGCGGTGCCGACGGGCTGAGCGTGATCCGCCGGCTCATCGCCGAGACGCCGGGCTGGCTCACGGCCGGCGGCGCGCTCGTCCTCGAGACGGCCGGTGGTGACCAGGTTCCGGAGAGCGCCGCGCTGATGCGCGCGGCGGGGTTTTCGAACATTGCGACGCGGCGTGATTTGGTCGGGGTCGAACGATTCATTGCGGGATTTTTGCCGTCGACCGAAGACGGCGGAGGGTGAGCTATGCCGGCACGACTCGAGATCGAGGGCGGTATTCCACTGAAGGGCACCGTCAAGGTGAGCGCGGCGAAAAACGCTGCGCTGCCGGCGCTGGCGGCCGCGCTCCTGACGGCCGAGCCGCTCGTCTTTCCCAACCTCCCCGACTTGCAGGACGTGCGCACGATGATCCGGTTGCTCCAAACGCTGGGAGCGACGATCGACCGCGACGGCGCCCGCGTCACCGTCCGCGTGGCGCGGGTGATGAAGGACGAGGCAGCGTACGAGCTGGTCTCGACCATGCGCGCCTCTGTCCTCGTGCTCGGTCCGCTCGTCGCCCGCCACGGCTCGGCACGCGTCGCGTTGCCCGGTGGCTGCGCGATCGGAGTACGCCCCATCGATCAGCACCTCAAAGGCCTGGCCAGGCTCGGCGCGGAGATCGCGATCGAGAACGGGTACGTCGTCGCCCGCGCGAGCCGGCTGCGGGGCGCGTCGATCGCTCCCGACATGGTGACCGTGACCGGCACCGAAAACCTCATGATGGCGGCCGCGTTGGCTCAGGGCACGACGATCATCGAGAACGCCGCCCGCGAGCCCGAAGTCTCGGATCTCGCCGCGCTCCTCAACGCGATGGGAGCCCGCATCAGCGGCGCCGGCACGGCGCGCATCGAGATCGAGGGCGTGCCGACCCTCGGAGGCGCCACTCACCGCATCGTGCCCGACCGGATCGAAGCCGGCACGCTGATCGTCGCCGGGGCCATCACCCGCGGAGACGTGACGGTGAGCGATCTCGTGCCCGAGCATCTCGAGGCCGTGCTGGCGAAGCTCGACGAGTGCGGCGTGGCCATCGAGGTCGGGCCGACGTGGGTGAGGGTGCGCGGGCCCGAACGGCCGCGGCCGGCCGACGTCGTCACGAGCCCGTTTCCGGGGTTCGCGACCGACATGCAGGCTCAGCTCATGACGCTGCTCGCGCTCGCCGACGGCTCGTCGCGGGTGACCGAGACGATCTTCGAGAACCGCTTCATGCACGCGGCCGAGCTCGTGCGGCTGGGCGCCAGGATCGAGACGGAGGGCTCGACGGCGATCATCCGAGGCGTGCCGTACTACCAGGGAGCCCAGGTGATGGCATCGGACCTCCGTGCCTCCGCGGCGCTGGTCCTCGCCGGGTTGGCGGCGCGCGGTCGGACCGAGGTGGCCCGCGTCTATCACCTCGACCGAGGGTACGAGCGGATGGAAACCAAGCTGGCCGGCCTCGGCGCGCGCATCGACCGGCGAACATGAGCGAGCGGCTCACGCTGGCGCTCCCCAAGGGCCGTCTCCTCGACGGCGCGCTGGGCCTCCTGCGCGACATCGGCGTGGATGGTATCGATGCTGACTCCCGGCGGCTGATTTTCACCGACCCGGCGCGCGGGCTCCGCTTGCTGTTCCTCAAGCCGGCCGACGTTCCCGCCTACGTGACGTATGGCGCCGCCGACCTCGGGATCGTCGGCAAGGACATCCTGCTCGAGCAGGAGCCGGACGTCTACGAACCGCTCGATCTCGGCTTCGGATTCTGCCGGCTCGTCGTCGCGGAGCCGCGCGAGTTGTGGCAACGCGACGATCCCGCCAAGTGGTCGTGGGTCCGCGTCGCCACGAAGTACGCACGGATGACGGAACGGTACTTCTCGGAGCGCGGCATCCAGGTGGAGATCGTGCGTTTGGACGGGTCGATCGAGCTGGCGCCGCTGGTTGGGCTGGCCGAGCGCATCGTCGACCTCGTCCAGACCGGGGAGACGCTGCGGGCCAACGGGCTCGTGGAGGTCGCGGAGATCGCGCGCTCGACGGCGCGGTTGATCGTCAACCGCGCCTCCATGAAGACCGAGTACTCCGCCGTGACCCAGTTGATCGATGATTTGGGGAAACGAACGCAGCCACCAGCGCCTCGAACAGGCCACCCGCGGATCGAGCCGGCCTCGCGGCGCCCGCTCCAATGAAGCCCGGCGCGCCTCGAACAGGCCACCCGCGNANCNAGCCGNNCTCGCGGNNCNCGNTCCAATGANCCGGACGCTGGACGCGCGGAAGATCGGCGCCGACGAAGTCGTCAGGCAGCTGGCCCGGCCGCCGGCCGCCGTCGATCCTTCGATCCAGCGCGCCGTAGACGAGATCCTCGCCGACGTGCGGACACGCGGCGATGCCGCGGTCCTCGAGTTCACGCGGCGCTTCGACGGCCATGCCATGCCGTCCGTGGCGGCGCTGTCGATCGCGCCGGCCGAGTTCGAGGCCGCCGAGCGCGCGCTGGCCGTCGACGTGAGAGCCGCCCTCGCCTACGCCGCCGAGCGCATCGAGCGCTATCACGCGGCCGCGCTGCCGAAGTCGTGGAGGATCACCGACGAGCACGGCTCCGTGCTCGGCCAGGAAATCCGCCCGCTCGACCGCGTCGGTGTCTACATCCCGGGCGGGCGAGCGGCCTATCCCTCCACCGTGCTCATGACTGCGGTGCCGGCCCGGGTCGCCGGCGTGCGTGACGTCGTCCTCGTCACGCCGCCCGGGCGTGACAGCCGCGTCGATCCCACGGTGCTCGCCGCCGCCCACATGGCCGGCGTGACCGAAGGCTGGAGGATCGGGGGCGCGCAGGCCATCGGGGCCCTCGCCTATGGAACGGCCACCATCCGCCGTGTCGACAAGATCGTCGGCCCCGGCAACCTGTACGTCGCGCTCGCCAAGAGCCGCGTGTTCGGCGAAGTCGGCATCGACATGGTGGCGGGGCCGAGTGAGGTCGTCGTCGTCGCTGATGCGATGGCCGATCCCGTGTGGATCGCGGCCGATCTTCTGGCTCAGGCCGAGCACGATCCGATGGCGCGTGCCGTCCTCATCACGGACGACCCGCAACTTTCGGGGCGGGTTCAGGCCGCGCTGGCCGAGCAGCTCGAG
>JGI25382J43887_10000992_pt1 | contig 10835 bp, 8 predicted proteins | sample GraSoi013_1_40cm_3_FD_43887 | JGI IMG/M metagenome (IMG submission 43887) | reverse complement strand
TCCTCGCCGCCCTTTTGACGACCTTCACGGGACTCGCGCTTCTCATCGACCGACCGAAAGGGGTGGCGCTTGAATGGCTCGGGGTCCCCCTTGTGGCGTTCGGCGGCGTGTTGCTTGTTTTGATCGTGTGGCCACCGAGGCGGCCAAACCTCGATTCTTCGACATCCGTGGCCTGTCACCTCCTGCGGCGCCTCACCTGGGACGGCCGACTCGTGCCACTCTTTCCCTTCGTGGGCGTCGCAATCATCGTGGCCGACCTCTTGTACAACGTGACGTTGAGCCGGACACCAGCCCTCCAGACCGAAGACACAATCGTCCTGCTCGGCGCCTTCACTCTCCTTGGATACAAGTTTGTCCCCGCCCGATTCGCGCGGGAACGGGACTTTGGGCTCCTGTTCTTCCTTTGCCTCAACGCAATCCTCGTCGTACCTCTCCTGGCAGCGCGGACATACTTCGCCGACGCTGAGCACTCCGTTGACGTCTACTCCTGGGTTGCTCTCGCCCCCGAGACCAGTGCAGTGTTGTCCCTCCTCGGCGTCGAGAATTCCGTGCACGCGGTTGCAGGTTCGACGGCGCCGGGACTCACGTTCACCCCACAGCAACTCCAGGTCCAAGTGACTGTAGTCATTACAACGGCGTGCTCGGGCATCTATTCGTTCGGAATCTTCGCCGCGGCATTCGTTTCGTTTGTCTTCACGGAATACGAACGACCGTCGAAGTCTGTTTGGCTATTCCTTATCCTCGGCATGATCGCAGCCTACGCCGCGAACGTGCTTCGGATGGCCGTAATCGTTCTTGTTGGATACTATTCGGCTAGCCCGCAAACCGAGTTGCAGGACATGCTACTCGCCCACAGCTACGCCGGCTGGATCATTTTCCTCGGATGGATTGGCCTGTTTTGGGGGATCCTCTTCAAGTTCCTGCCTAAAGGCAGAATCATCGGGAGCCCAACCCCAGTTTCGCATCGAGAGTCACAGTGCGTCGCGTGTACACGTGCACTAAGCCCAACAATCGCCGCAGTTCGCTGCTCGTGCGGAGCGTACTACCACGTCACCTGCATTGCGAAAGAGCTTCGATGCCTTCAGTGCGGCAAGGCAATCGAACTTGGTCCTGAAAAGAATACAGTTATCCTGTAAGATCTGGCACTGAAATAGGACAGGGCCCCTTAATCCAATGATTGCCGAGTGCGATTCACGCTCACGCATCCGTAACAAAGACCGAGATCCGAGTCAGCCGTAACGACCATCTCGCACATTGCTTATCCCAGAAAGTTATTAGCTCGCGACCAGAGGCGCAGACGATCAGTCATGAAGGCCAATGGTTACGTAATACTGTCAGACCTCGAGTCTCCGGAGCGACAGCTTTTGTATGCCGAGATGGAGCCGTGGCAGGATCGTTTCCTCCGGAAAACTGCCCAGTCGCAATGGAGATCCTGGTTCTCCTGGCCACCGGACCCGCTGCGTCAGTGGAGCAGGCAATGGGAATACCCTTATGCCTTCGCGGGGCTCTCGGCGCTCAAACCGGGGGCTCGCCTGCTCGATGCCGGATCAGGGCTCACATTTTTCCCTTACTATTGCGAGGCGAAAGGGCTTCGTGTAACGTGTCTGGATGCCGAACCGCGTTACCGGGCAGCCTACGAGGAGACCAACCGCACCCTAGGGGGCTCGGTGGCGTTTGTTGAAGGCCCTCTGGAGGCGATTCCGCTCCCGGATGCGACGTTCGACGCCGTGACTTGCATAAGTGTCCTGGAACACACCGCTTCGTGGATGGCATGTCTCCCGGAGCTCGCTCGAATCCTACACGTGGGCGGCGTGCTAGTCCTCACGGTGGACGTAAATTGGGGAGGCCACGAGGGGATTGATCCGGACGATCTCTCAGAAATGCATCGCTGCCTTTTGGAGGAATTCGTAGACCATTTACCTCCTCGCCTAGTCCCTACACCCTCGCTACTCACCACCAGCTATTTTCGACGCCATGACGCTCGGCGACTTCCATGGGTCGACTCACTCCGAGACGATCGTCTGATCCGCCGGATCGTTCGTACGGTTCGTGGACGATCTCCCCCTTTCGAACCGCTTGCACTGGCCGGTTTTCAACTGGAGAAGCGCGACTGATCGAGAGAGATTGAAACGGACCATTATCGAGGTCTAGTTGAGCTTTGTCGCCGAGGCTGTGGGGTCCGCCCGTTGTTATTAGTTCCGATAATGCTGTCGTCGACTTGATTACTACCGCAATCAGCCTCGGGGAGCCTGCTTAGGCATTAGGCTGGTGTCTTGGGTGTCGCTGCGCGGACGCATGATCCGCGGTACCGCCTACAGCCTGACGGCGATTGTCGTTTCGAAGCTCGCGTATGCATTGAACTCAGTTGTCGTTTCGCGAATGCTTGGAAGCGAAAACCTAGGAGTCCTCGTCATCCTGTGGAATGTATTGGCGCTCGCTGGAATTTTCGCGACTTGCGGCATGCCAGCCGCGGTGGTGAAGCTAACCGCGGAGAGAGGACTTTCTGACCCATTTGCTGCAAGCGAGATCGTAAGCGCGTCCCTTCTGATTACTGCGGTCTCGGCAACGGCGACGGGGGTGATTGTGATTCTCTTTTCTCCCTTGATCGCTTCGACTCTCTATCAGGAACCAAGCTTGGCGTGGCTGATTCCTATTGGTGTTGTCGCTCTTGTGGTCTCATCGGTTCCGGCTCCCGCTTTCGCGCTGTTTCAGGGATTCCAAAAAATCCGAGAGTTGAACCTCCGGGGAATGCTCTATTCAATCATATCCGTTGTCCTGATGATCGCATTTGTTTGGCGGTTGAACCTCTTCGGAGCTGCAATCGCCGGGGTAGTCATTGCTTTCGCGAATGTCTTGATCAACCTTCAATTGCTCAGGTCTATTTGGACGAAAGCCAAGCTCTCGCTTCGGTGGCCATCTCAACGAACGACATTTCGTTCGGTCGGAAGGCTGGGGAGTGGGTTCGTAGCGAGCAACGTCGCAGTGATGGCAGCGACATTCGCGGGCAGCACCATCCTCGTGACTACGCGTTCGTTCCAAGACCTTGGCTACTTCTCTATTGCGCTCGCGCTCGCGGGATATCTAACTTTCATCCCAACGGCAATCGGTGTTCCGATGGTTCCTGCGGTCTCGGAGGCCTATGCAGGCACGGAAGACAAGCTTGCGCCGTTTGTGACCAAGACGCTTAGACTCGTCGCTTTGGGCGTACTGCCACCCGCATTCCTCCTCCAGTTTCTCGCAGTTCCGGTCGTGGGCATTTTGTACGGCTCTGAGTACGCTTCGGCGACAGGGCTCGTAGTCTGGATGGCCGCCGGCGCCTACATGATCTCACTCGCCAGCGTGGTAGGTTTCGCAATTCTTGGTGTCGGGGACGTGTGGTCTGGAATCGGCTTGAACGCGGTTTGGGGGGCGTCGTACGTCGGTTTCGCCGCGTTCCTTGTTGGCGGCTATGGTTCGCTTGGACTCACGGTGGCCTTCATTCTAGCGTACGGGTGCCTCTTGGGTGGAGCGCTCTGGTATGCCCGCAGACACCTTCGAATACGCGGACAAGACGTTGTTCCACCCGTCGCGCTCGGCTTGGCCATACTTGGAGCTGGAATTGTCATGCAAGCCTACGTGGATGACAGGCTAAGGATCGCTGTCGGATTGACTGGGGCCGGCATCCTAACCTTAGTTGGCTGGAAGTGGCTCTCGCGTCAGGAGAAGGCGATTCTACTGGCCGCGATGAAGTCAATTCGAAGCAAGGTGTGGCGACCTCACTCGGACCACGAAAGGTCGGACCCGAAATAGGGACGACTTTGGTCTTATCTGGAGTCGGATGCTGCGTGGCCGGGTCCGACCGAGACGCGGCGGAGGTTTTGCGACTTGGATTTGTTATCGTATCTTGCCACCTGCGGGAGAAGTGCTTATCATCACATGTCGTTTGCAGTCAATGGCCGGTATTTCTCTGACTCCGCGACGAAAGGTCTTCCGCCGAAGTCGGGCTCGGTCTACCATGTTTCTCCTCCCGGCCTGGTTCGCACCCACTTCCTCCCTTCGGGTGGCATTTCACCGTGCGAGAGGGGCTGTTATCGGTGACAATGTCGAAATCGGCTATCTCGTGATCTTGGACAACCTCTATCCGGAAAAAGTCATCATCGAAAAGGGCGCGACCGTGGCCGCACGCTCAACGATCTTGGCACACGATGAAGCCCTGTCATACACGTTCGCAGGCCCTGAACGAGTGGCCGTAACTCGCGTTTGTGAAGGGGCTTTCATTGGTGTTCATTGCGTGGTGCTCCCGGGGATTCGAATAGGACGCAGCGCAATCGTTGCGGCAGGGTCGGTGGTTACATCAGATGGCCTGACCGCGGCAGGGTCGCCGGTGTCCCTGCGCGTCCTCTCCCGTTCTCCACGGAGAAACACAGAGCCGATGTGAACGCCGATTCGAGGTAAGCCCGACTCAGCATCCGACAAGGATGGTCGGAAGCGCTGCCCGGAGGGTTTTTCCACACATCATGGCGTCTTTCGGCCGATAGCACGCTTATAAACAGAGAGCGTTCGATCTGCGACCGTAGACCAATCATAGCTCCCCGCTCGCTCGGACCCACCCCGAGCGAGGTGGTCTCTCGCATCTTGGCTGGTCAACAAGTCGCACAACGCATCCGCGAGACTCTCAGCATCCGCCGGTGGGACAAGGATCCCACAGGACTCGTCAATCAAATCTTCCAAACCTCCTACTCGGCTGGCTATCACCGGAATTCCCGAAGCGAGAGATTCGAGGGCGGCTAGGGAAGTCGCTTCCCACAGCGACGGAATCACGGTTACTTCGGCCAAGCGATAGATCCGCGGCATCTCGCCGTACGGGAGCCCTGGGTGACAAATGACGCGAGAATCCAACCCCATGCCTCGGATCAGGGAGACGATGCGTCCTGTGTATCCTGCATCCGAAGTTCCCATGCCGACCCCAAGGAGAATCATCTTCGCGTCGGGGACTTGTTGAGAGACCCTTGCAAATGCTCTTACGGCGAATTCGATGCCATTCTTCGGATCGACCCGCCTGGGGACGAGAATGACGCGGTCCGATGCCGAGAGGCCCAATTCTCTCAGCAAGGACAGATCCTTGTTCGCAGGATGAAACGTATTGTTGTCTACCCCGTTTGGAATGTAATCTACTTTGGAGGTGGCAACACCGAAACGCTCCGTTAGGTCTCGACAGATTGCTTTGTCCACGCCGATGAAAAGAGAGCCGACCTTGACATGCTTCCGATCCCTGTCGTATTCGTCGTTTCGGTAGTGCGCCCAGAGTCCATGGAAGGTTACGATCACCGGACATCCCAACAGACCCAGCGCTTGCAGGATCTGAACTGGCATCCAAGAGGCAAACCGGACGGGCAGTCCGAGAATTGGTGAGAATGGTCCGTGAACGTGTATGAGGTCAGGCTCATATGCTCGGATGATTTTGAACCAGCGGCCCAACCGATAGACATCCCTTACGGAAACTGGTTTATTTTGCATGAGGCCGAAGAGCCCCTCGCGGGTTACGCGTACGCCATCAACCACATCGTATTGCAATTCATCTGGGCTCCAACGAGGAGTCAAGACGAGCGGGTCCACACCCTGTCGTACGAGCCTACCTAAGATGGACTGGACATGGTGTTCTACACCTCCGATCCGTGGAAAATAGCTGTGCACAATGTGAAGCACGCGCATGATTCTGGATTGCAAAGACTTGGATGGCTGAATAAGCTTGTGGGCGTGGTATTCATTGCGTAAACTTTCTCCTGAACAGCCAGAAGAGCCGGAACCAATTTTCTATTCAGCCACACCGGACGCCCAGTCACAGAGTCGCTCGCATTCTCACGCTGGAGACTCGCGCAGAAAAGCCTTTACGGGAATAATCCACTGAAAAGTTAGTACATGGCTTCTGCGCTAACGGCGATCGTGTGCAGCTACCGGCGACCCCGCAACCTGGCGGGCTGCCTTCAGTCCCTAACAGAACAGTCTCTTTCAGACTTAGGTATCCTCGTTGTCGGAGTTCGAGGCGACACCCAAACTGTCCAGACCGCATCAGACCTTGGGATCGACGTGATCCTCCAGGATCAACCCAACGGAGTCGCTGCGGCGAGAAATCTTGGGATTGACCATACAGAAGCACCACTTATCGCGTTTCTGGACGACGATGCACGAGCACGACAAGGGTGGGCCGTAGCTCTTGCAACTGTTCTTGAAGACCCGCAAATCGGGGCTGTGGGAGGCCGAGTATTTGACACCCGAACGGGTGAACAAGTCGTACACCCCTGGGGAGTGGACCCATTTGGAGTAACACATCTTCTCTCGAACGCGGACCGGCCGAAGACACTTGTTCCGACAGTCAACGGATGTAACATGGCTTTTTCGCGTCCTGCGCTCCGCTCGGTCGGTGGATTCGATCCGTACTATAGTTACTACTACGATGAAACAGACATGTGCGTCAGGCTCGCTCGGGCTGGATATCGAATCGAATTCACTGGTGCGGCGACAGTAGACCACGACTTTGCCGACGGGCCAACCCGAGAGCGATTCATCTACTCCTCCTGCCGCATGAGAACCTACTTTTCGACCAAGAATTACATGAAAAGCGTCGGAAAGTCCCGGCTAATCCTAGAGCAATTCCGCCTTCTGAGACAGGACTACCAGGCGTTCCGTGCCGGACATAAAGAGTACGCGGGAATGGTCGGGACCTGGACCGCTTTGGCAGAGCTTGTTAGCGGCCGTCTCACCGGGTTTCTCGATGGGGCCAACCAGGCAATTCAGTACGGCGACAACGCACGAGGTGGTTCTGCATGCTAGATGGAGAAGTCACGGTCTACTGCGCATTGCTGAATGAGCGTGCCTCTATTGACGAACTCGTGCAGTCTCTCCTTCGTCAGACTCGCCTACCTGATGAGATTTTGTTTGTCGACGGCGGTTCCAAAGACGGTACACTTGAAAGGCTGTCCCAATATGAATCGAGACACGACATCATCCGCGTCATCCAGGCTCCGGGAAGTAACATTGCTCAGGCTCGCAACATTGCATTTCGAAACGCCCGNGGTGATGTCATCGCGTCGATTGATGGGGGTTGCGTTGCAAGACCAGATTGGCTGGAACGTTTGCTCAGGACCCTTGNCAACGACATTGACATCGTCGCCGGNGTGTACGTCGCCGANGCTCGAACGGACTGGGATTCAGTTATCGAAGAATTCTTCTACCCTCCTCCAGAGNCGCTACCAGACGAATGGAAGGAGCCCTCTCACCGATCCGTCCTCCTGAGGAAGCGAGTCTGGGAAGAATTGGGTCCATTTCCAGAGTATCTGTATCGGTCGGAGGACAGCTGGTTCAACCAACGCGCTGAGGAACGTGGTATGCGATTCCGAACCGCACGAGACGCCGTCGTCTCCTGGAAACCAAGGGCGAATCTGAAAGAGGTATTCAGGAACAGTTACTCATGGGTAAAATCAGACATCATGAACGGTGTCCGGATGCCCTTCGAACGAAATCGAGCAATCCGAATCACACTACGACTGCTTCGACGTGTTGTTCTTTTCGATCTCTGGATCTTGGCAACCTTGCAAGAGCCCGTGGCGGGACTCCTCACCCTGCCGATGTTGGTGCTCGTCTTGTCAAAATATCCCATCCGGACCCGTTCCGCCAAGAGAGTGTGGCTCTACAATCTGGTGGACTATGCTGTCATGATGGCGTCAGCATCGGGCCTATTCGTGGGACAACTCATGAGACTTCTGAAACGAAAGGCGGTCTACTCATGACGGGTCAGAAAATAGGCGTCTTGAATCGCAACTTCCAAAGTCGTTTTCCAATCGAGAGTCGACGCCATTCGGCGACCTTGGTCACCAATTGATTGCCTCAATNCAGGATCGGACAGTAGTTCGATCGCGTGATGAGCCAGGCCTTCCACNGATTCTGCGCATCTTCCTGCACCGCAACGTTCGATCAACTTCCACGTTTCGCCGCCAGAAGGCCCTCGATGAAGGATTGGAAGACCCGCCGCCATGTATTCAGCAACTTTCAGTCCAACGGTGGTCGCATAGACCGGGTTCAGGGCGTAGGTATGGACTCCAAGCGCGGCTCGGCTCATGAAGACCGGAACGAGATCCGGAGGAGCGGGGGGGAGGAATTGGATTGCTTCCTGAACCTTTAGCTCCTCGCAAAGTCGCATTACGTTTCTGGTGTAAGAATCATCTCGAATGCCCAGGAATACGAGTGTCGCGTCCGGAACTTGGGCCAGCACAATCCGGAACGCTTTGACAAGAGTCGCGGAGTCGTAGTATGCACGAGGTCCTCCCAAATGTAAAATGGTATGCGGTCCGCGCGTCTGATTTTGAACGCGTGCGAATCGGCTGGAGTCAACTCCATTAGCGACGACGGTGAATTTTCGATTCGGAATGTCATATTCTTCGGTGAGCATCNAAGCCATTCTTTGAGTCGGAACCCAGATTCGGCTAGCTCGCTGCATTGCGCTGCTCTCGAGAGCCCGTTTGAAACCTTTACCCATCTCCTTCGACTGCTCTGCGGCAAGGACCAACCTCGAGTCGTGAGCGTCGATGACGAATGGTGTCGCGAAAATTGTGGCTATGATTGATGTTTCCATACAGAATATTGGGTCATGCGCAGAAACTACAAGTAGCTCGGGTCTATGCTTCAACACCGTGATAAGGACCTCGAAAAAAATCAAAATGCGTTGTATGGCATTCGCAGCCAAGTTCCTTCTCAGGAAGAACGAAGCGGTCTTCGGCATCGGTTCGAATACATACGATGATGAAGAGAATGGAGGGCCGTCGTTCGGCGATCGGCGGAGCACGAGGACGCGTATATCGAANCCTGCCNTACCAAGACCCTCTGCAGTGGCGCGAGTCCTCTCGCCAAAAGCAGCGTATTCTGTGTCAGGGGAAAAGAACTCTGCGACGAACACCAATAGAAGTCGACGATTCAACGAACCTTCACCCCGTACTCCTCGGCGACGTCAGCAACACTTGAAGCCTCAAACAGGCCGGAGGCTTCTTCCAAGAGCCCCCTGAACTCGCCGGAATTCTGCCTGGAGATATTCAGAACCCAATTAGGTAGGGGAGGGCTGATGTCGGAGAAATCAACGCACTCCCAAGGATGAATTAGGAACGTCACTGGATCTCCACGCGATTGTTTCAAGGCCGCTATTGTCTGACTGATACCTCTCCAGTTTAGGAAGCCGGTTCCAATGGGACCTCCCGGATTGAACGGGTTCGATGTGACCGGGATCTCCAGGAGCCGACACATCCCAGGGACACGGTGATCCTGGAGCCCAGGATGGTACGGCATGGAGGGTGCACCGCGATGGTCGACCACGACCCTGAGTTGCTTCTTCTTGATCAGACGGTTCGGCAAGACAGAGCAGTCCACTTCAAATCCTTGGCGCTCCATAGAAACGAGAAGGGAACTGTTCACCGCGAAGTTAGCTTCCCTGAAGACCACAGGGGGACTACCAATGATTTCACCGACTTCTCGCCTTGAGGTCCGAAGTCTGTCCTCGAATTCTCCCGCTTCGAGTTCAGTTGCAAATGCGGGATCGGTATGTGTACCGTGACAACAAACGAAGGATCCGATGTTGCGAGCTTTTCGAATCATGTCAGCGTACTGTCTAGCGACGGGAGCCTCGACGAAGAGATCTGTCCTGAAGCCTGCGTTGCCAATTACTTCTAGAAGGACCGGAAGAGCTGCCTCGACCCCACGGAAACTGTTCGTGAGGTGACGGACAATATCTCGTTCGGCGTCGATGCTGATTAGGAGCCTCCGCCTCAGCGTTCCACCCCATAGGAGGAAAGGAAACGACCTGCGATGCCGTTCCAGTCGAACTCGGTGCACGCTCGATCCCGAGCATGCTTTGCAAGCGTGCTTGCCAGAGTCTGATCAGAGAGAAGAAGATTGATTCCATCTGCGAGGGCGGCCGGCGTTGGTTCCACAAGCAGCGCGTGCGTTCGGTCCTGAAGTGCCTCCTGAACAAAGGGCAATTTGAGCGAAACGATTGGAGCGCCGGCCCGCATCGCCTCGAGGAGGGCAAGACTTAATCCCTCCTGAAACGAAGAGTGACAGTAAACATGGCACGCCGTATACAACGCGCGAGGATCCGCTACGTCTCCAAGGAATCGAATCCGCCTTTCAAGACCGAGACGAAGCACCTCCTCCTGTACGGCTGGCAGAAGCGAACCACCGCCTGCAACAACCACGCCGACTTCGCTCAACCGCGGATCTCTGAGGGCCTGGAGGAGGAGACGGAATCCCCTGACCTTCTCGGGCCACTCAAACTTAGATACGACGCCAATAGTCCTGGACCACCCGGCTTCGATTGAGATTTCTCGTAAGGTATTCACCGCTTCCGGAGAGACGACCTGCTCTTCAGTTCCCGGGGGGACCACATCGACCAGATCTCTTGGAAGCCCCATCTTCATCTCGTCCTTCAAAAATCGACTCGGGAACGTAACCCGATCGCATTGAAGGAGCATTCGCCGCAGGGAACGTCTAGCGACCCGATTCGACGTCTGCCAAGATGTGTGAAACGTGAACACGACCCGTCGGGTCGACCGGCTCCTCGACTTCAACGCTGCTCTGAGGGCATACCAGTGCGCGTGAGCGTGGATGAAATCCGGACGAATTTTCGCCACTACAGCTGCTGCAGCTCCAACAAAGTGCCGAGGACTGCCTCCTAAGACCTCGACCTCCTCTGACGTAGAGCCTTCGCGGGCAACTATGTGAACATCTAGACCGAGCCGACGTAGTCCCCTTCCTAGCCCCGCGACGAAGCTCGTGATGCCCCCTCGAATCGGCGCGACATATGGCGTAATCAT
>JGI25382J43887_10000991_pt1 | contig 10836 bp, 7 predicted proteins | sample GraSoi013_1_40cm_3_FD_43887 | JGI IMG/M metagenome (IMG submission 43887) | reverse complement strand
AGAAAAAGAATTCAGGAATGAGTCGCAGTCCCAGCTCAATTACTGTCGAGGCCAGCAACCGCGGACCGACTTTTTTTTCATCAGCCTCCCTCTTTAGGCTGTAGGGGGCGGGAACAACGCTTTCAGGAGGAAAGCATTCCGCCCCTTTTTTTGTCCTCCAACTGCCGAACTGAACATCCTCAATTTTAAGCCTCCGACCTGCGATACAATCGCCGCCTATGTTTGGCAATCGATTGAATGTGAAATCGATTTTGTATGTCATCTTCTTTCTCTCCGGGGCAACCGGGCTTGTTTATGAGGTGATATGGGTTCGGCTGACGGGTTTGATCTTTGGCAATACCTCGCAAGCCATTTCAACGGTCCTTGGCGCTTTCATGGCAGGGCTCGCTCTGGGCAGCTGGAAGCTCGGGAAAAAAGCGGACCGCACCAACAACCCACTACGCATGTACGGTCTGCTGGAGATCGGCATCGGACTTTCCGCTGCCCTGGTTCCATTAATTTTTCGGGCATTGGATACTGTTTATTGGGCAGTGGCACCGTCGGTGTCTGCGGTTTCGGGAGGCGCTCTTTTCGTCCGTTTCGCTACGAGTTTTGCCGTGCTGCTGACTCCCACATTTTTAATGGGAGGGACGCTGCCGGTCCTGGCGCGGTTTTTTACCGGCGACGTGGATGAAGTCGAAAACAAGGTTGGAGTTCTCTACGCGCTCAACACGTTCGGCGCGGCCGCCGGTACGATGGCGGCGGCGCTGGTGTTTATTCCAGGGATCGGAAACACGAGAACAACATTGACGATCGCGGCGGTCAATGTCGCGATTGGATTGTTTGCCGTGTGGATGGCGGAAGGGCAACAAACATCTACCGAGAGCGATACCCTCACCCGGCCTTCGGCCGACCTCTCCCAAGGGGAGAGGCTATCCAATCCCGCGGCCGGCAGGCTCGTCCTTCTGACCCTTGCGGTATCGGGATTCGTCGCGATGATGTATGAAGTGTCCTGGACGCGAGCTCTCTCGGCCATGATCGGCAGTTCCACGTATGCATTTTCCATCATGCTGGTGACCTTTCTCGGCGGCATCGCACTGGGAAGCTCAATAGTCGGGCGCCGGAAACCCGCAGCAACGCTACGGCTGTTAGGTTTGTTGCAGCTTGGCGTCGCCATGGGCGGGATTGTTTTCCTGATCGGCTATCTTGCCGCGCCGTATCTGTTGATTGCGTTGATTCGCGCCTTCTACTATTCCTTTCCCGCGATACTGACGATCCAGTTCGTCCTGTCTGCCGCCTTGATGGTGTTTGCAACATTGTGCATGGGCGCGACTTTCCCGGTCGCCAGCCAGTTGTATTCCAGCAAAGTCACGATTCTGGGCCGGAGTATCGGCAATATTTATTCCTTCAATACGATGGGCGCGATTGCCGGCTCGCTTTTCGCCGGTTTCCTCCTGATTCCGATTATTGGTACCGAACGAACGATACTTGCCGGCCTTTTCTTCAACGCGGCGATGGCGCTGTTGTTGCTGGCGGAGGCAAAGACCTCGCGCATTGCTCAATCTGTCGGGGTTATATTGCTGATCGGCGCGACCCTTGGGATGCGCGGCGGCGTGTTCTGGAAGCCGGAAATCATGGATCGAGGAGTGCTCATTTATTCGCACGCATTCGAATCCCGGCCGGAACTGACGATCAGCGAGCATTACGAAGACACAGACGTGGTCTATTTCAAAGAAGGCAATAACGCGACGATTTCGGTCCGCAAGGGCGAAAACTACATGGCATTGCGGACAAATGGAAAAGTCGATGCCTCGAACCGCGACGACATGATTACGCAATTGGCGGTCGGATGGCTTCCGGTCTTCTANCATNCCAATCCCCAATCGGCNCTNGTTATCGGCTACGGTTCTGGAGTTACGGTGGGGGCAGTTGCGGCCGTCAAAGAGGTAGCCGACATCGATTGCATTGAGATCGAGCCGGCAGTGTTTGGTGCTGCGCCGTGGTTTTCTGAAATCAATCGAAAAAGCTATGAAAGCCCGAAGCTGCACATGATTTTCAACGACGCGCGAAATTACATGAACGTAACGCGCAAACAATACGACGTGATCATCTCCGAGCCCTCCAATCCATGGATCGCAGGCGTTGCCAGCCTCTTCACTGCAGAGTTTTACGATCGCGTAGCCGACGTCCTGAAGCCTGACGGCATCTTTGCGCAGTGGATCCAGCTTTACGAACTCGATCCGGAAGACTTGCGAATGATTCTTTATGAAGTCCAGCGAAAGTTTCCCGAAGTGTCCGTTTGGGTCACCGATTCCGATCTGATCGTCATCGGATCGCGTCAACCNCCGAAACTCGACGCGGCAAGACTCGTCACGGCCGTGAAGTCCGATTCCGGGATGATCCGCGATTTCCGTAACTTTCTCCACAGCGAACAGCCGGAGGGGCTGCTGGCGTATTACGTGATGTCGACTGAAGCGGTCCGCAAGTTCGCCTCGAAAGCGCGGCGGAATACGGACGATCATCCTCTTCTGGAATTCCATGCTCCACGACAACTCTTTTCCGACACACGCGACTTGAATATCGATCTCCTTTATCAGGCCAAGGATGGCCTGATGCCGTACGGAGCAGAGGTTTCCGANCCGGAAAGCGCCTACTACGGCATGATCGAGCCTTTCCTTCACTTCAAGCGGTCGAATCTCGCGAATCAGTCTATGGCTTTGCTCGCGCAGGTCTCCCGCAAGGACGAAGCATCACTTCAGCTGGCGATCGCAAAACTCAATATGGATTCGGGAAATCTCGATCGCGCCGCGGATGCGCTGCGGGAAGCCGACTCGCTGATGAAACCGGGAAGTTTGCTTTTGGCAGAGAAAGAAGAATTATGGGGCATTCTCAATGACAGCCTTGGCGAATCCGAGAGCGCCAAGCAGCATTACGAGCTGGCCGCCATGACCGATCCGATGCGTCCTTTGCCGTTGCGCAAGTTAGCGGAGATGGCTGCAAAGGACCAATCGTGGACCGAAGCAGCCAACTGGATGCAGCAATTCGTAGCCACGCGGCCCACTTCACTTGGCCATTTTTGGGCAATGCTTGGAGACTACCGGCTGGCTGCTGAGCAATTGGATGACGGCATCCGCGCGCTGGAGACCGCGCTCACCGTGGATCCTTATGTCTACTGGGGACACTATCGCATGGCGCGCGTTTTCGAGCAGAAAAAGGACATGGAAAGCGCCGCAAAAGAATATGAGTACCTCGTGAAATACGCCTTCGATCGTGACGCCGATGTCTACTTGAAGCTTGGTAACATTTACAAAGATGCCGGCCGCAGGCGTGAGGCGCTGCGGGTTCTCGCAAAAGGGACAAGAATTCTCTCGACAAATGCCGGGATCTATCGTCTATACCGGGAGGTTCAGGAGGGACGTTGAAATCCAAACTATTGGAAATCGCAAATTGGAATTTGTGCTCCATCCGAAGATCTGCAATGAAGCAACTTCCAATCTTGGAATTTTCAGTGCTTGTATGTCTCCTCTTGCCCCCTCTCATCTACGGGCAAACCCTGAAAGTCGACGTCAACCTCGTCAATGTCTTTGCAACAGTCAAAGACGATCGCGGCAATTTCATCACGGATCTCTCGAAAGAGGACTTTCGCGTTTATGACGACGATCAACTTCAGGACGTGCGGGTCTTCGAAAAACAGGACAAGGTCGAATCCTCGATCGGTCTGCTCGTGGACACGAGCGGAAGTATGATTGACATCATTCCATATGTGAGGCGAGGCGTCCGCGATTTCACTCGGGCGCTGCCGAAGAATGATGATTTCTTCCTCGTTTCATTCGGAACGACAGTAAAGCTGCTCCATACCTCAAAGCAGCCGCTGAAGCATCTGGAAGAGAGCTTGGCAGGGCTAAGGGCTTGGGGGACATCGTCGCTCTATGACGGGCTTTTATACTCGATGGAGAAGATCGAAAAATCGGATCATCCCCGAAAGGCCCTCATTGCTTTTACCGATGGCAATGACAACGGCAGTACCATTCGGCATGACCGGGTCGTCCAGGAGATCCAGGAATCGGCTGTCTTGGTGTACTTCGTCGCGATCGGGTCCGCCGTTCTCGTGGATTCCCACACGCTGGAATCATTATCCGACATCAGCGGTGGCCGCACTCTTTACGTTCCGAAGCAAGACGCGATTGCNCCCGTTCTTGAAGAGGTCCGGACGGANCTGGGACGCCAATACTACATCGGCTATTATGTGCCGCGCCGCGCCGGGTTTCATCACATTCGCATAGAGGTTCCGGGCCGTGACGTGAAGATTAGGGCGAAGACCGGCTATAGCGGCGGCTGAGGATCTTCCACTCAGGCCGTATCTTCGAACCGGAACACCTGTTTTGGACCAGCCTCGTGGTATCCGTTCCACTGCGCTTCGAACGACTCATCATCGATCTTGTAAATCCTGAACAAAGGTAGGGGATTGCACACGGAGTGGGTCGGACATGTCTGCTTGATCTGCAACACCGTGAAAGGCGGCGCGGTGGCGAGTTTGCGAACCAGCTTGAGCTCGGCATCGGTGAAGGTGGTCATCCCGTTTATGTTAATTGAAATTGGACCACATCTGTCCGGTTGCCGCGTGATAACACAAATAGTTGTTGGAAAACGTGGAGGAGGCAATAGATGATCGAGCTACGATTTCGCATCCGGAACAACGTTTTGAATCCCCAGGATTCGCCCCGAAAATCGACGATTCGTCCGCTGTCGCTGTGTTTGCCGTCGGTAGAAGAAGCGGCCCTGCTCGGTGAAGTGGATGAAGGCGGACGCGTCATCCCAAGGCGTGGGGTGTTCTTTCTGACGAACCTGCGAACAGGACCGGTAATCGAAGGCTTTGAAGATTGTGCTCTCGGCGAATTCGTGAAAGCGCAGATCGAGGCGCTATCTCAAAACGGTGAGCCGCCCGCGAAATGCGAAGTCCATGGGCTGGATCCCTTCTTGGAGCTGGCAGAACCGGATCAGGCAGACCGGCTTCGCGATTTGATCAGCGTGTGCGAATTCCGGTCCAATGAATTCACTCCAGAATCCGCAGTCCGGTTTTTGAAAGAAAGCGGATTTTTCGACGAGTACATCATCGTCGGTGTAAAACGTGGCAATGGCTGGCGCCGGTCTCGTTGCATCACGACCTTTGAAGGCCGGCCTTCGGATGCCGCAACGATCCTCGGCCACCTCGCGGAGTATTTCGGAAAAGAACAACAAGACGACAAGCCCCATGATGACCGGCACATGTGACGAATCAATGGTGGAGAAAATCGAACGTACTTGCCCAAACTGCGGGGCACAACTGGACGAACAGAAATGTAAGCTCGTGTGCCCCCGCTGCTCCTACTTCAAATCGTGCAGCGATTTCTAGGCATGAGGGATCCAACTGTAGGGGCGGTCTATGACCGCCCGCGATCTCTCGGTTTTGACGTCGGGGGCGGTCGTAGACCGCCCCTACAGTACTGTTTCAGCATGAGCACAAACGGATAGTCAGGCTGCTCGCGCAGTAATTCATCGAGTTTGCGGTTGGCTGCGGCTTTTTGACCCGTATCGAACAACTTCGCGGCTTCGAGATATTTCTTGTTTGCGGCATAGAGGCGTTCCAGACTTGCCCATGGCTCTGGCGACCCGGTCTCTTTGTGCTTTGGTGTCTTCGAGCGCTTTAAGAACCCGTCGAGGATCTCTCGTACCGTGTGCGGCGTCTCGTCGCTATTCAACACCTGCAAAATTTTTCGTTCCGTCTCCGGATCGCGCGCTTGCCCGAGAAGCTCGATGAGAACCAACAGATCTTCGCGATAATCCGGATGGTTTGCGTGCGCCAGAACCTCTTCCAGGATCCGATCAACCGCCGAGGCTTCGCCGCACTCGATCAGGAGTTGAAACCATCGAAAGGGAATGTCCTCGTGCGCGTGCGGCTTCAAGGAGTAGAAGATGAATGGGCGAGCCAGCGGCCACATCGCGCGCACCAGGGTATAGGCTTTCATCTCGAGGTCTTCCTCAAGGACGGGCTCGGAAATCACGTACGCCAGGACGCGAGCGCTTGCGGCGGATCGAATTGAACCTAGAGTCTCCATAGCTGCTTCCGCAGCTGAACGGTCTTCGGGAGATTCCAGCAAGAGATCCGCGGCAGCTTCGACTTTCTCATCGGGTTTCTCATCCACGCATTGTTCGAGTCTGCGGATGAGGTAAGCCACGTAACTCTGAATGATTGTTGGAACATCGTGTAAAGGCGCTTCGATATCTTCGACGAACCGCAACACGCGTACGGGCGCGGATCGCAATTTCCGGAGGTGTGCTGCTATCTCGGTCCGCATCTCGAGCCGCCTTTCGACATGTTCGTGGATGCCGGCATCGATAAGCCGGCGAAATTCTTCATCGTCAAGCGAGGCCCGGTCCTCTTCGACCAGCCGGCCCAACTCGTAGAGGAAAAAGTCGTCGCATGGGATGCGGTAATCGAAGTTCTCCAGCGGATTCTTCATTGAGGGAATTTATACAGCCCGGAACCGTACCTCTCCCTTCGCGGGATCGATTGTTTCAATCCGGACATCGACCATCTCGCCCGGCCGGAGTTTTACCGGGCCTGAAACTCTTCCTCGTAAGTAGTAGTCCTGCAGTTCGATATTTCCCTTTGGATCCAGAACCACCGCAGCAAGCAATTCCCCTCTCTTATATCGTGCCAGGTATTCCAGCAACCAGTAGTTCGTTGAGCGGTCTTCGATGGCCCGGATCTCCTGTTCTGCAGTTTCTGCGGCAGCGAGAATTTGCAGCAGTTCCTCGCGGCCGTATGGTACGGGAACACCGCTGAGCATGGCCGTGAATTGGCGCTGGGTCACCAGATCGGCATAGCGGCGGATCGGCGACGACGCCTGCGTATACGCGCCAAGCCCAAGGCCTGAATGCAACCCTGGTGTGAGGGATAGGCGGGAGCGCTTGAACGTTTTTCTCAATCGTTCGAAAGCCAATGCCTCCACAGCTTTATAAGTCCCGCTGAGCGTAATGTCAGATCCGCGGAGCCGTCCCGCCGTGGAGTCGACAGCATCCAGTGCGGGACTTTTCAAGTCCCGTTGAGGATCACGTCGAATCGACGGAGCCGTTTTCGTGGAGTCGACGGCATCCAGTGCGGGACTTAAAGTGTCTTCGACTGCCAGTGCTTCGCGGGGCTCTTGCGTCCGATAGATTACGGGAATGCTGTTTACGGATGCGAAATCCGCCGCCAGTCCGTTTGCCAGAATCATCATTTCGCTGACAACGAATCGCGAAGGCGAGTTGGGATTGATCTTCGTGATTTGAATCTCGTCACCTTTTACGCGGATCTTGAGCTCAGCGCGGCGGAATGTGATTGCGCCGCGGTTCGAGCGTGCGTCGCGCAACTGTTTCGCGATGCGGTGAAGTGTGTAGAGAGCGGGGTCGCTTTCTATAATTTGGTCCGCCTCGTCATAGGAAAGCCGCTTTTGGACATTAATCGTGGAGAGCGCGATTCGATAGCCGGCGCGGTTTGCTTGCTTGTCAAATCGCACTTCGACCGTGAAGGCTGGCCGGGGCACTGCGGTCCGCAAGCTTGCCAGGTCCGTCGACAGGCGCTCTGGAAACATTGGAACCGTGATGGATGGCAAGTAAATGGTCGAAGAACGACGCGAGGCTTCTGCATCGAGGATATCGCCTTTCCTGACGAAAGCGGAAACGTCCGCAATGTGAATACCGACAACAATTTCGTCTCCTTCCCATCGAACGGTGAGCGCATCATCGACCTCTTGCGTATCCTCGTCGTCGATGGTGAAAGCCGGAGAGTCTTGATAGTCAAGACGGGCAGGAATGTGTGTGTACGGCGTGAGTTGCGCGGCCGCCTGGATAAGCGGAGACGAAAAATGCGGCTCAATACCGGCTGTGACGAGAAACCGGTCAAGTGTGGGGTCTACACGGCCGGCTCGCAGCAAGATGTCATAGGCTGCGTCGCGCGCTTTTGCGGCACCGGCGATCTCTTCCAGGATGAGGCCGATTTCATCGCCGGTTTTGAACCGCAACCAATTCTGAATCCGGTCAAGGATGACACCCGATTCTTCGGGAATATCGGTGTTCTTTTTCAGGAGTTGTTCCAGGACCTTTACGACATGCTCCCGGAATTCCTCCCGCGCTCGCTGGCGCTGACGGCGTGTCCGCTCGCTCAAAACCTGTTCCTCGGTTTTGGGAAGAAATTGCGCGCCTTTGCGCCTGAAGAACAGATTGTCTTCCGAGAGTGCGCGAAAGACTGCAGACTCGGTCTCCGGCGTCGTTTCGGCGAAAAATAATTCGGCAAGCTCGGACGGGTTCAGTTCGCGCTGTCTCGTTCCAACCGATTGCCAAAGCAGTTCGACGTCGACCTCGGATTGGCGTGCGGACACCTTTTCCGAGATTTGGCGCGCGAGAGCCGGAAATTCTCCTTCAGTTGACGGACGGTGCACGATGACCACACGATCCCCATGTACCGTCGAGTTGCGCCCGCGCGGGTCAATCACATGCAGGCGGTCGCGTTCCTGTTTTCGCACGTAAGCGAGACGCAGTTCTTCCGCATCGAGGAATTCAATNATCCNTCCTTCCAGCGACATGCCTATAATTCTGTCATGATGCCGAATGAGATGCTCAGTCCATTGTCCGGCTCCGCGCTGCGGGTCGAGACNAAGGAACAACTGGACGACTTTCTGGCGCGGCCGGATGCGGCACAGACGGTGAAGGCTGCGTCGTTCGAGGAAATTTTTTTTACTGTTAAGGGTGTTGGATTAGCCGATAGTCTCGACCTCCTGCCGCTGGTTTCTGGAAAGCAGGTTCGTGGCTTTATCGATCTGGACTGCTGGCGCAAAGACACGTTTGTGCGTAAGCCGTTCATGGAATGGATGGGCGCATTTATTCAGGCGGGCCCCGAAGAAACGATGAAGGCCATTTCGGGTGTCGACGACACGGTGATCTCGCTGTTCTTGAAGGACCTCACTCACGTCTACGAAGTCGATCGTGACGACCCGCCCACCGGTACGCAATTAATCTTCACACCTGATAATCGTTTCGCTGTCGAGCCTCTCGAACAAGGTGAAGCCACCACGATTGGGATGCTCATCCTGGACGCGCTTTTCAAGTACAACCCCAACCTCGGGACACAAATTTTGGCGAAGGTCCGCTACACGACACGCGTCGAACTGGAAGAGACGGCATACGACAACAAGAACCGCCGGCTTGAAGCACACGGTTTTGTCGATTACTACGATGCGCTTTCGATCTATGCGCCCGGGGCGGTGGGTGAGAGCCATCAGCCCGCCGATCGTGAACGGCCGGTCGAGGAAATTCCGGGCGAGGAAAATCCGGGCAACCTGCCGGCCGTTTTCGCAGATTCGTTGCTCGGCGGCGCTTTTCTAACGAAGGCTTTCGAACAGATCACCGATCCCGCGGAGGCCGGCCGATTTGCGCAGGAATTAACGGCTCTGGGGAATCGAATTCTTTCGGCGAATCTCGTCAATCTTGGCGAACTCGAGGGTATTCGCCCGGCGCTCGAGGAGATGCGCGATTTCCTCACGATCGGGCTTGAGCGCCTGACCGGCGGCAACGCAGAAATCGCGCCTGATGCGCTGCGCAAGAACTATATACAGACGGTGTTCAAATTCGGTTTCGATCAAGTGGCGCGTTTGCGTGACGAAGCCGACCGGTTGGCCGGCATCCGTGGTTTTCGGGTCTCGGTGCTCGATGAATCCGATCAGCAATTCATTGAAGGACTCCGCCGGTTCAAGCCCCTGCTGGCCGAAAACCTCCGGTACCGGAATTTCCAGTCCACGGCCGACGTCGAGCGAGCGCGCGCTCGTTTGGACGAACTAGCCCGCATGGTCGGGGTGTTTGTGCAAACGTTTCCCATCATTCGGGAATCGCTGGCCAAAACGTTCAATACCGCAACCGTGCAGTTCGCCGTCAGCGGAAAGTTCGAGGCAATCCCCATAAAAATTCGTGAACTCGAACAATTTCTAAGTCAAGGGATGACACTGCCGGCGATTGATGTGCCCGCGGCGATGCGTCCGTTCGCGGGTCGTTGGTGGGAGGAATTGCGGGCGGAGTTGGAACCACTCGCCGGTAAATCGATTGATCCGAGATTCATTGCCAGCATTCACGTAGGGGGTACACCATAAAAGGTAAGGTTGTGATCCTGCCTGGAGGTTCGGGAGGCCTTGGCGCCGCGGTTGCGGAGGCTGTTGCCAAGGCGGGCGCCATACCGGTCATCGGATGTCTCGGCAACCTCGAGCGTGCAGAAAGCATCGGGGGGAGACTTTCAGAGAAATACGAGGTTGACGCTCCCCTCGTTGTAGGCGACATCCTCGATGCCTCTGTCCGCCAGCGGCTTATCGACGAAGCACAACGCGCTGGTGAGCTATACGGCCTCGTACCGCTCGTCGGCAACCCGGCGCGGGTTCCGATTGAGACGGCCACGGAGCAAGATTTGATCGATTCGATGCGAACCAACTTCATCGGACCGGTCCTGTTGGCGCGCGATTTTGCCGCNGCNGCCGGNGATCGCGACGCATCAATCGTGTTCATCTCAACTATGCAGGGCACAGCCGTGTTTGCAGGCAGTACCACATATGCGGCGCCCAAGGCGGCGCTCGTCCATACTGCGCGCATTTTGGCAAAGCAGTGGAAAATTCGGGTCAATGTCGTGGCGCCCGGAGTCAATAATGCCGGAATGGCCGAACAAAGCGTTCAAAGCGGAAAATATGATTCCTTCATCGAGAAGAAAGTCATCCACCGATTTGGGCGCCCCGAAGATGTCGCTCGCGCGGTCTTGTTCTTTCTCGAGCCGGACAATTACGTGACCGGTCAGGTGCTGAC
>JGI25382J43887_10000990_pt1 | contig 10843 bp, 10 predicted proteins | sample GraSoi013_1_40cm_3_FD_43887 | JGI IMG/M metagenome (IMG submission 43887) | reverse complement strand
CGGGCGCGATGCAGCGTTTCGGGAGGCGTGCGCGGCTTGTCTTGCAGCTTGAAATCGGGATGAAACGCCGTGAAGTGCAGCGGCACATCGGGGCCGAGATGCTCCAAGACCCATCCGCCAGCTTGCGCGTCTCCGCCGGATCGTCGTTCAGCGTGGGGATCATCAGGTTCGTGATCTCGAACCAGACGTTGGTCTCTTTTTTCAGCCACTCGAGAGTTTCGAGTACGGGCTGAAGATGCGTGAGCGTGATTTTCCCGTAGAAGTTCTCGGTGAAGGCTTTGAGGTCCACGTTCGCGGCATCGATGTGGTCGTAGATGTCGTGAAACGCTTCGTAGGTGATGTAGCCGTTTGTGACCATCACGGTGTTCAGCCCATATTCCTTGGCCGCCTGGCAGATGTCGATCACATACTCGCCCCAGATGGTGGGCTCGTTGTACGTGAAGGCGAGCGAAGGGCAGCCATACTTGAGGGCCAGGAGCGGAATATCTTCGGGAGGGATATGGGTCGAGTGCACCTGATCGTGATGCGACTTCGAGATGTCCCAGTTTTGGCAGAAAAAACAGCCCATGTTGCAGCCCGCAGTGCCCATGGAAAAAATACGCGTTCCCGGAATGAAGTGGTTCAGCGGCTTTTTTTCGATGGGATCAATCTGGAGCGCGGCGGGCGAAGCGTAGCCTAAGTTATAGAGCTTTCCATCTTGATTGATGCGGATGAAACAGAAGCCCGATTGGCCGAGGCCGATGTGGCAATGCCGCGGGCAGAGATAACAGTGGACTCGGCCGTTGGGCTCCGGCTCCCACCAGCGCGCTTCATGCAGCGTATCCGTCTTCTGGAGGATCTTCAGCTCTTTCACCGATCCCCCTTCCCTTCTCCAAGGCCCTGTATTTCATCATACACCGAATCGTCGCAGGGAATCGCGTCTCGTCACACCCTGCAACCGGCCTTCCCATTTTCCGCACTTCATCGCGTCCAGGCNCCGCCCCAGTGCGAATACAGAACGACAATCGCGCCGATCAACGCCATCAGAAGCAGGCTGTGCTTCAACACCTTGCGGAAGAGCCTCGCCTCGTCATCTCGCGGGAGTCCGGTCTCGCGACAGCCCGCCGACGGAGTCCTTCAAAATTTCAAACTGTCCGGAGGTTTCGGTAAGGCGGAATAGAAGAATGGTCGTAAAGACCACCCAGCCGATGGGAAAAAGCCCGAAGGCCGCGCCATAGGCCGCGGCGCTCCATCCTCCAAGCGATGCAATCCACGAGGCCTTCCGCCGCACGCCCGGCAGATACAACAACACAAAAATCGGCGCCGCAGCGGCGAGCACCGAGAGCCACAGGCTGCGCGCTACAGGGAGGTAGTTCTGTTCTCACACGGACCGCCCCACCCCCTCGGAGCGCGCCCTACTTAGCCACAGAAGGTGCAACTGTCAAGCAAAATGCCCGGCTTGGCGGGCGATTATCCGCGCAGATGCGGTGGCACGGTCTGTCGTATAGCGGAATCGAGAGAAGCGCCGCCCGGCTCCAAATGCCACACGCTGGAGCGCCTGTTTCACTCGTGCGGCGGGAAACACCCCTCGCACTGGATTACGCGTGGCGGCGCTGTGCTTGTTGCCGCTCGCCAGCCCAGTCCACGAACCGCTTCAGGTGCGACCGGTATTTCCACAGGAGATGGAGGAACTTCCCGGCGTCCAGTTCGGCAGCTTCCTTCCCAAGGAAGGTCTCAAATCTCCAACGAAGATAAGGACTTTTCCACGGTTTCAGCCGGTACCCCCTTGCAACGGTCCAGTAGTAGCGCAGCATGTTCCACATAGTCGCTCTTCTTTCTTCGATCAGTTCCCGGAGAGTGGGGGGACTAATGCTTGTCGACGATAGCCCAATTGGCATCGCGCTTCTTCCAACCCCCGTGTAGCGGGCGCTGATCTCAGAGATGTTGCCGTCCTTTCTCATTTCAGAAAAATGCCCTGGAAGCATCATCCAGGTCGCAGGTCCGCAAAGACCCGCCTTGAAATCCTTGGCCGACGCGCTCCGCAGGCCCGTGGGCACACAGACCACTATCGTCCTCGTGACAAATCTAAAGAAAGCGTTACGGGCCGGGCCGGTGAAGGCCAATCTGGTGGCGTCTAACNTAGTCCAAAACCCTCCCTAATTGCAAGGAAAGGGCCTGCAGCATGGCCTGGGCTCCTGGATGGGAGCGTCAAATGCCCGCCCGAAAGCCTTGCTCGACGAGCGCGGATGACTCTCAGGCGGCGAGGCGCTTGACCCAGATGCGCGAAGTGGCGGGTTTGCCGAGGTGAATGGTTTTCCCAGCGGACCGCAGGGTCATCGTCTCATCGTATTCGCGCCTCTTCACTTCGACCCTTGTCGCCGGCCGCAGCTTCAGCCCATCGAGAAATTCCAAGAACTTTCCGTCCTTTTCATAGACGCAAACAATCTCCGCGCTTTCCCCGGCCCTTAGATCGGCCAGCAGCACGGCGCCTTGCTGCCGCAACTTGGCCATCCCGCCCTGCAACGGAACGCCATGAGGGCACGCGCTCCTGCTTCCAAAGCGCTTCAGCAGCAGCGTCTCGATTTCCGGCGAGATGGCGTGCTCGAGCCGCTCCGCCTCGTCGTGCGCCCGCGCCCAGGAGAGGCCGATCACGTCCGTGAGCAGCATCTCTGCGAGTTGATGCCGCAATGCGAGCCGCTGTGCCACTTGCCGGCCCTTCTTCGTCAGTCCGATTCCGCCGCCGCGGGCAAAGCGCACATACGAATCGCGGGCCATACGCTTCAGGGCCGCGTTCACCGCGGGCGGTGTCACGCCCAATTCTTCGGCCAGCCGCGCGCTGATCGGTGTCTGGTCCTGTTCGAGCATCTCCCAGATGGCCTTCAAATAGTCCTCTTGCGAGACGCTCGTCTTTTGCCGCTGCACGCTTGCTCTCCCCGCTTGCCTACCGCCTCGCTCCTTGCGTCTTCCGCGCCCTGAGTCGCCGCGCCAAATCTCGCACTCTGCCCTCTATCTCGATCACGATTCTCTGATACGTCTCGATGTCGTCGCCATAGGGATCGTCGACGTCCCAATCCTCGACCTTGTCGAATTCTTGGAACGCAAGGTCCCGCGGCCGGCCGCTCATGTTGATGACGAGGTCTGCAGCGTCCCATGCTTGGGGCAAGATCGGCTTCGACGCCAACCCTTCCGCCGGGTAGCCGTTCGCCACGAGCGCTCGCCGCGTCATTTCCATGATGTGGCCAAGCGGGGCAAGCCCCGCGCTCGAGACTTCCATGACGTCGCTGGCGATCTCCCGCGCGACGGCTTCCGCCATCGGACTGCGGCAGGAGTTCCCCAAGCAAATAAACAGCACCTTTGTGCGCCGGGCCATGATCCCTGGGACTCTCACTCTCAGCGTACAGCCGGACTGAGTTTCGCGCCAAGAGAATCCGCTCGCGCCCACCGGGTGAATGCACCCGGGAGGTAGAGCGTCAAATCGGCGCCGGCCATGATTAGGTGCAATTTTTCGCGGCGCCGGCGATTAGGATAGGCGCTTGAAAAGAGGAAGGATGATTTGTGCGCAGCGCCCGAGGAAGCGTTCGTCGCCCTCACCGAAAGCATTTACTTGCCCGCTCTCGACATCGATCAAACCGACGACATGTCCGGTTGTGGTGACCACCGGCACGATGATCTCAGCCCGCGTGCTCCCAAAAGTGGTGAGCCACCGCGGATCTCTCCGCACGTCGGCGACATTCACAATTCCGCGTGACGCTATCGCCGCGCCGCAGAGCCCCTCGGTTACCGGAAAGTGCGGAACCGCCGGCGCTACTGTGCCGGTCCACGCCATGGCGCGAATCTCCGTCGCGGTGACCTCATACACCCCGACCCAGCGATAGCCTTGCTCTCCGCGGATCATTTGTGCAATTTCGCCCGCAGCTTGCGAACGGCTCGTTGCGCGGGCGAGGGCGTAGGCGAGCCGCGAGCAAAACTCGTCATGGCCGCTGGTCATTTTCGAGGAAATCGTTCCATGGATATTGGCACGAAGCTACTCTTGCGACGCGGCCGCATGCCGGGCGCCGTTTTGCGAGGCAACGGTATCCAGGAATCGCTGATGTACNGCCGTTTCCGTCGTCAANTCGGGATGAAACGTGGCGGCNATGATNCGCCCTTTTTGCACCAGTACTGGCTTCCCCGCATACTCGGCAAGGANTTCGATACCGCGCCCAACACGCTCAATGATCGGCGCGCGGATGAACACCATCTCCAGCGCCTCCGCCTTCAAAGTGGAACGGCCGGTGACGACCTCGCTNGCGATTTGCCGGCCATAGGCGTTTCGCAACACAGTCATGTCGAGCAAACTGAGAGAAGGTTGGTCCGGATGTTTTACCTCGTTGGCGAGCAAGATCGCGCCGGCACACGTCCCGAAAATGGCTCCGCCGTCCGCTGCAAATTTCCGGATCGCGTCAAAGAGACCTTCCTCCTGCAAAAATTGCAGTTGCGTCGTGCTCTCGCCTCCCGGCAGAATCAGCCCATCGCAGTCCTTGAGTTCGCCGGGTTTGCGCACTTCGGAGGAGTCAACGCCCATCCGCGCGAGCATCGCGCCGTGGGCCTCAAAATCTCCTTGCACCGCGAGGATTCCAATCTTCGGCTTGCTCATTCCCCCCTGCCTTTCTCACCAGCCCCTCGTCTGCAGAAGGTCCTTCTCTTCGAGTTGCCGAACGTCGATTCCCTTCATTGCCTCGCCGAGCTCCTCGTGCGCTTCGAGGATCGCTTTGGGGTCGTCGAAATGAGTCGTCGCCTTGACGATGGCCTTCGCGCGCGTTTCCGGATCGCTCGATTTGAAAATCCCCGAGCCCACAAACACCGCCTCCGCGCCGAGATGCCGCACCAGCGCCGCGTCCGCCGGTGTAGCAATTCCNCCGGCCGAGAAATTCGGTACCGGCAGCTTGCCTGTCTTCGCCACCTGCTGCACCAGCTCGAGCGGCGCGCCCAGCTCCTTCGCCTCAGCCATCAATTCATCCGCGCGCATCGTCGTGAGCTTTTTCATCCGGCCCGTGATGGCGCGCATGTGCCGCACCGCCTCGACGACGTTGCCCGAGCCGGCTTCGCCCTTCGTGCGGATCATCGCCGCGCCTTCGGCGATGCGCCGCAGCGCTTCGCCCAGGTTCCGCGCCCCGCAAACGAACGGCACGCGAAAATCGTGCTTCCAGATGTGGTGCTCTTCGTCGGCCGGCGTCAGCACTTCGCTCTCGTCGATGTAGTCCACCTCCAGCGCCTGGAGCACTTCGGCCTCCATGAAGTGGCCGATGCGCACCTTGGCCATCGCCGGAATTGAAACTGTGTCCATGATCTCGCGAATTATTTTCACGGAGGCCATGCGCGCCACTCCGCCCTCTTTGCGGATGTCGGCCGGGACGCGCTCGAGCGCCATCACCGCGCACGCGCCCGCCTTCTCCGCGATGCGCGCCTGATCGGCGTTCGTGACGTCCATGATGCAGCCGCCCTTGAGCATTTCCGCCAAACCGACTTTCACTCGCCACTCGTTCCCGTTGACGTTCTTCGTTTCCATCGCCCTTCTCCTCTTCCCCAAGAGTTTCGCTATCTTGACTCCACTTTGACTTCCCGCGTATCCCCGGCTATTCCCTCTTCCCCATCACCGCAAAGCTCCCATTTCCTTTCGCCGGTCTCGACTCCGGACGAATTGTCCCACCCAAAACGCGTCTCACTCAGACCAGCGCCACGCGGCTGCGTTCGGCGCGCCGCACGCCGCGCTGCCTCTTGCGCATTTCGACGCGCAGCGTCTCCCCAAGGATTTGCGCCCCACGAGCGAGGCGCTTTTCGTCGAGATTGGCGAAGCCCAGCCGCAACGTGTTCGGCAGCGGGCCCTGCACGTAGAAATACCGTCCAGGCGAAAAGAGCACGCCGCGCTCTTTCGCGTGAATCAGCAGCTCGTTGGCGTCAAATCCGGGAGGCAACTCGAGCCACACGCACATTCCGCCCGCGGGTTGCGTCCAGCGCACGCCTTCCGGCATGTGCTTGCGCAAGGCTTCATCCATGGCCTTCAGCCGCGAGGCATACACCTTGCGCATCCGCCCGAGATGCCGAATGAATAGCCCGCGCCGCANAAANTCCGCCAGCGTCGCCTGNGCCAGTTGGTCGGTGTGCAAATCCGTTGTTTGTTTCACTATTCGNAGCCGCTCGATGACGGTTGCCGGGGCCACGACCCATCCGACGCGAAGTCCGGGAAACGCAACCTTCGCAAAGCTGTCGACGTGGATGACCAAATTCGCGCGATCGAGCTGCTTGAGCGATGGCACGCGCTCGTCGCGCGCGTGCAGCCGGGCGTAGATGTGGTCTTCGACAATCGGCACCTGATGGCGCGCCGCCAGTTCCAATACTCGGCGCCGCGAGGCGACCGGCATGGACGTGCCCGTCGGGTTTTGAAAGTCCGGCGTCAGCACGATCAGCTTCACCCGGTTCGCTGCCAGCGTCGCTTCGAGCGCTTCGACGTCCACACCCAGCGCACCACCAGGCTCGGCGTGAGTGCGCACAGGCACGCCCAGGCAGCGAGCCCGCGAAGAGCCGAAGATCGCCACCGCTCCGGGATAAGCGGGATTCTCCAGAATCACCGAATCGCCCGGCCGGATGAACGCCTTGCAAAGCAAGTCCATCGCCTGCTGGCAGCCGTCCGTAATCAGGAGATTTTCGTCCTTCGCGGCGATCCCGTCGTGACGCAGCAACTCCAATAGAGCTTGTTTGAGCGGCGGATAGCCGTCCGAGGGGCCCAGCCGCAACACCTCTGTTGCCTCCCGCCGGAGTACGGCATTCACGCACATCTGTAGCTCATCTACGGGAAAGAATTCTTCGGCAGGACGAGCCATCACAAACGACAGCGCATTTTCCGGCGCGCTGGCCGTCAAGCGGTCGAGCGCTTCTTCTCCCCGCTCATCCGCAAACAGCAGTTCCCAGCGGACTCCTTCGGCGCCGTGTAGGACGGGCGGGGCCGGAGGCGTGATCTTCAGGCCATTCCCGTTCGCTCGGATAAACGTCCCGCGCCCGACGTGACCCTCGATCAAACCTTCGGATTCGAGCTCGGCGTAGGCGTTGGCCACCGTCGTTCGGTGCACGCCAAGCTGTATCGCTAATTCCCGGCTCGCCGGGATGCGGTCTCCCGGACGCAAATCGCCTGCATGCACGAGCGCGCGCAATTGATCTCTGAGTTGGACGTAGAGGGGAATATGGCTCTCCGGCTGTAGTTGGAGCGGAAGCATTGTCTCTCCGTGAGAGCCATTCTCTCATGGAATTGGCCTCTGTAAAGAGCCAATTTGGCGATCCGGCGAGGGTCGTCACGCAAAGTGGCGCCGCCGACCCTAGGAACTCGCCAGCGCCAACGGCGGAGCCCCTTCCATTGCCCCAGTCGAATGGACTGTTCCTGATTCTTGTTCGGATGAGAGAAATGACCTATCTACTAAGCTATGGAAGCGGATCAGCCCCCTCGTAGCTTGAACCGCTGGATTTTCCCCGTGACGGTCTTGGGCAGTTCCGCCACGAAACGCACCTCCCGAGGCACCTTGTAGGACACGAGCCGTGCCCTCACGTGTTGCCGAATTTCTTCCGCAAGCCCGTCCCTGGCTTCTGGCGACGGCTCCCCTTCCCCGCGCACGACCACCCACGCTACCGGATAGGTCAGGCCCAGCGCGTCCGTGCAACCGACAACCGCCGCCTCGGCCACGCGCGGATGTCCGAGCAGCGCATTCTCCACTTCCATCGGCGAGACCCACATTCCGGCGACCTTGAGCATGTCGTCCGCTCGGCCGCAGTAGTGGTAAAAGCCGTCGGAGTGGCGCGCACACTTGTCTCCGGTCACAACCCATTTGTCGCGATTGTCCGCGCCCGGCGCATCGCGCTTGGTCCTCTCCGTCAACTCGGGCAAACGCCAATACTCCGAAAACGCGCTGGCGCCGCGCACCCAAAGATTGCCGATTTCGCCTTCGGCCACCGGCTCGCCTGCATCATCCACAATCTTCGCTTCATAGCCGGGCACAGGAACGCCGCAGCTCCCCGGCTTGCATTGTCCCGGACGGGCGGAGAGGAACATGTGCAGCATTTCCGTCGAGCCGATGCCGTCGAGAATCTCGAGGCCGAAGCGGCGGCGCCACTGCTCGAAAATCTCCTCCGGAAGCGTCTCCCCGGCCGACACACACTGCCGCACGGACGAAAAATCCATCCGCTTGGGCGCGCCTTCGGCCTGCCGCAGAAGCGCGGCGTAAAACGTCGGCACGGCAAAGAAAACCGTCGGCCGATGACGCGCCACCATCTCGATCACTCGCTCCACTTTTGTGCGCTCAGGATTCAAGACCGTCCGCGCCCCGACGGAAAATGGGAAGTACATTCCATTCCCGAGACCATACGCAAAAAAGAGCTTCGACACCGAAAACGTAATGTCGTCAGCGCAAAGCCTCAACACGCCGCGCGCGAAACTCCGGCTCGTCNCCAGCATGTCCTTGTGCTGATGAACCGCCGCCTTGGGCGAGCCTCCGCTGCCCGACGTGTAGAGAAAGAATGCCATGTCGTGGGCCGAGGTGTCGGCAGCATCGAGCCGCTCACTGGCGGCAGACGTCCACTCGCTCCATCTCGAGCAGCGCACGCCTCCGGCATCGGTGGTTTCCTCCCCGACAAGGATGATCGGCATCTGAGCGCGCTCGGCCGAGGCGGGGAGAAACTCCGGTAACGCGTCCGAATGCACGATCCCCGCCCGCGGCTCGCTGCTCTGCACGTAGTGGATGAAATCAGCCGCGCGGGCGAAGGAATTCACTGGAACCGCCACCGCGCCGATTTTCGTCGCGCCGAAAAATGCCGCGATGAATTCAGCCGAATCGGGCAGGACAATCAGCACGCGATCGCCGCGCGCCACTCCAAGCTCGAGAAGCCCATTTCCCACGCGATTCGCCAGCGCCGTGAGCTCGCTATAAGTAACTTCGTCCGGCTCGCCCGCGATGGCCGCTCGATTCGGATGACGCTTGGCGGGTTCATCCAAGAAATGCGCTGCCAGGTTAAAACGCTCCGGCAATTCCTCGGGCATCGAACGGCTCCTGCGCCTCGCTCACCTCGGGGGATGATACCCGATCTGGCCGTTCACTTCTCCCGCCGATAGCTCGCGCAGGCACAGCTTCGTCAGGTCGCGCGGGTCGCATTGATAGATTTGGACAATGGGAAGATCCTCTTCCTGCACTTCATACTCTCCCGAAGCCATGTCTTCGGCATCATCCGCGGAAGCCGTAACGATGGGACTTCCCGGCCGGACGCGCACGCGAAACTCTCCCGAGGAAGGCTCATAATTTCCGTAGCTGAAGCACCGGCCAATGCACGCGCGGTCCGCGAGGTGCCCGACAAACCAAACTCGCGAATCCGAGGGAGCCCAGATCGTCGCCAGCACGCGCCGCCCGTAAGGCAAGCCGCGCACAAGATTCTGCGCCTGTTCCTCCATTCGGTTGAGCGCGCCGGTGTCCCTATAGACCATCGCGAAGAAAACAAGCGCAAGAAGGCCGAATCCCGCCACATGCCACTTTTCCCGGCGCAGGCAAGCCAAAATGCACAACCCCAGCGTCGCGGAAATCACCGTCAGGCGCGCAATCAGCAGCCCGATCCACCCCGCGTACCACGGCACGCGGATGTTCTCCGGTAGCAAGGCCGTCGCGAGGAACGCGATCCCATACAGTTCGAGCGCGAGCCGAAGCCCTCGCCCCGAATAGATACTGCTCCCGCGGGAGATCGCCGCCTTCAGGAAGCACGCTGCGCCCAACGCCAGCGCGGCCCATGCGAGCCACGCGTAACGCTCTCCAAACAATATGAACTGGTCGCTGCCGTTGAAGAAGAAACGCGACTCCGCCGGCTGGCTCGTTTCATAGTGTTTGCCCAGATAAAAGCGCGCTCCAAGAAGGGCGATCCCCGCGACCACAATTGCCAACAGCCGCAATCGTCCCCGCAGAAACTCAGGACTCCGAACGTACAATCCCGCCCCAANCAACCAAAGAAACCCGATGGGATGTGCGACGAAAGCGAGAGCGAGCAGCGCCACGACCCACAGCCACTCCGAACCTCTCGCTCGCCACACAATGGCCAAACCAAAGAACGCCAAGCCGAGCGAAAGGTAGTAATTGAGGAAGCCCATGTGAAACGTGTAGCCGTACGCCAGCATGGCCAGGCATGGCGCAAGCGGCCACGGCGCCTGCCGGGCCGCCGCGCTTATGAGCGCAAATGCCCCCCAGAAGAAAACCAGGACACACGCGGAAACGACAATCTTCTCTGCCGCGGCGAATCCGAAAATGTTGCCCAAACGGGTCAGCGCAATGTCGCACGCGACGTTGTTCCACTGCCGCGCGAAGTAAAGCCCTGGAGCTTGGCCGCGCTCGACGAGCTGCGCGAGCCACGCGTTATAAACGTGACTCGCCAGGTCGCCAGCCTCGATGCGCCGGTGCCAAAAGCACGGGAGGAGCAGCGCAATCGACGTTGTAGCGACACGCAGCCAGCTCGCCCGCAAAAACGACAGGACGACTTTCACGATCCGTTCATCTTGTATCTCACCCGCTCGGCTGTGGGCCTGTGTTTCCATGATTGTCCGTGCGTCCCTCGAACAGAAGAGCCTGAATCCGCGCGCCATTCTACACACGCGGGCCAGACAGTCCACTCCGTGCCCTATTTGCGTGGGAAAGAGCGAGACGCTCCGCACTCACATCTTATGAGGGAGGAACATGTCCCAGACGCGCCAAAACTCCGACATCTCATCCGGAGTGCCCAGCGAAACCCGGACGTATTTCTCCATCGACGGAATGCGCCGTCCCAGTATGATGCTGTTCTTCTTGAAGAATTCCAGAACTTCATCCAC
>JGI25382J43887_10000985_pt1 | contig 10853 bp, 8 predicted proteins | sample GraSoi013_1_40cm_3_FD_43887 | JGI IMG/M metagenome (IMG submission 43887) | reverse complement strand
CTGGCCACGCGGCGGGTCCGGGGGATGACAGGTCTGATCTTCGGGTTGGAGAAACTCCTTGGCTCATGATCACGGACGCAGAGTGAGGGAAAGGGTGCGCCAGGAGTCGGGGTTCCGGGTTGGTCTGGTCGGCGCCACCGGCGCGGTGGGGCGGGAAGCCCTGCGCATTTTGGAAGCGCGCCGCTTTCCCGCCACCGAGATCCGGTTGTTCGCCTCTCCGCGGTCCGCCGGGACGCGGTTGGGGCATCGGACGGTGAATGCTGTTAGTGCTGATGCCTTCCGCGATCTCGATGTGGTCATCTTCGACACACCCGATGATATCGCGAGGGAATTAGTGCCCCAAGCCGTGGCTGCCGGCGCGATGGTTATCGACAACTCGGCCGCGTTTCGCCAGGATGCGGATGTCCCGCTGGTGATTCCCGAGGTGAATGCGGAGGCACTGCGCCGCGTGCCCCGACGNATTGTTGCCAACCCCAACTGCACAGTCGCAGCGTTTGCCGTGCCGCTGGCTCCCCTGCATAAGGCCGCGACGCTGAAACGGGTGATCGCCTGCTCATATCAGTCGGTGTCCGGAGCGGGGCAACAGGGCGTGGAGCAGTTGTGGGCCGAACTCGAGGCCACTATCGCTTCGCACCGCCCGCCCGAACGCCCTCAGGGCCGGGCGTTTGCCCATCCCATTGCCTTGAACTTGATCCCGGCTGTCGGATCCTGGCGGGAATCCGGGTTCAGCGAAGAGCTCAAAGTCGCCGCGGAGTTGCGCAAGATGCTGGACGCTCCGAGTCTGGCCGTTGGGGTGACCTGCGTGAGGGTGCCCACCGTTGTTGCCCACGGCGTTGCGGTGCATGCCGAGTTTGATCGCCCTCTAGGCGTCGCGCGCGCCCGCGCCCTTCTGGCGGACGCGGCGGGGGTGGAACTCGTCGATGAGCCTGCCGCTGGTCGCTACCCGACCCCCCTGGCCGCCGCCGGACGCGATCCATGCATGGTCGGGCGCCTCCGTCTCGACGAAGCGGGCGGCTTGGCCTTCTTCGTCGTCGCGGATAACCTGCGCAAGGGAGCAGCTCTCAACGCTGTGCAGATTGCGGAGCGGCTGATTGAGATGGGCCTCCTGACCTCGAAGGTAACCTCGTAGCCGTTCGCGAGCTCTCCGTCTTCCTGGGCCACTGAACNAACACGCGCACGCAGCACGTCGCGCCCGAAGACCGGGGAGGTCGAGAGGGCGGGAGACATCAATGAGAGTCGTCGTACAGAAATTTGGCGGGGCCTTGCTGGCGACATCAATTGGGCGGGTACAGGTGGCCGATCTCATCGCCGCGACCCGCCACGACGGCACCGCCGTGGTCGCCGTCGTCTCCGCCATCGGCCGGGAGGGTGACCCGTACGCGACCGACACGCTGGTCCGTCTCATGCACGATATTGGCAGCCAGGTCGACCCGCGGACGTTGGACCTGCTGCTGTCTACCGGCGAGATGATCTCCACTGCCCTGGTGGCCCACACGCTCGTGCGAGCCGGCTGCCCCGCGATTGCCCTCACCGGCGCCCAGGCTGGTATCATTACCACCGACGAATTCAACGACGCCCGCATCTTGCGCATTGATGCCACACGGGCCCGGTCGCACATGGAGCAGGGGAGGGTCCCGGTGATTGCGGGGTTTCAGGGGATCACCCCGGACGGAGAGATCACCACGCTGGGACGGGGGGGGAGCGACACGACGGCGGTCGCGCTCGGTGCGGCACTCGGCGCGGACGTGGTCGAAATCTACAAGGATGTCGAAGGGATCATGACGGCGGATCCCAAACTCGTGCCCGCGGCGCGGCCGATCGAACGGATCACGTATGACGAAGTTTCGCAGATGGCCGCGTTGGGGGCCCGGGTGTTGCACCCGCGGGCGGCGGACATCGGCCGCGAGCACAACGTGCGGCTCGTCATCAAACTCATGGGGAGCCCGAATGGAGGGACGGTCATCGTGAAGGGTCAGGAACTGGGCGTGCCCATTGTGGACGACCGACCGGTGGTCGCGCTGGCGCACCTGCCTGATGTGAGGCAGCTGAAGGTCGCACGGCGACCCGGGGAAGACCTCGCGCGCGCCCAGGGCGCCCTGGCCGTGTTGGCCGAACACCGCATCAGCATCGACCTCATTACCCTGATGCCGGAGGTGCTGGCCTTCACCGTGAAGGAGGAGGCGGTCAAGGAGGCCGCCAACCTTCTCTCCAAACTCGGATACCAGGTGCAGATCAGCGAGGCATGCGCTAAGGTATCAATTATCGGGGCCGGCATGCGCGGCCGGCCGGGGGTCATGGCCCGCGTCGTCAAGGCGCTCCACGGGGCGGGGGTGGAGATCCTGCAAACGGCGGATTCCCACACAACGATCTCTTGCCTAGTGGCGCGTGCACAGATGCAGCGGGCTCTGGCCGCCCTGCACGATGAGTTTCAGTTGAGTGTCGAGGTCGCCTCACAGCGCGAGACGGAAGGGTAGCACGAGGGGAGCGGACTCGGCCAGCATACGAGTGCGAGGTCCACCCCTCGTATTCGTACGCGACCGTCACTGTGTAAGGAGGGGACTGCAATGTCTGTTTTCGGCCGTGTCCTGACCGCTATGGTGACGCCGTTTGACGAGACTGGCGCGGTCGACTACGCGCAGGTCGCAGCGCTCGCCAAGCGTTTGGTGAATTCGGGCTCCGACGGGATTGTCGTCGCCGGGACCACCGGGGAGTCGCCCACGTTGTCGGACGAGGAGAAGATTGCCCTGGTGCGGACCGTGAAGGAGGCGGTGGGGGGACGCGCTCTGGTCGTTGCGGGCACCGGGACGTACGACACCCGCCACTCGATTGAGCTCACAAAAGAAGCGGGCCGCGTCGGCGCCGATGGATTCCTCTTGGTGAATCCGTACTACTCGCGTCCTTCCCAAGATGGGCTGTATGCGCACTTTAAGGCCATCGCCGACTCCACGTCTAAACCGGTGATCCTCTACAACATTCCAGGGCGTACGGGCGTCAACTGCACGCCGGAGACCATCGCCCGGCTGGCGGAAGTTCGCAACATCGTCGCGGTGAAAGAGGCGAGCGGCTCCTTGGACCAAGCCTCAGAGATCCGGAAGAAGACCCCGCCCAGCTTCGACATCTACAGCGGGGACGACAGTCTCACCCTCCCGATTCTTTCAGTGGGCGGCCGCGGCATTGTGAGTGTCGCGTCCCATTTGGTGGGGCCAGATATTCAAGAGATGGTCCAGGCCTATGAGCGGGGGGACGTCCGGAAGGCTGTGCAGATTCACCTGCGGCTCTTCCCGTTGTTTAAGGCGCTGTTCATCACCACCAACCCTGTACCCCTGAAAGCGGCTCTCAACCTGAGTGGGTTCCGCGTGGGCAAGCCGCGCTTGCCGCTGGTGGAAGCGACCGCGAAGGAGCGCGAACAGATTCAGGCTGTTCTCACGGATCTCGCACTCGTCGCAGTCTAGCGGTTCCAGCGAAGNCACGTACTCGGGCCGAGGTGGAGGGCTGCACGCTCNAGCCGTCCACTCCTCAGATTACTCCATGTCAGCTTCGCGGCCGTCCGCTGCAACCCAGGCTCTCCTCCGGTTGCACAAGCAGATCAGGTTGTGCACCCGCTGCCCTCTCCATCGTTTCCGGACGCAGGCCGTGCCCGGAGGGGGCCCCTCCTCTGCGAGGATCGTCCTTGTCGGAGAAGCCCCTGGACGGCNGGAGGATCGCCAGGGAGAGCCGTTTGTTGGCGCAGCGGGCAAGGTGCTGGAGGAATTGCTGGCGTCGGTCGGATTATCCCGGACCGATGTGTACATCACCAACGTCGTCAAATCCAGGCCCACATCAGGGCCGCGGCCCGGGCGCAATCGCCCACCTACGACCGACGAAATTGCGGCCTGCCGGCCATGGCTCGACGAACAGCTGCGTATCATCCGCCCAGCGGTCATTGTCACCTTGGGCCGTATCGCCCTGGAGCAGTTTGCGCCCGGGCGCCCGCTCGCCAAGGTCCACGGGCGGCTCATCACAGATTCAGGGGTGACGATTCTGCCGCTGTATCATCCGGCCGTGGTCCTGTACCGCCGGACCTGGATGCGCGTTCTAAAACGAGACTTCCAACAACTCCGACGCGTGCTGACGAAATCTCGTCGCGTTCAGAAGACCGTCCGGTGAAGGAGTGTTTCTAGTGGGCATAGAACGTGGTGGGTCGAGAGCTCAGATGCACCTGACAATGGACCTGTCGACGGAGCGCATATGTGCCAATCACAGTCCTCTGAGGCATGGGCTACTCGTTCGTGCCGACCAGCCGCCCCGAACTCCTCGCCTGCACTGAGGCGGCTGCAAGAAGTCCCGGTTTCGGTTCCTTCGCCCGTTCGCCCGGTTAGTGGGTTGTCCGGCAGTGGGCCACATCGTTGACCAAGCACAGCTACTCTCTCGCTGATTTCGATGGAGCAGGGGCGGGTGTGTGTTGTCCGTTCCGGTGGCGTGATACTCGGTTCTGGCAGGTGAGGAGGTAACGAGTGGCGCGGAGGAAGCGCTCGCACAACCGTCGGCATGCAGCAGGCGCGATCGCACTGGTGGGCGGTCTGCTTCTAGGATTGTCTTTTCTCCCAGAAGCGACCGGGCTCCCTGTCGTGCTGGGCCGCGTGCAACGCGTACTGCTGGGCGACGCCGCGTGGCTCATTCCCGCGGCGGCCGTCGTCGGCGGGTTCGCGTTGTTGCGCCGGACTGAGCGATCGCACCTGGGCCGCCGCGCCGCAGGTGCGACACTGGTGGCCCTGGCAGGGGTGACCACTTACCACACCCGCATCTTCCACCCCGATCCGATCGCGGATCTTGCAGGACGGGGCGGAGGTGTCATCGGGGGCACCATTCTGTGGGGTTTGAGCCGGGTGTTTGGAAACACCGGCTTGTGGCTTGTCCTGATGCTGGTCGCGCTTACCGGCGCGTTGCTGTGGACCGGTATCTCCCCCGCGACGGCGATCGAGGGCGTGTTCGCCGCGGTTCTGTGGCTCGCCCAGGCCGCCTCGCGCGGTCTCGCCGTTGGGTGGCAGATGCTCGCTGCGGCCGTCACCGCTGTCGCGGGTGCTGTTGTCGCCGTGGTGGCGCTGCTGGTGAATGGGCTTACCGCCGCCGGACGTCGGGTCTCTGGTTGGTTCCACCCCGCCCCACAGCCTGAACCCGCAGAGGCGAGTCCACCACGACCCATGGAGACACGAACACCATCTTCCGCTCCGATGGTTGCTCCGCCGACGCCTGTGCAACGTCCCGCCCCAGTCGCTAGTGCGCCAACATCGCGCGCGAGCGGAATGCGCACCGAGCGTCCACAGCCGCGTGAAGCCGTTGCCGCAGGTGCCGCTTTTCAACAGGAAGCGCTGGCACTCGAAGCCCCGTCAGGCGGCTATCACCTTCCGCCTCCGACACTGCTGACGGACCTGCCCGCCGGGCGGGGCAAAGGCAAATGGGACCCCGCAGAGGTAGCGAAGGCGCTGGAGCAGACTCTGGCGAGCTTCGGCGTGGACGCGAAGGTAACGCGCTGGGAACAGGGCCCCGTGGTTACGCGCTTCGAAGCCCAGCCTGCTCCCGGTGTCCGGGTGCAACGGATCAGCAGCTTAACCAATGACATTGCTCTGGCATTGGCTGCGCCCAGTATCCGTATTGAAGCTCCCATCCCGGGCAAGTCGGCTGTCGGTATCGAAGTCCCCAACCAAAAGACGTCTTTAGTGCACATCAAGGAAATTCTCTCCACTGAGGACTACCAGCGCGCGGAGGGTCCGCTGGTCGTCGCCCTAGGCAAAGACATCGCGGGGCACCCCATTCTCGGGGATCTCGCCGAGATGCCGCACCTGCTGATCGCCGGGGCCACCGGATCGGGCAAGTCCGTCATGCTCAACGCTATCATTGCCGGACTGCTGTTCCGCTGCACGCCTTTGGATGTCCGTCTGCTGATGATCGATCCCAAGCGGGTGGAGTTCGCCAACTACAACAACATTCCGCACCTGCTCGCCCCGGTGGTGACCAACCCTCGTGCGGCCGCCGGGGCGCTGCGGGAAATGCTGAAGGAGATGGAGGAACGCTTCGAACGCTTCGCGGCCACCGGCACGCGCAACATTCAATCCTACAACCAGCTGACCGACGTGGAGCGGTTGCCCTACCTCGTCATCATTGTGGACGAACTGGCCGACCTGATGATGGTCGCCCCGGCCGATTTCGAAGACGTCATCTGTCGTCTCGCGCAGATGACGCGCGCCACCGGGATCCACATGGTCGTCGCGACGCAGCGGCCGTCCGTGGACGTAATTACGGGACTGATCAAGGCCAATATCCCATCGCGCCTGGCGTTTGCGGTCAGCAGCCAGGTCGATAGCCGTACCATTCTCGACTCCCCCGGTGCCGAAAAGCTGTTGGGCAAAGGGGACATGCTGTACTTACCGATGGGCTCCGCGCGGCCGGTCCGCGCCCAGGGCGCATTCATCGCCGATAGCGAGATCCACGCGCTGGTCGCGTGGTGGAAGGCCCAAGGCCGGCCAGTCTTCGACCAGGACCTCCTGCACGCCGAGCAAAGTGGCGCGGAAGCCAGCGGGGATGAGGATGCCCTCCTGACCGAGGCCGCGCGATTGATCGTGCGGGCCGGGTATGGGTCTGTGTCGCTGCTGCAGCGCAAGATGAAGATCGGCTACGTCCGCGCCGCCCGCATCGTCGACCAGCTGGAAGAAAAGGGTGTTGTCGGTCCTACCCAGGGCAGCAATCCGCGCGATGTTCTCGTAGGGCTGGACGAACTCGACCATCTCCTCCGACCGAGCTCGGCTGCCGCGTCCTCCTAGCCTCACGCGCGGGATGCCAGGAGTTCCCGGCGGCGACTCGAAGTGTACCTCCGCCAACCCCAAACAGTCTGATCGGTGATTCCTAGGAGGTGCGCAGAGTATGAGAGCCAGTGTGCGGGTCGCGGCCGCGGTGCTGGTCGTGATCACAATGATGCTGTGGGCGATCCCGGGCGCGCCGGTCGTTGCCCAGGCAAAGAAGATGCGTGTGGGTCTCGTCTTTGACGTTGGGGGACGCGGTGACAAGTCCTTCAACGACATGGCCTATGACGGTCTCGCCCGCGCGCAAAAGGAGTTCGCCGCGACCCTCCAGACGCGTGACCTCGAGCCCACGGCGGGCGGTGAGAATCGTGAGGAGCTCCTGCGCCTATTGGCCGGAGAGAAATACGACCTGATCTTGGGCATCGGGTTTCTCTTTACCGATAGCATCACCCGTGTGGCTAAGGACAACCAGGGCGTAAAATTCGCCATCGTGGACGGGTTCATACCAGACCAGCCCAACGTGGTCAGTCTGTTATTCCAAGAGAACGAGGGCTCGTTCCTGGTGGGGGCCGCCGCGGCGTTGAAGTCCAAGACCAATAAGATCGGCTTTGTGGGTGGGATGAAGATCCCGCTAATCGAGAAGTTCGAGGCCGGCTACATCGCGGGTGCCAAATACGTCAAGCCGTCGGTCACCGTATACAGCGAGTACGCGGGGACGACCGGCGAGGCGTTCCGCGACCCGGTCAAAGGCAAAGAGCTGGCTTTGGCGGAGTACGACCGTGGGGCAGACATCATCTACCACGCATCGGGCGGCACTGGCCTCGGCGTTTTCCAGGCCGCCGTGGTGAAAAAGCGCATGGCCATCGGCGTCGATGCCGACCAGTCGCTCAGCGCCACAGACGACCAGCGCCCCCAAATCCTCACCAGCATGCAAAAGCGGGTAGACGTCGCCGTGTATGAGACGATCAAAGCGACCCTCAATGGCCAGTACAAGCCGGGCGTGCGTGTCTTTGGGTTGAAAGAAGGGGGCGTCGGCTACGCCGTCAACCAGTACAATAAGGCGATGATCCAAGACATCATCCCGAGGCTCGAGGCGTTAAAGAAGGACATTATCGTCGGCAAGATCAAAGTGCCCGCGGACAAAAAGCAGCTTGAGGAGTTCCTTAAGACGCTGAAGTGAGCGGTCACCGGCCCAAGAAGGGGGTGGAGGCAATGCCTCCACCCCCTTTTGCTAAGGAAGGCCGCGGACTGGACGTCCGCGATGCGCGGGAGTTTGTGGCTGGTGCGCCTCGTCGGCACCTCGGGTTCTAATGGACCCCCTCTTCATTGAGCTGCAAGGGATCACCAAACACTTCCCTGGCGTGATCGCGAACGACCACATCGACTTGGCCGTCCGCCGTGGGGAGATCCACGCCATCGTGGGTGAGAACGGCGCCGGGAAATCCACCCTGATGCGGATTCTGTACGGGCTGTACCAGCCCGATCGCGGCACCATCGAAGTCAACGGCCACCGAGACGTCATCGACAGCCCGCGGCGCGCCCTGCAGCTGGGGATCGGTATGGTGCACCAGCACTTCACGCTCATCCCCGTTTTCACGGTCGCCGAGAATGTCATCCTCGGCAGTGAACCCACGGCCTGGGGGCAGTTGCGCATGACTGATGCGCATCAACAGGTCGCGGAGCTCTGCAAGCAGTACGGCTTTTCTCTGGATCCCGCCGCCCTGGTCGGTCGCCTTTCCGTCGGCGAGCAGCAGCGAGTGGAGATCATCAAAGTCCTCTACCGCGGGGCCGAACTTCTCATCCTCGATGAGCCCACGGCCGTGCTGGTCCCGCAAGAGGTCGAGGAGTTGTTCAGCAACCTCCGCCGTCTGAGAGAGCAGGGCAAGACCATCATCTTTATCAGCCACAAGCTAGATGAGGTTCTCGCGATCTCTGACCGCATCACCGTCCTGCGGCGCGGCCGGGTGATTGGCACCGTGATGGCGGGGGTGGCGTCCAAGGCGCAGCTGGCGGAGATGATGGTCGGCCGCCCGGTGCTGCTTGACCTCGCCCATCCGCCGGTGACTCCGGGCGCCGTCCGGCTGGAGGCGCGTCATCTGAGCGTCCCCGGGGCGTCGGCCCGTTTGGCCGTTCGCGACGTCTCCCTCTCTGTGCGTGGCAGCGAGATCTACGGCATCGCCGGCGTAGAAGGGAACGGGCAGACCGAGCTGGTTGAGGCGCTGGTGGGGTTGCGTGCGCTCAGCCGCGGCGCCCTGCTCATCGACGGCCACGATGTGAGTAAGACCACGGCCCGTGCCATCCGCCTGCTAGGGGTGGCCCATATCCCCGAAGACCGCCACCGTCGCGGTCTTGTACTGCCGATGGCCGTGTGGGAGAACGTCATCCTGGGGCACCACTACCGAGAGGAGTTCACCAACGGGCCGCTGTTGAACCGCCCGGCGATTGACGACTTTGTGCGCCGCCGTGTGAACGAGTACGACATCCGCGTCGCCGACACGGAGGCGCCGGTGCTGGCGCTGTCCGGTGGCAATCAACAGAAAGTGATCGTGGCCCGGGAATTCGCCTTTGCCCCCAAAGTTTTGGTCGCCGCACAGCCGACGCGCGGCCTGGATATCGGGGCCACGGAGTTTGTGATGCGCCAGCTCTTAGAGGCGCGAGAGGCGGGGATGGCCGTCTTACTGGTCTCGGCCAACCTGGAGGAGATCCTGGCGTTGTCCGATCGAATCGGTGTGATGTATGGCGGCAGACTGGTGGGTGAGTTTGTTCGTGGTGCTGCCACTCCGGCGGAGTTGGGCCTGTATATGACGGGCGCCAAACGGCAGGGTGAGGCAAACGTGGGATGAAAGGCCGCCTGCTCGCCCTCCAGGTTGCCACCCCGCTGCTGGCGATTTTGTTTGGGATGCTCATTGCCTCTGTCATCATCGTCGTTATCGGCCGCAATCCCCTCGATGTCTATGGCGTTATGGTGCGCTTCAACCTGACGCGCACCGACAGCCTTTTTTCCATCTTGTTTAAGGCGACCCCGCTAATGTTCGCTGGCTTAGCCGTGGCTATCTCGTTCAAGGCAGGTTTATTCAACATCGGGGTCGAGGGGCAGTACTATGTCGGCGCCTTCTGCGCCGCGCTGGTCGGCTTCGGCCTTAAGGGCCTGCCGATGGTCGTGCATCTTCCCCTGGCGCTTCTGGCGGCGATGGCCGGTGCGATGGCGTGGGCGCTGGTCCCGATCCTCCTGAAGCTGCGGCGAGGTGCGCACGAAGTCATCACGACTATCATGATGAACTACATCGCCTCCGCCTTACTACTGTACCTCATCAATGACGTCTTTCGAGACCCCGCGCAGGTCGGTACCCCGCGCGTGCGGACACCCGAGGTCGCCCTGTCCGCGCGCATCCCGTCCCTGGGCCCGTTGCTGGCTCGAGTGGGTCTGCACGGCTCTGACGTTGAGAAGGTCAACCTGCTCCTGATGGGCGGCATCCTGCTCGGGGTGGTCCTGGCGTATTTCCTCGGCCGTACGAGGTTTGGTTATGAGGTACGCGCCGTCTCGTTCAATCCGTTAGCGGCGGAAGCCGCGGGCATCCCCAATGCCCGCACCCGGTTCGAAATGTTCATGCTCAGCGCCGCGATCGCCGGCCTGGCGGGTCTGAATGACATCCTGGGTTTCTTCGGGTACCTGGACATCGACTTCCCCAAAGGTCTCGGGTTCCTAGGCATCTCGGTCGCGCTGTTGGCGAAGAATAATCCTCTGGGTGTGATCCTGGCCGCGCTGCTGTTCGGCTTTCTCGACCGGGGTGCGGCCGGTGTGCAGTTCTTCGCTCAGGTTCCCAAGGAGACCATCGTTATCTTGCAGGCCATCATTATCCTGGCGATTGTTGTCGCGTACGAACTGCTGACCCGCTACATTCGCACCCAGCGCAAGCGCGAGGCCGAACTCGTCGCGCCGGTAGCCGTGCCTGCAGGGGCGGCTCCATGACCCATCGCTGCGTGATTGCCTGTCCCGCGCATCGTTTCACCACCCTCGTTCCGCTCTCGGTGCCAGGACTCGGGCGTTTGCCGTCGCAGCCTTGAGCCAATCATGGA
>JGI25382J43887_10000984_pt1 | contig 10853 bp, 14 predicted proteins | sample GraSoi013_1_40cm_3_FD_43887 | JGI IMG/M metagenome (IMG submission 43887) | reverse complement strand
GGCGGGCGCGCTCCACGAGCGTACGTTTGCCGGCTTCACGCCGGACGCCGAGCATCGCCTGCTCGGCCACGGCTGGCCGGGCAACGTGCGCGAGCTCCAGGAGACGATCGCGCGGATCGCCGACGGCCTGGCCGGCGGCGTCGTGCGCGGCGAGCAGCTCGCCCTCGCCACCCCCGGTCCTGCTCCCGCCTGGATGCCGATCGGCGACCCGCGGCCGCTCAAGGACATCGAGGACGCGTACATCGATCACGTCATCACGCTGGCCGGCGGCAACAAGACCCGGGCCGCCCAACTCCTGGGGATCGCGCGCGAGACCCTGCGCACCCGGATGATCGCGCGCAACGCCGAGAGTCACGTGTCCGGGGGGAGAACCGCATGAAGATCATCACGGTCGATGACTCGGCCACGATGCGCCGGATCATCAAGAACAGTCTCAAGGCCATCGGCTACAACGACGTCATCGAGGCCGAGCACGGCCAGGTCGGTCTGGCCAAGATCCAGAACGAAGGCGTGGACTTCGTGATCACCGACTGGTCCATGCCGGTCATGACCGGCCTCGAGCTCGTGCACGCCCTCCGCCAGAATCCGCTGACCAAGGCGTTGCCCATCCTGATGGTGACCGCCGTGGGTCAGAAGGAAGAGATCGTCCAGGCCGTCGGCGCCGGCCTCAACGGGTACATCGTCAAGCCCTTCGAGGCCGAGACGCTCCACCAGAAGATGCAGCAGGTCCTGGGCAAGGCGTGAACGCCGCTCCGCCTGCCGACACGCACGGCCGCGCGCTGCAGAGCCTCGGCGCCATGACGGCGACAGTGGCTCACGAGATGCGCAACCTCCTCGGCGGCATCGAGCTCTACGCCACGCTCGTCGCCGAGCAGTGCGCGAAGGACGCCGACCTCCAGCCCTTGACCAGCCGCCTCCTCGACGGTGTGACGCGCCTGGGCGCGGTGGCGTCGAATCTCCTGTCGGTGAGCCGCCGCCCGGAGCCCTCGGTCGAGCGCACCACGGTGGACCTCGTGCTGCTCCTCAGCGCGCTGGCCGAGAACACCGCGCTGGCGCTCCCCGGCACCGGCGTCGAGCTCCGCACCGACGTGACGCTGGCGAAGGCGCCCGTGCTCGGTGACGGCGAGCAGATCCGTCAGGCCCTCCTCAATCTCGTGCTGAACGCCGTGCAGGCGATGCGCAAGGGCGGCGTGCTCACGCTGGGGCTGACCGCGGAACGCGGGGCCAGACCCACCTCGAACAGGCCACCCACGGTTCAAGGCGGGCAAGTGGTCCGTTTAAGTGTCCGCGACACCGGGATCGGGATGAGCCGAGCCACGCTGCGGCGGGCCTTCGAGCCCTTCTTCACCACGCGCGTGCGCGGCACCGGGATCGGACTCGCCGTCGTGCGCGAGGTGGCCGAGCGCCATGGGGCCCGGCTCTCGGTGACCAGCCGCCCGGGCCGCGGCACGACGTTCACGCTCACGTTCGCACTTGCCGAGACGGGTGAACACCAGGCATGACGAAGATCCTGATCGTCGACGACGAGCCGCTCTACCGCCACGGACTGTTCGAGCTGCTGCGCCGCCCCACCGTCAAGGTGGACGCGGCCGCCGACGGTGACGAGGCGCTCCGCCTGTTCCGTCGCGGCGGCTATCAGCTGGTGATCTCCGATCTCTCCATGCCCGGCCTCGACGGCCTCGGCCTCATGCGCGCCGTCAAGCGCGACTCGCCCTCGACCCGGTTCGTCATCCTGTCCGGGGTCGGCACCATCCAGGCCGCGCTCACCGCCGTGCGCCAGGGCGCCGACGACTTCCTCGAGAAGCCGGTCTCGCGCGAGCAGATCAACGAGGTGCTGGCGCGGATGACCACGCCGGTGGCGGAAACGGGCATCGTGACCGCGAACCCCACGATGCTCGATCGCCTGGAGCGGGCCCGGCGCATCGCGCCGACCGACGCCACCGTCCTCGTGCAGGGCGAGAGCGGCACCGGCAAGGAGATGGTGGCGCGGGCCATCCACGGCTGGAGCACCCGGGCCGCGGCGCCGTTCGTGGCCCTGAACTGTGCGGCCATGCCCGACACGCTGGTCGAGGCCGAGCTCTTCGGTCACGAGCGCGGCGCCTTCACGGACGCGCGGGCGGCCCGGCCCGGCGTGATCGAGCAGGCCGACGGGGGCACGCTGTTCCTCGACGAGATCGGCGAGATGCCGGCCGCGGCGCAGGCCAAGCTGCTGCGGGTCCTCCAGGACAAGTGCGTGCGCCGCCTCGGCGCCACCAGCACCCAGGCCATCAACGTGCGCTTCATCGCCGCCACCAACCGGCCGCTCCGCGCCATGGTGGCCGAGCGCCGCTTCCGCGAGGACCTCTATTACCGCCTCGACGTCATGGCGCTCGAGCTGCCGCCGCTCCGCGAGCGGCCCGAGGACATCGTGCGCCTGGCCGAGCACTTCGTCCGCCGCTTCAGCGCCGATTACGGCTGGTCGGCGACGACGCTGACGGAGGCCGCCTGCGACCGCCTGCGGACGCACAGCTGGCCCGGCAACGTGCGCGAGCTCGAGAACACGCTCCACCGCGCCGTCATCGAGGCCCGCGGCAGCGACATCGACGTCGCTCACCTCGCCCTCGACACGGCCGTCCTCGCGCCCGTCTCCAGCGGTGACCTCGCCGGCCGGTCGTGGGATCAGGTCGAGCGCGAGCTGATCATGTCCACGCTCGCCCGCGTCAACGGCAACCGCAAGCGCGCCGCCCAGCTCATGGGCATGGGTGAGCGCACGCTGCGCAACCGGCTGCGCGAATACCGGCTGGACGGAGTCGCGGTATGAGCGCCCTCTTCGGCGGCGGCGGCGTGCAGTTGCTCGAGGCGCAGTTCGACGGCCTGAAGTCCGCGATCAACGGGCGATGAGGGTCGTGCGAGCCGAGCCGCGCCGTGGCACTGCGAGGCGAGGCCGTCCGACGGACGAGCTGAGCGGTGAAATGACCGTGAGTCGCCGCAGGCACGATCGCTGCGAGGCGAGCGGTGAAATGGGTCGGATGGAAACGGAGGCGCTCACGCTGGCCGCCGGCGTCGCGGAACAGGTCGAGCGCGCGCTGGAGCTTCTGGGCGGAGGTCCCCGGTAATGGCGGCCCTCGCCATCGAGCGCCAGACCCGCGACGCGCTGCTCTCGCCGCGCGGAAAGGTCGTGAAGGTCCTCGGCCTCGTCATCGAGGCCACCGGCCCCGCCGGCGCCGTCGGCGATCTCTGTCAGCTCCGGGTGAGCCGCGGCGACAGTGACGTGCTCGCCGAGATCGTCGGCTTCCGGGACGATCGCCTGCTCCTGATGCCGCTCGGCGAGATGGATGGTGTGGCGCCCGGCGCCGAGGTGACGCCGCTCGGCCGTCCCCTCACCGCGCCGGCCGGCGCCTCGCTGCTCGGCCGCGTGCTCGATGGCGTGGGCCGCCCCATCGATGGCCGGGGCCGACTCGCTGACCTGTCGATGGTGCCGACGCGCTCGGCGCCGCCCGATCCGCTGGCGCGCCGACGGGTGGCGGAGCCGCTGCCCACGGGCGTGCGTGCCATCGACGGCCTGCTCAGCGTGGGCCTCGGCCAGCGCATCGGCATCTTCGCCGGATCCGGCGTCGGCAAGTCGACCCTGCTCGGCATGATCGCGCGCCGCGCCGAAGCCGACGTCAACGTGATCGGTCTGATCGGCGAGCGTGGCCGCGAGGTGCGCGAGTTCATCGAGCGCGATCTCGGCCAGGAAGGTCTCGCCCGCTCGGTGCTGATCGTGGCGAGGTCCGATGCGCCGCCCCAGATCCGCCGCCACGCGGCCTTCACGGCGACGGCCATCGCGGAGTGGTTCCGCGACCAGGGCCGGCGCGTGCTCCTGATGATGGACTCGCTCACGCGCTTCGCCACCGCCCAGAGCGAGGTCGGGCTGGCCATCGGCGAGCCACCCACGACGCGCGGCTACACGCCGTCGGTGTTCGCGACCTTGCCGCGGCTGCTCGAGCGCGCCGGCACGTCGCCCGGCAACGGGGCCATCACGGGCCTCTACACGATCCTCGTCGAGGGCGACGATCACAACGAGCCGGTCGCCGATCACGCGCGCTCCATCCTGGACGGCCACATCGTGCTGTCGCGTGAGCTGGCCGAGCGCGGCCACTACCCGGCCATCGACGTGCTCGCGAGCGTCAGCCGCTGCATGCCCGACGTGGTCACCGGCGGTCACCTGGCCGCGGCCCGGACGCTGCGGGCGCTCATCGCCGCCCGGCGCAAGGTGGAGCCACTGCTCGCCCTCGGCGCCTACAAGGCGGGCTCGCTGCCCGTCGCCGATCGCGCCATCCGCGGGTGGAACGACATCGAAGCCTACCTGCGGCAAGCCGTCAACGACGCCTCCACGTTCGAGACGACGGCCGACCGCCTGGCCGCGCTGAGCGGAGAGTCCGCATGACGACCCCATACGCCGCGCTCCTGTCCGTCCGCAAGATCGAGGAGCAGGAGGCCGAAGCCGTGCTCGCCAGCGTGCTGCGTGAGGTGGAATCCCTGGAAACCCTGCTGCGCCGGCTGACCGAAGCGCGCGCCGCGTGGCTCGCCGGCGAGCTTGGGGGCGCCGCGGAAACACTCACGGGTCTGGAGACCGTGGAGCGCATGGGCGAGCACCGCGTGATCGACGCCCAGCGCCGCGCGATGGCCGCTCGGGATGCGCTCCTGGATCGTCAGCGTCAGCGGAAGGTCGTGGAGGAGCTGCATCTGAACGCGCTCGCTGCCGCCGAGCGCATCGGCGCCCGCCGCCCGCAGATGGAGCTCGGCGACCTGGGCAGGCGCTCGGCGCGTGGCATCGCCGCGGGAGGGAGCCGATGACGCCCAGCACCGTGGCGGCGACGCCGGCCGGTCTTCCCGCATCCGCGACGACCGCGGCGCCCGAGGCTTCGCCGGTCAGCGCCGACTTCCTGGTGCTGCTCCTCCTCACCATTGGTGTCGGCACCGGGACGTCGCAATCAGAGAGCGACCCGTCGGATCAACCTGCCGACGACCGCGAGCCAGCGACGGCCGCAGCCGCGCCGACGCCACGACGCTGGGAACGACGGCATCGGTCGCGATCGCCGCGACGACGCCGATGATCACTTCGGCGCTTCTTCCCGCGCCGGCCGTCGAGCCGACCGCGCCGCGGGCGAACGAGGCCGCGCCGACGACCGCGATCAGCGCCGCGACCGAGGTGGTCACGGCAGCGACGACCGACACCTCGAGCACGACGTCGACGCCGCGGGCGACCCGACCGGAGCCAGCGACGACGAAGGACGCGTCAGCAGCCGCTCCGGAGGCGCATCACGCGCTGGCCGAGCTCGGCGCTGACAAGATCGACGGCGCCGCGGAGAACATCGTGGTCGAGTCGGCGCCGACGCCGCGCGCGACGACCGACGACACCGGACGGCCGACTGCGAAGGCGAACGACGCGCGCGAGGCCGATCGCACTCCCGAGGCCCACGGCACCACGACCGCCCCGAAGCCGATCGCGACCACGGCGCGGCCAGAGATGATGACAGCCGTCAAGCCCGGCACGCTGAGCAAGGACGACTCCCTCAAACTGCTCGTCACCCAGCTCAAGAACCAGGATCCGCTGAATCCGCTGTCGAACGATCNGTTCATCGCGCAGTCCACGTCGTTCTCGAGCCTNGAGGCGCTGCAGAACATCCAGAAGGGCATCGAGAATCTCGGCGGCAACAATTCGGCCCAGCGCCTGACCGGCGCTGCCGGACTGCTCGGCCGTCCGGTCGTCGCCTGCACGGGCACGTTCCAGTGGGCCGTCACTAACGCCGCCGTCGAGGTCACCGACTCGAGTGGCACGACGCTCGCGCAGATGCCGCTCGGCGCGCGAACGCCAGGCCAATACAGCGCGACCTTCATCCCGCCGACAGCGTTGCCGGCGGGTCAGTACAAGTACCGCATCGTCTCCATGGATGGAGGCCGTAGCACCCCGCTGCCTGCCATCGGCGGCAGTGTCACCGGGATCACCCTGTCGAACGGCCAGCCCGTCGTGCAGGTCGGCTCCGTCACCATCAACCTCGCCGACGTCACCACGATCGGCACGCCCACCAACTGAGGAGGACCCAGCATGCTGCGAGCTCTCTCCACCGGCGTCACCGACCGCCGGACGAATCAGGAACCGCCCGACGTCATCGGCAACAACATCGCGAACATCAACACCACGGGCGCCAAGGGCTCGCGGGCGGAATTTGCCGACCTGCTGTCGCAGAACTCCTGCCCTCGCACAGCATCCCGCTGGCCGTTCCAGTCCGCCGGTAAGGCGGTTCGCCCCGAGGCCGTCGAGGCCGCGTGGAAGGAGTACCGCGCCACCGGCTCGCCGGAGGCGCGCGAGACGCTCATGCAGCGTTACATCCATCTCGTGCGCTACATGGCCGGGCGGCTCGGCCGCACGCTGCCGCCGAGCGTCGAGTACGACGACCTCGTCTCGACGGGCGTCGTCGGCTTCCTGGGCGCGCTCGACACGTTCGATCCCAAGCACGGCACCGACTTCAGCGTGTATGCGCTCACGCGCATCCGCGGCTCGATGGTGGACTTCCTGCGCGAGATCGATCCCATCGGCCGGAAGACGCGCCGCAAGCTGCGCGAGGTGGAACGGACCCTGGCCGACCTCGAGCAGGAGATGTCGCGTCCGCCCTCGGACAGCGAGGCGGCCGCGCGACTCGGCATCTCGATGGACAACTATCACGAGCTGCTGAGCCAGGCCACGGCGGCGATGACGCTCTCGCTCGAGCGGGTGGAGAGCGAGGGCGACGACGGCGGTGAACCCGTGACGCGCGCCCGGATCCCCGATCCCGCGACTAAGGACCCGCTCGCTTCGTTGATGGACAAGGACAGCGTGGGCCGGCTGGCCTCGCTGGTGGGAGCACTCTCGCCGGCCCAGCAGCTCGCGCTTCACCTGCACTACGTCGAGGAGCTGAACTTCCGCGAGATCGCCATGGTAATTGACATCTCGGCGTCGCGGGCGACGCAACTCCACTCGGCGGCGGTGCTGGCGCTGCGCGGCCAGGCCAAGACTGGTCGGCTTCAGCCGGCGGCGGGGCCGCGATAAACGCGCGGGGCTGGCGGGCACGCCCTGACCGTCGTACTCGCCGGCTGCGCCATCGCCGATCGGCGTCCCGTCTATCAGACGACGACGTCGGCGTCGGCCGGCTCGACCGTGCTCGTCGGCGGCGTCGAGCGCGACTTCGACAACGCGGACACCGCGCGCACGCTGGCCCGCGAGCTGGCCTTCGGCCTGGCCCAGCGCGGCCGCAGCGCGAGCGATCTGAGCACGTTCCTGCGGCAGGCGAGCCTGCGGGGCGTCGCCGTCCCACCGATCGTGGTGGCCCGCCTGACCGGCGGGGTCGCCGATGCCGACATCGAGGCGTGGCTGCGGGCAGAGGGGGTCGCCACCATCGTCTTCCTCGAGGTGGCCATCCACGAGCAGGTGTGGGCGAGCGCGGCAAGCGCACGCGCGTCGGCCTCACCGCGCGCGGCCGCACGCTCGATCAGGGCGAGGAGACCTGGCGCGCCTCCACGACGCCCGAAGTCGAGGACGAGCCGGGCCAGGGCTTCCAGATCGCGACGGAGGCGGCACTGGGCCCGCTGGTCCGGAGGCGAGCCGGAGCCGGCGGCGCTGCCGCGCCCGAGCAGTCTGATTGCGAATCTTCGGCTGAGGTGGTGAGCACGATGGGCACCTGCACCGGGCGACCACGGCGCGCCCGCTGACGTCGGGCATGCACGGTCGATCCCATAAGCGCTTTCGCCACCGATAGAACAGAGTGCTCGAGATCCCCAGCTCCCGGCACACCGCGCTCCGAGCGGCTGCAGGGGACGATCCCGCAGGAGCACTGGCGGGTCGGCTTCCGACGCCGATACTTCACCACGCGGACTGCCCTGCGGCGATCGCCCGCCGACTTCATGCGTCACAACATCCTAGTAGAACCACCCGTTGCTCCATCTCGACGCTTCCCCGGCCGCGCGTGTGGGGCTCTAGGAGTTCCTCCCCGGCTGTGGGAAACCTTCCGCGTCATCCCGTCCAGCCGCAGTGTGGTTCCACCGGCTAACTAACCGTTTCCCTTCGCGAAGCGAACCTGGTATCCGCCTTGCCAGTGTACCCCTGTAAGAACCATGATCAGTTCGCTGCCGGTGAGCATGGCGCGCGTCCCGATGACGCTTCGAGGCCTCGTCGTCTGCGTTGCCTGCGACGAATTCCCCGACGCCTCGATCGCATGTCCCAGCCGCGGGAGCGGCGAATATCGTTTCCTCTCGCACATCCTCAAGGGCAGCGTCCTTAATGTCACCGGTCTGAACCGAGGTGGGGCCAGACGCAGGCCGAGTTCCTCGCCGCGCGGCGTCTCGGCTCAGGTGAGGAGATGGATATTGTCATCAGAGAGGTGCTCGGCCACCTGGCGACTCCAGATGGTGGCGGCCTCGTTGATGCCGAGCTGGGGGGGACAGTCCGCGAGGCCCTCCGTCTAACGCTGGGTCCAGTCCGAAAAGTTTTCCACACTAGAGACTGAGAGGCACACGCCAGATGGACACTGCAGTGAAGAAGCGAAGGCTCGAACAGCACGAGGTAGAACGGCCTAACGCGCTTAGGCAGCATACGGGCGAGCCACCGGCTCAGAAAGGCGCTGCGCCGGAGGCGACGCGCTCTCAGGTCTCTCTGCTCACTTCGGCCGCGGAGCTGGTGGCCGTGCTGGAGGCATTCGACGTCGTCAGGGACCGCAGTGCGAAAGGCGGCCGCAAGGATGAATCGGTGGACTCGGGCCGTCAGATCGTGGCTGACGCGTTCGAGGAATCACGCGCGCGCGGGCCCGAGCCCGCGGCCGCCGGGCGCGAGACAAGCGCGCCCGTGGCGGGCCTCACGGGGACCGCGGGCCTCTTTCTTGCGAATGCCGCCGGCCACAGCGTCGGGCCCCAAACGAGCGCGAACGAAAGGGCCGCCGAGGCACCCGAGGTTGGGCAGCACCCTCGTCCGTCAGCTGATGTCACGCCCTTACCGGCGTGGCGGGAGTTCTTCGCACAATTCCGGACGCCAAACGCGCGCTATCTCGTGATCACGGCCCAGGACCAGGCGTCCCTTTATGACTTTTTCAGACGCGCGTTCGCAGGGGTGGAGACCGTGGAAGTCACGATGGATCGGCGCTTCGGAGAACGGCGCCCGCTGGCGGACCCGGTGGCAGTCGAGCAGCGCCGGGCTGATCGCCGCTCGCGGCCTGAGATTGACTCCGAACTCCGCGCCAGTGGCTTTGTCTTCGTGCGCTCCCTGACCCGCCCCGACGTTGGGCGAGCCAGCTCCTCCCGGGGAGAACAGGAGCATCCGCCAACACTGGGCCGCGCGCCGGCCGCCGTCGAGCCGCCTCGACGCTCGCCGTTTCGCCATCCGCCAACACTGGGCAGCGCGCCGGCCGCCGTCGTGCCGCCTGGACGCTCGCCGTTTAGCCGGGTCTCCAGCGCTTAACGAGGGCACCATGCTCGGAGATTCGCTGTTAATCGGCGACGTCCGCATTCATCGCGTCAAGAGGGCCGGTCTCGGCGCGGAACCCTGGACTCCGACTGAGTTGAAAGGCGGGCAGTAAATGGACTCCGAAGAGAAAGCTGTCACCGAGATTCAGCAGCAGCTCATGCTCTGGGTGGAGCAGACCAAGCGTCTTCTCGTGTCGCTCCCGACCTGTCTCAGTGAACTCGAGCAGTTGAAGGGGGAGGCCGGCAGGTTCTACGAACGGCTGAGCAAGCTTGAGCGAGAGAATCACGAGCTTCGGCGGAATCGCGACGACCTCGCCGAGAGATTTGGCAAGTTGAAGGAGCTGATTGTCGGGCCCCGTGACGAAGGCACCCAGAAGGTCGCCGACGCGCCAAGCGCGGTATCAACCGGTACACCTGAACCTTCCGCGTTACATGCCTCAAAAGTTCGCCTCTTCTCCGGGCTCCGTCAGCCTGGCGACAAGCCGCACAACTAGTCCATGATCGCCGGCCCGATCGCACACGGAAACGGCTCCGAGAGGGAGGTCCCGGGGGCGCTCGGCCCGACGTCTTGGCCGGGCTCTGCTGGATTCTTTCGCGCCGCCTGCGCTCGCTCGGGATCACCGGCTCGGACCGTGAGGTGCGCGGTTGTGCAGCCAGCTCGTCTGAGGCGGCCTCACGGGTGTGATTTCCACGGCGGCGGGGCCGCTCGCGCAAGCGGTCACCACGATGACTTCCGCGCCTAAAGAAGCCTTCGCGGCCCCGGGGACGCTTGGCCAGTCGGTCAGCCGGCGCCTGGGGGAGCTCCTGGTCGCGCAAGGATTAATTACCCAGGACGGTCTCGCGCGCGCGATCGCGCAGAAGGGCACGAGCGAGAGGCTCGGATCCGTGCTCCTCCGCCTGAACCTCCTCGCCGAAGAGCAGCTACTTGGATCCCTCTCGCGCCAGTACGGGGTCCCCTCGATCGCGCTCTCGCAGCTGGACATCGACCCTGAAGCCCTGACTCTCGTGCCCGCCCAGATCGCCAAGAAGCACGACGTCCTGCCGATCAAGCGGGTGGGCAACATGCTGACCCTGGCGATGGCGGATCCCACCGATGTATTCGCGCTCGACAACGTCGCCTTTATGACAAACCTGCAAATCCTGCCGCTGGTCGCGTCCGAGGTGGCGATCCGCCAGGGGATCGAGCGGCATTACGAAGGCCAGACGAGAGGTATTACGGACATCGTCTCCGAGCTCAACAGTGGAGGCCCCCCCGACGTCGAGGTCGTCGATGAGGGCGACGAGTCGGGCGCGAAGATCGACGTCTTCGAGCTGAAGGAGTCGGCCGACGAGGCGCCGGTGGTGAAGCTCGTCAACATGGTGCTGGTCGACGCCATCCAGAAGGGCGCCAGCGACATCCA
>JGI25382J43887_10000983_pt1 | contig 10861 bp, 13 predicted proteins | sample GraSoi013_1_40cm_3_FD_43887 | JGI IMG/M metagenome (IMG submission 43887) | reverse complement strand
ATCTTCCTGACGGTCTTCTTTGCGACGCTCGCGTTCGCGTTCTTCGAGCCGTACTTCTTCATCGGCTACCTGATCTCGATCGCGCTGTTCGGCCTCTACCAGGCCATCTTCATGGCCAATGCGGGGGGTGCATGGGACAACGCCAAGAAGATCGTCGAGACCGAGCTGAAGCAGAAAGGCACGCCGCTCCACGACGCCACCGTCGTGGGCGACACCGTGGGCGACCCGTTCAAGGACACGTCGTCGGTCGCGATGAATCCGATCATCAAGTTCACGACGCTCTTCGGCCTGCTCGCGGTCGAGCTGGCGGTGTCGCTCACGGCGGAGCGCGGCGCCACGTTGAGTCTCGTGCTCGCCGGCGCGTTCCTCGTCATCGCGTTGACCTTCGTCTGGCGCTCGTTCTACGCCATGCGGATCGAATCGGCCGGCGCCACGCGAAGCACTCCCGCGCGCGTGCAGGTGCGCTAGCGAGGGATCCGTGACGTCCACCCAGATCGCCGTCACGGCGCTCGGCGCCGTCGCCATCGTCTGGGTGCTGTGGTACTTCCTCTTCTCGCGCGGCACGCCGGTGGCGGCGGCCGCAGGCGCGCGCGGGGTGCAGGAAGTGCACGTCACCGTGAAAGGCGGCTACACGCCCGACACGATCGTCGTCCAGGCGGGGAAGCCGGTGCGGCTGCAATTCTACCGCGACGAGACGGCTGACTGCTCTGAGCGCGTGGTGTTCGAGCGCTTCGGCATCGATCAGCAGCTGCCCGCATTTCAGACGACGACCGTGGAGTTCACGCCGGACCAGCCCGGCGAGTACCCCTTTCGCTGCGGCATGAACATGCTGAAGGGACTGCTCGTCGTGGAGCCGCCCGGCGAGCGGCGCGCCGCGTCATCGCCCCACAAATTCCACGATGCCCGCCATGAGTAAGACCCGGATCATCCTGCCCATCGAAGGGATGACGTGCGCCAGTTGCGCCGCCACGGTTCAGGAGGCACTGGCCGGCGCGAGCGGCGTCACCGCCGCCGGCGTCAACTTTGCCACCAACAAGGCGGCCATCGAATACGACGCCGCGCAGACGAACGTCGCGCAGCTCATCAACACGGTGCGCGAGGCGGGCTACAACTGCGGCAAGGCGACCGTCACCTTTGGGATCGTCGACCTGCACTACGCGCCGAGCGTCGCGTCGCTCGAGCAGTCGCTGTCGCGCGTGAACGGCGTCATCCGGGCCGTTGCCAATCAGGCGACGGAGACCGCGACCGTCGACTACATCCCCGGCGTCGTGAGTGCGGAAGATCTCGAGCGGGCGGTGGTCGCCGTGGGCCTCGCAGTGGCCGCGCCGATCGCGGCGGAGGATCCGCTCGAGCGCGAGCGCATCGCCCGGAGCCGCGAGATCCGGACCCTCACCTGGAAATTCGTGGCCGCCGCAGCCGTGACGATCGTGGCCATGATCGGCTCGATGCTGCTGATGGCCGATCGCCCCATGGGCGAGAACGGCACGATGAAGCAGGTTGACCTTCTCGGTCGGCTGCTCATGCCATTGGCGATTGGACTGCGCGACTGGGTGACGGGGCAGGGGTGGGTGCTCGATCTCGATTGGGTCACATGGGGACTCGCCATCGTCACGCTTCCCGTGGTCGCCTGGTCGGGCCAGCAATTCTACAAGGGCACCTGGAGCGGACTGCGGCATCGCACCGCCGACATGAATACGCTCATCGGGGTGGGGACCGGAGCAGCCTACCTCTACTCGCTGGTGGCGACCGCGGCGCCAACGCTGTTTCTGCGCGCCGGGCTCCCCGCCGACGTCTATTACGAGGCAGTCGCCGCGATCATCGCGCTGGTGCTGCTGGGCCGGCTGCTCGAGGCGCGCGCCAAAGGCCGCACGTCCGAAGCGATTCGCCGGCTGGCGGCATTGCGCGCGAAGTCCGCGCATGTCGTCCGCGACCGCCAGGAGACCGACGTCCCGGTCGAAGCCGTCGTCGTTGGAGACCTGGTCATCGTCAAGCCGGGGGAAAAGGTGCCGGTCGACGGCGTGGTGACCGAAGGCGCCTCGGCCGTGAATGAAGCGATGCTCACCGGCGAGCCGATGCCCGTCGCGAAGAAGCCCGGTGACGAAGTCATCGGCGGCACGCTCAACACGACCGGCAGCGTTACGTTTCGGGCGACGCGCGTCGGCAAGGAAACCGCCCTCGGGCAAATCGTGCAGCTCGTCGAAGACGCGCAGGCCACCAAGGCGCCCATTCAGAAACTCGCCGACCGCGTCGCGGCGGTGTTTGTGCCGATCGTGATCGCGCTGGCGATCGCCGCGTTCGTCGTGTGGTTCGACGTGGGCCCGCTGCCGCAGGCGCGCGCGCTGGTCTTTGCCACGGTGGCGTTCGTGTCGGTGCTGATCATCGCCTGCCCCTGCGCCCTCGGCCTCGCCACGCCAACGGCGATTCTCGTCGGCACGGGCAAGGCGGCCGAATACGGCATTCTGATCAAGAGCGGCGAGGCGCTCGAGCGCCTGGCCAACGCGCGTACCGTGTTGCTCGACAAGACCGGTACGATCACAGAAGGGAAGCCGACCGTCACTCATATCGTGACTGCGAAAAAGCCGGACGGGACGCCGATCAGCCCCGCCGACGTCCTCAAGTGGGCGGCGTCGGTCGAACAGCGCTCCGAGCATCCGCTCGCAGTGGCGATCCTCAAGGCGGCACAGGACAAACAGGTGGCGCTCCTGCCGGTCGAAAAGTTCGCGGCCATGGAAGGGCGCGGGGTGCGCGGGACCGTGGACCGCCGCATCATCGAGGTGATCTCGCTGCGACATGCGCGCGAGCGCAGCCTCGAGCTCGGCTCGTTGGGTGCGGACGCCGATCGGCTGGCGGCGCAGGGGAGGTCGCCCATCATCGTCGTGGTGAACAACACCGTCTACGCCGTCATCGCGATTTCCGATCCGATCAAACCGACGTCAAAGACCGCGATCGATCTGTTGCAGCGGCGCGGGATTCCCGTCGTCATGGTCTCGGGTGATTCCCGCAAAGGCGCCCAGGCGGTTGCCGCAGAAGTGGGGATCGACGAGGTCATCGCCGAGGTGTTGCCGTCGCAGAAGGCGGACCTCGTGAAGAAGCTGCAGCGCCAGGCGGGGGGCGGGCACATCGTCATGGTGGGTGATGGCATCAACGACGCGCCCGCGCTCGCCCAGGCGAACGTCGGCATCGCGATCGGCACCGGAACCGACATTGCGATGGAGGCGTCCGACGTGACGCTGATCCGCGGCGACCTGCGCGCCGTGTTTACGGCGATCGAGCTGTCGCGCCGTACGATGCGGACGATTCGCTGGAACCTGATCTGGGCCTTTGGCTACAACGTCCTGCTCATTCCGGTCGCCGCTGGTATACTCTATCCCGTGACGGGCTGGCTGCTCTCACCGGTGCTGGCGAGCGCCGCGATGGCGTGGTCGAGTCTCTCGGTGGTGCTCAATAGCCTGACGTTGCGGGCGTTCAAGACTCCAGGAGCGGCAACGCATGCGGTACTTCCACAGAACTAGCGCGAGTCCCGAAGCGGTGCTCGAGGTCGCCAAGAGCTTTTTCGGCGGGCGACTCGCACCGGCGGAGGAATCACCGCGGCGGCGAGCCTACCAGGGGACGCTGGGCCGCATCACGATCAGCGCTCGGCCCGAGGGTGGGCACTACACTTTCGTCGAGGTGGCGACCGATCAGGTGGGAGAGTCGGAGCTCGACAAGCTCGCCAAGCGATTTCTCGCGGAGGTGCACCGGCTCGTCGAGCCGACGCACGTCATGCGCGGCGCGTACTAGCCCGCGACCTTGGCGCCGTAGCCGGCTTTCGCGACGGCCGCCAGCAGCTGATCCGTCGTCACCGAGTCATCATCGAAATCCACTTCTGCTTCGCCGTCGGGCAAGTCGATGATGGCGGTGTAGACCCCGGCTACACCCTTCAAGGCTTTCTCGACCTTGGCCTGACAGTGGCCGCAGGTCATTCCGGTCACGCGCAGCTTCACGTTCGCCATGGCGCTTCCCCCCCAACTATAATTTAGGGCCATGGCTCTTCCCGCGACGCGCCCGACTGGAGCCGTCCCCGCCGGGGCGGTCCTCTCGTCGGACCAGCTCCTCGAGATCTACTACTATCTCCGGCTCACCCGGACGCTGGAGGAGCGGTTGGTGGCGCTGTACCGCCAGACCAAGGTCATTGGCGGGCTGTTCCGCTCGCTTGGGCAGGAGGGGGAATCCGTCGCCTCGGCGTATGCGCTGGAGCGCGGCCGGCACAAGGACGTGCTGTCCCCCCTCATTCGTAACCTCGGGTCGCTGCTCGTGATGGGTGCCCAGCCGCTCGAGATCCTGCGCCAGTACATGGCCAAGGCCGAGAGCCCCACCCACGGCCGTGAGCTGAACGTCCACTTCAACGACCTCGAGCAGGGATATCTCGGCCAGATTTCCCATCTCGGCGATATGATCCCGGTGATGGCGGGGATCGCGTTGAGCTTCAAGCTGCGTGGCGAGCCTCGCGTCGGCCTGGTGTACATCGGCGACGGGGGCACGTCGACCGGCACGTTTCATGAAGGTCTGAACCTCGCCGCCGTGCAGCGGCTGCCGCTCGTCGTGATCGGTGAGTACAACCACTGGGCGTACTCCACGCCGCCCGCGAAGCAGTTCGCCGTCAAGGATCTCGCCGAGAAGGCCAAGGGATATGGCGTCCCGGCGGTGACGGTGGATGGCAATGATGTGTTCGCGGTGTACGAAGCGACCCGGTTTGCGGTGGAGCGCGCGCGGCGCGGGAAGGGCGTGCATTTCATCGAGGTGAAGACCTATCGGCGCAAAGGCCACGCCGAGCACGACGATCAGCACTACGTGCCGAAAACCGATCTAGAGCACTGGGCGAAGGAAAACGATCCGATCGATCGCTACGTGCAGCGCCTGCTTACGGCCGACATGGTCGGCGCGGCTGACTTGAAGGACATCGACGATCGCGTGCGAGTGGCAGTGGATCAGGCGACTGACGCCTGCGTGAATGAGCCGTTGCCCGAGCCGGAAACGGCATTGCCCGGCGTCTACGTCGATCCGCCGGCGGCTCACAAGCTTTGGTTCAAGGGGTTGTGATGGCCGAAGTCACGTTCCTCGAAGCGCTGCGCCAGGGTCTCTGGGAAGAGATGGAGCGGGACGAGCGCGTCTTCATCCTCGGCGAAGACGTCGGCTTGTACGGCGGCGCGTTCAAGGTGACGGACGGCTTCAGCAAGCGGTTCGGCGAGTCGCGCGTGATTGACACGCCGATCTCCGAGGCGGCCATCGTGGGAGCGGCCGCGGGCGCCGCGCACATGGGGCTGCGGCCGGTCGCCGAGATGCAGTTCATCGACTTCATTTCGTGCGCGTACGATATGCTGACGAACTACGTCGCCACGGCGCGCTACCGCGCGGGGCTGTCGACCCCGATGGTGGTGCGCGGCCCCTGCGGCGGCTACGTTCGAGGCGGGCCGTTCCATTCGCAGAATCCGGAAGCCGCATTCCTCCACACGCCGGGCCTGAAGATCGTCTATCCAGCGACCGTGCGGGACGCGAAGGGACTCATCAAAGCCTCGATTCGCGACGAAGATCCGGTGCTCTACCTCGAGCACAAATGGCTCTACCGGCGCATCAAGGAGCAGCTCCCGGAAGGCGAGGAGATTCTCACGCCGATCGGGCAGGCGCGCGTCGCGCGCGCAGGGAAGCATCTTTCCATCATCAGCTACGGCGCCACGCTGTGGAAATCGCTGGAGGCGGCCGAGCAGCTCGAGCAGGCAGATGGCGTGTCGGTCGAGGTGCTCGACCTGCGGACCCTGTTGCCGATGGATGACGCCGCGATCGTCGCGACCGTGAAGAAGACGAACAAGGTCCTCATCGTGCACGAAGACACGCGGACCGGTGGGATCGCGGGAGAGATTGCGGCGCGGATCAACGAGCAGGCGTTCGAATGGCTTGACGGGCCGATCATGCGCGTGACCGCGCACGACGTACCGCTGCCGTATGCGCCGACGCTGGAAGACTTCGTACTCCCACAGACTGACGATATTGTGAAAGCGGCGCGGTGGTTGGCGAAATATTGACGTGCGCAGTGAGCCGTGCGCCGTGCGCAGGAATTCCGGCGCACTGCTCACGGCGCACGGCGCACATTGAGGGGAGTTATGGCAAGAGTTGACGTACTCATGCCGCAGATGGGCGAGTCCATCGCCGAAGGCACCTTGAGCAAATGGCTCAAGAAGGTCGGCGACCCGGTCAAGCGGGACGAGCCGCTGTTTGAGATCTCGACCGACAAAGTAGACGCCGAAATTCCGGCGCCGGCCGCGGGGGTTCTGGCGGAGATCAAGGTGCAAGAAGGGCAGACCGTCCCGGTGCAGACGGTCGTCGGAGTTCTGGAAACGGAAGCGGGCGCAGCGGTGCCCGCGCCCGCGAAACCGGAGGCACCAAAGGCAGCGGCACCGCCGCGCTCGGCACCTCCCGCTCCCAAACCGGAAGCATCGCAGGCCGCACCCGCGCCCGTCGCCGCGGCGCCGGCCGCCCGGCCGTCAGGCCGTCCGACCGACGGTGATGGCGGTGTGCAGACGGCCGAGCAACGCCTCCGCACAAAATCGACGCCGCTCGTCCGGAAAATTGCCGCCGAGCACAGCGTCGATATCTCGCGCATCCCGGGCAGCGGTTACGCGGGCCGCGTGACGAAGCAGGACATTCTTGGTTACATCGAGCGAGCTCCGGCGACGGCGCCGACAGCTCCCGGCTCCCGGCTCCCCGCTTCCGGTCCCATCGAGCATCCCATCGTCCAGCCGTGGCCGGGGGACCGCGTCGAGCCGTGGTCCAAGATCCGCAAGATCACCGCCGACCACATGGTGATGTCGAAGCGCGTGTCCGCGCACGTCGCGAGCTTCTTCGAGGTCGATTTCACGCGCGTCGCGCAGCTGCGCGCCAAGGCGAAACAAGCCTACGCCGAGCGTGGCGCGAACCTCACGTTCCTCGCGTTCATCGTGAAGGCGTGTGCCGAGCATATGCGGCAGCATCCCATCATCAATGCCGCGGTGTCCGGCGACAGCACGATCTATCGTGGCGAGGTCAACATCGGCATCGCGGTGGCGCTCGACTGGGGTCTCATCGTGCCGGTGATCAAGCACGCGGACGAGCTGGCGCTGCTGGGCATCGCGCGCGCCATCAACGATCTGGGTGAGCGCGCCCGCACCAAGAAGCTGTTGCCCGACGATATCCAACGCGGCACGTTCACGATCACCAATCCGGGCGGTTTCGGGCCGTTCGCCGGGATTCCGATCATCAACCAGCCGCAGGTCGCGATTCTCGGCGTGGGCGCGATCGAGAAACGTCCCAAGGTCGTGACCGCGGCCGACGGCACGGATTCCATCGCGATCCGCACGATGGGGATGCTCACGATGTCCTACGATCATCGCGTCGTCGACGGCGCCGACGCGGACAGATTCCTGGCCGACGTGAAGCAGCGATTGCAGGAGTTTCCCGAGGGAGCGGTGTGAGCATGCCCAAAGTCCTGACCGCGGCGCGCGTGCGCGTCGCCACCCAGAACGAGACGGAGTACGTGAATACGCTGCGCGAGCTGAGCCAGTTCGCCGAAGCGCGCGGCCAGCGGATCTGGCTGTACCGCAACGCCAAGGATCCGCGGCTGTTCATCGAGTTCTCCGAGAGCCCGACGGAGATGTCGCACCGCGCCCAGGCCTCACGGCTCCCGGAAGAAATCAAGCTGGAGAAGCGTCTGCAGGCGCTGGCGACCTACGCGCCCGACGCCTGGGAGCTGTGGAGCGAGGTTCCCGTCGCCACGACGTCGCAGGCGTAGCGCCCCCATGGCTCGACGCACGGTGATCGTGGATGGCGAACGGTGGGACGTGTATCCCTCCGGCCGCGTGACCGTGTACGGACGCGATCAGTTCGGTCTCATTTTCGAGCACGGGACGGGGCCGCAGCGCCGTCGCCGCGTCACGCACTACTCGCCGCTCGGGTCTCGCTCACCCGAGCGCGCCTTCGCCGAGCTCTCCGAGCGCGAGCTCCTCGAGCTCTTCCAACAGTCGCAACCGGCGTGGACCGCTCCCGAGGTCGACTACGCCGCACATTGACCTGCATTGTCATTCGACGGCCTCCGACGGCGAGTGTGTGCCGCAGGAGGTCGCGCGCCGCGCCCGGGCGGTAGACCTCGCGGCGATCGCGCTCACCGATCACGACACCACGGACGGCGTCGCGGAGGCCGCGCACGAAGGCGCGACGCTGGGGATCCGCGTCATTGCGGGATGCGAGTTCAGCGTGCGCGCGCCCTGGGGCGAGCTGCACCTGCTCGCCCTGTTCCTGCCGCCCGACAACGAGCGGCTGGAAGGATTCCTGCGCGACACGCGCGCCGCGCGCCGTCGCCGCGGCGAGCAGATCGTCGCGAAGCTCCAGGGCCTCGGCGTGGCGATCGAGCTCGAGGACGTCCAGGCCCAGCTCTGCGGAGGAGACGGGGGAGCGCTGGGACGGCCGCACGTCGCGCGCGCACTCGTCGATTGCGGTGCGTGCGACAACATCAGCGACGCGTTCCGTCGTTATCTGGGCCGTGGCCGGGCGGCGTACGTCGAGAAGCCGTTGCCGAAGCTCGGCGAAGTCACCGCGCTCGTGCACGAGGTGGGAGGGCTGACCGTCGCCGCGCATCTGGGTGATCATGGCACCGAAGCCCAGCTCCGCATCTTTCAGGACCAGGGACTCGACTGCGTCGAGGTCCGCCATCCCAGTCACGCGCCCGCCATCGAGCAGCGGCTCACGCGCATCGCCGAGCGGTTGGGACTCGGCATCACGGGCGGGTCGGACTGGCATGGTGAGAGTGAGTACGGGGAGTCGCACGCACCACTCGGTGGCATGCGCGTCCCCGACGCCTGGCTGGAACCGCTCGAGCATCGCCTCGAGCTCACAATGAGGAAACGGGATGAGCGAGCCGCTTCCGATCGGCAGTAAAGCCCCCGCGTTCAAGGCCCAGGCGTCGGACGGCCGCACCTATGCGCTCGGCGATCTCCTGAAAAGCGGGCCGGTCGCACTGGTGTTTTATCCGGGCAACAATACCCCCGGCTGAAACCGCCAACTCTCCGCCGTGCGCGATGAGATCGCCAAGTTCAAATCCGCGAACATGCAGCCGTTCGGCGTAAACCCCGCGAGCATCGACAGCCATCGCGGCTACGTCGAGAAGATGCGGTTCAACTTTCCGCTGCTCTCCGATGCGGAGCGCACGATCGCCGGCGCGTACCACGCGCTCAAAGAGGACGGCCAGGGGATCCAGCGCACCGTCTACGTGATTGGCCGCGACGGTACCGTGCGCTTCGCGCAGCGCGGCGCGCCGCCAGTAGAAGACATCGTCCGTGCCGGCTGACCTCCGCGGGAAGATCGTGCTCGTCACGGGCGTGGGCCGGGTCGGACAAATCGGCCACGCCGTGGCGCGCGGCCTGGGCCGCGCCGGTGCGAAGCTGCTGCTCGCCGACGTCAACGCCGTGGGACTCGCGGACCGCGTCAAGGAATTCGCGGGGGAAGGGATCATCGCCAAAGCGTCCGCCGGCGACTTGACCCAGCCCGAGGCCGCGCGCGCGGCGGCGGCAGCGGCGCAGGCGCAGTTCGGAGGTCTCGATATCCTCGTCAACGTGGCGGGGGGNTTCTTCAGCTACGGCCCGTTCACCGCAGTGAAGCCCGAGATCCTCGACCGCGAACTGGCCGTCAATTTCAAGACCGCGTTCTACATGTGCCAGGCCGCCGTGCCGTTGCTGCTGGCCCGCGGTGGCGGATCGATCGTGAACTTCGCGTCCATCGCCGTGGTCCGCTCCCTCATGCACATGTCGGCCTACAGCGCGGCGAAGTCGGCAGTGGCCGGGCTCACCCGCGAACTGGCGCGCGAATATCGCGACGCCGACATCCGCGTCAACGCGGTGGCGCCCGCAACCGTCCGTACGGCGGACAATGTTGCGCAGATGGGCGACTCCAAGACACCGTTCGTCGAGCTGGATGACGTGGTGCATACGGTCGCCTTCCTCGCGAGCGACGAGGCGAGCGCGATCACCGGACAGATCGTCCCCATCACCGGAAAAGCGTACTAGTGCGGCTCGAGGGCGCAGCCGCGCTGGTCACCGGAGCCGGGACGCGGATCGGTCAGGCGATCGCGATCGGATTGGCGCAGTCCGGTTGCGACGTCGCGATTCACTTTCACGGCTCTGCGAAGGGTGCGGAGGAGACCGCGCGCGCCGTGCGGAGCGCGGGTCGGCGCGCCGAGCTCTTACAAGCCGATCTCACCGACGCCGCAGCCGCGCATGGGCTCGCGGATCAAGCCGCCCGCGCCCTGAAGCGCCTCGATATCGTGATCAACTCCGCCGCAATCATGGTGCGCCAGCGGGTTGAAACCGTCACCCCCGAGAGCTGGGACGCGACGTTCGACCTGAACTTGCGCGCGATGTTTTTTGTCTCGCAGGGCGCCATCCCGCACCTGCGGCGCGCCAAAGGCAAGATCGTGAACATGGCGGACATCGCGGGAATGGAGCCGTGGCCGACCTATGTACCGCATTGCGTCAGCAAGGCAGGGGTCATCATGCTGACGAAGGCATTGGCGCGGGCGCTTGCACCGGCCATCGCCGTCAACGCGGTCGCGCCCGGAGCGGTGCTCTTACCGGAGGACTGGGACGACCAGGCGCGAGACCATATTCGCAGCACCACGCCGCTGGAGCGTCTCGGGTCCCCGGACGACGTCGTGGCCGCGGTGCGGTTCCTCCTGGCCGGCACCGATTATGTCACGGGCACCGTGCTGGTCGTCGACGGGGGGAGACTCATCCGCTGAGGGACGTCGTCGTGGTCGGCGGTGGCTGCTACGGCACCTTCTACGCGTCCCAGCTCGCCAAGG
>JGI25382J43887_10000981_pt1 | contig 10863 bp, 9 predicted proteins | sample GraSoi013_1_40cm_3_FD_43887 | JGI IMG/M metagenome (IMG submission 43887) | reverse complement strand
GCGCGCGATGGTCGCGGATACGCAGACGGCGGCCCCCGGCGTGATCGTCATGAGCGCCAAGGTCGTCGACGGCGTGCTCCGAACCGGCGCGCGCGCCCGGGCGAGCGTCGACGCCGATCTCCGGCGGGACACGATGCGCAATCACACGGCGACGCATCTCTTGCATGCGACGCTGCGGCGGATGTTCGGCGAGGACGTCCATCAGGCCGGCTCGCTCGTGCACGCGCCGAACCTGAGGTTCGACTTCACCCTCAACCGTGCGCTGAGCGCGGAAGAGCTGCAACGCGTGGAGGACGCGGTCAACGCGGCGATCCTCGAGAACGCCGACGTCCACGCGCGGGTGATGCCGTTGCAAGACGCGCTCGCGTCGGGCGCGCTCCACCTGTTCGATGAGAAGTACGAGAAAGAGGTGCGCGTGGTCGAGGCGGGCCCGTCGAAAGAGCTGTGCGGCGGGACACATTGCCACTGCACCGGCGACATCGGGCTTTTCCTGATCACGAAAGAGGAGTCGATCGGCGCGGGCGTTCGTCGGATCGAAGCGGTCACCGGGCTCGGCGCTCTCCGGGAGGTGCGCGAGATCCGCGAGCGCGCGGCCCGCGCGGCGGCGGCCCTGCGCGTCGCTCCGGCGCGGCTGCCCGAGGCCGTCGCGCAGCTGCAGCAGTCGCGCGAGAAGCTGGAGAAAGATCTAGCGGCGATGCAGCGGAGCGGCGTCGAGTCCGTCGCCGCATCGCTTCTCGCGAAGGCCGAGACACTCGGACCGGCGAGGCTGGTCGCCGCGAACATCGGCGACGCCGATCTCGAGCAGCTCAAGAAGCTCTCCGATCGCGTGCGAGAGGAGATCGGCAGCGGCGTCGTGATCCTGGGAGGCGCACGGGACGGCAAGGCGTCGCTCTTCGTCACTGTGACGAAGGACCTCGCCGGCGCCGTCGACGCGAATGCGGTCGTGAAGCGGGTCGAAGCGATCATCGAGGGCCGCGGGGGTGGCCGTGCGGAGAGCGCCTCAGCGGGCGGTAAGGCGCCTGCTCGTCTGGGCGAAGCGGTGGAAGCGGCACGCAGCGTGGTCCGCCAGCGTTTGAATGGGGGCCGTGGCTAGAGACCGGGCGCGAGAGACAGGCGGGCCCCGGGTGGCCGGCATCGAGCTGGCGGCCGGGCTCGCACGGGTGGTCGTAGCCCGCGCCGAATCCGGCCGGCTGCGGGTGCTGGGGCGAGGCGAGTCCGGGGTCGCGCCAGACGCGATCGCCGGCGGCTTGGTCGTCGATCGGCCGGCGGTCACCGCGGCGCTCGCCGCCGCTCTCGTGGCCGCGGAACGCGGGGTGCCAACGGAACGCGGAGTTGTGGCGATCGATGGCGATGACGTGCGGACCTACCACGTGACGACGCCATTCGAGCGCGACGAGTCCACCACGCCGATCGTCCGCGCCGAGATCGACCGCGCGCTTCGCGAAGCTCGCGACGATGCGGCGAGGACCGCGGAGACCGCGGTCGCGGACGATCCCGCTCTCCGCGGGGTGCCGACGGCGCGACTCATCGACGATATCGCGGCACTCTTGCTCGACGGACGCGAGCTCGAATCGGTCGTCGGCTACCACGGACGGGCTCTCGAAGTCCACACCGACGTCGCCGTCGCACCGCTCGTGCTGTCCGGCGCGGCACTCGCTACGATCGCGTCCTCGCGTCGGCGTGCGACCGTCGTGTCCGGGATCTACGCGCTCGCGCGCCTGGTCGCCGAGTCCGGTGTCGCCGACGCGGGTGTCGTGCGCATCGGAGCGGACACGACCGCGGTGGCGAGGGTCCGCGAGCGTCGTGTGGTCGGCACGCGCGTCTTCGGGCTCGGCCGCGACGCGTTCTTCTCTCGTGAGTCGAGTCGCGAGGAAGACGCGCGTGTGTGGGCCGAATGCGTCACGCTGCCGCTCGCACAACAGGACACACTCCCGTCGGAGCGCTGGCTCTTCGTGGGCGTGCCGGAGTCGCTGCTCGTGCTGCCGAACGCGCTCGCCGCAATCGTGGGCGAGGTCCGGGGCGCGCCCGCGCGCATTGGGCCGCTCTCGGCAGGCATCGTCGGACGAGTCTTCACCGACGTCCCGCTTCACGCGGACGATCTTGTGGCCGCCGGGGCCGCGGCTTTGGCCGCCCAGGTGTACGCGTGACGGTGACGACCGCGGCGCCGCGGCGTCTCGTTGCGGATCTCGGCGCGGAGGCGACGATCCTCGACGCGGCGCGGCGCCTCGCGGCAGCGGATCCCGGGCAGGACGTCGTGCTGGTGGTGCCGGCGGGCGCGCCGCTCACGCGAAATGCCGCCTTCCTCGATGTCCTGAACCGGCGTGCCGGTGGCCGCCGCCTGGTCATGGTGTCGTCCGATGCCAAAGCACGATCGCTCGCCGCGTCCGTGCATCTACGTGCGTTCGCGAGTCTCGCCGCGCTGGAACGTCACGAGCTCGACGCGACCGAGCACCTGACCGACGCGCGCCGCGCGGCGCTCGCGACGATCGCGGCAGTCGGCGCGCAGCGTGTCTCGCTCGGGCGGGCGCTCGCCGTACTCATGAGCCTGCTGATGGCCGCCGGCATCCTCATCGCGGTGGTCGCGCCCTCCGCGACGGTCGTGCTTGCCGCGAACGCGACGCCGGTCGGCCCATCGGAATACGACCTGCGAGCCGGCCCGAACGGGGACATCAAGGCCACCAGCCGCACGGAGCCGATCACCGCGAAGACCACAGTGAAACCGACAGGCTCGCGGATCGAGGACGTGAAGGCGTTGGGTATTGAACGATTCACGAACCTCACGACCGGCGACATCCGGATCGCCCAGGGCACGATCGTCCGCACGAACGACGGCATCCGCTTCGAGACGAGCGAGGACAAGACCCTGCCGCGCAGCACGCTCCTTCCCTTCAGCATCAGTGAGATCACGATCAGCATCCGCGCGGTGGAGCCTGGCCCGCGCGGGAACGTGCCGCCACAGAAGATCACGGTCAGCCCGAGCACGAACTACACGGTCACGAACCCGGTCGAGACGCTCGGCGGCGACACGAGAAAGATCCTGATCGTCCAGCAGGCCGATTACGACATCGCGGTCGCGCAGTCCGACCTGGACCTCAAGGCCGCAGCCGACACGCAGACGAAGGTATGGCAGGGCCAGGCCCCGAAGGGATCCGCCGTGTACGGCGCTTTCGTCAAGCGCACCACCGTCTCGCCGCCGGGCGACGTCATCGGGAAGGAAGCCAAAGAAGGGACGACCACCTTCGAGATCACAGTGAACGGGACCGCGACCACGTACACCGTCGCCGATACGGAGCCCAAAGCCACCGCGGTCAGCAAGCTCGCGAACGAGCTTCAGCCGGGGATGGACCTGGTCCGTGACAACGCGGTGGTGGACGTCGTGATCCCCGCGTCGGTCGCCGAAGACGGCGTGCACTGGCGGGTACGCGCCCGGGCGCAACAGACCACGCGCCCACAGCGGGCGCAGATGACGGCGGCACTCGCGGGCCGCGCGTATGAGGACGTCGCGGCGATCGCGCGCGCCTCGGGGTTCGAGCTGGTCCGTATCCAAGCGTGGCCGGGCTGGTGGCCTCGCCTCCCGGTGCTCGATTCACGCATCACGATCGAGGTGACGAACGCCGTCTCGTCGGGATCGCCCTGACCGTGCGCTACCTCGCGCTCGATGTCGGCGACCGTCGCATCGGCCTCGCTGTAGGAGACGACAGGCACGGCCTGGTCCGTCCGCTGCGCACGCTCGCCCGCCGAAGCAACGCCGCGGACCTTGCGGCGCTCCGCAAGGTCGCGCACGACGAGGAGGTTGGAGAGCTCGTCATCGGTCTTCCGCTGACGCTACGCGGTGAGGATGGGCACCAGGCCATGCGAGTGCGTAGCTTCGCCGCCGCGTGCGAAGCGCTCGGCTTGCCGGTGAAGCTCTACGACGAGCGGCACACGACGAGCGAGGCGGCTCTGCGCGGGGCGCGCGACCTCGACGCCGGCGCCGCCACGGTCCTCCTGGAAGACTTCCTGGCGCAGCGCGCACGCTGATGCGCGAAGGCGGCTCAAGACGCGCGCCGCGGGCTCGCTCGGCGAGCGGCCCACTCGCGTTCATCATCGTCATCGTTCTCGCGATCGTCGGGCTGGTCATCGTCGGCCGGCCGATCGCGGTGGACGCGGTCGTCGCGCAGGTCGAGGAGCACGACACCCTTCTCAAACAGGACTTCATACGTGGGCTCGTCGCGGAGCGCGTCGGGCCCGAGCCGGATCTGGCTAAGGACCCCAAAGCCGAAACGCGGAGCTTCGTGATATCGCGGGGTGAGACGGCGGGCGCGATCGCGCGCCGCCTCGAGAGCGACGGCTTCATCCGCAAAGCTCTGGCGTTCACCTACGTGCTGTACGACACCGGCCGAGAGAACTCGCTGCAGTCGGGCACGTACACGATCTCTCCAGCGCTTACGCCGCGGGAGCTCGCGCGCGTGTTCGAGAAGGCGCCTGGGGAGCAGACGGTGCTCCGGGTCATCGAGGGGTGGCGCCTGAATGAGATCGCCGCGGCTGTGGGCAAGGCCTTCCCGGCTATCCCAAAGGACGAGTTCCTGAAGGCCGCGGTCGTCGGCGAGCGCAAGAACATCGTCCTTGCCGGCCTCACGCCCGAGACGTCGCTCGAGGGGTTCCTGTTCCCGGACACCTACTTCTTCAAGCCAACCGCGACCGCCCCGCAGGTCGTCGACACGCTCCTCGATCAGTTCGAGAGCCGCGCCGGCCAGACGCTTCGGCAGGCCGCGGTCGATCGGAAGATGACGATCTACGACATCGTGAAGCTCGCCTCGGTCGTTGAACGTGAGGCCCGCGATCGCAGCGAGAGCTCCAAGATCGCAGGCGTGTACGCCAACCGTCTTCGGATCGGCATGAAGCTCGACGCGGATCCGACGATCCAGTACGCGATCGGCGTGTGGCGCGAGCTGACGCTCGACGATCTGAAGGTCAATTCGCCGTACAACACGTATCAGGTCGCGGGTCTTCCGCCCACGCCGATTTGCAATCCCGGGCAAGCTGCGCTCGAGGGAGCGGCGAAGCCTGCCGACGTTCCGTATCTCTACTTCGTCGCGAAGAACGACGGCACCGGGGATCACGCCTTCGCGACCACCCTCGCGGAGCACGAGGCCAATCGGGTCAAATACGGAAATAAGTGACGCGTGAGTCAGGTCTGGCTCATCGGACATCCCGTTGCGCACTCGCTCTCTCCGGCGATGCACAACGCCGCGTTCGCGAAGCTCGGTCTCCCACACCGCTATGAGCTAAAGGAGACCGCCGACGACCAGCTCGTCGCGACACTCGACCGTATGCGCCGCGAAGACGTCCTCGGCGCCAACGTGACGATCCCGCACAAGGAAGCCGTCCTGCGCTTGCTGGATGAGGTCGACGACGAGGCGCGCCGAATCGGCGCGGTGAACACGATCGTTTCGCGCGCGGAGCGGCTCATCGGGTACAACACGGACAAGTACGGGTTCGAGAAGGCGCTCGAAGCGCAGCCTCGCCGGATCCCCTGGGCCGAGGGATTCCCGTTCGCCGACGACCGGATCCTCATACTCGGTGCCGGCGGAGCGGCGCGGGCGTGCGCCCTCTCCCTGCTTGAGCACAGCAACAATGTCGACATCGCAAACCGTGACCCGGCACGCGCCGAAGCGCTGGTGCGATCGATCGAGGTCGATGGTCGCCGCCCCGCGGTCGTCCCGTGGCCCAGGGGCCGGGAGCCCGGCGACGCTGTCGTCAACGCGACCCCACTCGGACTGAAAGGCGAAGAAGCCCTGGAGGACGTGCGACTGCCGATGTGGGTGATCGATCTGGTACCGACCGCGGAAGAAACGCCGCTCGTCAAGCGAGCGAAGGCAACTGAGAATGTCACCGTCGTGGACGGCCTCAGCATGCTTCTCCACCAGGCGGCGCGCTCGTTCGAGCTCTGGACGGGCGTGCCCGCGCCGCTCGAAGTCATGCGCGCTGCCCTTCCCCGTCCGGTATGAGGCTCCTGACCGCCGGCGAGTCCCACGGGCCGAAGGTGCTCGCGGTCCTCGACGGCGTCCCGGCGGGCCTCGCGGTGTCGCCGGCGGACATCGACGCCGACCTGCGGCGCAGGCAGCTCGGGTACGGTCGCGGTGCGCGGCAGCGGATCGAGCGGGACGCCGTTCGCATCACCGGTGGCGTGCGCCAGGGCCGCACCACGGGCGGGCCGTTGGCACTCGAGATCGCCAACCGCGACGCCGTGAACTGGGAGCGCGTGATGAGCGTCGAGCCCGTCGCCGAACCACCCGATCCGGTGACCCGGCTGCGCCCGGGTCACGCCGATCTCGCAGGCGCGCTCAAGTTCGGGCATGCCGACGTGCGGGACGTCATCGAGCGGGCGAGTGCCCGGGAGACGGCGGCCCGCGTCGCCGCCGGCGCAGTCGCGAAGGCGCTGCTCCGCGTCGTGGGGACCGAGGTCGCGAGCGAGACGAAGTCGATCGGGGACGTCGTGGGCGAGCCGCGCTTCGACCGCGACGCGGTCGAGGCGAGCGAGGTCCGCAGCGCCGATCCCGAGCGCAGCCGTGCCATGGTCGCCGCCATCACCGCCGCCCGCGACGCCGGAGATACCCTCGGCGGGGTCGTCGCCTTGCGGGCGACCGGCGTCGTACCTGGCCTCGGGTCGTTCGCGGAGTGGGACCGCCGCCTCGACGGGCGCATCGCGCAGGCGCTCATGTCGATCCAGAGCGCGAAGGGCGTGCAGTTCGCCGACGCGTTCACGGCGGCCGGCGAGCGCGGAAGCGCGGTGCACGATCCGATCGGCGTGCGGGACGGCGCGTTCGTCCGGGAGCGCAACCGCGCGGGCGGCCTGGAGGGCGGCGTGACGAACGGCCAGGACATCGTTCTCGAGGTCGCGTTCAAACCGATCTCGACGCTCATGAAGCCACTGCCCTCGGCCGACCTTCGCACGGGCGAGCCGGCGCCGGCCCACGTCGAGCGCAGCGATGTCTGTGTCGTGCCCGCGGCGGGCGTGGTGGCCGAGGCGATGCTCGCGCTCGTCCTCGCCGACGCGCTCTGCGAGAAGTTCGGCAACGACAACGTCGACGACCTCTGCGCGGCGGTCGAGCGCTACCGCCGCCGCCTTCATCCCATCGACGCGCGCGGCTGATGTACCTCTTTCTGGTCGGTCCGCCTGGCATCGGAAAGTCGACCGTCGCGCCGATCCTCGCCCGGCACTTTGGAGCGGCCGTCGTCGAGCTCGATCGCGAGATCGAGCGGAGGGCGCGGAAGACCTGCAAGGCGGTGATCGAGGACGAGGGGATGGAGCGGTTCCGGGATCTCGAGTCGAGCGTGCTGGCGCGCTTGCAGCCGACGCCGGCGTGGATGGTCGTTGACACCGGCGGCGGTGCGCCGATCCGGGACGCGAACCGCGCCCGAATGCGGCAGCTCGGTCTCATCGTGGGACTGCGCGGATCTCTCGACCGCGTGACCGATGGGATCGCCGCGACGATGGCCAAGCGGCCGCACCAGCACATCGCGCCGCGCGACCGCGCGCGCTCGGTGTTGAGCGAGCGTCGCGAGGCGTACAACGACGCCGACGTCACGTTCGACGTCGACGGCGCGACGGTGCCGGAGGTCGCCCGCGCGATCGCCGCGTGGCTTGTATCCGCGCGCGGGGTGCGCATCGATGTCGCGGGAGCGGAGCGGCCATCGCGCGTCCTCATCCGCGCTGGGATCCTCGACCACGTCGGTCCCCACCTGGCCGACCTCGGCTGGCGCGGACGGGTCGCGCTCGTCGACGAGGCGCGCACCGCGTCCCGTTATGAGAGTGCCGTGACCAGATCGCTTGCCTCGGTGGGGCTCGAGCCGATCACGCTCCGCGTCCCCGCGGGCGAGGGCGCCAAGCGGCTTGCGGTCGCCGCGCGGCTCTGGGATTCGCTCGCGCGCGAGGGCATCGGCCGCGATGGCGGCATCGTCGCGCTGGGCGGCGGCAGCGTCGGGGACCTCGCGGGGTTCGTCGGCGCCACGTACTTGCGTGGCATACGCGTGGCCCACATCCCGACGACACTCCTGGCGATGGCCGACGCGGCCATCGGGGGGAAGACCGCGATCGACATCGCGGCCGGGAAGAATCTCGTCGGCGCGTTCCATTCGCCCGATGCGGTGTTCGCCGATCTCACCGTGCTCGCGACCCTTCCCGCGCGGCAGCTGTCGTCAGGCCTAGCGGAGGTGGTGAAAAGCGCATTCCTGGCCGACCGCGACTCGGTCGCGCAACTGGGGCGTGGCCTCGAAGGCGTGCGCACCGGCGATCTCGGAGCCCTTCTCGCCGCGGTGACGATCGCCGCCGAGGTGAAGGCCGCGATCGTGAGTCAGGATCCCCGCGAAGCCGGGATTCGCGAGCTTCTGAACTTCGGCCACACGATGGGGCACGCGTACGAGGCCGCTTCGGGGTATCGCGTGACGCATGGCGAGGCCGTCGCCGTAGGGATGGTCTACGCGACCGCTCTGGCGGAGCTGCTCGAGCTCACGTCGCCGGCACTGCGCCCCCAGCTCGAACAGCTGCTCCTGCGCGCGACGCTTCCAACGCGCGCGCGGCTGCCGAGCGCGGTCTGGAGCTTCGTCCTCCGCGACAAGAAGGCGCGGGCCGGGAAGCTGCGCTGGATCCTGCCCCGGCGGATCGGGCGCTTCAGCGAAGTGATCGACGTCGGCGAGCGCACCCTGCGCGCCGCGGCCAGGATCGTCGGGGATCGCGCGGCGTGAAGATCCTCTTCATGAACGGACCGAACTTGAACCTGCTCGGCGTCCGGCAGCCCGAGATCTACGGGCAGACCACCCTGAAGGAGGTCGAAGCCCGCTGCCGCGAGATCGCGCGAGAAGCCGGTGCCGACCTCGTCGCGTTTCAGTCGAACCACGAAGGAGCGCTCATCGACTTCCTCCAGCAACACCGCGACGCCGCAGGTGCCATCATCAATCCAGGCGGGCTCGCGCACACCTCGATCGTGCTGCGCGATGCGGTGGCGGACTGTCCTTTCTTGGTCGTGGAGGTGCACATCAGCGACATCGCCACGCGCGAGGAGTTCCGCCGTCGAAGCTTCCTCACTCAGGTGACGGAGCACCAGGTCGTCGGGAAGGGCGTCGCCGGATACGAGGTAGCCCTACGCTGGCTCATCGAGGAGACGAAGAAAGCGTGATCAGCACCGGGGAGATCAAACGTGGCATGACCATCGAGCTCGACGGCAACCTCTATCAGGTCGTCGAGTTCCAGCACATCAAGCTGGGGCGGGGCAGCGCACAGATGCGCATGAAGCTCCGGAACGTGCGCAAGGGCGACCTCATCGAGAAGACCTTCCAGGCCGGCGACCGTTTTCAGCGTGCGCGCCTGGACCACCGCAACGTCCAGTACATGTATCGCGACGGCACGCACTACCACTTCATGGACACGACGACGTACGACCAGCTCGCGCTCGACGAGGACATGCTCGGCGACTCGGTGAGCTACCTCACCGACGGGATGACCGTGTTGCTTTCGGAGTACGAGGGCTCGCCCATCGGGGTCGAGCTTCCGGCCTCGGTCGTGCTCAAGGTCACGGACACCGACCTCGGCCTCAAGGGCGACACCGCGACCGGCGCGACCAAGCCCGCGACGGTCGAGACGGGGCTGCGCGTGAACGTGCCGCTGTTCGTCGAGCGGGGCGACAAGATCAAGGTCGACACGCGGACCGGTGAGTATCTCGAGCGCGCCTAGCCGTGTCGTTCGCGTCGGCCAGGTCGTCACGCGCCTGGCCGCGCACATCCAGTCGGGCGACGAGTTCAAGGACCTCTGGATCGAAGGCGAGGTCGTGCAGGCGCGCGTCTCGCCGGCGGGCCACGTCTACTTCACGCTGCGGGACAACGTCGGTCAGCTTTCGTGCGCGCTCTTCGCGACGAAGGCGGCGCAGGTGGCGCTCACGCCGCGCGACGGGACGAAGGTGATCGCGCACGGGTACGTCGAGCTCTATCCGCGCGATGGCCGATGCCAGCTCATGGTCGACGACCTCCGTCCGGCCGGGGCGGGCGACGCGTACCTGCGCCTGGAGGCGCTCAAGCGGCGCCTCACGGCCGAAGGCCTCTTCGCGATGGAGCGCAAGCGCCGATTGCCGCCGGCTCCGCGCCGCGTGGGCGTGGTCACGAGCTCGGTCGGCGCCGTGTGGCGCGACATCCAGACGGTGGTCGCGCGCCGCGATCCGCGTGTAGAGCTGATCCTCGCGGCCGCGCAGGTCCAGGGCATCGGCGCGGTCGAGTCGATGATCAACGCGCTCGACGGCCTTGCCCAGCTCCGCGACCTCGACGTGGTCATCCTCGCCCGCGGAGGCGGCGCCGCGGAGGAGCTCTGGCCGTTCAATGACGAGGCACTCGTGCGCGCGCTCGCACGATTCCCGCGGCCGGTGTGCTCGGGGGTCGGCCACGAGACCGACATGACCCTGGCCGACCTCGTCGCCGACGTGCGCGCGCCCACGCCGTCGGCCGCGGCCGAGCTCGTCGTCCCTGATGCCGGCGCGAACCAGCAGCGGGCCGAGCGCGCGTGGCGCCGAGTGGTCGCTCGGGTGCGCGAGCGCGTCGACGCCCGCCGACGGCGCCTGGACACGCGCGGCGCCTCCTCGATCGCCGCGCGCCGGCGATGCGCATCGCGGTGCGGCGCCAGCGGTTGGACGAGGCGCGCCGCACGCTCGATCGCGCGATCGCCCGGGCGGTGCCCGCCCGCCGAGCGCGCGCGGTTTCGGTGCAGCGGAGGCTCCTCACGCTCTCGCCCCTCGCTGTGCTGGGCCGCGGCTACGCGATTGTCGAGGGCGCGGACGGCCACGTGCGCGCCGCGGTCGCGGATCTGGCCGCGGGCGACCGCGTGCGGCTGCGCATGCG
>JGI25382J43887_10000980_pt1 | contig 10864 bp, 8 predicted proteins | sample GraSoi013_1_40cm_3_FD_43887 | JGI IMG/M metagenome (IMG submission 43887) | reverse complement strand
CACGCGGCATGCGCCCAGTACTCGAAGAGGAGCCGGCGACGATAGACCAGCCGGTCGAGCCACGCGCGGTCGTACGGGCCGAAGCGGGTCCACAATGTCAGGTAGTGCGCGCGGTCGAGGACGTTGATGGAATCGAGCTGGAGCCCGCCCACGTCCTCGACGAAGCGGCGCAAGCGCCCTGGCGTCAGCGCGACCGCGCGGGGACGGGCGAGGTGCTGTCGCTCCAGGAAGAGCGTGGCGGCGGCGCGCAAAGGAAGCGGGCGTGACATCCGGAAGGAGACTACCATCTCGGCCCAAGGAGGGCCTTGCGATGCGCCGGAAAGAGAGCAACGGACCGCTCAGCGTCCGGGCGATCGCCGGAACTCACGTCGTGCTGCTCGGCATGAATCTGCCCGAGCAACAATGTCCAGGGCTGCTGGGCTTCGCCCTCCGACGTCATGACCACACGGAGGGGGAGGTCTACTGGCTGCGCGGGTACAAAACGTTCGCGAGCGTCGAGCCGCATCCGGCCGTGGGCGTCTTGTACACGACGCGCCAGCACCCGATTCAAGGCTTCGGCTGGTCTGATTTCTCGGCCAAGCCCGGCTACGACTACACCTACGAGATCGTGGCGCTCCGCGGAACGCCGACCCAGCCCAAGGAATCGGAGAAGGTCGAGGTGAAGGTGCGGACCGAGACGGCGAAAATGCCGGGAAGCATGCACCACGTGCACTTCAACCGCGGGGCCGCGGCCTCGCAGGAGTACACCCGGCGGTTCGGCGACAAGCGGCCGGAAGACGTGGGGCCGGCGGCGTTCGACTGGCTCTCGCGCGGGGCGGCCGAGGCGATCCGCGATTTCATCGCGCGGGCCACCGGCCCAGGCTGGGGGCTGAGGGTCGGCGCCTACGAATTCACCGATGAGCACGTGCTCGGCGCTCTCAAGGACGCGTGGGCGAAGCGCAAGGCGGACGTGAAGATCCTCTATCACGCGGTGAACGACGCCCAGAAGACGAAGAACGAAGCGGCGATCAAGACGTTCGGCCTGGGCGCGGTCTGCGACAAGCGCAAGGCCAAGGGGCTCAAGCTCTCGCACAACAAGATCATCGTTCTGACGAAGGGCGGCGTGGCGCAGGCGGTGCTGACAGGATCGACCAACTTCAGCGAGGGCGGGATCTACGGCCACTGCAACGTGGTGCACATCTCCGAGGACAATCGCATCGCCGCGCAGTACCTGCGGCTCTGGAACGAGCTGAAGAAAAACGAGGACAAGAACGTGATCGCGCCGATTCTCGAGGGCCGGACGCCGCTTCCACCCGACCCGCCGAAGCCGGGCACCATGGCGCTCTTCAGCCCGCGTCCCGACCTGAAGGCGCTCGAGTGGTATGCCAAACGGGCGAAGGAAGCGAACGACGCGCTGTTCATGACCTTCGCGTTCGGCATGAACGTCCTGTTCCAGGACGCGTACCGCAACGGCAAGGCGCGGCTACGCTACGCGCTGATGGAGAAGATGAGCGGGCCGACCAAGACCGAGGCGCAGCGCAAGGCCAACGAAGCGAAGATCATCGCGCTGCGCAAGATGGAGCCGAACAAGTTCGCCATCGGGGCGTACCTGAGCAAGGGCGCGTTCGACCGCTGGCTGGCCGAGCGGCTCACCGGACTGAACGTCAACGTGCGCTACCTGCACACCAAGTACATGCTCGTCGATCCGCTCGGCACGAGCCCGCTGGTGGTCAGCGGATCGGCGAACTTCAGCGAGGCGTCCACCCAGGACAACGACGAGAACATGCTGATCATCCGCGGCGAGCCGCGGGTCGCGGACATCTACATCGGCGAGTTCATGCGGCTCTACCGGCACTTCGCTTTCCGCGACTGGTTGTCGCAGCATCCCAAGGCGGACGAGGCGCAGGTCTCTCATCTGGACGAGACGGACACGTGGTGGAAGGCATACTTCGGCACCTCGTTCGCGTCGCGCCAGCGGGAGTATTTCGCCGGCTAGGCCTAGGANGTCGCGACCACGTCCTCGGCGAAGGCGCGCCGCGCGTCCCAATCGTAGGGGCCGTCGCGGAAGGCGATGTTGACGCGGGCGCAGCCGGCGTCGCGGAACTTTGCGACCAGTTCCCCGCGCGTCCTTCGGGGTGCCGCGCAGCCAGCCCGAGCGCTCGTCGCCCCGCGGGCCCCAGTGGTTGCGGAAGATCTCTTCCCTGCGAGCGACGCCCTTGGCGTCGGCCCCCATGGAGAAGCCCGGGTTGACGGTGCGCCGAATCGTCCTCGGGTCGCGCTTCTCGGTCTCGCACCACTGGTCCAGCACCCGGCTCTTGTGAATCCACTCGTCCGGGCCGAGGTAGGGCGCGTTCCGGCCGTCCGCGTATTTGGCCGCCGCGCGCAGCGTGCGCTTCTCGCCCCGTCCGCCGATCCAGATGGACACGCGCGGCTGCAGGGGCTTGGGGACGTTCGGCGCGCCCTCGAGCCGGAAGTGTTTGCCCTGGAAGTTCGCGCGGCGCCCTCGGGGTCGAAGAGCAGGCGCAGGCATTGCGCGTACTCCTCGAGCATGTCCTCGCGGACGCCGGTGCGCGGAAACTCGAAGCCGAACGCTGTCGCCTCGACGTCGTGCCAGCCGGCGCCGATGCCGCAGTCGACGCGGCCGCCGGAGAGATGGTCGATCGTCGTCAGCGACTTCGCGTGGAGCCCGGGGTTGCGGTAGGCGACGCAGTACACGAGCGCCCCGAGGCGGACGCGCCGCGTCTCCACCGCGGCCGCCGTCAGCGTGGGATCGCCTCGTAGGCGTCGGCGAACTTCCACAGCGCCCGAACGTCATCGCCATGTGGAAGTCTCCTTGATGAGTTCCGAGACGTTCCGTCAATCGCGGCACCGTGTCAAGGGTGATAGGCTACCGGATCATGGTGGACACGCTCCTGCCACGAGGCGCGAGCTACGAGGACGTCTACGCCCGCTTCCGCTGGACGGTCCCGCCCGCGTACAACATCGCGGTCGACGCCTGCGACCGTCACGCCGGCGACCGCTCCCGCGTGGCCCTCGTCTACGAGGATGACGCNGGGAGAATCAGCGAGCACACCTTCGCCGAATTCTGTGCGCGCTCGAACCAGCTCGCGCGTGTCTTCGCGGGGCTGGGGATCGGGCGCGGCGATCGCGTCGGGATCGTCCTCTCGCAGCGGCCGGAGACGGCCGTCGCCCATCTCGCCGCCTACAAGCTCGGCGCCGTCGCCCTGCCGCTCTCGACGCTCTTCGGCCCGGAGGCGCTCGAGTACCGGCTACGCGACGCCGGCGCCAAGGTCGTGGTGACTGACGGCGAGAACGTCGAGCGCGTGCTGGCCGTGGCCAAAGGGCTCCCGGCGCTCGCGCGCGTGGTGTGCGTNGATCACGCCGACGCCGATGGCGTGGTGGAGTACGCGAAGGCGATCGAGGGCGTCCCCGATTCCTTTGATCCCGTGGCGACGGCGGCGGAGGACCCCGCGATCCTGATCTACACCTCCGGGACGACGGGGCCGCCGAAGGGGGCGCTTCACGCCCATCGCGTGCTCCTCGGTCATTTGCCGGCGATCGAGTTCTATCACGAGTACTTTCCCCGGCCCGGCGACCGTCACTGGAGCCCGGCGGACTGGGCGTGGGCCGGCGGCCTCCTCGACGTGCTGCTCCCGAGCTGGCACTACGGCGTGACGGTCGTCGCTCACCGGCCGAAGAAGTTCGACGCCGAGCGCGCCTTCGACGTCCTCGCCCGCCACAAGGTGCGCAACACGTTCCTCGTGCCGACCATGCTGAAGATGATGCGGTCGGTCGGCGACCCGCGCGGACGCTGGAAGCTCGAGCTGCGCTCGATGTTCACGGGCGGTGAGGCGGTCGGCGAAGAGGTCATCCGCTGGGCGCGCGAGGCGCTCGGCGTCACGCCCCACGAAGGGTTCGGTCAGACCGAGGTGAACCTCGTGCTCGGCAACTGCTCGATGCTGATGCCGGTGAAGCCCGGGTCGATGGGGCGCCCGATTCCCGGCCACGTCGTGGACGTGGTGAACGAGGCGGGCGGGTCCGTCCCCATCGGCGAGGTCGGTGAGGTGGTCGTGCGCCGGCCCGATCCCGTGATGTTCTTGCGCTACTGGAACAACGACAGGGCCACGCGCGAGAAGTTCGTGGGCGACTGGGCGCTCACCGGCGATCTGGCCCGGAAGGACGCGGACGGCTACTTCTGGTTCGTCGGCCGCAAGGACGACGTCATCTCCAGCGGCGGCTATCGCATCGGCCCGAGCGAGATCGAGGACTGCCTGCAGGGCCATCCGGCCGTCGCGCTCGCCGCGGCGATCGGGGCGCCCGATCCCGTGCGCGGTGAGGTGGTCAAGGCGTTCGTCCAGCTCCTCCCCGGGGGCACCGGCACGCCCGAGCTGGCGCGCGAGCTCCAGGCCCACGTGCGCACACGTTTGTCGGCGCACGAGTACCCCCGCGAGATAGAATTCATCGAGGCCCTGCCCGTGACGACGACGGGCAAGGTGAAGCGCGCCGACCTGCGGCAGCTCGAGCGCCAGCGGCGAGGACGGGAGACCTGAGATGGCCTACGACTACAAGGAGCACTTCGGCGAGATCACGCTGACCCAGGACCTGACGACACTGCCGGAAGAGCGCACCTGGCGTCTCGCGGCGCCCGAGCGGGAACCGGAGCCGCACCAGATCGTGCTCTACCTCGGCTGCAACGTGCTCCGCACCTCGCACATGGTGCGCACCGTCACGGCGATTTTCGACCGGCTCGGGCTCGACTACGTGGCCGTGGGAGGTCCCACCTATTGCTGCGGCATCGTCCACCACCGGAACGGCGACACGGCGGCGTCCGGTGGGATGAACAAGCGCACCGTCGAGCTGTTCCAGCGTTACCAGCCCGAGGAAGTCGTGATGTGGTGCCCGTCGTGCATGTACTTCTACGACGAGATCCAGAAATTCCCGTGGCCGTTCCCCGTGCGCCATACGACGNAGTTCCTGGCCGACCGTCTTCCGGCGCTCGAATTCACGCATCGNGTCGATGCGCCCGTCGCGCTCCACTACCACTCCCAGAGCGAGCCGCGCCGGCGCGAAGGCGCTGCGGCCCGCNGGCTGCTCGAGGCCGTGCCCGGGCTCCGCTACGTCGAGGTCGAGCCGGAGCCGCGGTTCGGGCGCCTCTGTACNGCCGACGTCCAGGCCCAGCTCGGCCAGGACGTCTGGGATGGGCTGATCCGCGACGAGATCGGCCGGGCGCGCGCCGGCGGCGCCGAGATCCTCGCGACGGTCTACCACGGCTGCCAGCGGCTCGTCTGCGGTTTCGAGACGGAGGGCGCGATCACCATCGAGCACTACCTCTCGGTCTTCGCGCGGGCGCTCGGGATCGAGTTCGAGGACCGGTTCAAGAAGTTTCGCCTCTGGCAAGACCCGGAGCGTGTGCTGGCCGAGGCGACGCCGTGCCAGACCGCGAATCACGTGGACCCCGTGCGCGCGCGGGAGCTGGTCGAGAAGACGTTCGGCCGGATCGTCGCCGCACCGGGCGCGGGCAACNNGGCGGCCTCCTAGCCGCGCTGTCGCGCTGGCGAAACCGTCGTGGAGATCGGGCTCTTCACCGAGTTCGAATGGCGCCCGGGCGTCGACGAGGCCCAGGCCTTCGACGACTCGTTCGCCCAGGTGATGGCCGCCGAGGACCTGGGCTACGACGCCGTGTGGCTGGCCGAGCTGCACTTCCAGAAGGAGCGCTCGGTCCTGTCCTCGCCCCTCGTCGTCGGCGCGGCGATCGCCGGGCGGACGAAGCGCGTGAGGATCGGTTTCGCCGTCCAGGTGTTGCCCCTCATCCATCCCCTGCGCCTCGCCGAGGACGTCGCGACGCTCGATCACTTGAGCAAAGGACGACTCGACTTCGGTGTGGGCCGAAGCGGGCTCCCCAGCCACTACACGGGCTTCAACATCCCGTATGAAGAAAGCCAGGAGCGGTTCGACGAGACGCTCGAAATCCTCCTGCGGGCGTGGACCGAGGAGCGGTTCACCTACGAGGGCAAGTACTTCCAGTTCCACGACGTGTGCGCGGTCCCCAAACCGTACCAGAAACCGCATCCGCCGCTCCGCGTCGCGGCGACGTCCGAGGAGTCGTATGCGGCCGTCGGACGCCGGGGGCTGCCGATCTTCCTGGCGGTGCGGACGTCGAGCATCAGCGAGCTCNAGCGTTACGTCGGCGCCTACCACGCCGCCTGGCGTGAAGCCGGCCACGCCGGGCGCGGCGAGGTCGGCGTGATCCTGCCGGTCTACGTCGCCGACTCGGAGCGCCGCGCGCGGGAGGAGACCGAGGCCAGCGCGATGCACTTCTATCGCTCGGTCGGCGAGGCGCTCCTCACCGGGCCGCGATTGGCGGTCGGTGAGCGGCTCCGGCGCATGAGCTTCGACGAGGTCTTGAAAGATTTCGCCGTCTACGGCACGCCCGAACGCATCGTCGAGCGACTCGAAAACCTGCGGGAGGCCCTCGGCTTCACGAAGCTCGCCGTCTGGATGAACGTCGGCTCGCGCATCCCGCCCGAGCGCGTGCTGGCCTCCATGCGGCTGTTCGCGGAGCGCGTCGCCCCGCGGCTCGTGTGATTCCGGCCCCTCGTTGGGGCCGGAAGCCGGCTCACGCGAACGAGGGATCGATCCTCACGTCGACGAGGTGCGGACCGCCGCTCGCGAGCGCCTTGCCGACCGCCGGGCCGATGTCCGACGTCNTCTCGACGCGCGTGCCCGGAACGCCGAGCGAGCGGGCCAGGCCCACGAAGTCGATCAACGGCTTGTCGAGGTCCATCGCGACGTAGCGGTCGTCCTCGGCTGAGAAGCCCTTCAGCGCCTTCGTCCGCTGCTTGAGGATCCGGTACGACGTGTTGTTGAAGATCACGTAGACCACCGCCAGCGACTCACGCGCCGCGGTCCAGAGCGCTTGATTCGTGTACATCGAGCTGCCGTCGCCGACCAGCGCGACCACCGGGCGCTTCGGCAGTGCCAGCTTCACGCCGAGCGCCGCCGGCAGCCCCCAGCCGATGCCGCCGCCCCGCAGCCCGAAAAAGCTCTTCGAGTCGGCGCACTTGAAGAAGTGGCGGATGCCCTGCGAGGACGAGATCGCCTCGTCGACGATCACCGCGTCGGCGGGCGTGACTTTCGCAACCTCGTGCATGAGTGTCAGCGGCGAGATCGGCACGCGCGAGGCCTCGGCCTCCGCGCGCTTTGCCAGCTCGGCGCGCTCGGCGGCGAAGGCGGCGGTGACCGCCTCTTTGCGCTTGGCCGCCTGCGGGTGTCCGTTCTTGCCGGTGTTGCGACGAATCGCCTCGGAGATCTCGGGCAGCGTTGCCTTCGGCTCGCCGAAGATCGCGACCTCCGTTGGGTAGTTCTTGCCGAGCTCCCACGGATTCACGTCGAGGTGCACGACCGTCAGCCCCGGCGGCATCGGATCGACGTCGTCGGGCAACGAGAGCGTGAAGAGGTCACCGCCCACCGAGAAGAGCAGGTCGTGGCGCATCAGCAGCGCCCTGATAGGCGGGCCGATGCGCGGCATCGAGCCCGCGTAGAGCGGATGGGTGAACGGGAAGCTGCACGTGCTCGCCACGCCTTCGGTGATCACGGGCGCCCCGATCAGCTCCGCCAGCTCGGCAAGCTCGGCGAGGGCGTCGCCGTGGGCGACCGCGTCACCCGCGATGATCACCGGGTTCTGAGCCTTCGCGAGCAGCTCGGCCGCGCGCGCGACCGCCGAGCGGTCGCCGACGATGCCCGGCGCGACGCGCGTCGGCGCACCGAGATCCAGGTCGCGCTCGGCGTTCAGCACATCGACCGGCAGCGAGAGGAAGACGGGCCCGCTCGGATGGGCAAACGCGGTCTTGATCGCGCGGTGCACGATGCGCGGCAGGTCCTCGAGTCGGCGCGCCTCGGTCGACCACTTCACCAGCGGCGCGGCCATCGGAGGAAGATCCGACCAGAGGATCGGCTCCGTCACGTTGAACCCCTGGTCGTGCTGGCCCGCGGTGAGGAGCATCGGCGCGCCCGACTTGCTCGCGTCGTAGAGCATGCCCATCGCGTTGCCGAGCCCCGGTGAGACGTGCACGTTGACGGCCGCCAGCCCGCCGCTCGCCTGGGCGTAGGCGTCCGCCATCGCAATCGCGACCGCCTCCTGCAGCGCGAGCACGTAGTGGATGCCGGGCTCGCGCGCGAGCCCGTCCATGAGCGGCAGCTCGGTGGTGCCGGGGTTGCCGAACATGACCGAGACGCCTTCCTGCCTGAGGATCTGGAGGAACGCTTGCTTGCCGGTGATGTATGCCATAGGGGGCAGATGATAAGCTCTCCTGCGTGTCAGTTCCAGATGCACCGCTGCTGCGCGCCGCCCGCCGGCAGCCGACCTCGTACACGCCCGTGTGGCTCATGCGACAGGCCGGGCGTTACATGCCTGAATATCGCGCGATGCGCGAGCGGTACGGGTTCCTCGAGCTCGCTCGCAACCCGGAGGCGGCGGCGGAGGTCACGCTCCAGCCCGTCGAGCGTCTCGGCGTCGACGCGGCGATCCTCTTCGCCGATATCCTCCTGATCGTCGAGCCGCTCGGCGTCGGACTCGAGTTCGCGAAGGGTGAGGGGCCGGTGATCCATCGCCCGGTCCGAAGCGAGGNGGCGATCACGCGACTCGACCGCATCGACGTCGAGTCCGCGGTGCCGTTCGTGTTCGAGACCGTGCGCCGCGTGAAGCGAGCGCTGGGCGGGAAGGTGCCGCTGATCGGCTTCGCGGGCGCGCCGTTCACGGTGGCGTCATACGTCGTCGAGGGCGGCCCGTCGCGCGACTATCTGCACACCAAGCGACTCATGTACGAGGAGCCCGAGGGCTGGAGCCGTCTCATGGGGATCCTCGTCGACGGAACCGCGCGCTATCTCAACGGCCAGATCGCCGCCGGCGCCGACGCGGTGCAGATCTTCGACTCGTGGGTCGGCGTGCTCGNGCCCGACGACTACCGCACCTTCGTGCTGCCGNACACGCGCGCGCTGATCCGTGCGCTGACNCCGGGAACGCCGGTCATCCACTTCGGAACCGGCACCGCGTCGCTCCTGCCCTCGATGCGCGCGGCGGGCGGCGCCGTGATCGGCCTGGACTGGCGGGTGGACCTCGACGCGGGCTGGGCGGCCGTGGGCCACGACGTTGCCGTGCAGGGCAATCTCGACCCGGCGGTGCTCCTTTCGAAGCCCGCGTACATCCGCCAGCGTGTGAAGGACATCCTCGACCGCGCCGCCGGCCGCCCGGGCCACATCTTCAACCTCGGCCACGGGATCCTTCCGCAGACGCCGGTCGAGCACGCCCGAGCGCTGGTCGAGATGGTTCACGAGCTCTCCGACCGGCGATGAGCGCCGTCGACTCGGTGCTGCTCGTCGCCTTCGGGGGCCCGACGGCGCGGCACGAGATCCGGCCGTTTCTCGAGATCGTCACACGCGGGCGCGGTATTCCCGCGGGCCGCCTCGAAGAGGTCGCGCATCACTACGAGCAGATGCCGGGCGGCCGCTCGCCGCTCGCCGAGCTCACGTTCGCCCAGGCCCGCGGGCTCGAGCAGGCGCTCGCCCAGGCCGGGCCCGCGCTGCCCGTGTTCGTCGGAATGAGGAACTGGCATCCGTTCCTGCACGAGACGCTCGCCGAGATGGCGGGCAAGGGAGCGCGGCGCGCGCTCGGCATCATCCTCTCGCCGCTCCGCACCGAGGCCTCGTGGGAGCGCTACATGCAAGACGTGGCCGAGGCGCGGGCCCGCGTCGCGCGCGCGCCCGAGGTCGGCTTCGCGCCGGCGTGGTTCGAATACCCGCGCTTCGTCGCCGCGGTCGCCGACCGTACGCGGGCAGCGCTCGGGGAGATTCCAGAAGACGCGCGGGCGTCGACGCCACTGGTCTTCACGGCGCACAGCGTGCCGGTCGCGATGGCCGAGGCCTCGCCCTACGTGTCGGACTTGACTGCGGCGGCGCGTGCCGTCGCGAGGCGCCTCGGCCACGCTCGCTGGTCGGTCGCTTACCAGAGCCGGAGTGGAAGCCCGCGCGAGTCGTGGCTCGAGCCGGACGTGACCTCCGTGCTCCGGCGCCTCGCGGCCGACGGCGAGCGCCACGCCGTCGTCGTGCCGATCGGCTTCGTGTGCGATCACGTCGAGGTGCTGTACGACCTCGACGTCCAGGCCCGTCGGGTGGCCGCCGCCGCTGGCCTCAGCCTTCATCGCGCGGCGGCTGTGAACGATCATCCCGAGTTCATCGCGATGCTGGCGGAGCTGGTCCGCGGCATTCACGGCAGTGCGAGGTGAGATCGGCTGCCGGTCGAGCCGAGCGGTGACATGGCTCGGCTGAAGCTCGTCGTCGTCGGCGGGGGCATCACCGGGCTCGCGGCGGCGCACCGCGCCGTCGAGCTCGCGCGCGAGCGGTCCACGGCGCTGGACCTCACGCTGATCGAAGCGCGCGCCGGGCTCGGGGGCACCATCGCGACCGAGCGCGCCGGCGGGTTCCTGATAGAGGCGGGTCCCGACTCGTTCCTGTCGGAGAAGCCGTGGGCCCTGGCGCTGTGTCGGCGTCTAGGCGTGGAGGACCGGCTCGTCCGGACGGACGATCGCTTCCGGAAGGTGTTCGTGTGGCGCGCCGGGCGCCTCCACCCCCTGCCGGACGGGTTCCAGCTCCTGGCCCCGACCAAGCTCGGTCCGTTCATCACGTCAGGGCTCTTCTCCTGGCCGGGCAAGCTCCGGATGGCCCTCGACCTCCTCCTGCCGCGGGGCGTGTCCGACGACGAAAGCCTCGGCGCGTTCGTTCGCCGGCGGCTCGGCCGCGAGGCGCTCGAGCGCGTCGCCCAGCCGCTGGTCGCCGGCATCTACACGGCCGATCCTGACGATCTCTCGCTGGCGGCGACCATGCCGCGCTT
>JGI25382J43887_10000979_pt1 | contig 10877 bp, 9 predicted proteins | sample GraSoi013_1_40cm_3_FD_43887 | JGI IMG/M metagenome (IMG submission 43887) | reverse complement strand
ATCCAGACGTGGGAAGTGCTCGTCGCGCGCCGGCCGCGCCTCGAGCGGCACCACGCCGTGGCCATCACGGACGACGCGCTCAAGGCCGCGATCGTCCTCACCGACCGCTTCGTTCCCGAACGGGCGCGCCCCGACAAGGCGATCGACGTGCTGGACGAGGCGTGCGCCCACGCCCAGGCGACGGCGCGCGTCTCGCCGGAGCTCGACCGCCTGATCCGGGAGCGGCGCAAGGTGGACGCGATGATCCGGCGCGGGCTCACGCACGAAAAGCCGCAGCAGGAGCCGGCGGACGACCTCGTGGCGGAGATCTTCCCGATGCTGGAGCGGATCGGGGCGGAGATCGAGAAGATGCTGGGCGGACCGTCGGACAGTCGGACCGTCGCACGGCAAGGCACCGAGACCACCGTCCGACCGTCCGACCGTCCGACGCCGTCGCTCGCGGAGCGGCGCGCCGAGCTCGACGAGCTGCTGCGGCGCGAGTTGGAGCATCAGGGGATCGTGGTGAAGGGTCAGGATATCGCGCGCGTCGTCGGGGCCGCCGCCGGGAAGGGGATCGAGTGGCAGCAGTGAGACGGTGGCGGCCCGCAGGCGCGCTGGCGGCGCTGCTTGGCGCCTTGGTGGGATGCGAGCAGCGGGCGCAGCAGGTCCAGAGCGAAGCCGAGCTGAAGCTGGCGGTGCAGCAGATGATGCCCGCGGTGGAGCGGGCCACGGGCCTCGCCTTCAAGCACCGTCCGGTGGTGCTGCGCCGCAGCCGCACGCAGGTGCGCGACTACGTCATCCACAAGTTCGACGACGACCTGCCGCCGGCCGAGCTCGCCGGTGCCGAGGCCGCCTACCGCCTGTTCGGCCTGATTCCCGACTCCCTCGACCTGCGGCGTATGATGATCGATCTCCTCACTGAGCAGGTCGCGGGGTACTTCGATCCCGACTCCAACGCGCTCTACCTGCCCACCGACATCGACCCCAGCCAGGCGCGGCTCGTGATCTCCCACGAGCTGGTGCACGCGCTGCAGGATCAGTATGTCAATCTCGACTCGCTGGTCGAACTGAAGCGGCAGAACGACCGGCGCACCGCGGCGCAGTCGATCCTCGAGGGGCAGGCCACGCTGGCGCAGATCCTGGTGCTGATGCCGGAGCAGAAGCTCGAGAGCCTCCCGAATTTCTGGGACCTGCGCGGCGCGCTCGGCAAGCAGCAGGAGCAGATGAAGGTGTTTTCGAGCGCGCCGCTGTGGCTGCGCGAGAGCCTGATCTTCCCCTACCTGGGCGGTGCCGAGTTCGTGCGCTGGTTCGAGCACGCGTATCCCGGCAAACAGCCGTACGGCGCCCTGATGCCCGTCTCCACGTCGCAGATCCTCCACCCCGACCGCTACGTGGCGGGGGATAAGCCGCGGCCCCTGGCGTTCGGATCGCCCGGCTCGGACTCGGTGCGCTACGAGGACGGGCTGGGCGAGTTCGAGATCCGGTTGTTGTTCGAGCAGCTGTTGGGCGATGAACGCGCGGCGGCGCTGCTGGCATCCGGCTGGGCCGGCGATCGCTACCTGGTGGTGACCGACAGAGGAGACGATGTTCTGGTCTGGTACACGGTGTGGGAGGACCGCGCGTCGGCGGCGCGGTTCTTCAGGGGGTTGGGGCGTGCGTGGGCGCGACGCCGCGTGGGCGGACCGGCGGACCGCCGGTTCGAGATCCGGCAGCTTACGGTCGAGCGTCTGCCCGTGGTGCGACTGGTGGACGCTCCGGCGAAGTGGCGAGGCTGGAAGCGCCTCCCGGTTATCCGAATAGCGCGTTGATTCCCCAGGCCACGAGTCCCACGATCGCCCCCAGGACGTAGCCGAGCTGCACGATCAGCGTCAGCTCGCGCTGCGTGACGTTGCGGATCAGCTCCTCCATGCGCGCCGTCGAGAAGCCCAGCACCTTCTGCTCGACCAGCTCCTGTACCGACAGCTGCGACACGATCGCGGGGACCTGTCGCTGCATCCACTCCCACAGCGGGTCGGTGAGGATGCTGCGGAGGCGCGCCTCGGCGTCTGCGGGCAGGAGGTCCGCCGGCCGGCCGATCGGCTTCTCGAGCAGCGCCGTGACGGCCGCGTGGGCCGCCTCGGCCACCCGTTGCCGGCCCGCGTCCCCTGCGAGCGCACGGCCGCCGAGCTCGATCGCCTCGCGGGCCCGGCGCGCGGCCCACTTGCGCGTGGCGGGCGCCCGCAGCGCGGCGACGATGTAGTCCGCGGCCGCCCGCTCGAGCCCGTCCAGGCGGTCCGGACCGAGGGCCCAGAGCCGCTCGGCGAGCGGGGTGCGCAGGAACCGCACCACCGCGTCGTTCACGGCGCGCGCCGCCTGCGCCCGGAAGTCGGCCGAGCCCATCACCTCGGCGAGCTCCGTGAGCCCGCCGTCTTCCAGCCCGTCGAGCACCCGGTCGATGCGCGCTTCCGTGACCACGAGCTTCGCCATCAGCCGCTCGTGCACGAGGAGGCTCCTGATCGCGCGGTCGAGGAACCGCTTCAGGGCGTCGCGCACGCGCGCGCGCGCCGCGGGATCGGTGAGCAGGTCGCCCAGCCGCTCCACCGCCACCGGGAGGTAATCGGCGATCGCCTGTTCCAGCGCCGCGACGAGGCCCGGCGGCAACCGCTCGAGCAGCGGGCGCTCGTCGCGCAGCAGGCGCGCCCGCTGGCCGGCCACGAACTCCCGCACCGCGCGCTCGAGCTCCGGATGCGCGAGCCCGTCCTCCACCCAGCGCTCGAGCGTCACGTACTTCTCGACCGCCGCCTCGAACCCCGGCCCCTCCACGAAGTCGGCGAGCTTCTCGGCCAGCCGCTCGGCGAGCGGCTCGAGCGAGCGCTCGAGCTCGGCCACGACGGCCGGCGGCAGCTCGGCGCGCAGCGTACCGCGCGACGTGTTGAGCATCTGGTCGAGGAAGACGGCGATCGCGCGGTCGAACGCCTCCCGCAGGCCGGGCGCGCTGAGCTGGCGGGCCAGGTCCTCTTCGGTCAGGAGGCGCTGGCCCACGGTCTTCCCGATGCTCTTCGCGAGCCGCGCCTTGTTCTTGGGAATCGCCCCGTGCAGCTTGAGCGGGCCGAGCCCCCGCGCCTCGTAGGGGTGAAACAGCATCCAGACCGCGACGGCGTTCGTGATCCCGCCCGACACGGCGCCAACCCCCACGGTGATGAGCCCTTGCAGCCACGCGGCTTGCGGCATCGGCAGAAATAAACACACCCCACTTGGATTCCGGCAACTCGCTAAGTAGTTTTGTGGGCTTATGTTTACGGCCCTGTCGGCAACGCCCTCGAAAAGGACCTGACGGACGCTATGGCTACTCGCATTCGACTGCGGCGCGTGGGACGGAAGGGGCAGAGCTATTTCCGGATCGTCGTCGCGGACTCGCGGTCTCCCCGGGACGGCCGGTTCGTCGCGACGCTCGGGAACTACAACCCGCGCACCAATCCGGCGCGCATCCAGGTCGACGCGGAACAGACGCGCGCCTGGCTCGAGAAGGGCGCGCTGCCGACCGACACGGTGCGCTCGCTGCTGAAGCAGGCGGGCGTGCTGGGCCAACGGCCCGCCTAGTCGGGCGGCTCCGCAAGCCGCACGGTCAACGGGGGGAGGTCGCGGTCATCCCTCTGGTGGAGAACCCGGGCGCCGTGTTCGTGCCGAAGGCCCGGTTGTACGTGGTGAACGCGGAGCGGCAGGTGGTGGCGGGGCCGCTGGTGGTGGCGCGGCGGCGCGCCTACCACCGCGAGTGGTTGCTCGGGTTCCTGGGCGTCACGTCGCGCGCCGTGGTGGAGCCGTGGCGCGATCATTTCGTCGCGGTGGAAGAGGCCGATGCTGACGATTAACGTCGTGACGCTCTTCCCGGAGGTGTTCCCGGCGCCGCTCGCGGCGAGCATCGTGGGGCGCGCGGCCGAGCAGGGGCTGGTGCGCTACCGGGTCGTGCAGCTGCGCGACTACACGCACGACCGGCACAAGACGGTGGACGACTATCCCTACGGCGGGGGCGCGGGGATGGTCCTCAAGCCCGAGCCGTTTTTCGAAGCGGTGGAGGACCTGCGCGCGGGGCCGCCGATCGTGCTGCTCTCGGCGCGCGGTCGGCCCTTCGGCCACCGCGACGCGGTGCGGTTCGCGGTGGGCCGGGAGTTGACGCTGTTGTGCGGCCACTACAAGGACGTGGATCAGCGGGTGGCGGACGGGTTGGGGGCGGAGGAGCTGTCGCTCGGCGATTTCGTGCTGTCCGGGGGCGAGCCGGCGGCGCTGTGCGTGATCGACGCGGTGGTGCGGCTGCTGCCGGGCGCGCTCGGGGACCACGAGTCGGCCGCCACGGACTCGCACTACGACGGACTGCTCGCCCCGCCGAGCTACACGCGCCCACCGAGCTATCGCGGATTGGACGTGCCGGCGGTATTGTTGAGCGGCGATCACGCGCAGATCGCGGCGTGGCGCGCGGCGGCGGCCGAGCGGCTGACGCGCGAGCGGCGGCCCGATCTTTGGGCGCGATTTCAGGAACGAGGATGAGGGTATGGACCGACTGAGGGCGATCGAGCGGGAAGGCTTGAAGACCAACCTTCCCGCCTTCGATCCGGGCGACACCGTGCGCGTGATGGTGCGGGTGCGCGAGGGCGACAAGGAGCGGCTGCAGGCGTTCGAGGGCGTGTGCATCGCTCGACGGGGTGCCGGGATCAACGCGACCTTCACGGTGCGCAAGATCTCCGCTGGCGTCGGCGTGGAGCGCATCTTCCCGTCGCACTCGCCGTCCATCGCGGAGATCGAGCTGGTCCGCAAGGGGCGAGTGCGCCGCGCCAAGCTCTACTTCCTGCGGCGCCTCGCCGGCAAGGCGGCGCGCATCCGGGAGAAGCGTGGGTTGACGGTCCCCGAGACGGTGGAGAAGCAAGAGGCGTGAGAGGCCCCCGCCCCACGCTGGAGCGCGAGATCGCGTTCTGGGAGGCGCGGGGTGGAGGAGAAGGACTCGTCGCCGGTCTCGACGAAGCAGGCCGCGGTCCACTGGCCGGTCCGGTGGTGGCCGCGGCCGTCGTGTTTCCGCCGTTCTGCAAGATCATCCGCGGCCTGCGTGATTCCAAGATGCTGTCGGCCCCGAAGCGGGCGCGGCTGGCGGCCGTCGTCCGCGCGCGGGCGCTCGCCGTCGCCGTGGGCGCCGCGAGCGTGCGCGAGATCGACCGGCTGAACATCCGGCGCGCGAGCATCCTCGCGATGCGGCGCGCCCTGGCGCGGCTGGCCGTCCAGCCGGCGCACGTACTGGTGGACGGGCTNCCGGCTCCCGAGCTGGGGTGCCCGCACGAGGCGATCGTGGACGGCGACGTGCACTGCCACTCGATCGCCGCCGCCTCCGTGGTGGCGAAGACCGTGCGCGACTATCTGATGGAGCTGCTGGGACGGCGCCACCCGACCTACGGCTGGGCGAGCAACAAGGGCTACGGTACGCCGGAGCACCTCGCCGCGTTGGCGGCGTTCGGCTTCACGTGGCACCACCGCCGCAGCTTCGCGCCGGTGGTGCAGCTCGAGCTCATCGCGCCGCCCGTTTCAATCCCTTTCGGAACTCCTCCAGCGGCCGCGTATTCAGGATATCGCGCGCCTCCAGTCCCGCCCGCCGCGCCAGATCCACCGCGTACTTCATGAACACCAGGTTGTTCGGCTGGTGGCTGTCGGTCGAGAGCACGAAGCGGACGCCCTGCCGCTGCGCCGCGGCCGCNAGNGTGTCGGGCAGATCCATNCGTTCGGGGTGGCCGTTGAGCTCCAGCAGGCACCCGGCGCCCGCGCAGGCGCGGCACAGCGCGTCGAAGTCGAGGGGATAAGGCTCGCGCTTGCCGAGCAGGCGGCCGGTGGGGTGGCCGATGGCGTCGATCCAGCGGTGCTCTGCCGCGCCCACCAGCCGGCGCGTCAGCTCCTCTTTCGNCTGGTTCGTGCCGTAGTGGATTGTGGCGACGACGTAGTCCGCCTCGGCGAGCACGTCGTCGGGCAGGTCGAGCTTGCCNGTCTCGAGGATGTCGAGCTCGATGCTCTTCAGGATGGTGAACCGCCCCCCCCTGCCCCCCGGGTTTGCGCCGTTGCGTTCGTCGATCCCCCGCCACTGCTCCCGTAACCGCTTCGCGTCGAGGCCATGCGCCATCGTGACGCGCTTCGAGTGGTCGGTGATGGCGATGTATTGATAGCCGAGCGCCCGGGCCGCGTGGGCCATGTCGTCGATCGTCGCCTGCCCGTCGGTGGCGTTGGTGTGCATCTGGAGATCGCCGCGGATGTCGTCGAGCTCGACCAGCTGGGGTAACCGGTGCTCGCGCGCCAGGGCGATCTCCCCGCGCGCCTCCCGCAGCTCCGGCGGCATCAGGTCGAGGCCGAGCTTGGCGTAGATCTCCGCCTCGGTCTTACCGGCCACGCGCCGCGTGCCCTTGAACAGGCCGTACTCGTTCAGCTTGTAGCTCTGTTCTTGGGCGATGGTGCGGAGCTCGATGTTGTGCGCCTTGGAACCGGTGAAGTACAGCAGGGCGGCGCCGTAGGCCGCCGGCTCGACGGCGCGCAGGTCCACCTGCAGCCCGCCGCGGAGCTTCACCGTCGCGCGCGTCTCGCCCTGAGAGAGGACCTTCGCGACTTCGGGATACCGAACGAACCGGTCCATCACCTTGGTGGTGTCGTCGCTGGTCACCAGCACATCCAGGTCCCCGATCGTCTCGCGCCGCCGGCGGTAGCTCCCCGCCACTGCGATCTCGTGCACCGCGCCGCCCGCCTTCAGGTACTCGACGAGCGCGTTGGCCTGCGTCTCGGCCTCGTTCAAGAGGAGCCGGTGCTCGGTCACCTGGGCCTGGCCCAGTCCGGCGCGGATCTTCTCCTCCATCTTGGCGCCGAAGCCTTTGAGCTTCCGCACGCGGCCGGCGTCGAGCGCCTTGGCGAGATCGGCGCCGGACTTCACCTTGAGCTTCTTGTGGAGCAGCTTCACCCGCTTGGGGCCGAGCCCCGGGATCCGCAGCAGGTCGAGCAGGCCCGCGGGGAGCTTGGCGGCGAGCTGGCGGTGGAGTTTCAGCGCGCCCGTGCCGACGATCTCGGCGATCTTCTCGGCCAGGTCCTCGCCGATCCCGGGGATCTCGGTCAGGTCTTTCGTGCCCGCCCGGACCAGGTCGGCGAGGGACTCGGGGAAGTCCCGAATCGTGCGGGCGGCGTTGCGGTAGGCGCGCACCCGGAACGGGTTGGCGTCCTGGATCTCGAGGAGGTCGGCGACCTCGTCGAACAGCCGGGCGATGTCGGGATTCTGCATGGGCGAATAGGCGGATGGCCGGATAGGCGGATAGTCGGTTAGATAACCTATCCGCCTATCCGCCTATCCGCCTGCCGTCTTGCGGTCCCCCTGTTCCCGTGGCAATTTCGCTCGCCCTTGTAAGACCGCCTCCTGGAGAGCTTCGACCCATGACGTGCGGCTTTCGTATGCACGCGCGCCGAGCCCTCATGCTCGCCGGCGCGGCGCTCGCGGTACGCGGCGCTGCCGCGTCGCTCGCGGCGCAATCCCAGGCCACCACCGGCATCATCCGCGGCGTAGTCTCCGATCCCACTGGCAATCCCGTGAGCGGCGCGAACGTCACCGTACGGGACCTGCAGACGAATTTCACGCGCCGGCTCGCGACCGACGAGAAGGGGGTATTCGTCGCGTCGCTGCTGCCGCTCGGCACCTACGAAGTGACGGCCAAGGCCGTGGGGTTCAGCCAGGCGACCAAGACGGGCATTCCGGTACGCGTCGGTGAGACGGTGGACCTGAAGCTGGCGGTCGCGGCGGTGGAGCTCGCGCCCGTGGTCGTCGAGGCGAAGGAGAACCTCGTCGAGGCCACCAAGGTGGCGACCTCGGACCGGTTGCCGGAGCAAGCGGTGACCAACTTGCCGAACAACGGGCGCAACTTTCTCAACCTGACACTGCTCACGCCCAACGTGAGCATTGTGCAGGGGCCAGATGGCGACGAGCTGACGGTCGCCGGCCAGCGCGGCATCCACAACAACGTCTCGGTGGACGGGGCGGACTTCAACAATCCGTTCTTCGGCGAGCAGCGCGGCGGCCAGCGGCCGCCGTTCACGTTCAACCTCGATGCGGTGCAGGAGGTCGTAGTCACCGCGAGCGGGGCTACGCCCGAGTTCGGGCGCTCGTCGAGCGGGTTCGTGAACGTGATCACCAAGTCGGGCACGAACCAGTTGAAGGGCACCGCGCACTACTTCGGGAAGTACGACTGGCTCTCCGCCGACCTCTCGCATGGCGGCCAGACCCTCGCACCCGACTTCCGCCAGAGCCAGTTCGGGTTCACGCTTGGGGGGCCGCTCAAGAAGGACGAGGCCTTCTTCTTCGTCGCCTACGACCAGCAGGTGTACGACGACGTCAAGCAGAAGACNCGGCCGTCGAGTCCGCAGCTCGACTCGCTGAAGACGTTCCTCGGCACGGCGTTCAGCGGTGCGCTGGCGAATGACTTCGGGTCGATTGCCCGTACGAACGACGCGCGTGCTGCGCTCGCGAAGATCGACTGGCGGCTGTCGGATCGGCACAACCTGTCGGTCAAGTACAACTACACTTGGTCCCAGCAGGAGAATGGCACGTTCGATGTGGATACCTGGGGGCGAAGCTCGAACGGGTTGGAAAAAGATTGGTCCAACGCCGTGAACGGTAGCCTCGTGTCCTACCTGTCATCGCGGACATCGAACGAGCTGCGTTTCCAGTGGTCGCGGGAGGAGCGGCCTCGGCCCTACGGGGGGCCGACGAACCCCGCCACGGGGCGCCCGTTCCCGGACACGGGGATGGACTTCGCATACGCCTTCCGTCTCGGTCTACCGTTCTTCCTGCCGGTGCCAGTCGATCATGACACCNGGATCCAGCTGCTCGACAACGTCTCGTATGCCAAGGGCGACCACTTCTTCAAGGCGGGCGCCGAGTGGAACCGGACGGTGACCGACCAAACCTTCATCGGATTCGCTGACGGCCGGTTCATCTTCGATGGAGTGACCGGATTCGAGGGCTACGTGACTAACGGGCCGGGGTACGTGGAGTGCAGCAACTCGCTGCCGCGTACCGACGGGACGTGCCCGGGCGGCACCATCGTCGGCCCGCTACTGCTCTTCCAACAGCAGGTCCCGGTCGGCGGGCTCTCCGCTGAGCAGGCGGGAACTCAATCGATCGTGCAGCACGAGCTGGCGCTGTACGTCCAGGACACGTGGAAGCCATCGGCGAAGCTGACGCTCAACTACGGGCTCCGCTGGGAAGCGCAGATCGAGCCCGATCCCATCACGCCGCCCTCGACGGTCTTCTTCGCACCGTTCATCGGTAAGACCAAGACCACCGCCGCAGGGACGTTCACGTTCCCGTCCGACGGCACGATNCCGTCCGATTACAAGATGTTCCANCCGCGCCTCGGCTTCAGCTATGATCCGGATGCGTCGGGGAAGCAGGCAATCCGAGGGAACGTCGGAATCTACTACGCACGCATCCCGGGCCTGAACCTCGCGAGCGCCCGCAGCACGAACGGGTCGATCAGTTACGTCGCGGGGGGCGCGAGTTCGTTCGGCGTCATCCCCGCATACGGAGATCTCCGCGCCCCCGCGCCCCCGGATCACCCGGACGTCTTCGTGTTCGACAAGAATTTTGAGAACCCGCGCACCATCAGCGCGACGATCGGCTACGAGCGGCAAGTCGCCTCCAACCTCGCGGCTTCGGTGAGCTACACCCACGCCAGCACCGATCACCTGACGAGGTTCATCGACCGTAATGACCCCGTGTTCGGCAACCCATGGAGCACGGGGCTGCCAGCGATCGCTAACCAGTCCACTGGTCCCGGTGACACCCTGAACGGGATCGACCCGTTGCCGCTCAATGCGTCCGGCCTGGTGACGGTCGAGAGCAGCGCAAAGTCCCGCTACAACGGCATCACCCTCGGCCTCAAGCGACTGCTCGACCCGAACTTCCAGTTCGAGCTGAATTACACGCTGTCGTACGATAAGTCGGACGATGATAACGAGCGCGATCCATTCACGTACCGCTACGCGAGTGCCGCCAACCTCGCGCGCGAGTACAACTGGAGCGACCGCGACCAGCGGCACCGCTTCAACGGCTGGGCGCTGGTCCGGCTTCCCGGGGACATCCATTTGTACAACCGGGTGAGCTACTACTCGGCCCAGCCGACGTCTGAGAAGTGTGGCCCGGGGAACGTAGGGACCGGTCAGCGCGCGGCTACCCCGCAGGATCGCATTTGTCTGAANGGNTCAATTCTCCTGCGCAACACCCTGCGCAAAGACAACGCGTTCCTCTCATGGGACGTGAGCATCTCGCGCCCGTTCGACTTCGGTCCGCGCGGGCAGGTGGAAGCGATCATCGAGATCTTCAACCTGATGAACAGGGACAACTTCAGGGATCCGTCCTACGGTAACTTGCTGTTCAACTTCGACGGGACGATCCGCTCGGGGTTGGGCGACCCGCGGCAGCTGCAGGCGGGGGTGAGGTGGGTCTTCTAGAAGCAAGACGGGGGAGGACGGGGAAAGACGGGGAAGGTGCAGCGCCGACCCGTTCCCCGTCCTTCCCCGTCTTATCGCTTCTCCAGCATCACCATCCCTGCAAACCGCCGGGCCTCCTCGCGCTTGCGCTTCGGGTACAGCCGGCCGATCAGCTGCCACAGCCACGCGAGCCGCATCGTCCGCTTGAGGCGCAGCGCCTCCTCCCACGTCGAGCGGAACTCCGCTTCGCGCCACCCGTGCGGCGCGAAGAACGCCGTGCCCTCGGCGGGCGCGAACTGGAACGGCGCGTTGCCCGCCGCCACTGCGCGGCCCCACGTCTTTTCCAGCATCTTGAGCAGCCCCGGCGAGGCGATGTCCAACAGCCACCAGCGGAACGACGGCTGGGCGGCGAGATCGTCGGCGAGCGCGGC
>JGI25382J43887_10000977_pt1 | contig 10881 bp, 15 predicted proteins | sample GraSoi013_1_40cm_3_FD_43887 | JGI IMG/M metagenome (IMG submission 43887) | reverse complement strand
TCGTGATATAGCGACTGTTGTCGTCGTCGTGATATAGCGACTGTTGTCGTCGCTACGCCCGGAGAGGAGACCGCGAATGGCCGGCACCGGACCGGTTCAGGAGGTGCCCATCATGGACGCGCGGCGCCTGAACGACGACGTCATCGACCGGGATCTGATCCGCGCGTGGCTCGCCTGGGGGTTCTTCTGGCTCCTGCTCTTCCCCACGGTGGGCGTCATCATGTCCACCAAGTTCAACTACCCCGAGTTTCTCGGCAATCATCCCTGGCTCACCTTCGGCCGCATCCGTCCGATCCACGTCAACGGCGTGATCTGGGGCGCGTTCTCGACGCTCTTCATCGGCCTCTGCCACTATATCGTCCCCCGCCTCACGGGTGTCCGGCTCTGGAACGAGCAGTGGAGCCGGGGGCTTCTCTGGGTCTGGAACCTGAACCTCGCCCTGGCCGTCATCCTCCTCGCTGCCGGCTGGAANCGGGGCTGGGAGGCGGGCGAGTTCCCACTCATCAACGTCGTCGTCATCTTCTTATCGCTCCTTCTCCTGACCATCCAATTCTTCATGACGATCAAGCGCCGCCGAGAGACGCCGCTGTACGTGTCGCTCTGGTACCTGATCGCCGCCTTCATCTGGACGGACGTGAACCTCGTCCTNCTGATGGTGGGCCCCTACAACATCCCCGGAATCAACAATGCGGCCTGGCACGGGTTGTTCATCCATTACGTGGTCGGGCTCTGGATCACGCCGGCGGGCTATGTCCTCATCTATTACTTTCTCCCGGCCAGCGTTCGGAACCCGATCTACAGCCACAAGCTGTCGCTGATCGGCTTCTGGTCGCTGGCGTTCTTCTATCCGTTCGTGGGCATTCACCATTACCTCTACTCGCCGATCGCCGACTGGGCCGAGACGATCGCCATCGTCTCCTCCATGATGCTGATCATTCCGGTGTGGACGGTGCTTCAGAACTTCTTCGGCACCATGATCGGCAAGTGGCAAGAGTTCAGTCGGAACCTCCCCGCCAAGTTTCTGATCGTCGGCTCCATCATGTATCTCCTGGGGTGCTTTCAGGGCTCCCTGGAGGCGTTGCGCGCGCTCCAGCAGCCGACCCACTTCACGGACTTCGTGATTTCCCACTCGCACCTGACCGTCTTCGGCACCTTCGTGGTCTGGGCCATCGCCGGCGCCCTCTATGTCTGGCCGCGCATCACGGGCTCGGAGCTCTGGAGCTTCACGCTCGTCAACTGGGGGTTCTGGCTCATCACGCTCGGCATCTCGGCGATGGGGCTCGTCCTCAGCGCGCAAGGGCTGCAGCAGGGCTTCATGCTGATGGCCCAGAGCGAGTTCATGGAGACGGTCACCGCGATCCGCCCGTACTGGTGGGTCAGAACCTTCACCGGGATCTCGATGGACCTCGGCATGTCGCTCGTGGTCTACACCCTGATGAAGAGCTCGCTGGTCAGACGGTCGACGTGAGGAGCNACNGCCGGCCATGAGATCGATCACGTCCCTGGCGGTCGGGGCCGGCTTCGCCTTCGTGACGCTGGCGATGTTCGTTCAAGGCTTTCTCCCCGCCATCCTGCCCGAGTCCCGCACCAAGCAGGTCAGCCGCGCGGTGCGGACGGATCTCGGCGACATCAAGTGGGTGCGGTACGAGTCGAGCGATTACACGCCGCTCGAGAAGCTCGGGCGCGCGGTGTATATCCGCGAGGGGTGCTGGTACTGTCACAGCCAGTACGTGCGGCCGGTCGCCGGCGAGGAGCTGCGGTGGGGCCCGGTCTCCGAGGCCGGCGAGTACGCCTTCGACCTTCCCCATCTCTTTTCCACCCGCCGCATCGGACCGGACCTGACGCGCGTGGGACTCAAGTACGCCGACGACTGGCACTACGCCCATCACTGGGATCCGCGGCTGGTGGTGCCCGACTCCATCATGCCGAGCTTCACGTGGCTCTTCGAACAGGCGCGGGTTCCCGTGCGCAAGGTGAACGAGGGGCTCGAACTTGCTTCGNCGCCGGCCGTATCGCGATACTTCACGCTGAGGAAGGACAAGCCGGTGCTGCTCTTCCCTAACGAGACGGGGCTGACGTTTGTCCGCCCGCGCCCCGACGGCGAGCTCCCGATCGACGGCACGCCCATCCTCGACCTGACTCCCTTCAATGACAAGCCGCCCGCCCTCACGTCTGTGCTCCTGGTGGTCCCGACGAAGGAGCTGGTCGGGCTCGTGAGATACGTCCAGAAGCTCGGCACGAATCGCGGGGCGTGGCGGGAGGTCTTCGAGCCACAGAACGTGGCCCTGTCCGTGATGGGCATCCCTCAGAGCGAGGACCTCGTCGCCCATGGCAAGGAGGCCTTCGAGGAGCATTGCATCGGCTGCCACGGGGGAAGGGGCGACGGCAACGGGCTCGCCGCCACCTTCCTCTTTCCCCGGCCCCGCGACTTCACCATCGGGGTCTTCAAGTTCCGCACGACGCCGTCGGGGTCGCTGCCGACCGACGGCGACCTCTTCCGCACGATCACACGCGGCGTCCGCTGGACCGCGATGCCGACGTGGCACGAGATCACGGACAAAGAACGCCTCGCGGTCATCACGTACCTCAAGACCTTCTCGAAGCGGTGGAAGGAGGAAAAGCCGGAGCCGCCGATCGTGCTCCCGACACCGCCGCCGGCCACGCCCGAGCTCCTGGCGCGGGGAAAGCAGCTGTACGTGAAAGCCAAGTGCTGGGAGTGTCACGGCGATGCCGGCCGGGGCGACGGGCCGTCGGCCGATCAGCTCAAGGATGATTTCAAGTTCCCGATCCGCCCCGCGGACTTTACAAAGGGGCAGTTCAAGGGCGGCTCCCATGTCACCGACATCTACCGCACCATGACGCTCGGACTGGACGGCACCCCCATGCCCTCGTTCGCCGACTCGATGAACGACGAGGAGCGCTGGGCCATCTCGTACTTCGTGCTCTCGTTCTCGGCCTGGGCCGATCCTCTGACGGGCGAGAAACTCAAGCTCTCCCCGCAGACCAAAGCGGCGCTCAACTCGGCCGACGTCCGCGCTGGCCACCCGCGGCTGGCGTTCGACCCCGAGCGTGAGTCAGTTGGCGTGGCTCGGGTCGATGGCGGCAAACGTCGCGTCTACTACCCAGGAATCCCGGAGTAAGGAGACCTCTCGATGATCGAGCATCTGACCCTGGGCGAGTTCGTCGTCGCACTGCTCATGGGCCTGGCCGCCCTCAGCGCTTTCATTTGGGGGGCGACCAGCGGGGCGTTCCATAACGTCGAGGCGATCAAATACCAGGTGCTCCAAGTGGAGGACGACATCAATGAGTGACCGCGCCCCTGAGCAGCACCCGCGGTACGGCGCTGTCGAGGAATACGCTCGCGGAGAGATTCGCTCGTATCATGGCATCGTGAACAAATGGTTACTCGTGGTCTACGCCGCGCTCGCCGTCTGGGCCATCTACTACCTGTTCAAATACTGGGGCGGGCTCGGGCCCGGCCTCGCCGTGGGTCAGTAGGACTCGGACCATGAGCCCCGAGCGCATCCTGATCCCCCTGGCGATTCTCAATCTGGCGATCCTGGTGTTCGAGATCCTCTTCAACGCGCTGTCGGGCCTGGTATCGCTCTTGTAGCGGTGCATCTTTGAGCGCCATCGAAAAGCTCGCGTTCGGCCTCTTCCTGGTGGGGACGATCGCCTTTTTCGTGTGGGTGGCGACCCTGGCCCTCCGCCGCTAGCGCGCGACGTCGCCGTGCGCCAGCGGCGCGAGGCTCGGCGCTCCCCGGGCCGGGCACCCTGATGGCCGGGCCCGGGGCCTTCACGGTGACGCACCGGCCGGGAATCCTGGTTCTGCTCCTGCTCCTCGGGACCGCCTATGCCACCGGCTGGTGGCGCCTCTCGCGGCGGGCGCGGCAACTCGTACCGTGGTGGCGCCCCGCGCTCACCCTCGCCGGCCTCGGGTGTCTCGCCCTGGCGCTCCTCTCCCCCCTCGACGCCCTCGCGCATCGCCTTTTCGTCGCCCATATGGTTCAGCACATGCTCCTCGTCGCCGTCGCGCCACCGGCCCTCCTCCTCGCCGACCCGCTGGTAGCGCTCCTCTGGGCCCTGCCGGCGAGGGCTCGCGTCCGGGCCGGACGGCTCCTCGTCCGCGGCGCTCCGCTGCGGAGGATCTGGCGGGCCCTGACCCGCGTGCCCGTCGCCTGGCTCGGCTACGCCCTGATTCTGTGGCTCTGGCACCTGCCGCCGGCGTACGATGCGGCCCTGGAGGATCGCCTGCTCCACGATCTCGAGCATCTCGCCTTCTTCGGGAGCGCCGTCCTCTTCTGGTGGCCCGTGATCAACCCAGCGCCGCATGTCGGGCGAGCGCTCCATCCTGGCGCGGGGGTCGTGTANCTCGTCCTGGGCGCACTTCAGAGCGCGGGGCTCGGGCTCCTGCTGGCAGCGAGCCCGACCGTCCTCTACTCCTCCTATACGGCTTCGCGCGGGCTCGGGCGGCTCAGTCCGCTGGAAGACCAGGCACTGGGCGGCGTGGTCATGTGGGGACTGAGCGCGGTGATCGACATGCTCGCGGTCATGGTCCTGCTCTACCGGTTCCTGACTCTGGAGGACCAAANGCTTCTTCCACGGGCGAAGGGCGAGGATCGCCGCGCCGACAGCGCACGCTTGCCTTGACCCCCCTGAACCCGTGCGGGAGAATGAGGCGGTTTGACGCATGACCGCTGATCCGTCCATTCACGTGATCGGTCTTGGCAAGGCGTTCGGCGGCCACCTCGTGCTGGACGACGTGAGCCTCGACGTCCGTCCCGGAGAGGCCGTCGCGCTCCTGGGCCCCAACGGCGCGGGCAAGAGCACGCTGCTCCGCATCCTGGCCACGCTTCTGCGAGCCTCGCGCGGCACCGCCCGCGTGGCCGGTTACGATTGCTCGCGGCAGCCCGAGAGCGTCCGTGCCCGCGTGGGCCTGCTGGCCCACGGCGCCTGGGTCTACGAGGACCTGACCGCGCTGGAGAACCTGAAATTCTGGGCGACGCTGGGCGGGCTGCCCAACGGCCCCGAGGCGCTCGGCGGCGCGCTGGCGGCCGTGGAGCTGGACCGCGTCGCCGACGAGCGCGTGCGGACGTTCTCCCTCGGCATGAAGCGCCGGCTCGCGCTGGCGCGCTTCGTCCTCGCCCGCCCACCGGTTCTGCTGCTCGACGAACCCTTCGCGGGGATCGACCAGCGCGCCGGCAAGTGGCTCGACGAACACCTCGGCGCGTTCAAGGCGGCCGGCGGCGCCATCCTCATGGCCACTCACAGCTTCGGGCGCGGACTGGGCGTGGCCGACCGGATCGCCATCCTGGCGGGCGGGCGCGTGGCCCTCGATGCTCCCCTGGGCGCCCTCGCGCCGGACGACGTGCGACGGCTCTACGATCTGCACGCGGAGGACGGGGCGTGATCTACGCGCGCCGCGCCTGGATCGTGCTGTGGAAGGACCTCCTCAGCGAGCGGCGGTCCAAGGAGACGCTGAACGCGCTCTTCTTCTTCGCGCTGCTGCTGCTGTTCCTCTTCCAGTTTACGCTGGGCGCCGACCGCGAGCGCCTGGTCGCCGCCCTGCCGGGCCTCCTCTGGCTGGGCTTCATCCTGAGCGGGCTCGTCGGGCTCGGCCGGGCGTTCCTGGCCGAGCGTGAGAACGACTGCTGGGAGGGCCTGCTGCTGGCACCCGGTGACAAGTCGGCGATCTATCTGGGCAAGGTCGCCGGCAATCTGCTGCTGATGCTGCTCGTCGAGGCGATCCTGCTGGTCCTCTTCGCCGTCTTCTTCAACCTCGATCTGGCCGCTCATCTCCTGCCCCTGGCCCCCGTCATCGGGCTGGGCACGATCGGCTTCGCCGCCGTCGGCACGCTCTTCGGCGCCATGACGGCCCACGTGCGCGCCCGCGAGCTGCTCTTCCCCGTCCTGCTGCTGCCGGTGCAGGTGCCCGTGCTGCTGGGCGCAGTGAAGGCGACCGAGGCCGTGCTGCTGGGCGAGCCGCTGGCCGCTGTCGGACACTGGCTCGGGCTGCTCGCTGCCGCCGATGTGATCTACCTCACCGTGGGCGTCCTGACCTTCGACGCCGTCCTGGAAGCATGAGCGGACCTGTCTCTACCCAAAAGTGGTATCGCGTCCCGAGCGTGCTCGTTCGAGCGCCGGCTTTGCCGGCGCAACCCTTTGGGGTGGTTCGGAGGGGGCCGCGAGGCCTCCTCCGACTATGGATCTCGGAGGGGGCCGTCGCGCCCGGGGGGCGCGCCTGTGAAGTCGCCCCCTCCGACCTATGAGCGGACTGCAGCGCGGGCTGGGATGGTTGGCGGTCGCCAGCCTGACCGCCGGGATCGTGATGGCGCTGGGCGTGGCGCCTCGCGAGGCGACCCAGGGCAACGTCCAGCGCATCATGTACGTGCACGTGCCGGCCATCCTGGTCGCCTATCTGGCGTTTGCGGTCGTGCTGGTCGCCTCCGTCATCTATCTCTGGAGGCGCGCGGCCGGGGCGGACCGGCTCGCCCACGCCTCGGCGGAGGTCGGCGTGGTCTTCACCGGCATCAACATCGCGACCGGGTCGATCTGGGGCAAGCCCACGTGGGGGACGTGGTGGACGTGGGATGCGCGACTCACCAGCGCCTCCATCATGTTTGTCATCTACCTGGGTTACCTGCTGCTGCGGGCGATGATCGAGGATCGCGAGCGCGGGGCCCGATTCGCCGCGGTGCTCGGCATCGTGGCCGCCCTGGACATCCCGCTCGTCCACTTTTCGGTGTACTGGTGGCGGACGCTGCACCAGCCGTCCACGCTCCTCAGGCCCGGCCCCGCGCCGATGGACCCGACCTTCGTCGTGGCCCTGACGATCAATCTCGTCGCCTTCGCGCTCCTCTACGCCTACTTCCTGGCCAGACGCGTGCGCCTGCTCGAGCGCGAGGAGCAGGTCCTCGCCTGATGCCCGACAACTGGTCCTTCGTCTTCGCCGCCTATGTCCTCGCGGCCCTGGTCCTCGGCGCCTACTGGCGGCGGCTCGGGCGGCGGGAGCGAGAGCTCACGTCGAAGGGGGCCTCGACGGCCCCCTCCGAGACCTCCCCCAGGAAGGATTGCGCCGGCAAAGCCGGCGCTCGAACCGGCGGCGCTTCAAGACCATGAAGGCCAAGTTCATCGTCGGCGGCGCCGTCATCGCGGTGGCGCTCGCATACCTGATCTACGCCGGCGTGACGCAGTCGGCGGTCTACTTCGTCACGCCGTCGGAGCTCCAGGCCGCGCCCGTGGCCAGCAAGGCCTACCGGCTGGGGGGTCTGGTGGCGCCCGGCTCCGTCCGCTGGGAGCCGCGCACGCTGCAGCTGAGCTTCACGCTCACCGACGGCAAAGCTTCCGTGCCCGTCCGCCACAAGGGGACGCCACCGGATCTCTTCGGCGAGGGCCGGGGCGCGATCGTCGAGGGTCGCTGGGCGCCGGAGGGCTACTTCACGGCGGCGCTCATCCTGGCCAAGCACTCCGAGGACTACAAGGCGCCCACCGACCACAGCGAAGCCGGCTACAAGGAGCTCATCAAGTCGCTGCGGAGACCGGGCTCGTGACGCCGGAGCTGGGCCAGGGCGCGCTGATCGTGGCGCTGGCGTTGGCCGTGTACGGCGCCGGCGGGGCGGCCGTGGGCGCCCGCCGCGGGCACACCGCGCTGGTGGAATCGGCCCAGCACGCGGCGCTGGGCGTCTTCGGGCTGATCACCTTCGCCTTCGCGCTGCTCGTCTACGCCTTCCTGACCTTCGACTTCTCCGTGCGCTACGTGGCGCAGACCACCAACCTGGGCACGCCCTTCTACTACCGGATCACCGGCGTCTGGGGCGCCCTCGAGGGCTCGATCGTCCTGTGGGGCTGGATGCTCGCGCTCTTCACGCTGATCGTGATCCTCCGCCACCGCGAGCGGGCGCGCGAGCTCTACCCCTGGGTGCTGATGGTCATGCTGGGCGTGCTGGCCTTCTTCCTGAGCGTGATGACCATTGCGGCGCCGCCCTTCCAGCGCCTGATGCCAGTCCCGGCCGACGGGCGCGGGCTGAACCCACTGCTCGAGGACACGGGGATGATCACCCATCCCCTCGCCCTTTACCTGGGNTTCACCGGGTTCACCGTGCCCTTCGCCTTCGCCGTGGCGGCGCTCGTCACCGGCCGCGTCGGCGACGCCTGGATCGCGCTCACCCGTCGCTGGACCATCACGGCCTGGTATTTCCTGTCGCTCGGCCTGCTGATCGGGGGTTGGTGGAGCTACCACGTGCTCGGCTGGGGAGGCTACTGGGCGTGGGACCCGGTGGAGAACGCCGCGTTCATGCCCTGGCTCACCGGCACCGCGTTCCTGCACTCGGTGATGATCCAGGAGCGCCGCCGCATGCTCAAGCTCTGGAACCTGGCGCTCGTGATCCTCACCTTCAGCCTGACCCTCTTCGGCACCTTCCTCACGCGCTCGGGNGTCATCGCCTCCGTCCACGCCTTCACCCAGGGCGCCATCGGGGCCTTCTTCCTCACGTTCCTCGGCGTGGTGGTGCTGGTGGCGCTGGGGCTCCTGGCCTGGCGGTGGGAGGCGCTGCGCTCCGAGGGCGAGCTCGACTCCGTCGTCTCCCGGGAGTCCGCCTTCCTGCTCAANAACGTCTTCCTCGTCGCCGCCGCCTTCACCGTCTTCTTCGGCACCGTGTTCCCGCTGCTGTCGGAGGCGCTGCGGGGGGTGAAGGTGAGCGTGGGCGCGCCCTTCTTCAACCAGGTGAACGTCCCCCTTTTCCTCTCGCTCATCTTCCTGATGGGCGTCGGCCCNCTCATCGCCTGGCGGCGCGCCTCGCTGGAGAACCTCCGGCGCAACTTCCTCGGCCCGATCGCCCTCGGCGGAATGGGCGCCGCCTTCTTCGCTCTCCTCGGCGTCCGCTCGGCGCTGGCGGTGCTCGCGCTGGCACTGACGCTCTTCGTCTCCGCCACCATCGCGCTCGACTTCTTCCGCGCCACCCGCGCCCGCCTGCGCGCGGGCGAGCGCCTGCTGCCCGCGATGGGCGGGCTGCTGGCCCGCCACAACCGCCGCTATGGCGGCTTCGTCGTCCACCTCGGCATCCTGGTCATCGCGGTGGGTGTCACCGGCTCGCAGGCCTGGTCGGTGCACACCGAGACGACGCTGCAACGGGGCGAGGCGGCCGAGCTGGCCGGCTACCGCGTCCGCTTCGACGGGCTCGCCGCCACCGAGGAGTCCAACCACTTCAAGGTCGTGGGCACCTTCACGATCACCAACGGCCGGTTGGGCTCCGCGGTCATCATGCAGCCCTCGAAGAAGTTCTATCCCCAGGAGACCTCGCCGATCGCGGGCGTGGACTACTGGATCGGGCTGAAGGAAGACCTCTACCTGGTGCTGGGGGACTTCACGCGGGACGGGGNCCAGGCCACCGTGAAGGTGCAGGTCAACCGGCTGGTCACATGGATCTGGATCGGGGGCGTCGTGCTGACGCTGGGCGCGCTGCTGGCGATCCTGCCCGACCGCAGGAAGACGGTGTGAGGCGCTGGCTGCGCTGGCTCATCCCGCTGTCCGCTGTTCCCGTCCTCGTCCTCCTCGCCTACGGGTTCCGGTTCAACCCGCGCGAGGTGCCCTCGCCCCTCGTCGGCCGTCCCGCCGCGCCGTTTACGCTCCGCGCCTTCGGCGGGGGGCCGTTCTCGCTCGAGGCTCAGCGGGGCAAGGTCGTGGTCGTCAACTTCTGGGCCTCGTGGTGTTATCCGGCGTGCTACGAGGAGGCGCCGGTCCTGGAGCGCGGCTGGCGCGCCTGGCGCGAGCGCGGCGTCGTCGTGGTCGGCGTGGACATCCAGGACACCGCCGAGAAGGCCCAGAAGTTCATCGTCGACTTCGGCCTCACCTTCCCGAATGCTCCGGACACGGCCGGCAAGGTGTCGATCGAGTACGGGGTCTACGGCGTGCCGGAGACCTTCTTCATCGACCGGCGGGGCCGCATCCGGGCCAAGCACGTGGGCGCCGTCACCGACGACGTCTTCCGCACTTGGGTCGAGCAGCTCCTCGCTGAGCCCGCCTAGAGCGGATTCGCACCGCGCTGCCGCTGCTCAGCGAACCGCCGTTGCTCAACGGAGCTCCCGTAGCAGAGCAGTAGCTCCACTACACACCGCCACAGCGGCGTCGATGGCCGTGGGCCTGTCGAAGAAACACGGTAGAACGTGGCGGTCTCGCAAGTCCCCGTCGTCGTTGGTTCCTGTTGGTTCGGGGGGAATCGGCCGCGGCGTGGCGCGGGTTCGTCGAGGACCTCGCCCGGCGCGGCTTGGCGGCCCCGGTGCTCTGCATCATCGACGGCAATCCCGGCCTTCGACGGGCGCTCGACGAGATCTGGCCCAGCGCCGTGGTCCAGCGGTGCTGTGTCCACAAGCTGCGCAACCTCGAGCGCAAGGCGCCGAAGCACGCCCTCGCAGAGCTCCACGACGACTTTCACCGCATCGTCTACGCGGCCAGCGGCGAGGCGGCGCGCGGGGAGATCAGCGCGTTCGAGCGGAAGTAGACGAAGCGCTGTCCGGCCGTCGTGCGCAGTCTGCAGGAGGGCGGCGACGAGCTCCTGACGTTCTTCGCGTTCCCCCGCGCCCAGTGGAAGACGCTGCGAACGACGAACGTGATCGAACGCCTCAACGGCGAATTCCGGCGCCGCGTGAAGACGTTCACGGTCAGGAAACGGCCGGGGCCGCGGTAAACGCGGCGCCGCGTGGCGCTGTCGAAAGGAAAACATGAACAGGCGAACGGCGGTGGGGGTTCTCGGCAGTCTCGCGTTCGGCACTGTCGCCGCGGCGGGGGGGCGACGCGCGCTCGCGCAACCAGTGTGCACGCTGACGCCGGAGCAGATCGAAGGCCCGTTCTACCTGGACCAGGCTCGCATTCGCGAAGCCATCTCC
>JGI25382J43887_10000976_pt1 | contig 10884 bp, 16 predicted proteins | sample GraSoi013_1_40cm_3_FD_43887 | JGI IMG/M metagenome (IMG submission 43887) | reverse complement strand
CAGTGCGAACTCGTCGGGTGCTATCTCAAACATTTAGCGCATCCCCTGTCGTTTCATCGACGAATGAAAACAGTAGCGGTAGTAGTTGAGTCTAAGTGTCCTTCGATGTCTAGCAGAACGGGTTACTGAGATGGATGTGCGAAGCTATCTCGCGTCCCTCCAATCTTGATCTAGCCGAAGAGGGCTCCGAGCCCTGCTAGTGCTTCTTCTTCCTTCTTCTTGTCGTCTTCTGCCGCCTTCTTCTCATCCTTCTTACCCTCAGCAGGCCCAGCCGGTGCTGCAACTGCCGGAGCGGCGGTCATAGTCATCGCAGACTTTAGTGCGTCACTAATGTTTACCTCGGAGAGGGCTGCAACTAGTGCTTTGACTTGTACCTCTTCCACTTTGATTCCCGCGGCCGTAACTACTTTCGCAAGATTCTCTTCTGTTATCGGTTTTTCGGCCGAGTGGAGCAACAGTGCACCGTAGACATACTTCATTGCCATGATTTTTCTACCTCTCGAATCGTTACCTGTTGATTTTGGATTTTCAAGTCCTCCCTTCCCTTTAAGGGTTTCCGGAAGATGGTGCTTCTTGTTTGGGAATTAATCGCTCCAAGACAGTTGCGCTAGCAACTGCTCGTCTCAATACGAATTCGATCGTGTCCTTTGTAACGTAGCCTGCCTCGGTCGCCAATGCCATCGCCTGTCTGAATCCCTTACCGATGATTCTCGGAGCTGATTCTGGTGTGACGTAGCCTGTTTCTATCGACAAGCCCAAGGCATTCGTGATTCCTTGCGCAATGTCCTTCCGATACGCAGTGAGATCGAACCGTAGATCCTCCGGGCCAAATATCAGTCCATTGTCAAATGCTCTTGTCAGCGTAAGCCCTGCCTCCATCGGCTTGATGCCGAGCTTCGAGAGAACACTGGCCATCTTCGGAGTGATCGTGTCACCCTTCGATGCAACAACTGTGTCTTTGGCAACCCATATGCTTCCGCCCTCGATCCTTGTTGGGACCCTGATCTCGCCGAACTCGCCGATGACTGGTCCCGGGGGTATACTAGTGTTTCCCGCTGGTATCATGATGTCGCCTGTGGCGATGTCGCCGCCTTTTGCGGGCACTCTGATCTTGCTTTTCTCGAGGAGAATGACGAGTCGGAATGGGTTGATCTGTGTGAGGAGTAGAATGTTAGACCCTGTCAGGTCTTTGACGAACTCGCCCATTCGTTGCTCTTGTCCCCCAGATGCTTCCACAGCCTTTCGCAACAAGTTGTTCTTGGCCACGAGCATTGTGACCCTGTCCCTGAGCCTCTTCCTGAGTTCGTGGATCTGGGAGGAACGGACCTTGGTAAGATCAGCTGCTGCGATCACTGGATATTCTTTCAGTAATACCTGTAACTGGTTGAGTGCTTCAATCTTCCATTCAGCGATCTTTCTGGTCCGGGTCGTTGACATCGTTCTTCCTCTACTCTCTGTAGGATATCTTGACGGGAGGTCCCATGCTGGCTTTGAGCCGGACCCATGAGATGTTCTTCGGTCCCTTCTCTGCTTTTGCTTCGATCCTGGCCAGAACCGCCTGGATGTTTCGGACTACGGCCTCCGTGGGCATATCTTCCGTTCCGATCTTGCACTGGAGAACTGGTTGGTCTTTCATCCGTATTCGGACGTTGCGACGTTGCCGTTTGATAACATCGCCTATCGGTGATGTCGGGGGCACTGGCAGAGGCATCTTGCCTCTGGGTCCCAGGATCTGACCAAGGCTTCGACCAACCAGTGGCATTAATGGTGCTTCGGCGACAAAATAATCGTAGCCGTTCGCGATCTTTCGTGCTTCCTTCTTCTCCTTGCCAATCTTGTCTAAGACATCCTTGCCGATGACCAAGTCCGCACCTGCTTCTCGCGCTCTAGTAGCCAAGTCTCCTCCTGCTATGACGGCCACTTTGACGTTCTTGTCTGCCGGGTCAGGAAGCTCGACCATCTCTTGTATTCTCGTCTCCGGTTTCTTCAGGTCGATGTCTCTGAGCTTGACCTGCATCTCGATTGCTTGGTTGAATTTTCGTTTGGTGGTCTTCCCCTTGAGTTCTTCCAATGCTTTCGTTATCGTCTCGTTTGATAGTGGCAACTTGCTCTACTGTTCCTCCTTCTCCTTGCCCTGCTTGTCATCCGACCCGGCGAATACCTGGTCATATTTTCCTTCGTCGACTTCTTTGATGAACTCTTTCGGATCTTTGGAATCGACATTGACTCCCATGCTAACGCATGTTCCCGCTATCTCTTTCACAGCGGTCTTGAGACTCTTCGCATAACTATCAGGACTTTTCATCTGAGCGATCTTGACGATGCTTTCCGGTGTCAGATTTCCGACCTTGGTCGCCTTCGGGGTTCCAGATCCTTTCTCTACGCCCAATTCTTTGACGAGTAATGCTGATGTTGTTGGGGTTCCTATCTCGACATCGAAGCTCTTGTCTTCGACATCAACTATCACCTTTACGGGGACCTTCATCCCTGCGTAGGCCTTAGTCAGTTCATTGATCCTGTTGACTATTTGCATCACGTTGACGCCTAAAGGTCCGAGAGCTGGTCCCAACGGCACGCCCGCCGTTGCCTTGCCGCCCTCGATCAGCGCGTCAACTGGCTTCTTCTCGCCCAGCTTGCTCCCCTCCTCCTCTTCCAGCTAGTTTGACGTAGTCAGCATGCACAGTGATTGGCAGAGTCGCGAACCCTTCCTCTAACAGNTCTATCACNACNTCCTGTTTGACCTTGTCAATGCTGGTGATCTTCGCTTTCAATCCTCTGAATGGTCCGCCGACTACTTCGACCGTGTCGCTGACCCTTAGCTCCTCTATTACTGGCTTGGTGACGATGAAACGTTCTATCGCTGAAGTGGACACGACTCCTCGTGTCCTCGCGCGAGCATGCCTCGTGCCCGCGATCGCTTCGTCTACGAAGTGTGGACCGGCGGCTTCAACGAATACATAGCCCTTGATGACCTCAGGCGCGAGAATAGCTGAGATTGGTAGCTTCTTCGGTTTTGCCTTACCCGCCATCAGATCCACCACAGTCCTCTCTTGCCCGCTAGTGGTCCTGACAGCATAGATTGCCGTCTTCTGTTGAGTTTGAGGGGTGGTCAATTCTATGCCTTCTTCCCTTTATCCAGTGGCCGTTGTTGGTTGTTGCGCAGTCGGGATTTGATATAGCCCTACAAGCCAGAAGAGAATTCTAATGATGAACCCCGTAAATCCGATAAGCAGGACGCCAATCGCAGTGATCTTGATCAGCAGAGATACTTCTTGCCAGTCCGGCTTTTGGGCTACTTGGAATAGCCTCTTTGTCGACTGTAGGAAGCTCCTTACACCCAACTTTCTTGATTCATCCTTAGAGCTGAGTTTACTATGCGAAGCGGGTTCCTGGCCTATTTTTAACCTTGCTTGGATAAAGCGCCTGGAAAGAGCCTAGCACTTTACGATTTCAATGCTCGATTCCGATAGATTATCGAGAAGCCACTGCCGATGCCGTCCCTTCAATCCCTTCCAATCGACCAACGCGGTCCTGCAATCACCAATGGTCTTCTCAAATGTAGCTTTCAGGACCGAAGTCGTCATCCCTTCCTCGAAAGCATGCTTCGGGACCAAGTGACCAATCGCATACTGACTGTCTAAATTCAGCTTGGTATGTTTGGCTGAATAGTGTGTCCCGCCGAATCCTACGGTATTGATCGTTGTGCCCATGGGTTGGATCGCATCCACCGTCGCCTTCGCCACTATCCCACCAAGAACGGGATCCGTCCATTGTTTGGGTGTGCTTCCTATTTCGATGAAGCATACCGGTACTCCGAAGCTTGTCGGACCGTGGTGAGTAGCCTCCATCGTGACCTCCATTTCCAACCCAGCCTCGGAAAGACCTTGGCGCAATGAAACCAGAGCTCGTTTGATAACGGGCGGATCTACCCATGATACCTCCTCTGGTCTACCGCCATATTTCGCCTGGGTAGTCAGATTGCCGGTCGCGTGGGCGGTTAGGGCGGGTTGGTCTTGTGCGCTTTTGTGTTTGGAGACGAATATGACTCTCTTCGGTTCCACAGGAATGGTTTCAGGTTGTACGTAGATACACTCCTTGTCTCCAACAACAAGCATCGAGTCCTTGTCTTTGTAGAAATCGAACTCTGAGGTTTGGGGCCCGAGGGGTAGGAAGCCGTTGTGTCTGATCAATGTTTGCGCTATGTTGAGTGAAGCCTGATCGGTTTTCGAGGCGATGATGAGGGTTTCAATTTTCAGCACGTTCGTCCCTCTACCGCGTGGGCTCCGCTGTGATGATCGGAATTCTGACTTTGTTCGAGGTAGCTGTTCTTGGTTTATGCAGTAGGGGCTTCGATTTGCATCGAGAGCTTGGGGTCCACGTGCTTCTTGATGTCATCGATTGTCGGAAATCTGCCTTCTTTACCACGTGAGAATACTAGCTGTCCGTCCACGACGACGTCAAAGACTCCTTTGTCGGCCGGTTTGAGGGTCAGGCTCATCCGCCTGTTGAGAGGCATTCCGTATGTAGATAGGAGTTGGTTGACAATTTCCATCGCAAGTGGCTGGTGCCCGCAAGGCTGGCAATAGGTTATCTCTAGATCGACCATCGTTTTATCGATCCAGTGTAATGGAGGGCTCCGGATTTAAACCTCGTTTTCATGATCGGAACGATTACGGCTTCGAACTATCGGTTTATACGGTGGGCTCATATTGTAAGCCAAATGGCTGTCATAGTTATGCCTGGTCTTCGGGGTCGTGATATCCTTGCCTTGGCTGAGCTTTCGTCGAAGGAGATTGTCCTCATCCTCAAACAATCCATCCAACTTCGACGGGTCAAGAGACCTCGCCAGTACTTGCGGGGCAAGACAGTAGCAATGATCTTCCAGAAGCCATCAACTAGAACGCGAGTATCATTCGAGAGCGCAGTTTCAGAGCTGGGCGGGCATCCGATAAATTTGAGTTGGAACGAGATGCAACTTGGACGTGGCGAAACAATTAGTGACACTGCCCGAGTCCTCGATCGCTACGTGGACGTGATAATGGCTCGGGTATTCTCACATCATGACTTGGAACAACTAGCTGAGTTCGCGGAAGCACCTGTTGTCAATGGCCTTTCAGATAAGGCCCATCCATGTCAGATACTCGCAGACCTGATGACCTTGAAGCAATACAAGAGGAGGCTGGAAGGGCTTAAGCTAGCGTACGTGGGCGATGGAAACAACGTTTGCAATAGTCTGCTCGTTGGGTGTGCGAAGACAGGAGTGAGCATTAGCGTCGCAAGCCCAGAAGGGTATCGTCCAGATCCTGACGCGGTAAAGTTCGCTAAAGAGGCGGCTCAAGAATCCGGCGCTCATATCGAGGTTACATCCGATCCCGTGGGTGCTGTGGAGAACTCAGACGCGGTGTACACTGATACTTTCGTCTCGATGGGGATGGAGAAGGAGAAAGATGAGCGGGAACGAATTTTCATTCCAAGATATCAAGTGAACGAGGAATTGTTCGCTAGAGCAAAGCCTGATGCGATTTTCATGCATTGCCTGCCGGCACATAGAGGCGAGGAGGTTACCAACGCGGTCATCGACGGACCAAGGTCGGCAGTATGGGATCAAGCGGAGAACAGGTTGCACTCTTCGAAAGGCGTGCTTTCGTTAATAGTCTGAAAAATTGTTGGCCAAACTAGAATCCTCTCGCGGGATACGACAGGGATCTACCGGGTAAGATCATCGGTTGTCATTCAGACTCGGTCGAATCTTCGGCATTCCCATCCGGATCCATTACACTCTATGGATCCTCTTCCTCCTAATCGCTTGGTCGCTCGCAACTGCCTACATGCCCGCAAACTACCCTGGACTAGGAGTCGCAACGTACTGGGCAATAGGTGTCGCTTGCGCCATACTTCTTTTCGTTGCCGTCCTCGTTCACGAGTTGTCTCACTCAATAATCGCGAAACGTAACGGATTACCAATATCTAGGATTACCTTGTTCTTCTTTGGAGGAGTCTCAGAAATATCTGAGGAGCCAAGGGACCCATGGTTGGAGGTTCGAATGGCCGCGGCCGGTCCCTTGATGAGTTTCCTTATAGCGGCGGTTCTCGGTGGTCTCTGGATCCTTTCCCGATTCTACTCCGCGCCAATGGCTATAGTTGCTACTCTAGGTTATTCTGCATATCTCAATGCCATCTTAGGAGGGTTCAATCTAATCCCTGCATTTCCCCTTGATGGGGGACGTGTCTTGAGAGGCACGCTCTGGCAGAGGACTAGGGATCTCCTGAAAGCAACTGCCCAAGCAACAATTGTCAGCAAAGCTATCTCGATGCTCATGATAATTGTTGGATTCCTTATGATCGTCTTTTCCGATGTCATCAACGGTCTATGGATCTTCTTCCTCGGCTGGTTCATCAGGTCCGGAGCAGAGAACAGCCTCCGACAAACTCGCTTGACGGAGGCGCTATCAGGAGTATCAGTTGGCGACATAATGACCCGAGACCTTCTGACGGTCTCACCAGAGATGACAATCCAACAGTTGATCACAGATTACTTCTTGAGCCGACCCCACGGAGGATACCCAGTACTGTCCAACGGAGACCCCATAGGCGTGGTCACAATGAGTTCTGTCCGATCCATTCCAAAAGAGCAAAGGGAGGTTGCAACCGTCAAAGAAGCAATGGTGCCATATGAGAAGATGGTTACCGTGAGTCCCACAATCTCAGCCTTGGATGCTTTGCATCTTATGGCACAACGGGGGGTCGGAAGATTGCTAGTCACTCAAGGTGATAATTTGGTGGGAATACTGACGAGAGGAGACCTGATGAAGACTATTCGAAACCGTCGAGAACTTGCCTAAAGAGCACGGCAGCNCCGGTGTCCTCGTCCTTACCCCGTCATGTTTCTTACGATCTCCTTGGCCTGGAATGTTTCGAGGTCGTCATAGCCTTGTCCAGTCCCGACCAGGAGAACGGGTCTGCCTAGTATGTAGGATAATGATATTGAGCTGCCTCCTTTCACGTCCGCGTCAAGCTTTGCCAGTATTATGCCGTCTATCTTTACAGCCTCTCCGAACACTTTCCCCTGCTCCAATGCATCGTTCCCAGTCAAGGCATCCACGACAAGCAGGGTGAGATCCGGCTTAGTAACCCGGACGATCTTGCGCATCTCCTCCAGTAAGTTCTTGTTCGTCTGCATCCTCCCAGCAGTATCGATTAATACCACATTCACTCCGTGAGCCCTTGCATAGTTCACTGCGTCAAAAGCTACGGCGGCTGCATCTGCACCGTAATCGTGCTTGATCGTCTTCACACCAATCCTTCTCGCATGCTCCTCCAGCTGTTGTATGGAGCCCGCTCGATAGGTGTCACTGGCGGCTAATATCACAGAATATCGCTTCTTCTGCAGAATATGCGATAGTTTTGCGATACTAGTAGTCTTCCCAGTACCGTTCACGCCGACGAAAACAACAATCAACTGTTCTCCCTTTTTCTTCTTCTCTTCTACGAGTCGAAAGAAATCCACCTGCCCGGGTTTCTCCAAGACCGACAAGAGAATATCTTGCAGTATTCCCCTAACATGTCCGCGTGGATCACTGAACCTCGTGAACTGTAACTGTTCGATGCGCAGTTTCAACTGGTCCCGAATGTAATCAGCGGCCGGAAGAGCAACATCGCTCTCTAGCAAGGTCATGTGGAACTCGTCCAGGACCTTGTCCAGGTCCTTACCTCTAAGTTCGGACTTGGTTATCTTATCATATAGAGTAGAGAAGTGTCCGCGTAATCTTTCAAACAACCTCTAAGCCGCCGCCTCTGCGTCGGACGAGGTCGCTTAGTCTTCCCCTGTAAGCTTCGGTCTGGCCTAGGACTTGTTCAAGCTGGTTTGTGATTGTTCCTCTAGCTTTCTCCAGCTCGCTACTTCTTACTCGGAGTTCCTTGATAGACTCGTCTGTTGTTTTTTCGATGCACACTCCTGCTCCGATTCCTATGATCGCTTTTTGCGGTTCTGCTAACCGTGCCTTGACAAAGGAGCCCGAGCCAATTGGAATCAGTGACTCGGTTCCTTCACTCGCCTCCCTGCTGCCTTCCAAGGTCTGGACGGCAGTCAATGTCTCGGATAAGGCGGCAGAAATAATGTCAAGCCGTGATTGTAAGACTCTGGCTGAGCTCTCCAGTAAACGTATATCACTAAGCAACTGGCGTACTTGTTGCTCGCCTGCGTCGGAATCTGCTTGTCCCCTGCGAGCCTGCGCTTGTTGTTGTTGTCTCTGTTGTTGGGATGTNATCGTGGGTTTCCTGCTCGAAGTTGCCATTACGGCTCTCCTTCGGGTTTTGCTTGGTCTTGAGCTTGGGCTTCTTCTATTCCGATTATGTTGACTTCGAACCTTTTCGCCTTGTGCCTGCTGCCCATGTCAGCNTACAACTGAACTAGAGCATCTTCCTTCTTCAAAGCTCGCAATTCCTTCCGAAATGGATGTGCTTCTCCGCGCTTTCGAAGCTCGCCCTTGATGATGAACGTCTTAACTTGGCTCAATCCCAAAGACCCTCGTCGATCATTCTCCGTGGCTTCGGCTGGTACTTAAACTCCCTAATCTCCTTGGAAGATGTTGCTTATTGTTATGAGTTCCCCGCCGATTGTCAAGGCTCCGACAACAGCTCCTTTGCTGTTCGCAACAACTCCAGCTTTTGGAAAAGGCACTCCGGAATTTACAGTGCCGGTTTCTACAGGTACACCTAGCCCCGCGCTGAAGGCCTTCTGCTCTGCTTCGTTGGCCATCGGAGAGATCAAGGCACCCTTGTTAGATGCGACCGTCAATGCACCTACATTGGGCAGACCAGCTATAGTCGCCTTTACCGCAGGCACACCTAGAGTCTTCTCGATCTGTTGGACGGTTGTTGGTCTGAGCCTAGGATCAACTATCGCGCCGTAATCGTTACACACTATCAGATTCCCGAGAGCGGTGTATCTGTCATCAACAACCTGAACGGACAATCCAGTCGACTCCAGTCTCTGCAGCTCAACCTCAGCGGCGATATGAGGAGCCAGCAGTCCATTCGAGTTTCCAACCAGGTAAATGCCGATGAGTCGGGACTCTGCTATGCCCACGCTGTAAGGCTCCACAGCCAATGCGTCTTTGTATGCTTTGAGTTTCTTCCCGGATACTCCAGCCGGTAGGACGGCGATCTTCTCGTTTGCGTAGGAGAAGACGCCGACATTGGGGTCACCGAAAACGTCCGAGAATGCGATCGGAAACGATTTGGATTCATTCGATTGTGTTTGCTGCACCGAATTCTTCCGCCCCGCTCAATGATTCCTTGATGAATCAAATCTTCCGGTTCTAGTCACGTTCAATCATGAGCTGGGTACGTCCCTTAAACCCTCTTCGTTCATGCCCGTTGCTCCCTTCCAAAAAGTTTCGTCATGCTTGAGAGATCGAAGTAACTGGATTTTATCATCGATTCGTGGAGATTCTGTACGTATNTTTTATTGCTCGCTTGCTACTTTCGACTTTGGTGTGGAGGGTGCTTCGACCTCAGCGGCTACTGCGGCCTTGGCTGCCTCTGCGGGGAATACGATCACTCGATCATCCTTGTCCTTCACTACTCTCAGCCTTACNTGGCGTGGAGGTTTGCTTATTCCTCTAGCCCAGAGGAGTTGGTTGGTTTCTTCACTGATGGACACATCGTCTGATTTCATTCTACGAGCCGCGAAAGCCCGTATATATCTAACGGCTCTCGGGGTCCTCTTTTCTCTTGGAGCTGTCCATATCCGGCGTAGGTTAAGATCATAGAATTTTTCCTCGACAATCTCAAGGCCTTCTTCTTCCTCTTCAGGTTTCTCTGCTTCTGCTTCCTCGGGAACTTCAACTTCACTTGTCTTCTCTTCAGCCTCGACCGTTGTTCTTTCTTCAACCTCGACTGGCTTCTCTGATTCTATCTCGGTTTCTTCCTTTNCCTCCAGTCCTTCCTGCTCTGCGCTAGAGGGTTTTTGCTCTTCGAGCCGGGCTGGAGTTGTAGGTTCCCCTGATTCTTCTCCGATAGCAGCTTCTTCTTCTGTGACCTCTTCCTTTTTCTTTGCCGGCTTCTCTTTCTTCTTGNTGGCCTTCTTTGGNTTCTTNGACAATATCTTAGACCTTGATCTTGGATGTTCTCCAGCGTCTCTGCTTCGGGTTCCGCCTTACCCGTCCACGCGTCTTCGCCACTACCCAGGACGGGACTGGTGAGGCTTGTTTCAATGCGTGAGACAAATGATGTTTCTTACCTGAAAGCTTGTATCTTGCCATCTCGTGTCATGCTCTCCTGATCTTGATCTCTTTCTTCTGCGACTGCAATTGTTGTAGTGTGCGTTTCAATTGTTCGTCGGTTATCTGGCCTTGCAGTCTTCCGGATTGGGCGAGTTGTATCAGTTGCATTTCTAGATCCTCCGCGAACTCCGGTTTGACCATTCGGATATTTGTCAATCGTTGCCTTGCCTCAGGTGTGAGTATTCTACGTATGATTGCTTGTTTCTGTCGCTCCACTTGTTGCTGAGTTTGGGAGCGACGATTTTCCTCCGTGGCGGCACGTTGGAGCTCGGCCATTCTGCGTCTACGTATTGCTTCGATCTCTTCATCTTCATACGCCTCCGACAACTTTGTTCTTTCAGCTCGCCGTGGCTGTCGGCGTGCGATGAGTTCTTGACTCTTTGAGTATCGAGGCGGACGTAGAGTTGAGTAGTGATATGCCCTGTTTCGTCAATCTTCTACCCTTCTTTCCATCGATCGAGATTAGCTCTGCCTTTTGCAATTGTTGCAGAGGCTCCCTGATGGCTGAGCCGCCGGCCGGGACATGTTTCTCAGGTCTATTGCCCGCTCGTCTTAGTCCTCCGTATTCCGTTCGGAGTCGTGCGACACCTACGGGACC
>JGI25382J43887_10000975_pt1 | contig 10919 bp, 11 predicted proteins | sample GraSoi013_1_40cm_3_FD_43887 | JGI IMG/M metagenome (IMG submission 43887) | reverse complement strand
GAGTGGGAGGAGGAGAAGAGCCGGGAGATCCGGAGCCTCCCCAAGCCCGCCGAGATCAAGACGGTGCTCGATCAGTACGTGGTGGGGCAGGAGCGCGCCAAGAAGATCCTCGCCGTCGCCGTCCACAACCACTACAAGCGCATCGAATCGGGGAGCGACGCCGGCGACGTCGAGCTGCAGAAGTCGAACATCTTATTGATAGGCCCGACCGGCTCGGGGAAGACGCTCCTCGCCCAGACGCTGGCCAAGATGCTGCGCGTGCCCTTCACCATCGCCGACGCCACCACGCTGACCGAGGCCGGCTACGTNGGCGAGGACGTGGAGAACATCATCCTCCGGCTGCTGCAGGCGGCCGATTATGACGTCGAGCGGGCCGAGCGCGGCATTGTCTACATCGATGAGATCGACAAGATCGCCCGGAAGTCCGAAAACCCGTCGATCACTCGGGACGTTTCCGGCGAAGGCGTTCAGCAGGCTCTCCTGAAGATCNTGGAAGGGACGGTGGCCAACGTCCCGCCCCAGGGCGGACGCAAGCACCCGCACCAGGAGTTCATCCAGGTCGACACGTCCAACGTGCTGTTCGTCTGCGGGGGCGCCTTCGTCAGCCTCGACAAGATCATCGAGTCGCGGGTGGGGCGCTCGGGGATGGGCTTCGGCGCCGAGATCAAGAGCCGCGACGAGCGCCGNGTGGGCGACCTGCTGGCCCTCATCCAGCCCGAAGATCTGCTGAAGTACGGGCTGATCCCCGAGTTCGTGGGCCGGCTGCCGGTCATCGCCACCCTGCACGACCTCGACGAGCCGGCGCTGGTCCGGATCCTCAGGGAGCCCAAGAACGCGATCATCAAGCAGTACCAGAAGTACTTCGACCTCGAGAAGGTCCGCCTGAAGTTCACGGACGACGCGGTGGTGGCCATCGCCCGGGAGGCGCTCAAGCGCGGCACCGGCGCCCGCGGCCTGCGCGCGATCCTGGAGGAGGTCATGCTGGAGATCATGTACGAGCTGCCGTCCATCCAGGGGCTCAAGGAGTGCATCATCACGCGCGAGGTGATCCTCGAGCACGAATCTCCGGTGCTGGTGTCGGAAGCGAAAGAGCAGTCGGCCTAGTGCGGCTCCAACTCACGTACGCTCCGGTGGGCTCCACTCCGGATTCAGGACTCGCCTCGGACGCGTGGGGCCCAGCCCACAGACGTCCTGCGGCTCGCACGGCGGGGCCTCGTGATGCTCGTGATTGGGAGCCGCACTGGTGCCCGATCCGATCAAGAGCAGTCGGCCTAGCCTGAGCGGCACCCTCTTCGTCGTCGGCACCCCGATCGGCAATCTCGAGGACGTCACCCTGCGTGCGCTGCGCGTCCTCCGGGAGGTCGACCTGATCGCCTGCGAGGACACGCGGCGCACGCGGGCGCTGCTGGCCCGCTTCGACCTCCACACCCCGACCACCAGCTACTTCGAGCACAACAAGCTCCAGAAGGGCCCGCAGATTCTCCGCCAGCTCGCCGAGGGCAGGTCGGTGGCGCTGGTCACCGACGCCGGCACCCCCGGCATCTCCGATCCCGGCTTCCTGCTCGTTCGCGAGGCCCGGGCGGCCGGCATTCCGATCGTCCCCGTGCCTGGCCCCTCGGCGCTGGCGACGGCGCTCTCCGCCGCCGGGATTCCTGCCGACCGCTTCGTTTTCGATGGCTTCCTGCCGGTCAAGCCGGGCCGGCGGGTGAACCGGCTGAGGGCGCTGCGCGAGCTGGAGACGACCATCGTGCTCTACGAGTCGCCCCACCGCATCGCGGCCACGCTGGCGGCGATCGGCGAGGTGTTCGGCGACATCGAGATCGTGGTGGCCCGCGAGCTGACCAAGCAGTTCGAGGAGGTGGTGAGCGCCGCCCCGGCGGCGCACCTGGAGCGCCTGCGCGCCGGCGTCATCCGCGGCGAGTTCACCCTCGTGATCCCGGCCGGCTGAGGCGGCCTGATGGTGGGCGGAGGGGTCGACCGACAAATACGGCTCGCCGGTTTGTGCGGCCGACGCCAGCCACGTATACTTCGGGCGTCTATGGCCATTCCGAAAGCGCTGACCATTGCCGGATCGGACTCCGGCGGCGGCGCCGGCATCCAGGCGGATCTCAAGACCTTCTCGGCCTTCCGCGTCTACGGCATGTCCGTCCTGACGGCGATCACCGCCCAGAACTCCGTCGGCGTGCAGGGGGTCTTCAATCTGCCTCCCGAGTTCGTCGCCCGACAGATCGACTCGGTGCTGGCGGACTTCGGGGCCGACGCGGTGAAGCTCGGGATGCTTTCGACGACGCCGATCATCCAGGCCGTCGCCGAGCGGCTCCACGCGCACCGCCAGCGCAGCATCGTGCTCGACCCGGTGATGATCGCGAAGTCGGGCGATCCGCTGCTGGAGCCCGACGCGCGGGCGGCGCTGGTCAAGCAGATGCTGCCGCTCGCGGATGTGGTGACGCCGAACCTCCACGAGGCCGCCGCGCTGGCCGACATGCCCGTGAGCAGCGAAGCCGAGATGGAGCAGGCGGCCCGGCGCATCCTGGCGCTCGGTCCGAAGCACGTGCTGGTCAAGGGCGGCCATCTCAAGGAGTCGGCCACCGACATCCTCTGGAACGGGCGCGAGTTCACGCGCTTCCCGGCGCCGCGGATCGACTCACCCAACACCCACGGCACCGGCTGCACCTTCTCGTCGGCCATCGCGGCGGGCCTGGCCCGGGGCCAGACGCTGGAGCGCGCGATCCGGGAGGCGAAGGCTTACGTGACCGCCGCCATCCGCGAGGGCTTCCAGCCCGGGCGCGGCGTGGGCGCCCTGCGCCACTTCGTCGAGCGCTGGTAGGGGGCGATGGGGCGCCCGCCGCACGACCGGATGTCGTTCATGGAGCACCTGGGCGAGCTGCGCACGCGCATCGTCCGNGGCCTCCTCGGCCTGCTGGTCGGTCTCGGCATCGCGTTCCCGTTCAGCGAGAAGCTGGTCGACTACCTGGCCCGTCCGATACAGGCCAGCGGGCACACCCTGGTGTTCGTGGCGCTGACCGAGGCGTTCTGGGTGCAGATGAAGGTGGCCATGATCGCCGGCCTGTTCATCGCCTCGCCGGCGATCCTCTGGCAGGTATGGGCCTTCGTGTCGCCGGGACTCTACGCGCACGAGAAGAAATACGCGGCGCCGTTCGTGCTCGTCGGCTCCATGCTCTTCGTCCTGGGCGGCGTCTTCTCGCTCAAGGTGGTGACGCCGTTCGCGACGCAGTTCCTGCTGTCGTACAGCCGGCCCGGGCTCCAACCCATGATCTCGATCGGCAGCTACATCGACTTTCTCCTGAAGTTCACGCTGGCCTTCGGGCTGGTCTTCGAGCTCCCCCTGGCCATCACGCTGCTGGCGCGGCTGGGCGTGGTCTCAGCCAAGACGCTGGCCAAGAACCGCAAGTACGCGGTGCTCGGCGCCTTCATCGCCGGCGCCATCCTCACGCCCACGCCGGACTGGTTCAACCAGACACTGATGGCCGGGCCGCTGATTCTGCTCTACGAGGTGGGCATCGTCTGCGCCCGCGTCTTCGGACGCCGGCCCAAGCCGGTGCCGGTGGCCGAGGAGACGCCGGCGTGAGACCCAGCGCGCCCGCAGCGAGCCGATGAANGGCGCCGAGCTGCTGGTCCGTTGTCTCCGGAACGAGGACGTCCGGGTCCTCTTCGGCGTGCCGGGCGAGGAGACGCTCGCCCTCCTCGACGCGCTCCTCGACTCCGGCATCCAGTTCGTGACCTGCCGTCACGAGCAGGGCGCGGCGTTCATGGCCGACGTGTGGGGNCGCCTCAGCGGCCGCGCCGGCGTCTGTCTCGGCACGCTCGGCCCCGGCGCGACCAACCTCGCCACCGGCCTCGGCGACGCGAACCTCGATCGGGCGCCGGTGGTGGCCATCACCGGCCAGGCGGGCCGGGACCGGATCCACAAGGAGTCGCACCAGTANGTCAACNTCGTGGACATGTTCCGGTCCATCACCAAGTGGAACACGCGCCTGGAGATCGCCAGCGTGATCCCCGAGGCGGTGCGGAAGGCGTTCAAGGTCGCGGAGGCGGAGAAGCCGGGGGCCTGCCATCTCGAGCTGCCCGAGGACGTCGCCGACGAGGAGGTGTCCACCGCGTCGGCGCCGCTCTCGACCGAGCGGCCCCGGCGCCCGTCGCCCGATCGGCCCGCGCTCCGCCGCGCGGCCGAGCTGATCGACCGGGCGAAGAATCCGCTGATCTTCGCCGGCAACGGCGTCATCCGCGGCAAGGCATCGCTGGCCCTGCGGGAGTTCGCGGGGCGCACCGGCGTCCCCGTCGCCAACACCTTCATGGCCAAGGGCTGCCTGCCCTGGGATCACGAGCTGGCGCTGGGCACGATCGGCCTGCAGATGCGCGACGTGGTGTCGTGCGGCTTCGACCGGGCCGATCTGGTGGTCGCNGTGGGCTACGATCCCGTCGAGTTCGCGCCCAAGCTCTGGAACGGCGAGCGCGAGAAGACGATCGTCCACATCGACTTCACGCCCGCCGAGGTGGACGAGGACTACCAGCCGGCCGTGGAGGTGGTGGCCGACATCCGCGAGGCGCTCGATCTGCTGACCGATCTGGTGTCCACGCGGCGCGACCCCACGCGCACGCGGCAGCTCCACGACTGGATCCTCGGCGAACTGCACGCCGGCGCCGCCGACACCGCCTTCCCGATGAAGCCGCAGCGCGTGCTCCACGATCTGCGCAAGGTGCTGGCCCCCCACGACATCCTCATCTCCGACGTGGGGGCCCACAAGCTCTGGGTGGCGCGGCTCTTCCAGGCCGAGGAACCCAACACGGTGATCATCTCCAACGGCTTCGCCGCGATGGGCATCGGCCTGCCCGGCGCCGTCGCCGCCAAGCTCCTGCATCCCGAGCGCCGCGTCGTCGCGGTGGTCGGCGACGGCGGCTTCCTCATGAACGTCCAGGAGCTGGAGACGGCGGTGCGCCTGAACCTCACCTTCGTGGTCCTCATCTTCCGCGACGACGCCTACGGCGTCATCCGCTGGAAGCAGCTGACCCGCTACGGCCGCGAGGCGGGGGTGGCCTTCGGCAATCCGGACTTCGTGGCGCTGGCGCGCGCCTTCGGCTGCCGGGGCGAACGCGTCGAGACCGCCGACCAGCTGCTGCCGGCCCTGGAGACGGGCTTCGGGGGCCGCGGGCCCTGCCTGGTCGAGGTGCCCGTCGACTACCGCGAGAACCTCAAGCTGGCCGAGCGCATGGGTCAGCTCGTCTGCCCGATCTAGTCATGCGACGCCGACTCGCTTCGCCTTACTTCGTTCTCGGTCGTCGCCGATCCTCACGTACAACCGCATACGCTCCGGTCGGCTCCTCCCTCGGGCCTCGTGATGCTCGCGATTCGGCGCCGCCCTCTGAGGAGACCATCCAGCCGGGGTCACATCTCGGCGCGACCTAGTGGATTTCGAATCCCTCAACCTGCCGGAGCCGGTCATGCGCGGGATCCGCGAGGCCGGCTTCGTGACCACCACCCCGATCCAGGAGGCGGCGCTGCCCCTGGCCCTCAAGGGCAAGGACGTCGCCGGCCAGTCGCAGACCGGCACCGGCAAGACCGCGGCCTTCCTCATCGCCGCCTTCACGCGCCTGCTGCGGAGCCCGGAGCGGCCAGCCCCGCCGGGCACGGCGGCGCCGCGCGTGCTCATCATCGCCCCGACGCGCGAGCTGGTGGTGCAGATCGAGTCGGACGCGAAGCTGCTCGGCCGCTTCACACCCTTCCGCATCCTCGCCGTCTACGGCGGGATCGACTACAACAAGCAGCGCGAGGCGCTGCGCGAGGGGTGCGACGTCCTCGCCGGCACGCCGGGACGGCTGATCGATTACCTCAAGCAGCACGTGTGGTCGCCCAAGCGCGTGGAGGTCCTGGTGGTCGACGAGGCCGACCGCATGTTCGATATGGGCTTCATCGCCGACCTGCGCTTCATCCTGCGCCGGCTGCCGCCGCCCGAGCAGCGCCAGTCGTTCCTCTTCTCGGCCACCCTGTCCTTCCGCGTCCTCGAGCTGACCTGGGAGTTCATGAACAACCCGGCCCAGATCTCCATCTCGCCCCAGCAGAAGACGGTGGAGAAGGTCGAGCAGAGCCTCTACCACGTCGGGCGCGAGGAGAAGTTCCCGCTGTTCCTGGGCCTGCTGCGCCGGGAGGGGGGCGACCGCATCCTGATCTTCACCAANACCCGNGAGGAGGCGCGCCGCCTCGAGGACCGCCTCTGCCGCAACGGCTGGCAGGCGCGCGCGCTCACCGGCGACGTCGATCAGAAGAAGCGGCTGCGGGTCCTCAACGACTTCAAGGANGGCANGCTCCCCGTTCTGGTNGCGACCGACGTGGCCTCCCGCGGCCTGCACATCGAGGCCGTGAGCCACGTNATCAACTGGGATCTGCCCGACGACGCCGAGGACTACGTGCACCGCATCGGGCGGACGGCGCGCGCCGGGGCCGGGGGCAAGGCGATCAGCCTGGTCGACGAGGTGAGCGCGTTGCGCATCGAGGCCATCGAGAAGTTCATCGGCCAGAAGATCCTCGTGGCCTGGGCGGAAGACGATCTCTTCGTTCGCGAGGTGATGCCGACGGCCGAAGAGCGCCGCCGCTACGCGGAGGAGCGTCGCGCCCGTCTGGCCGCGCGGCGCGGGGAGCGCGGTGGCCGCCCGGGCGAGCGGCGCCCGGGCGACCGCGGTCACGACCGGCGGCCGGCCAGCCACGCCCCGCCGGCGCCCCAGCGCCCCGCGCCGCCCCGCGAGGCGGCCCCGGGATCCCCGCCGTCCGAGCGCTCGGGACGCCGCCGGCACCGCCGCCGACGGCACGGCCCGCGCCCCGGAGGCCCCACCCAGCCCTAGAGGGCGAGCGAAGCCCGCGCGCGCCCGTGGGCCGGCTGATCGGCGCGCATCGTGTCAGGGTTCACCCCGCGTCGTAGCGCCAGGTGGTAGGTGAAGAGTTGCAGCGGGACCACGGTGAGCAGGGGCGACAACAGCTCGTTCACCGGCGGGATCGCGATCGTCTCCGCCGCCAGCGCGGCGATCTCCTTGTCGTCCTCGCGCACCAGGGCCACCATTGGCGCGCCGACCTCCTTGGCCACCCGCGCGACGGCCAGGCACCGCTCGTACGACGGCCCGGGCGGCGCGATGACGAACACGAGGTCGTCGGCCTCCAGCGCGGCCCAGGGGCCGTGGAGGAACTGCTCGCAGTTCATGCCCACCGTCTTCGCGTAGTTGGCCTCGTTCATCTTCAGCGCCGCTTCCAGCGCGGTCGCGGTATTGGGCCCGCCGCCGATGAAGTAGTAACAGCGGCGGTTCGCGAAGCGGGCGGCCAGGTCGTCCCACGCCTCCTGGCCGAGCAGCAGGGCCAGGTGATCGGGGATCCCCTCCAGCTCGTGGCGGACATCGTCGGCACCACCCATCTCGGCCGCCAGCGAGGCCAGCAGCATCATGGCGCACGTGTAGCTGATGGTGTGGGCGGCGGAGGCTTCCTGATCGACCGTGCGCAGCGTGTAATCGGCGATCGCCAGCCCCTCGCCGCTGCCCTTGCCGGTGATCACCACGGCCACGCCCCCGCCGGCCTTGGCTTTNGCCAGCGCCTCCAGGGAGAAGCGCTTGGTGCCGCGGTGGCTGACGACGACGACGCCCGTGCGCGGGTCGGGCTCGGGCCAGGAGTTCTTGAACTCGAACGAGTGGAAGGCGCGGACGCGATGGCCGAGGTGGCCCACGTGGGCGAAGAGCAGCTCGCCCACCAGCGTGGCGTGCCACGAGGTGCCGATGCCGGACAGCAGCACGCGCTCCATCGCCCGCAGCCTCCCGGCGGCGGCGGCCAGTGCCGTTTCCTGGCCGCGCGTGACCAGCCGGAGCGCGCCGGGCTGGGCGTAGATCGCGTCGTGCATGTAGTACGGGTGGCCGGCGCGCGGCGGCGGTGGTGTCCAGCCCATGGATTTCGACTCTAGCAGCGGGCGTGGGCCTGTCAACCGCCATCGGTGTATAGTGGCGGCCGTCCAATCTTTCGCCGCGCCGGGTTGAGCCGCGGGTCGAGGAGACTCCATGGGCCAGATNCCGACCGAGAGCGACGTCATCAAGATGATCGACAGCCTCAGCAACTGGGGGCGCTGGGGAGCGGAGGATCAGCTGGGGACGATCAACTTCATCACGCCCGACAGGCGCCGGCGGGCCGCGCGGCTGGTCGCGGACGGTATGCCCGTGAGCTGCGCGCGCCCGATCTCGACCGAGATCGCGGCCGACACGACCTTCCAGCCGCTGCGCTTCATGGTGGACAGCGGCGAGGGGCGCGATACCGCGTCGCCCGAGCGCGTGCTCCAGCGCCGCGGGGCTTCGGAATTCATCGGCATGGTCTTCCACGGCTACACGATCACCCACGTCGACACGCCAGCCCATTACTTCTGGAACGGCCGGATCTACAACGGGCGCTCGTGCAACCTCATCACCTCGCGCGAGGGCGCGCAGGTGGAATCGGTCGATCTGCTGCGCGATGGCGTGGTCAGCCGCGGCGTGCTGCTCGACATCGCCACCCTCCGCGGCCGCTGGCTGAGCGCGGGCGAGGGGGTGATGCCGGAAGACCTGGAGGCCGCCGAGAAGGCGGCGGGTCTGCGGGTCGAGGAAGGCGACATCCTCCTGCTGCGCACCGGCTACTATGGCCGGCGGCTCAAGGAGGGTCCGCGCAGTCCAATGAAGGACGGCTCGCCGGCGGCCCACGTGGCCTGCGCGCCCTGGTTCCGCGAGCGCGGCATCGCCATGCTGGGCACCGACACCCACAACGACGTGACGCCGGTGCCCTACCCCGGCATCGGCAACGCGCTCCACGTGGTGGCGTTGGTCACGCTGGGGCTCTGGCTCATCGACAACATGAACCTCGAGGAGCTGGCCCAGGCCTGCGCGGCCCGGCGCCGCTGGGAGTTCATGCTGACNATCGCGCCGCTCCGGCTNCAGAACACCACCGGCTCGCCGGTGAACCCGATCGCGTTGTTCTGACGGGGCCCGCGCAGGAGCCTGCTCATGAACGCGGGCGTCGCCAACATCGGCCCCCGCGAGCGGCGCCGGCGGCTGATCGTCGGTGCGATCATGCTCGCCGTCGGAGTGGCGGTGGTGGCCGCGCTCATCATCGGCGGTGGGGGGCGCGGCTGGATCGTGCTCGCCGTCGTGCCCTTCTGGATCGGCGCCCTCGGGCTGATCCAGGCCCGCGAGCGGACCTGAGTGCGCCTGGCCGCGCGCGGCGCGCGCAACATGGACGTCGGCGACGAGCCGGTGAGGGATCCGGAGGAAGCGCGCCAGCTCCGCGCCCAGGCCCGGCGGATCTACGCGGAGTCGTTCGTGGGCGCCGCCCTGTTGACGGGGCTGAGCCTGTTGNNCTCCGTNTTCATCGCGGGCTAGCCGCCGCCGTCGCTCAGCCCGCCCGCCCACCTCATGGCTGCCGCCGCTCGACGAGCAGCCCGTAGTGCTCGGGGTGCCGGCGGCCNAAGAAGTTCCAGCGTTTGCGGGCGGGGACCATCTGCTCGAGGTCGATNCGCGCNGCCACCAGNTCGTCCCCGGTGGTCGAGGCCTTGGCGACGATCTCGCCGAGCGGGGTGACGATCGCGCTGCCGCCGATGAACTCGACGCCGTCCTCCAGGCCGGCCTTGGCGCAGCCGACGACGAAGAGGCTGTTTTCGTAGGCGCCGGCCCGCAAGACCAGCTCGTTGTGGGCGAGCGCCAGGGGGTAGGCGGGCGTGTTGTAGCCGGTGACGATGATCTCGGCGCCCAGCAGACCGAGGCACCGGTACGATTCCGGATAGCGCCGGTCCTGGCAGATGGCGATGCCCACCCGCGCCTTCTTGGCCGCGTANACCTTGAAGCCGGTGTCGCCGTGGGCGAAGTAGTAAGGCTCGAAGACGCGCGCGATGCCCTCGGGGTCGGGGTGCGGCAGCCCGGGCAGATGGGTCTTCCGGTACTTCTCGAAGATCGTGCCGTCCTCGTCCACCAGGACGGCGGTGTTGTAGCGACCGGCGCCGTCGCGCTCGGCGTAGCCCAGATGGAAGGCCAGGCGGGCGCGCGCGCCCGCTCGAAGAGCGGCGCCACCACCTTGGAGGGCATCTCGGGCTCGAAGAACTGGTCGTAGTCCTCGCGGATGCGCTTGGGGAAATAGGGCGTCAGCGCCAGCTCNGGGTAGACGAGCAGCTCGACGTCCTCGGCGATGGCCTGGTCCATGAGCGCGAGCATCCGCTCGACGGCCGCCTCCCGCGGTGTGCCCTCGTTGATCGCACCCATCTGGGCGGCGGCGACTTTCACGAAGCGCGGCATGGCAGCCTCCCGGCTCTCAGGATGGGCGCCATTATAGACCGAGGTTCTCAGTGCCGGAGGACACGAGGGGGGAACAACTTCAAGCTCGGCGGCATGTCGCCGAACGGTGCGGCCTCACGTCGGGCGCCGGGCCTACAGACGGGGGAACAGCGCCTCGACCAGCGACGCCGGAAGGTGGAACTCCAGCGCCTGATAGGCGAGGAGCCCGCCGCCGAGCAGCGTCACGATCATCGCGGTCTTCAGGAGTCGTCGCAGTCCGGCCCGGTCGGNGTGGGCCCCGACGGTCCTCGGAGCCGGGGCNGCAGCCAGCCGGGCNAGCATGACCTCACGGGCCTTCTGCTGGGCGAGAAACACGCGACGGCGCTCTTCCTGTGTGAGTCGGTTCATCTGCGCCTCCGAGCTCACGAGCCTTCTCACACCTCCCAATGCAAACTCCTCGCCGATTTTCTTCTGGACTGGAACCTACGACGAGAATCACGTAGCGACAAAGCTTTAACCGACGGTCGGGCCGTCGGCCTGGTCGGGAGATGCCATGTAGAAAGGCAGATTGTGCCAGGATGCACAACAAATTTCGTCGGCCCCGGTGGGCGAGGCCGGCCGCGCCTCAGCGACTCGTCTGGCGC
>JGI25382J43887_10000973_pt1 | contig 10931 bp, 11 predicted proteins | sample GraSoi013_1_40cm_3_FD_43887 | JGI IMG/M metagenome (IMG submission 43887) | reverse complement strand
TCTGCGCTGTCGCTCGGATTGGCGGCCGCGGCGCGCGCACAGGTGCACGTGGAGAAGCCGACTTACACGTTCGAGAAATGCTACGGCGTGGCGAAGGCGAGCAAGAACGACTGCTACACGTCCACGCACTCCTGCGGCGGGGTGTCGAAAGTGGATGGCGACAAGGCGAGCTGGATTTACGTACCCAAGGGCGCCTGCGAGAAGATCGTCGGCGGGAAGCTCTCGGAGGAGAAGTAGAGGTGGCGGACCCTCGCATTGGTATCGGCCTGCGCGGGCCGCATTTGCAGGAACTGCTTCGGGGCCCAGGGCGCGTAGGGATCCTCGAGGTGCATACCGAGAATTACCTCGGCGGTGGCCCTGCGCGCCGCGCGCTCGAACGGCTGCGCCGCGACCACGCTGTTTCCCTGCACGGCGTCGGGCTATCGCTCGGAGGCGCCGGACCAATCCACAGCCCGCACTTGCGCCGGATCTGCAAGCTGGCGGACGAGATCGAGCCCTCCCTCATCTCGGAGCACCTTTCCTGGAGTGGCTCGGACGGCATCTATCTCAACGATCTACTCCCGCTCCCTTACACGGAGGAGAGCCTCGCCGTGTTGGCTTCGCACGTCACTGAGGTGCAAGAAGCGCTCCGCCGACCCATCGCGCTGGAAAACCCGGCGCGCGTGCTGCGCTACCGCACATCGGCGATGAGCGAGGGGGAATTCCTCGCCGAACTGGTGCGCGCGACGGGTTGTTTGCTGTTGTGTGACGTGAACAATCTCCATGTCAGCGCAACGAACTTGGAATACGATGCGCGCCGCGAATTAGAAGCGCTTCCGGCCGCGAGTGTCGCGGAGATCCACCTTGCGGGTCATCACGTAACCGAGTTGGACGGTCGGCCGTTGCTCATCGATGATCACGGGTCGCGCATCCCCGCGCCTGTATGGGATCTGTATGACGAGGCGCTCGCTTTCTTCGGGACTGTGCCCACGATCGTGGAGTGGGACGCAAATCTCCCGCCGCTCGCCGTGCTCTTGGGAGAAGCGGAGACCGCGCTGGATCACATGAACGGTGTACGGAGGGCGGCCGCTTGGGTGCGCTAGCGCAAGCGCAACGTGCGGTGCAGTCGTTCATCCTCGGTGGCAGCGGAGAGGAAGCCGCCGCGCTGATCGAACCGGATGGTCTCGATACAGGACGGCGCCTTCAGATCTATCGCAATCACTTCCAACTCTCGTTGCGCGAGGCGCTCGCGGCGGTGTATCCCGTCGTGTGCCAGATCGTNGATCCGTCGTTCTTCGCATGGCTGGCGCACGAATACGTCTCCNAGCATCCCCCACGTGATCCGCGGCTCTGCGCTTTCGGCGATCAGCTGCCCGAATTCATCGATCGTTTTCCGCCCTGCGGTGAGCTGCCGTACCTCTCCGACCTCGCGCGCCTCGAGTGGGCGCTGCATACTGCGCTCCACGCGCCTGACGAGCGTGCCCTCTCACCGGAAGTGTTGGCTACCGTCTCGGAAGCGGATCCTTTCCGTCTCGAGCTCCGATTTCATCCGAGCGTCCGGTACATCCGGTCGGGCGTCCGGATCGACGCAATCTGGCTGGCGCATCAGGACCAGGCGCCACCGGGAGAGCTGAACCTGAGCGAACGGCCCGTACATCTTGAAGTGCGCTGCGTCGGGAATGAGGTCGGGTTTCGCGAAATCGCACGGGGGCCGTTCGTCTTCCGATCTGCCTTGCAGGCTGCGGCAACGCTTGGGTTGGCGGCAGAGGGCGCATTGAGCATCGAGCCGGAAATGGACGTGCAGGAAGCAGTCGAGGCGGTGTTCACGGAGGGACTCGTGACGGCTGTTGTCCCGTAGTCAGGCGCACCGCGGGCTGCGCGCGGAGATAGCGGACTGCACCGACGAGGAACACCACGAGTGCAAGCGAAATCAGGCCTGCCCTGCTGCGCGACAAGCGAAATCAGGCCTGCCCTGCTGCGCGAGTGCCCAACCAGTACCCCGCCGCACTGGCAAAGATCGATCCCGCCACCGCGCCGAGCAACCACGCCAGTAGAGCGCCGGCCGTGAAGTAGGCGCATTGCAGGAAGATCGCGGGCGCTACGAGCATGAAGAAGAATCCACCGGCGACGAGGATGCGCCGCGGGCGCGGACGCCACGCTCGAGCCGCGCTCGTAGCGAAGAGCAGCAACGGAACGGCTGCGTAGACCGTCCCGACCGCGAAGAAGAGAGGCCCCAGGCCCGCTCCGACGCGCGTCGAGCACCACTGCACGACCGCGGGCAGCGGCAGCACATGATTGCCCACCAGGAATAAACCTGCGGCCGACAGCGCTCCGAGCATGAGACGGCCCAGCTGCGGGTCGACGCCCCAGCGCCGCAGCAGGGTCCAGAACGTGAGAATGAAGATACCAGCCCACCCGACCGCTCCGGCCGCGAGGCTCAGCGGCCCGATGCCTCCAAGCAGGCCGCGGGTATGTAGCAGCAGCAACGAAGCAAACGCGGCAGCGGTGCCAAAGACGATGGAGAGCAGTCCGTCGAATGGAAGGTCGCGGATGAGCTTCGCCGGCCGCCGGGCCAGTTCCGCGAGGATCCGCTGGCGGACCGTCTCGGCAACCAGAGGCGGCGTGCGATAGCTCTTCCTGCTCTCAAGAGAGGCGAAGCCCGACTGCAGGTCCCCCCAATCCCTCGCACACACCGGACAAGACGCGACGTGAGCCGCGAGCGCGGCAGTCGCCGCGTGGCCCAGCTCGTCCATCATCTGCTGCCTTGCTTCTTCGCACGTCATGGCTGCATCTCCGCAAGCATCACTCGCAACGCCTTGTACCCGCGAAAAGCTCGCGACTTCACCGCCTCGACCCCTTCGCCGAGCGCCTCCGCTATCTCCGGGAACGAGAGGTGCTCGAACCGGTGCAGCTCGATAACCTCGCGCTGTGCATCCGGGAGTGCGCCGAGCGCCTGCCGGACCGCGCGCCGTCGTTCCGCCGACAGCGCGGTCTCCTCGGCGGACAGGGCCGTTCGCGAGGGCGCCGCATCCGGGTGCGGTTGCTCGGAGCGGCGACTCCGCCTCCGCCACTCCTCACGCCGAAGATTCGCGGCGATGGCGAATAGCCACGGGGCTACGGCGCGGCCCGAGCTATAGGAGCGCCTCGCGGCATGGATGCGCATCCAGAGCGTCTGGAACAGCTCCTCCGCGGTCATGGGATCCAGAGCCCGCGCCAGGTACCCGAAGAGCCGATCACTCCATCGCTCGTACAGCCGCTCGAAAGCGGCGGTATCGCCGCGCGCATACGCATCCATTAGCGCCTCGTCGGAGGGCGATTCGTGTAGCTCGGCCCAAGGCGTCACCTTGTCCATCCGGCCTCGCGTCCGATCGTGGATATGCCGCGCAGCGAAATGCGTTGCGCCATCATGTCGCGCAACGGTTCGCGGCCGTCGGCATACTACAGGCAGATGGCCCGTTTCAGACAGAGTCAGAAAATGCCCGCCCGACCAGGCGCTTCTCTGACGGGAATCGAACTTACGCGGCCGCTTCGGAGCGCCAGGTTGCTCGCTCGCGCAGCGATCGCGGTGTCGCTCCTCGCGAGCCTGGTCGCGGCGCCGGCCATCGCCGTCACGCGAGCCGTGTGCAATGACGGCTCTGCCGCGTGCCCGCCGTCGATGGGGCACGTGCAGACCGGCTCCATGCACGCGCTTGACTGCTGCGAGGCGCGTACGGATGCTCGCCTCGCGCCTGCTTTGTCGGAGCGTACCGCATCCCTCATCGCCATTCCCGCGGGTGTGCCGCTTACGGTATCTCCGTCGGCTCTCGAAACGGGCGCCATCGCCAGAGCACCGTCGGTGTTTGCGCTTACGACAGGCCCGCCGCTCTTCCTGAAGGTTCGCGCTCTCCTGATCTGAACGTCCCGCTGCGCTCGGGCCGACCGTACGTTCTAGTCGACGCCGCGCAGCTCCTTGCGAATGGTTGGCTCCGTATCCACCGCGCGTCGTCGCGCGGTTCGCAGTGAACGTTCAGAATGCACAGGAGAACGACACATGCCATTTGCTACGCTTGCAATCGCTGCTTTGCTGTCCACCGCCGCTGCTCACCCGACCACCTCCGATGAGGCGCGTGTGGTCGGGGCTCTGAGAGGGCAGCAGCCGAAGGCTGTGAAATCGCAATCGAACGTCGCTCGCCCGACCACCTCCGACGAGGCGCGCGTGGTCGGGGCTCTGAGAGGGCAGCAGCCGAGCGCCGTGAAATCGAAATCGAACGTCGTTCGCGCGACCACCTCCGACGAGGCGCGGGTGCTCGGGGCTCTGCGCGTGCTCGGGGCTCTGAGAGAGCAGCAGCCGAGCGCCGTGAACGGAAAGGGGATGGCCGCGTCGAACGCGCCGCTAGACGACGGCCGGATCGTCCAGCGCGTTCGAGAGGTCGCAAATTCACACATGAATTGCAATAAGTGCGAAATGATGGGGTAGGTGCAATCTCGGCCGCAAGGCACGACAAGCGGCACAGCGCGTCGACCGGAGACGTGGCGGCGAAGCCAGGCTCGCCGACGAACGACGAGATCAATGCCGCCGAGATGAATAATCCAGAGAGCCCGGATTACAGGAACCGGCCGGACGTCGCGATCACTGGGGATGTGAACGCAGAATGGGAGGCATTGGAGACGGGGACGCCACACAATCCGCAGCCCGGCAAAGCCACAACGGTGGAGCGGCACGCGAGGACGGCGCCTCCGGCGCCTGCGGTCGCCGAAACGAAGCATTCCTCAGCGGCACAGTGCTGCTAGCTCATGGATGGCGGAGCGCGGGGTGTCGCCGCATGGCGCGCCCCGCGCTCTTCGTCCCCTGAACAGGAGTATCATGGTCCCATACTTCGAGGTCCCGCCGCTGCACATCGGGCCCATTGCGTTGCAGTCGTTTGGTGTGCTCGCGGCGGCAGGCGTGGCGGTCGCGTCCTGGTTGCTGGTTCGCGAGGCTGCGCGGCGACGACTGGACACACAGCCGATGCGCGATTTTGCTCCATGGGCCGTCGTTGGAGGTGTGATCGGCGACCATCTGATGCACTTGTTCGTCTACCATCCGGAGGAGCTGCATGGCCCGCGGTGTCATCGGCGGCGCGCTCGCCGCGATTTTGTGGTTCTTCCGCATTCGTGCACGACCTGTCCGTGCCAGCTACCCATTCTCGCAGCGTCCGCCGACGAGCCGGTTTCTTGTGCGGAGAAACTCCTCAACGTTGTTTCGTCTGACCCAATTTACCCGCGGGCGCCGATGCACCCGTTCCGCCGACCCCGCCTCCTCTCCGCCGGTTTTGAGTCTGAGGCGCGCCGCCAGGCGGCGCACGGTTCAATTGCACTCACCGGGAGAGAATCATGGCCGAAATGGCTTTGGAGAATGTCGTGTGTCCGTCGCCTGCCCACGGCCGGGTGGCAGAAGTCGAGTTTGAAGCGCTCGTGAAACAGAACCAAGCGAAGATCATACGTCTCGCGGTCGGGATGCTGCGCGATCCAGACCTCGCGGAGGATGTAGCGCAGGAGACGTTCGTCCGCGCATTCCGGGTCTACAAGTGGTTTCGGAACGACTCGGCGTTTTTCACCTGGCTCTATCGGATCGCGGTGAACCTCTGTCTTGATATGCACCGCAAGGCGCGCGTCCGGACCACAGAATCAGTGCAAGAGTTCGCCGAGAGCATGGAGCCAGAGGACCCTTCGCCGGGCCCAGAACACGTCGCCGAGACGCGTGACCTCGCGCGCCGTGTTGATACGGCTCTCGAGACGCTCTCCCCCAATCACAAGGCGATCCTCATTCTGAGGGAGTCGGAAGGACTGTCGTACGAGCAGATCAGCCAGGTGCTGCGGATTCCCAAGGGAACGGTGATGAGCCGGCTGTTCCACGCACGGATGAAGCTCCAACGCGAATGCGCGAGGCTTGCGGGTTAGGCCATGCCAAGTCTGATTGCCGCAGCAGTGCTGCTCGAGCTATCCACGTCTGGAGGAATCACTGGCAAGGGGAGCGGGCGCACCACGGTCTACGGGGACTATTACCGCAGTGCACGAGATGGTCGACGGTCGAACGTGCCGCCACGAAACGGACTCGCCTGCGCACCCTGATCCTGCATTCCAAACCGGAATGCTGGCGAGCAAAGCCAGTCGCCGCGCGTTCGGATGAACTCGTCTGCCGTCGCTCCCGCGCCCGCGTCAGTGGTCGATCCGGCCGAAGGCGATCCGCTCGCGTCCACGGCGGAGCAGTGTAGGCAGGCAACCGCCATGACGAGAATGCCGGTACCGAGCAGCGGACGTCGAGCACAAGTCACCCCTCGCGCAGGGGGATCGCGCGCACCTGACTTCAGGCCGGGGACCACGCCGAGGCAAGAGGCGATCGCGGGCTCGCCCGAATCCGCAGGCCTTTTTCCGACGAAGTCCACGACGGGAAGGCATGCTTACGTTCTGCCGCGATTCCGACGATGAGCTGCGGTAAAAGACCGTGGATGGACTGGGACGAGCGATTCCTGCGCGGCGACGAGCTGCACGGATACGTGCCTTCGCCGCCGCTGCCGCAGGCGATCGAGGGCATCGCGCCGGGTCGCGCGTTGGATCTCGCCTGCGGCGCAGGACGGCACGCGATCTTCCTCGCGGAGCGCGGATGGACGGTGCACGCCATCGACGGCTCTCGGGTCGGCGTGCAGCGGATGCTCGACGTGGCGTACAAGCGTGGCGTCTCTCGCCGGATCCTGGGCGAGGTCGCGGACATCGAGTCGCCCCGCTTCCGCATCGAGGGCGAGCACGACCTGGTGTGCGACTTCTACTTCTTGCACCGGGCGCTGTTCGCACAGATCCGACGCGCCGTTCGGCCTGGTGGGCTGTTCGTCGCCGCCATTCACGTCCAAACCGCACCCAACGAGGAAGGCCGGTTCCTGCTCGAGCCCGGCGAGCTGCGAGCGCTGTTCGCGGACTGGGAGATCGTGCATTCGCGGGAGGGTGCCGCCGGCGAGTCGGAACACCGGCACGGCGTCGCGGAGCTGATCGCGCGCAGGCCTGTGTGAGGCTCGTCACATCGTGTTGTAGACAACTTGGCGCACCGGGCGTTTGGAGCGAGGCGGCCTCGTGCCGAAACCCGCTGTCCCGGCGGGACGCACGCTCCCGCGATCCTGCGAGGGTTGGGGCAGATGCTCAATGCGTTCGCATTCCTGCTCGCCGCGTCGTTCGTGAAGGACGTGGACGTGACCCTGGCGTACTCGCCGCCTGGCGCTCGGGATCGTCGGAGCCGTGCTCCATCACCTCAGGCGGATTCCTCACGTTCTGAACGTGCAGGACCTGGTGCCGCAGTACGCGATCGATCTCGGCATCCTCAAGAACCGCTCCCTCATCCGGTTGCTGAAAGAGATCGAGAGAACGGTCTATCGGCATGTGCAGTTGATCACCGTGCACTCGCGCGGGAATGCCGAGTACATGGCCCGCGAGGGCGTGGAGCCCCACAAGGTGGCCATCGTTCCGAACTGGGTGGACACCCGTCTCATCCGGCCGGCGGCCCGCGAGACCGCCTACCGGCAGAAGGCGGGGCTGGAAGGAAAGTTCGTCGTCCTCTTCGCGGGAATGCTCGGTTTCGCGCAAGACGTCGACACCATCGTGGAGGCGGGGACGTTCCTGAGCAGCCGCCGGGACATCGTGCTCTTGATCGTCGGCGACGGCGTAGAGAAGGAACGCCTGAAAGAGAAAGCCCGGTGCCTCGGGCTGGAAAACGTCCGCTTCATGCCCGTCGTGACCAACCAGGAATATCCGGAGGTGGTTGCGTCCGCGGACCTGTGCCTGGCCACCCTGCAGAAGTCGTTGCTCTGCCCCGTGGTCCCTTCAAAGCTGCTGGGATACATGGCGGCAGGCAAACCGATCGTGGCCAGCTTTCCCGAAGGCGGCGATGCTCCACGCGTCATCCGTGAAGCCGGCTGTGGAATCTGTGTTCCACCGGGTGACCCGGCGCGGCTCGCGCAAGCGATCGTCGAGGCGGCAGCGAATCCTACCGAGTGTCGGGCCTGGGGAGAGCGGGGGCGGCAGTTCGTCGAGACGCACCACGACCGCAGCGGAGTCGTGGCCCTGTATGAATCGCTCTTCGAGCAGTTCACCGACGGTAGCGCTCCTATCGTCGAAGCCCGCACGCGGTTCTGGCGTCGAAGGCCACGGCGGATCTCTTCCAGCGACGACGTCCCGCCCGCGCTCACGCTTGGCGGCNNCTGATCCTATTTANTCGCGGTCGACGCGCCGATNCCGATCTGCTTGAGGAAGGCGTCTTCGCTCGGGTTGCGGCCGAGGAATTCGCGGAGGAGCTGGTCCGGATCTTCCGTCCTCCCTTTCGCCAGGATGATGTTGCGGTAGTCGCGGCCGGTATTCGGGTTCAACACTCCCTCCCGCGCGAAACGGGTGAACAGATCCGCGGCGAACACCTCGCTCCAGAGATACCCGTAGTACCCGGCGTCGTAGCCGCCCATCATGTGCCCGAATCCGGCGGCTAAATGCGCCTGCGGGTCCTCGGGGAACGCCATGATCTCCTCCCACAAGCGCCGCGCGGTCGCGTCGCTGTCCACCTTCGCCCCATGCGTGTGGATGTAGAGGTCGAACTGACCAAGGAACACTTGCCGGCTGTACTTGACGCCCGCATCGAACTTGCGCGCCTTGGCGATGCGCTGCATCAGCTCGGGCGGGAGCGGCTCGCCGTCGGGCCCGGACGAGAGGAGCTTGAGCACCTCCGGCCGGTACACCCAGTTCTCCAGCATCTGCGAGGGCGCTTCGACGAAGTCGGTCGCCACGTTCGTGCCGGAGAGCGTCGCGTACTGCGCGGTCGTGAGCGACGAGTGCATGACGTGTCCGAATTCGTGGAACAGCGTCTCCACTTCGTTCAGCGTGAGATGCGCCGGCTTGCCGGCTTGCGGCGGCGTGAAGTTCACGACGAGGACGGTGAGGGGAACCTGATATCCGCCGCGCAGCTCCCGCCCCGGCGTCAGGGGAAAGGCGGCTGCGTGCCCGTACTTGCCCGGCCGGGGAAAGAGGTCCGCGTAGAACTTCGCCACTAGCCGTTCGCCGTCGCGCACTTCGTATAGCGAGACACCGTCGGCCCACACCTTCGCGTCAGGGGCCCGGCGGAATTGCACGCCCAGGAGCGTCGAGTACACCTCGAACATGCCCGACATCACCTTGTCGGCCGGGAAGTATGCGCGAATCTGCTCGTCGTCGAGCGCGTAGTCGCGCTTGCGGAGCTGGTTCAGGTAGTAGCGCCAATCCCACGACCGGATCTTCGGGTCGCCCGTGTCGGCGAGCTTCATCGCGCTCATCTTGGCGGTGTCCGATGCGAGCCGCTCGCGCAGACGCGTCTGCAGCTTGTCCTCGAACTCGCGAACGGTGCGCGCGTTCTTCGCCATCTGGATCTCGGTGACGTAGTCGGCGTGCGTCGGGTAGCCGAGCAGCCGCGCCGCCCTGGTCGCGCAGCGCGATCGCCTCGTCGAGGAGCTGAAGGTTGTGCTTCGCCCCCCGGTTCATGAATGCGGTCTCGAGTTTGCGGCGCGCCTCGGTGCGCCGGGCGTTTTCCATGAACGGGAAGTAGTCGGGGTACTTTGTGGTGACGATGAACTTGCCGCCTTCGCCCTTCTTCAGCCGGGACAGGTAGCTTTCGGGCATGCCCTCGAGCTCTCCGGGCGCCATTTCGATACTGCTGGTGTCCTCGGCGAGGTTGGTGCTGAAGCGGGTCTGCAGCTCGGCGATCCGCTCGCGCAGCTTCACCAGCTCGGCGCGCTTCTCCTCGGGCAGATCGACGCCGGCGCGGTGGAAGTCGCGCATCGCGATCTCCACCAGCCGCGCCTGCTGCGGCCCGACGGGTTTCTTCTTCCCCTGCCAGGCCCCGATCGCCAGGTAGAGGTCCTTGCGCGACGCGAGGCGGGCGGCGTACTTGCCAGCCTCCTCTTCGCAGGCGGCGGCAGCCGCGCGGACCTTCTCGTCGACGTGGATGTTCTTCATGAAGCCGGCGCGCGAGACCACCTCGCTCCAGTCGGCGGTGATCTGCTCGATGGCCTCGGGCGTGTTGGCGAACGTGCGCTGCGCGTCGGGGATGCCGACCACCTCGGCGAGCTTCGCGTCGCTCGTCTTCTCCGCCTCCGCGCACGATGCCTGGAGCTGCTCGGGCGTCCAATCGGTCCGCAGAGGAGCAGCGTCGACCAGGCCCTTGGGGGCTCCCGACGGCCTCGGAGCGGAACTGCAGGCGGCAAGGATGAGGAGAAGGGCAAGAAGTCGATTCATGAGGCACCCTTTCTCAATTGGCCCACGGACCGCTGGTCAACGCGCAGTGGCGGCGGTCTCGCGGTACAGGATCACGTCCACGTCCGAGATCGCCACGAGCCCGCTGCCGACCATCTGGTCGAGGTAGGGCAATGCTCTCTCGATCTTCTCGGCCGAGTCTACCGCCACGACGGTGACTGGTTCGTCCCCCGACCGGAAAACGGGTTTGCGATGGATGCGGCCGCTTGCGCCATATCCCTCCATGCCCCGGTACACAGTCGCGCCCGCGAGATCGAGCTGGTGGAAGCGCTTGACGAGCGCGAGGTGCAGCGGCTCGCCCTCCCAGGTGTCGTTTGCCCCGGTGTGGACGCGCAGCATCTTCGCTTTGCCGGTCAGCTTCTGGTGCGTCATGTGCCTCGCCTCCGGCTTGGCGCTGCGCGGCCTCGCCTTGATCACCTGCATGTCCTGAACGGCGATGAGACCATCCTGCACCACCAGGTCGAGATCCGGGAGCACGCGGTCGATCCTCTCCGCGTCGTCGANGGCCTCGATGGTGATGGGGAGATCCGGGATGACATCAGGGCTCGAGTCTTCGTGCATCTTCCCCGTGTGCCCGAACCCGACGAGCCCCTTGGTGGCGGTGGCCCCCGCGAGCCCGTGCTTGTGGCAGAGATCGACGACCTCTCGCCAGAGCGGCTTGTGGTGCCACCGCTGGT
>JGI25382J43887_10000971_pt1 | contig 10935 bp, 9 predicted proteins | sample GraSoi013_1_40cm_3_FD_43887 | JGI IMG/M metagenome (IMG submission 43887) | reverse complement strand
GAGAGAGGTCGGAGCGCTGGGCAAGGTTCTGTCTCAGTACGGGGAAGGGAGAAGCCCCGACTCGCTCCTTGGCTCGGAGTACCAACTCTGGAATGCGGCCCTGGCGGCCGAGGTCGTCAAGAGATTGGTCAAGGGGGCGGACATCGAAGAGATAGCCCGGAAGCTCCGGGCAGCGAAATACATGGGGCGTTTCTGGAAGATTGAGGAGGACGTCTTCGCCGACGTGGCCCACAACCCCAGCAAGACGCAGGCACTCTCCGAGGACTTGCAACTCCGTTTCCCGAAGGCGAAGAAAGTCTTCGTGGTCGGAATAACGGGGCCCAGGGATCCCGTCGCTGTCATTGCCCCTCTGGTGAGGCAGGCCAAGGCAATCGTCGTCACCGCTGCAGGCTTCAAAGGGCAGGACCCGGACAAGGTACACGCCCGTCTGCGAGACGCGTTCCCCGATGTTCCGATCCATCTCGCTCCCAATCCAGCTACCACCCTATCTGTAGCCAAGAACCTCAGGGGCGCGGGGGAGACCATAGTGTTCACTGGCTCGACCTACATGATCGACCAGGCGCTGAACCGGGACGCGAACTTGCGCCACCTGAACGCGAGCGTGGGGTGGAGAGACGTCAAACAGAAGCAGATCGCTGGGACTCTCAGCTTCGCCATCCCGGAGAAGTCGCAATGAAACAGAGAAGGCCTAAGTCGAACAGAAAGGAGCGGTTCGGTTTCGGAGACTACCTTTCGCCTTTCACCTGGCGCTACGGCTCCCCCGAAATGAGGGAACTCTTCTCCGAAGAGGAGAAGCGCGCGACCTGGCGGAGGGTTTGGCTGGCGCTGGCAGAGGCGCAGGGAGAGCTTGGCCTGGTGTCAAGAGCCGAGCTGGAGGACATCCGCTCCAAAGCGGGGAGGGAGAGCGTGGACATCCCCAGGGCACACGAACTCGAGAGGAAGATCCGCCACGACCTCATGGCCGAGCTCAGGACTTTCGCCGACCAGGCCAAGGTGGGGGGAGGGAAGCTGCACCTGGGCGCTACATCAATGGACGTCGAAGACAACGCGGATATCATCATATTCGGCANAGCAATGGACAAGATTACGGCCAGGCTTGTGGGTTGTTTGAGGGCCTTTAGGGAGAAGATCGTCGAGCATCGTGACCTGGTCTGCATGGCATGGACCCATCTCCAGCCTGCCGAACCTACCACACTGGGCTACAGGTTTGCGAACTACGCCCAAGACCTGGTACTGGACCTCAGATTCGTCGAAGCGGTACGCGGTGGGTTCCTCAGAGGGAAGGGGGTGAAGGGGGCCGTGGGCACCTCCGCCAGCTTCAGAGCCCTCCTCGGGGGGAGTGCCCAGACAAGGAAGTTGGAAGCGGCGGTGATGGAACGGCTGGGCATCGAGCCGTTCGAGGTCGCCACACAGACCTATCCAAGGAAGGTCGACTACGTGATTCTGGCCTGCCTCGCCTCCATAGCCCAGAGTTGCCACAAATTCGGGCTCGACCTCAGGGTCATGCAGTCCCCCGCCTTCGGGGAGATGTCGGAGCCTATCGAGAACCTGCAGGTGGGCTCCAGCGCCATGCCGTTCAAGCGAAATCCTGTGCTTGCGGAGAGGATGTGTTCGCTCGCGCGGCTGGTCTCGGCGCTCCCAGCCGTGGCCTTTTCAAACGCCGCGCAGAACGTGCTGGAAAGGACGCTGGACGACTCCGCGGCGAGGAGGGTCGCCCTCCCTGAAGCTTTCCTGGCTCTGGATGAATGCCTCATAATCTACGAGAGGCTCCTGAGAGGGTTCGTCGTCTACCCTGCAATGGCCAGAAGGAACCTTGAGAGATTCGGCGCTTTCGCAGGCACCGAGGCGGTGATGATGAAACTCACAGAGAGGGGAGGGGACAGACAGAAGATTCACGAGATGATCAGAGTCAAGTCTTCCGCGGCTTGGGAGGAGGTGATGAAGGGGAAGCAGAACCCAATTGAGAGAATGCTGGCCGCGGACAGAAGCGTGTCGTCGATGCTAACACCAGAGGAGCTACACACGCTCATGGACCCTACGGCGCATATCGGGGACGCCGAGGAGAGGTGCGACGAGTTCCTGAAGAAGGAGGTTGACCCACTGCTGGCTAGGCACCGGGGCGGGGACCGCGGCACACGGACTGAATACTAGCGATTCCGTGTCTAGCCTAGGTCTATTCCGTTCACGGTGACCCCCCGGCCGGTCCTTACGTTCCCGAGGTCGTAGGTGTCGAATCCATCCCGTCTGAATCCACGTGCGACACTGCCAAGTTCCGCCTCTGGGACTACCATGCACAGGCCTATCCCCATGTTGAAGGTCTCATACATCTGAATGTCGGCGAGCCTGCCCTCACGCTGGAGGACTCCGAAAATGGGTGGCGGGAGGGGAAGCTCCAGCTCGAACTTCAGTCTGCGCCCACGGACCAGCCTAGCCAGTTTCGCGAAGGAACCGCCGGTTATATGGCCGATTCCATGGACTTCGGACTTCCTCGTCGCCGAAAGTACTGGTTTCACGTAGATGCAGGTCGGGGTCAGCAGCGCCTCCCCCAGGCTCGTCCCGAGTTCGTCCATCTTCTCGTCGAGACTCCGGCGACGGAGGACCTTCCTCGCGAGAGTGTATCCATTTGAGTGAAGTCCGGAACTCGCAACTCCCAGGACCGCGTCCCCGTTCTCTATCTTCGAACCGTCGACTACAGCGCTCTTCCCGACGAGTCCCACCCCCATGGAGACCAAGTCGAAGCCGTTTCCGCCGGTACCCTTCACCATGCCCCCCAGGATGGCTGTTTCTCCTCCTACGATTGCCGTTGATGCGAGCTTCGCCCCTTCGGCGAGCCCCTTGGTCAGCTGCGAGACGAGAGCCTCATTCTCCCTCTGCAGGGCAATGTAGTCAAGGAGTGCCACCGGCTCCGCGCCCAGGCAGACAAGGTCGTTCACAGTCATCGCAACGCAATCAATCCCGATCGTATCGAACTTTTTCATCAGCTGGGCGATTAGCACCTTGGTGCCGACCCCGTCGGTATGCAGGGCAAGGGCGGAACTCCCCCCGAGGTCTATCAGGCCGGCGTAATGGCCAATCGGGATCAGGGGACCGCCCGTCTTTCCCTTCCGGTTCGTGAAGGTCTTTCCCAGCTCCTCCGCGAGGGAGAGGTGTATTCTGCCGACCTTCCTGACGTCGACCCCGGCGTCGGCGTACTCTGAGGAGGGCAAGGGGAGTCCTTCAGAATTTCTTGCCGGAAAAGGTCTCGTAGACAGCCGCATAGCGCCTGGCCGTCTCCTCCACTAGCCAGCCAGGAAGCGATGGAGGGACAGGGGCAGGCCTTCCGGATTTCCTCGCCGCGTCCAGCTCTGCCTTGTACCCCTGCGAAGCAAGCCAGTCCCTGATGGGTTGCTTGTCGTAGCTCTCCTGTGCCCTGCCGGGCGAATAGGACTTCGCGGGCCACAGCCTGAACTCGTCCGGCCCAATCGAATCCCCGAGAAGGATGTCACCGTCGCGGTCCCTGCCGAATTCGAGTTTGAGGTCGGCGAGGATGAANCCNGCCTTCGAGGCCTTCTGGCCCACAGNGGCGTAGACCAGGAACGAGCGACGTTTGACCTCCTGCAGTTCCTCTCTGGTCATCCTTCCCTGGGCGACTATCTCTTCCTCGGTTATCGGTTCGTCCTTGACATCCGACTTCGTGGTCGGATCGAAGTAGGGCTGGGGGAGCCTCGAAGCCAGAACCTTCTTTTCAACCGGGAGGTCGACCTCGCCCCTGGCCACTCTCTCCATCAGGCTCCCGTACAGGTACCCTCTGACGACGCATTCTACCTTGACCATGTCCATCTTTCTGACGACCATCCTGTCGGCCCCCTCCGTCCTGACCATGTGGTTTGGGATGCCGAGAGTCTCAAAGAAGTGGGCGCCGAGTCTACACAGCAGCTCCCCCTTCCTTGGCACGGTCGTGGGGAGGATGACGTCGAAGGCGGACACCCTGTCCGTGAAGTGGAATACAAGCTGGTCATCGTCGTTTTCGTAGATGTCCTTCACCTTACCTGAACGCAGGAAACGGCCCGCAGGTCTCACTTCCATGACTGCCTCATCTTCACGAGAGCTTCAGCCACGTAGCCGTCGTTTAGCGCCAGTATTTCGGCTGCCAGAATCCCAGCGTTCCTGCCGTTGTCAACCCCCACGCAGGCGACCGGGACGCCGGGAGGCATCTGGACTATCGAGAGTAGCGAGTCCAGTCCGCTCAGCTTCACCCCTGCGGGGACGCCGATCACGGGCTTGTGGGTCTGGGAGGCGATCACCCCAGGGAGGTGGGCGGCGAGCCCTGCCACTGCTACGAAGACTTTCGCCTTCGAGTCCGCCAGGTAAGCCTTCAGCTTCTCCGGGTTGCGGTGAGCGGAGATGAACTGGACCTCGTGGGCTACGCCCAGTTCAGTAAGGGCTTTGGAGACCTCGTCAGTGATTGCCTCGTCGCTCTTGCTTCCGGCTATGACTGCTACAAGGGTGCCTTCCGTCATCTGCGGCCCCCCCTGAGGCGGAGTACGCGCTCCTCGGTCACGATGATGTCCAATGGGACGTCTGCCGCAGACTGCGGGACCTCTNCGAACCTCTGGGACTCGAAGGCGAGGCCGATAGTGACCGGCCCCCTATTTGCCTCCAAGGCCCTGTCGAAGTAACCTTTGCCGTACCCGATTCTGTGCCCCCGCTCGTCCCAGGCGACGATGGGGACGAGCGCTATGTCCGCACTGTCCAGACGGAGGGGGGGAGAAGAAACCGCCGGCTCCAGGATTCCGAAGTGACCGGGCGAGAGCTCGGAGAGGGAGTGTATCTCAGCGAAGAAAAGCGTTGACGACTGCGGGTCGGACCGCGGGACCAGGACCTTCTTGCCTTCGGCCAGGGCGCGGCTGATCACGGCTGCTGTCTGGACCTCGTCGCTCTTGGCGACGTAGGTCGCAATCGAGACAGCACTCGCGAACTCGGGAAGTTGGAGGAGCCTGCGGGTGAGCAGCCAGCTTCGTGATGCGACCTCATCCTTTGCGAGTGAACGCCTGGACTTCAGGGCCTGCTGCCTGAGCTCGCTCTTGCTCAACTTGGAACCACCGGCGGGAGCAGGATCTTCGAACTCTTCGCAGCCGCGATCAGCGTGTTCTGCATGAGCATCGTCACTGTCATCGGCCCTACTCCGCCGGGGACCGGGGTTATGAAAGATGCCCTCTTCGAAACCCCGTCGAAGTCCACGTCCCCCATCAGCCTCCCTTCGACCCGATTCATTGCTACGTCAACCACGACCGCCCCATCTTTGACCATGTCGGCTGTCAACACGAACTGCGGGCGCCTGCCGACTGCTGTGATGACTATGTCGGCCTGCCTTGTCACCGAGGCTAGGTCTGCGGACTTCGAATGACACATGATCACGGTGGCGTCCTCGCCGAGCAGCAGGTGATACAGCGGCTTCCCGACCAGAGTGCTCCTGTTGACGATCACCGTCAACGACGACGCTGTCCGGATCTGATACCTGTGAAGCAGCTCCATCACCCCCTTCGGGGTGCACGGTACGAGGTCCGAGCTTCCGTAGAAGAGCTTCCCTGCGTTGGCGGAGGTGAGTCCGTCGACGTCTTTCTCTGGGTTGATCTGCTCGATCATCTCCCTTTCGTCAAGGTGACCGGGGAGTGGGAGCTGCAGGAGGATGGCGTTGACTCTGCCGTCGGAGTTGAGCCCTTTGATGAGGGTGGTCAGCTCTTCGGCTGTGGTCTCCTGCGGGAGCCTGTGTCCCACTGACGAGATGCCAATCCTCGCGGCCGCCTTGTGCTTGATCGGCACGTAGGCCCGTGAAGCGGGGTCCTCTCCTACGAGGATCGTGGCCAGGGTAGGCTCCACTCCCAGCGACTTCAGTCTCCGGACTTCCAGTTTGAGCCTGACTTCGACTTCCGCGGCGAGAGCCCTGCCGTCCATTATGGTGGCTATCATCGTGAGACCAAGACCCTCCGCCCCTGAATCCGAAGGCGGCCCTCGGCGAAGAGCGCCACAGCCTGCGGGTAGATCCTGTGTTCCTGCCTCAGAATTCGCGATGCCAGCGAATCTTCGTCGTCGTCTTCCCTGACCTCGACTGCCTTCTGGATTATGATTGGGCCCGCATCGACCTCGGAGGCGACGAAGTGCACGGTGCACCCAGCCACCTTTGCGCCGTAGGCAAGGGCCTGCCACTGGGCGTCCATCCCCGGGAAAGCAGGGAGCAGTGAAGGATGGATATTCATGATCCTGCCTTCGTAGAGGTCGACGAAGCTCCTTGGGAGGATCTTCATGTACCCAGCGAGGAGGACCAGGCCCTCTCCCGGCCTCACTCCGTGCTCCATGAGGGCCTCCGCCACCATCGAGGCGTGTTCTTCCGTCGGTGTGCCCCTGTCGTCGATGGCAACGGCTTCGACCCCGTGGCGTTTCGCGATTCGCAGAGCCCTGGCTTCGGGCCTGTTACTTATCACAACGGAGACGGCCGCTTCCTTGATCAGGCCTCTCCTGACTGAAATGAGAATCGATTCGAGGTTGGACCCCCTTCCTGAGACGAGAATCCCGATGCGTAGCGTCATCAGGTCTTCGCCTGCTCCTGCGCCTTGACTGGGAGGGTCGTCGAGAGCTTGGAATAGTCCCCGTTAACGCATGCGAAACAGAGGCTGTCTCTGGGGAGGCCTATGGCTTCGCCGAGTCCTTCGATGTCGTTGTAGAAGAACTCGTCTGCACCGATCGCATTCGCGACCTTGGAGGCCGTTTCGCTGGTCGTGTCATCGTCCCTGGCTACCTCGTGGGCGAGAAGCTCCTCCCTGCTCGGGAAATCGATGCCCATGAAACAGGGATGTCTTATGGGCGGGAAGGTCACAGCCATCTTCACAGATTTCGCGCCTGCCCTCCTGAGCGAGTCGATGATGATTCTCGAGCTTGTTCCGCGCACGACGCTGTCGTCGATGACAACCACGTCCCTTCCCTTGATCGTCTCTTTGATCGGAATGATCCGCCTGACCACCTCCTCCCGGCGGGGCTGCTCAGGTTCGATGAAGCTCCTGATGCTCCCCTTTCTCCCGTACCGATCCTTCATCAACCCCTCGTCCATCGGTATCCCGCTTTCGAGGGCGAAGCCGAGCGCAGAGGGCCTTGCGGAGTCAGGGACGGGGATCACGACATCCCCCGTGGTCTGGGACTTCTTGGCAAGGACCCGGCCGACCTTCTTCCTGGCTTCGTAAACGCTGACGCCGTTGAGCCGCGATGAAGGATGTGCGAAGTAGGTGTACTCGAAGGAACAGTAGGCCGTGGCCATCCTGGGTGCGAACCTGATCGACTCCACCCCGGCGTCCCCGAACCTGACGATCTCCCCAGGCTCCACGTCCCGGATGAAGTCTGCACCGACTGAAGCGAGGGCGCAGCTTTCGGAGGCGGCGACGAAGGTCCCGGAGTCTTCCTGCCACCCCAGGCAGAGCGGCCTGTAGCCTCTGGGATCTCTCGCGACGTATATCATGCCCGAGGAGTCGAGGATTGCGAAGCAGTAAGCCCCTACCAGCTCGACTGAGAGGCTCTTGAATGCCTCGAACATGCCTCTGCCCTCCTGCAAGAAATGCTGCAGTCTAAGCCCGGCAGCCAGGGTGTCCGATTCGCAGGGCCGGCCGAACTCGGGGGCGACTGAAGCGGAGATCTCGTCCGCGTTCACCAGCGTGCCGTTGTGGGCGATGGAGAATTCGGATCCTACCTGAATCGGTTGAGCATTCTCGATAACCGACCTTCCCGTGGTCGAGTATCTGACATGGCCGATGGCCGACTTGCCGGAATAAGACGAAAGCGTGTCGGCCTCAAGATGCCAGCCGGTGACTAGCCCCATCCTCGTGAATACTGGCTTGCCGGGTACCGAGATTCCCCACGACTCCTGGCCTCTGTGCTGCTGGGCCTCCAGGCCCTGAAGGGTCATAGGGACGACGTCGGCGCCAGAGGACGACCGGGCCGCGAACAGGCCGCACTTCTCCTTCTTCTCTGTCAATCGAGTAGCCTCGGGAACGTGCCCTCCCACTTCTTTGTCATCGTGACGACGTCAAGGTCGATGATGATNCGGGATCCTCCGACTACAACCAGAGAGTCGCCGCCCGTCCTTCCCAGGATTCGGTACGGGAGCCTCGAGGACGAGAGCACCTTTGCAGTCTCCCGCTTCCTGAAGGTGGAGATCAGGAACCGGCCGTGAGACTCTGAGAAGAGTGCGTCGGTGGGTGTCAGGGATGGCCCTATCAGCTCGCCCAGGTCGAAGGTTGCCCCCCGACCTGAGCTCATGGACAGTTCCGCGAGAGCGACGGCAAGACCCCCCTTCGAACAGTCGTGCACGGCGCTGACCAGACCTGCAGAGAGGAGCTTCCTCACTGTGTCGTAGGTGCGCGAATCCGAGACGGGATCAGGGTTCGGAACAGTCCCCGCGCTGATGCCCAAGACAGATTCGTAGTACTCGGAGCCCCCGAGCTCCGGCTTTGTGGAACCGAGGAGAAACACCCACTCCCCCGCTGAACGGTAGGAGGGACGCAACGGCCTCCTTTTCCCGGGCGCGAGGCCCACCACCATCGCGATTGGCGAGGGCTTCACAGGGAGTCCTGAATCGGCGTCCTCATTGTAGAAGCTGACCTTGCCGCCGACGACCGGGAGCCCCACCCCCCGGCAGTACTCGGCCATCCCCTCCACCGACTCCCTGAAAGCCCAGTAGACTCCTGGGTCGGACGGGTCTCCGAACTGAAGGTGGTCCACCACCGCCAACGGTTCGGCCCCGACTGCGACGACGTTCCTGCATGCTTCAGCGACGCACCCCGCGGCACCGCGGCGCGGGTCGAGGTGAGAGTGCTTGCTGTTCCCGTCGGCCTTGACGGCGAGGCACCCCCCGTTGGGGAGTCTCAGCAGCGCGGCGTCGGCCATCCCAGGCTTCAGGATCGTGTCTGCTCCCACCTCATAGTCATACTGCTCGAACACCCATCGCCTGCTGGCCATCCCGGGGGATTCCACGAGATGCATGAGCGAGTCTTCGATTGCCGGCTCGGTCTTCGGTCTGGCTCTCGACCCGCGGGATTCGGAGGGCTTCCTTGCGACCCTGTTGACGAGAGGTGCGTTGGCCACCAGCTCGGCCGGGAGGCTGACTACCGTCTTCCCTCCCCAGCGGACCCTCATGATGCCGTCGTCGGTTACCCTGCCTATGACATTGTGGGGTACTTCGTACTTCTCAAGAATGTCCAAGACAGGCCTTGACCGCCTAGGGTCGAGCAGCAGGAGCATCCTCTCCTGTGACTCCGAGACCATAATCTCGGACGGGCTCATGTCTGGCTCACGCATCATAACGCGGCTCAGCTCTACGTCAATGCCGGTCCCCCCCTTCGAAGACAGCTCCGAGAGGCCGGTCGAAAGGCCGCCCCCTCCCAGGTCCTTCATTCCTCGGATCAACCCCGTCGCAGCGGCTTCCAACACCGAGTCGATGAGGAGCTTTTTCATGAAGGGGTCAGGAACCTGGACGGCTGACCTGTCCGACCCTCGCCCCGAAACGAGGTTCCGCGACGCGAAGGTGGCACCTCCCACCCCGTCCCTTCCGGTGCTGCCACCGGCCAGGACGATGACGTCGCCGGGATGGGTGGCTTCCCCCAGTATCACGGAGTCCCTCTTTCCGACCCCGACGCAGGCGACGTCCACCAGGCAGTTCTTCTCGAATGACGCGTCGAACTCGATGTCCCCGGCGACTGTTGGGACACCCACGCAGTTCCCGTAGTCGGCTATTCCCCTGACGACGTTCCTGAGAAGCCATCTGGAGTGTGCGCTCCTTTCGACGTCGCCGAACCTGAGGATGTCCAGGAGGGCTATGGGCCGGGTGCCCATCGAGAGTATGTCCCGGAGCACGCCTCCGATGCCCGTAGAGGCGCCGCCATAGGGGTCGAGCGCGGATGGGTGATTGTGGCTCTCGATGTGAATGGTCGCTACGTAGCCGCCCCCGACATCCACCACCCCTGCATCGTAGCCCGGCCCGAGGACTACCCTCTTCCCTGTCGTCGGGAAGAGCTTCAGTAAGCCCTTCGAGGACTTGTAGGAGTTGTGCTCGGACCACTCCGCGTCGATGACCGCCCATTCGGTCTCGCTGGGCTCGCGCCCCAAGGAAGCCCTCGCNAAAGCGACCTCCTCCTTGGACAGTCCCAGCTGAAGGCCAGCGCTGATCATNTCAATCGCTCCTCAGAAGTGATTCGAAGACGAGTCTTCCGTCNTCGCTGTCGAACGGGCTGAGTATCCTTTCGGCAGCCCTCTCCGGATGGGGCATAAGGCCCACCACGTTCCCCTCNTTGTTGCAGATGCCGGCTATGTTCAGCAGTGTCCCCGTGGGGTTGGAGGCAGCCGTGACTCTTCCTCCTTCGTCGCAGTAGCTGAACACCACCTGACCTTCCGAAACAAGACGTCTCAGGTCGCCTTCGGGTGCGAAGTACCTACCCTCGTTGTGGGCTATGGGCATCCGGAGTACCTGGCCCTCCTTCATTCCTCTGGTGAATAGCGTACGGTTGTTCTCGACGCGGACGGTCACCCACCTGCAGACGAACCTGAGCGTCGTGTTGCGAAGGAGAGAGCCTGGGAGGAGCCCAGACTCGATGAGTGTCTGAAACCCGTTGCAGATGCCGAGGACGGGGAGGCCCCTCTCGGCCAGCCTGGATACGCGCCTCAGCGCCGGGCTGCGTGCAGCGATGGCTCCTGCTCTCAGGGAGTCCCCGAAGGAGAAACCTCCAGGCAGGACGACGGCGTCGTATTTTGAGACTTCTGAATCCTCGTGCCAGACCAGGTCGGGGCTGACGCCTCTTACGTTACGGAGTGCTCGGAGGGCGTCCAAGTCACAGTTGCTTCCCGGAAACCTCACGACGGCCACGCGCANGCTTCCGGCCATCACGCTTCGACCCTTATCGAATGTGCGGCGGGGTT
>JGI25382J43887_10000970_pt1 | contig 10940 bp, 8 predicted proteins | sample GraSoi013_1_40cm_3_FD_43887 | JGI IMG/M metagenome (IMG submission 43887) | reverse complement strand
CCGCCCCTCGATGCGCTGCAGGCGACGCTCATTGCCACCGAAGCGCTCACCGCCGCCAATCGCCTGCCGGAGGCCGAGAAGCGGCTGGCGTCGGCGGCCGACGCACTCGATCCGAAGGTCGCGCCGGCGGCGTGGGGCGAATATCTCCGGCTGCGCGGTGCCCTGCAGGCGAAGAACGGGAGCGCCGCCGACGCGTACCACGATTTCGCGCAAAGCGCCACGCTCCTCGATCTGCTCGGCGAGCGCTACCAGTCGGCGCTCAGTCATCTGGCGCTCGGACGCCTCGTCGCCGAAACCGGCGCGCGCTCGATCGCNGAGCGTCATCTGAACAAAGCGCANGCGATCTTCACCCAGCTCGGCGCCGAGCGGGACCTGAACGACACGAGCCTTGCGCAGGAGCTGCTCACGACGGTCGGTACTGGGCAGTACCTCATCTCGCCGGCCGACGCCGACGATGCGATCGTGAGGCGGATTGTCGATGCGGCCGCGTTGCCCGACCTCCTCGGCCGCGAAACCGCGGCGGCGCTGTTCGATGCCGCCAATGCGGACTGCGGCGTCGTCTTCGTCGAGCTCGCCGGCGGCGACGTCCGGGTGGTGGCGGCCGCCGGCTGCGATCACGACACCGCACGCTCGCTCGCGCGTTCGGCCGGCCACGGCCACATCTACGGCCGCGGCGCGCTCGTCGTCGAACCGCTCGGACGCGATCCCGAAGGACCGAGGTTCGGGCTCGTCGCCTCGCCGCGTCCCGTCGGCCATCCGGTCATGCGGCGGCTGAAGATGATCGCCGCGGTGGCGCGGCAGGGCTTCGCGCTGTGCGCGGCGCGCGATCGATCGCTGCCGCCGGTGGACCTCGCGGTCGATCGCTCGCTCGAGCCGCTGCTGCCCGGATTCCTGACGGCCAGCGCCGCGATGACCAAAGTCGTCGAGCAGATTCAGCGGCTGCAAGGCAACGATCTGACGACGCTGATCACCGGCGAAAGCGGCACAGGCAAGGAGCTCATCGCGCGGGCGATTCACGTGGGATCGCATCGCAGCGCCGCGATGTTTCTCCCGTACAACTGCACGACCACCGGCCGCGATCTCGCCGACAGTCAGTTGTTCGGCCACCGCCGCGGCAGCTTCACCGGCGCCGTCTCCGATCAACCGGGTCTGGTGCGCAGCGCCGCGGGCGGCACGCTGTTTCTCGATGAGATCGGCGATCTGCCGCTCGACGTGCAACCGAAGCTGCTGCGTTTTCTCGAGCAGTCGGAGATCCTGCCGATCGGCGACACGCGGCCGCAGCGCGTCGACGTCCGCGTCCTGGCGGCGACCAATGCCGACCTCGAACAACGCGTCGCCGAAGGAAAGTTCCGCGAAGATCTCTTCTACCGCCTGGCCGTCATTCGGATTCACGTGCCGCCGCTGCGCGAGCGTCGTGAAGAGATTCCACACTTGAGCACGTTCTTCTTGCGCGAGGCGTCGGAGCGCCTTGGCAAGCCGGAAATCCAGCTCAGTTCCGAAACGCTCGATGTGTTTTCGCAATACTGGTGGCCCGGGAACGTGCGGCAGCTGAAAAACGAAATCCAGCGCGCCGTCGCGCTCTCGCCGCCGGGTGGGACGATCGATCCGGTGCACCTGTCGCCGGAGATCGGCACGACGCGCCTGCCGATGGGGGCGGCGCCCGCGCGATCAAGTAAAGCAGCCGCGAACCTCGCATCGGCGATTGAGCAGGTCGAGCGGGACATGATCCAGGCGGCGCTGGATCGGGCCGGGGGGAACATCTCCGAGACGGCCCGCTCGCTGGGCCTGACCCGTCGGGGTCTCTATCTCAAACTTCGGCGCCTCGGCTTCGATGCGCGAGCTGAAGTGGACACTCGCTAGTGGATACTGAATATGCAGTTTACGGGGAACTTGGATACCAAGTAGCCTCGTTGCACGCGGATTTGATTCGCTGCACGGAATCATAAAGCACTGAAATATATAGGATTACGTCGTCTGGCGACGCGCAGAGCTTCACGGGATTGCACAGGGCCTGGACTTTGATACACGTCTGGGCACACCGCTTCCCTGGAGACTCTCGTGAAACATATCTGGACGACGCCCGAGCCGCCGAAACGCCCCGACCACGACAAGGACAAGCGCTCGACCGAGCGGCGCGCCGTCGCGCTGCCGGCCCGCCTGACGTGGAAGGATCAACGCGGCGCGACGCGGTTCGCCACCGTGGTGGCTCGCAACGTCAGTGAGTTCGGTGTGTACGTGGAGTGCCAGTCCGCCGTGTCGATCCCGCTGTTCCGCCTCGTGCAGTTCCAGCTCGAGCGCGAGGTCCGCGAGGGCGACACGCTTCCCGCGTCTATTCGCCACGGGCGCGTGCTGTCGGCCGTCTATCGCGTGTCGCCGGGTTCGCCGTCCGAGCCGCAGGGGTTCGCGCTGCGCTTGATGGTCGATCCGCGCCGCGTCGCTGCCGTCGAACAAACGCGCGCCACAGCGTAATTCGACATCTGGAATGAGGAATTTGGAATTTGGAATGCGCGCATTCCAAATTCCGAATCCCTCATTCCTAATTCCCAAGTCCTCGTTTCCGCCAGTAACGCGCCAAGCCTCTCCAATTCAAATCGAACCGGCCCGCGATTTCGTACGCCTTCGCGTCGGCGTTGCTTGTGCGACGCTGGAGCTCGCGCCGGATTTGGTCCGCGAACCACGCCTCGCGATCCTCGTCGGTCCCTTCGAGGGCGAGTGACACCTTTGCGAGCCCGCTCACCCATTCGAGCCGATCGGCCGTCTCCGTGACGTGCGCGGCTGACGGCGTGTGCGGGCCGAAGTGCGTGATGAACACCGTGTCCGCGTTCCAGCGGCCGATCCGCGACAGGCTCTCGCGCCACGCGTCCAAATCGACGTCGGGCGGCGGGGTCGGCGGCAGGTTGAAGCCGCCGGGATTCAGCCGCACGCCGGCGGTGTCGCCGACAAACGCGATACCCGAGTCGGCGCTGAAGTAGCTGACGTGATGCGACGCGTGGCCCGGCGTATAGGCGACCTCGAGATCGCGGCCACCGGCGGAAATCCGCTCGCCGCCTTTCACCACGGTGATCGCGTCGGCCGGCACGGGCCGCACCTCTCCCCACAGTCTGTCCATCGCGTCTCCGTACAGCCGCGCGGCGCTCGCCAGCAGCTTGGCCGGATCGATCATGTGCGGCGCGCCCTTCTCGTGCACGTAGACGCGAAGGTCCGGACGCTCGCGCACGAGCGTCCCGGTCGCGCCGGCGTGATCCAGATGGATGTGCGTCAGGACGAGCGCGCGCACATCGGCCATTGACAGGCCCGCGTGCTCGAGCTCGCGGCGCAGCATCGGCAGCGTGCTCGACGGCCCGGGATCGATGAGCGCGACGCCGCCGGGACCGTGCGCGACCGCGGTGGCGATGATGCGCGGCACGCCTTGGAAATGGAGATCGATGTACGACAAACCGGACGCGAGTGTCATCATGATGACGTCATGACTCCGGCGGCATGTGCTGCTCGGGCGCGCGCCGCGCGCGCACGACAGCGAACACCGCGAGTGCGGCGACGATGAGGAAGGCGATGACGCCGCTGCGCCCGATCAGGCGTTCGAGCCGGTCCCAGCTCTCGCCGAGAGCGTACCCGACGAGGCCGATCGTCGTCGACCAGACGATCGCGCCGGCGGCGTTGTAGAAGAGGAACGTCGGCCAGCGCAGATGGCTCGCGCCTGCGAGCACCGCGCAAAACACGCGCAGCCCGGTGATGAAGCGCGCGATGAACACGGTCTTCGGGCCGTGGCGCGCGAAGAACCGGTTGAACTGATCGAGCCGGAACTGCGTGAGGCCAATCCGCCATCCATGACGCTCGATGAGGCCGCGTCCGAGGCGCCGTCCGAGGAAGAACCCGAGGTTGTCGCCGAGAATGGCCGCGGCGATGGCGGTGACGATGACTCGCGAGAGCGAGAGGCGGCCGTAATGCGCAAGTGCCGCGCCGGCAAGCAGCGCCGTCTCCCCCGGAACGGGCAAGCCGGTGTTCTCCAGAAAGACGCCGACGAACACGACGGCATACCCGTAGCGCGCGAAGAGATCGACGATCCACTCAGGCACGACTCGTGGAGTGTCTTCTCGAATTCACGACCAGTTCAAACGGTGCACGAGTACTAGGACGCGCCCGGTCCTCTCAACGGCCGTCCTGGCCGTTCAGCCGTGATCGCGCCATCGGCGACGACACGGCGGCCGTTCACGAAGACATGCCTGACGCCGACCGAATAGTGTCGCGGATCCTCGAAGGTGGACACGTCGCGGATGGTCGCGGGATCGAACACCGTGACGTCGGCCATCAGACCCGGCCGGAGCAGGCCGCGATCGCTCAGATGCACGCGGCGCGCGGCTTTCGACGTCATCTTGCGGACCGCCTCCTCGAGGGTCAGCAACTGTTCTTCACGCACGAACTTCCCGAGAATCCGCGGGAACGACCCCCACGCGCGCGGGTGCGACTTCGATTCCGAGAGCCTGCCGTCCTCGGCCTGTGTGCCCGAATCGGTGCCGACGCCGACCAGCGGATGCTTCAGCGCCGTCCGCACATCGTCNTCGCTCATGATCGAGATGATGACCGAGCTCTCGCCGCGATCGGCGATGACCAGATCCATCGCCGCGTCGCGCGGATCCTTGCCCATCGATCGGCCGATTTGCGACAGCGTCTGCCCTTCGTACTTGCGCAGCTCCGGGTTGAGGACCGACGACAGCATCACGCCGCCGCCGCCATTCGCGCCCTGCCACTGGTTCTCCCACGTGGTCGCGTTCGTGTCATCCATGTCCCGCTTGATCCGCTCGCGTGTCGCGGGATCCTTCAGCCGCGCGAGCATCTTGTCGAGGCCGCCTTCGCGGACCCACAAGGGCAGGCACGCGTCGAGGCCGTTCGACGCGCGGTCGTACGGATACTGATTCGCGGTGACGTCGAGGCCCCGGGCGCGCGCGGCTTCGAGCCGGCGGAGCACCTCCGCCATCTTGCCGAACTGCGGTGTGTACGCGGTCTTCAGATGCCAAATCTCGGCCGGGATCGTGGCGCGCTCCGCGATCGCGAACACTTCGTCCAGCGAGTCGAAGATCCGTGCGCTCTCGGAGCGCTGATGCGTGAAGTAGACGCCGCCGTACCGCGCGGCGACCTTGGCCAGCTCGACGATCTCGTCGGTGGTCGCGAAGCGATCGGGCACGTATTGCAGCGACGTGCTCACGCCGAGCGCGCCCTGCTCCATCGCCTGCGCCACGACCTGTCGCATCTGGTCGAGCTCCGCCGCCGTGGCGCGCCGATCGTCCTTGCCGATGACGTAGTTCCTGACGCCGCCGGCGCCGACGAAGGTGGCGACGTTGATCGTCGTGTGCGATCGCTCCTCGAGCCGCTTGAAATATTCGCCGAGCGTGCGGAAGTCCTGCGCGACGCCGAAATGCGTGTAGGCCGGCTGCGCATCCTTCATCATGCGGTCGTTGACCGGCGCAATCGCCGATCCTTCGCCGGTGATCTCGGTCGTCACCCCTTGCAGGATCTTGCTCGCCGCGCGGCCGTCGACCAGCACGTTGAACTCCGACTGCCCGAGCAGATCGATGAAGCCGGGCGCGACCACCAGGTTCGTCGCGTCGATCGTGATCGCTGCCGTGGCACCGGCAAGCGGACCGACGGCGGCGATGCGATCGCCGCTGATGGCGACGTCACCGCGGAACCACGGCGCGCCGGTGCCGTCGACAATCCGGCCATTCCTGATCAGGACGTCGAACCGGGTCTGCGGAGGTTGGGCGTGCAGCGTCGCGGCGGCGATGGCCGCGGCGGCGAGAGCGAGCAGGCGTCGGGAGGTGCACATGCCGCGCATCGTACCAGAAGCGTCCTCGCCGGTAGGCACTGTGTCCTCGAATGAGTGGAATAACGATCGCCATGCCACGTCATTTGTTTACACANTGCAGACGTAACTTTTGCTCAGCCGTTTGGTCCAAGCCGTGCAATGCTACGGGTCGCGATCTCGATGCGTCGTCGTCTGCCGACCCGATTGCTCCTGGCCCTGCTTGGTGCAGTCGTGTTCGGTCGCATGCCTCTCCGGGCAGCGACCGTAGCCTCCAGCGGCGATGCCTCCATCACACATGACGAGAGCGCCGGCACGTGGACGTTGACCGCCGGCGGCACCAGCCTGCAGCTCGCACTCGACGCGGGACGCGATTTCTCGATCGTCAGCCTCACCACGGGATCCGGGGTCACGTGGACCTCCGGCGCCGCGCCTGACACGTTCGTCCGCACCGGCAATCAGTCGCTGCCCTTCGGCAGCCGCGCAGCGGGCTTCGGCTTTCAGAACGTCAGTGTCGAGACCGACGGCGATCGACTGCAGTTGAACGCGACCTTCGAGCTCGCGTCCGCGGGGCTGCGGATGACGCGTCACTACGCGATCGTCGCCGGATCACCAGCCTTCGAGGAAACCTCAAGAACGAGTACATCGCCTCCGTGTCCGCCGTGTCCTCCGTGGTGGCGAGTGTCATTCTCGCAGCGCGCTTTCAAGTTCTCTCGACCGGATACACCGTTTTCCCTCCGACGACTGTCCGATTGACCTTGATGTTCATGATCTCGTTCGGCGGCACGACGTGCGGATCCTTCTCGAGGAACACGAAGTCGGCAAGCTTCCCCGCGGTCATCGATCCTTTCAGGTTCTCCTCCGACGAGGCATAGGCGCCGTTGATCGTGGCGATCACGAGCGCTTCGTCGACGGTGACCTTCTGGTTCGCGCCCCACACGCGGCCTTTGTAGTCGGTGCGCGTCACCATGCTCTGAATCGCCATCATCGGCTCGAACGGACCCGGCGTGTAGTCGGAGGCGCCCGGCACGCGGATGCCGGCGTCGAGGAACGAGCGGTGCGCGAACATCCACTTCACCTTCTCGTCGCCGTACTCCGACCATTTCTCGCCGTGATAGTAGACGTAGGTCCAGAACGGCGTCGGGATGACGCCGTTCGCCTTGATGCGGCGGATGAGATCCGGATTGACGAGCGTGCAGTGTTCGATGCGATGCCGGCGATTGGGATCGGGCCACTTCTGCAATGCGCGCTCGTACGCCTTGAGCACCATGTCGATCGTCACGTCGCCGTTGGCGTGCACGCCCACCTGGAAGTTGTGGCTGTGCGCATCGTCGATCGCTTCGTAGAGCTGATCCTGCGTCATCGTGAGGATGCCGTAGTCGTTCGTGCCGACGTACGGCGTGCTCATGCGCATCGTGCGCTCGGACGCCGACCCATCTGCGACGAACTTCACGCCGCCGACGCGGATCCACTCGTCGCCGAAGCCGGTGTAGATGTTCGCGGCCTTGAGGCCGTTGAAGGCCGGCTGCGACCGGATCATCATGTACGCGCGGTGCGTCAGCTCGCCGTTCCTGCGGCAATCTTCGTAGGCGAGAATCGCGTCCTGACTCGTGCCGGCGTTGTGCACGGAGGTGAGGCCGGCCGCATTGAACAGCCTCGACATGTGCGCCATGCCCTTGCGCGCGCGGTCGCGTTGCTGCTCGGGCGTGAACGTTTCACGCGTGCCGACCCGGTTGAAGACGTTGCGGGCGTTTTCGGCGACGCGGCCGTTCAGCTCGCCGTTCTCCCGGAAGAAGCGGCCGTCGGGTGGATCTGGTGTCTGGTTGGTAATGCCCGCCAGCTCGAACGCTTTGCTGTTGTAGAAATTCGTGTGGCCGCCGCGGTGCGCGACCGAGACCGGATGTTCGGTCGTCGCCTCGTCGAGATCTTTCCGCGTCAGCGGACGATCGAGCTTCGTGTCGTCGAACATGAAGCCGACCACCCAGGTTTCCGGCGCCGTGTTGTCCGCTTTCCGCTTGATCGCGGCCTGAATCTCACGGACCGTTCGCAGGTTCGTGTTGACGCCGTACAGCTCCTGCACGCCGCTCGGATGCGAATGCGCGTCGATGAAGCCGGGCGTCACCGTCATCCGCTCCGCGTCGATGACTTGCGTGCGGCGCGTCGCGAGATTGCGGACGTCGGCGTTCGATCCGACCGCAACGAAGCGGCCGTTCTTCACCGCGAACGCTTCGGCGCGCGGCTGCGCCGTCTCGCTCGTGAGCACGTTGCCGTTGACGACGATGAGATCGGGCTCGCCGCCTGATGTCGTCTGCGGCGGTTGCGGCGTCTGCGCCGACGCGGACGGTTGGGCGCCGGGCAGCCGGCCGAGTGTGAACGCGCCCGCGAGCGCCGCGCTGAATCCGAGAAATTCGCCGCGTGTATACTTGGCCATAGTGCGCTATCCTCCGATTTGCTCAGGAAATCGCGTGTTTCGACTCGATCGTGAGACGGATTGAGACCGGACGCGTCCTGCTGGGGGACTGGCGAGACCGCTCCGCCGCCGGCTGCCGCCTGCAGCGCGCTTCGCGCCGGCGCCAACTTCGCGTTGATGCGGTCGACGAGCGATCGAACGGTTTTCGGGATCCACCGGCCGTAGTATCGCACGGTCACATCGATGCTTGAGTGTCCGGCCTGCGCCATCAGCCGCTCCTGCAGCAAGTCGACAACGAACGCGCGGATGTGGGGCGCTGTGAATCTGCCGGATCTTCAGATGGCCGAGCGCTGCCAGCACGTAACGGCAGCCGCGGTTCGCGTACAGCGTCCGCGTCCGCGGTTTCACCGTCGCCGCGAGCGCCGCAATCCAGCAGGTCGCCGGACGGCCGGTTTCGGCGTCGGCCAGCGCACCGAAGTCGTCGCTCAGCGAGATGTTCGGGTTCACGAGCGACCGCGGGAGCGCCTGTCCGGCCTCCAGCATTCGTTCGCTATCTCGCGCTGCGCTTCGTCCTTCGTTGACACGTCGAACCGCCGACGATGGCCCGCGCGTCGGTGTAATCGACCGTCCACTTTTTCCCGCGCTTCCGGATCGTCCCCACTCGGTTCATCCACAGGATGAAAGTCAATGCGACTTGCGGTTGTCGGCGTTGAGCCTACACGCACGCGCCTCGAGGTCCTCAGCCATACAGTTCGGCGTCGGTCGTGCCGAGAAAACCGACACGGAGCGGACCGACACATGTTTTGGTGGTTCGAACGAAGCGGAGAACATCTGCGGCTTGAAGTCCTGCAACTCGCAGCGGACAAGTACGAGCTGCGCGTGATTGACGCTGACGGCACCGCGCGCGTCGAGACCTTCGCCAACGCTGACGATCTCGCGAAGCGTCAAACGCAACTACAGCACGCCCTGTCAAGTCAGGGCTGGACGGGTCCTCACGGCTGGGTCATGTAAACGCGACGTTGGCGTCAGTGATTCAGTTTTGCGTCGGACGTCTCTGAGTCGCTAAGGGTTTCGATCCGTCCGCGTCTCGAACGCAACCTAATCAGCAGCCAACTTTGTCATCTGGCGCTCGCCGGCAACGGTTCAGAAAATATCTCTTCGTTGTGGTCGTCGTCGTTGAGCGGGCGACTAAAGACGTGCCCACAGTGTTCGCAGCGGCGATGAACGAGCGGCGGCTTGCCTGACTGACCGACAATGCGCGTGTGATGACTGCCGCACTTTGGGCAGACATGCGCTGGACTCTGCACGGTTGGGCTGACGCTTCAAGACTCGTTCCTCGTATAACGGCGTGAATACCTCGGTGTTCGTTGCCTGCACGTCTTGGCGTGGTCTGTTTCGCCGCACACACAGGCGAAAACGTCATCATGACGCAGTCATTCGCTCCATCCGGTTCTGAGCAGATCCTCCCGATAGCTCTCGGCGACGAACCGCGCGCCGTTTCCGTCGACGCACCGGCGTGAGGCGCGGAGCTCGCGCCCCTCGAGCAGTTGGACGTCGAACCCGGCGCCGGCCCGATTGTCGTTCCGCAGCTCGCACGTCAGCACGCGGTCATCCTTAACGGTTCCGAATTGGCGCAGATGCTGGTCGATCAACCTTGTTGAACGACCCATACTTGACCGCACGAATTGCAAGCGTAGAGATGATGCGCTTGGTCGGGGGTTGTTTCCGTACGTTCTCCGCGTGACTCCAAGCAGCGCGGACACCGCGTGGGATCGTTCCGCACTGTTCGTGCTGCCTCTATTTCAGTTTGCAGCTGCTCACGAAGAGAATCTCGTATCGCGCTGTGGCGAGCAAAAAGCAACCGATCTGACAATATGCGAATGCGCTCTCGACGCCCGTCGAGGACGCCGTCTTCTACCGAAAGGATAGGCATGGTGTAGAGCAAATAACCAAATGCCATGCCGTCCGCTAAATGCCCGCCGCTGCGCATCTCTGCGCGTCGTTGGCGATCTGCTTGGCCGTGAAATGGAACAGGCCATCCGCAAAATTGACGCCTGCCCGAATCGATCGCTTTGGCCAAGCGTGCCTCGTATACTTGGCCATAGTGCGCGGATTCGAACCCAACCTTCGCTCGCGATCGCCAGCGAAGGTTGCCCGAGGTAGCCTTGGCGAAGGCGGGCCATCACACCTCGCGACCAACGGTTGACAAGCCATGATCCTTCGTCAGTTTTATTTGAATTGTCTCGCGCACGCGTCGTATCTCATCGGCGACGAGCAGACGCGCACGGCGGCGGTGGTCGATCCGCAGCGCGATATCGATCACTATCTCGCCTTCGCCGCCGAGCACGGCCTGCGCATCGCGCACGTCTTCCTCACGCATTTCCACGCCGATTTCGTCGCCGGCCATCTGGAGCTGCGCGATCGCACCGGCGCGACGATTTATCTGGGCGCCGCGGCGAAGGCGCAGTATGCCTTCACGCCGCTTCGCGACGGCCAGTCGGTCGAATTCGGCCGCGTGCGGCTGACGGCGCTCGAAACACCAGGGCACACCCCGGAATCGATTTCCATCCTGGTGTTCGACCTCGATCGCAGCGCGGCAACGNCGACAGGGCCGCACGCCGTCCTCACNGGCGACACGCTCTTTGTCGGCGACGTGGGGCGTCCGGATCTGCGCGTCGCGCTCGGCTGGTCGGCCGCCGATCTCGGCGGACTGCTCTACGAGTCGCTGCA
>JGI25382J43887_10000968_pt1 | contig 10945 bp, 10 predicted proteins | sample GraSoi013_1_40cm_3_FD_43887 | JGI IMG/M metagenome (IMG submission 43887) | reverse complement strand
CTGTGCGCTCGCGTTAGAACCGATAGCCGAATCCGAACGTGGCGCCTTGCGCGTTCACGGGCGTGTCCGCCGCGACGCGTGAGAAGCGGTACCCGGCATCGATCGCCCAGTGACGCGCCACGGGAACCGCGACACCGCCGCCGAGTGTGAACATGAACGCGTTGGTCGCCGTCGGCGTGGTGAAGTCGCCCGCCGTCACGAGCTGCGTGGTCACGTCATCACCGACCGACGGCGTGGAGCCATCAGGAAGTGTCCCACTCGAGTAGGTGAACTTCGCCGTCGGTGAGAGCCGCGCGAATCCCAGTCCTCCGAGCACGTACGGAGAGACGCGACTCTGCGTGGGCACCTCGTAGCGCAACCCGCCGACCGAGTACCACGCCGGCACCCGTCCGGTGCCGATGACGTTGAGCCCCGTGGATCCCGACAGCATCGCGGTCGTGCTGTCCACGGTCGGCTGGACGTCGGACGGCTGCAGGTTGTGGAACTGACCGAGGTTGCCGAACACCATCACGTGTGGTGCGACCCGTACGCCGATTTCACCAAGGACGTCGCCCGACGTCGTGTCGGGGCTGATGGCGAACCCGCCGGCGCCGCTGATGTACCCGCGTTCGGTCTGGGCCATCGACGGCGCAGCCATGAGCGCGACGAGCGCCGCGGCCATGCAGATCACTTTCATGCGTCCCTCCTGTGTGCACCCGCGAAGTTCATAAACAGTCCGAAAGCGCCGACATTTCGTGACGATCGCCTCCGTCGCGGTGATGACTGTTCGTGAACCTTGTTCCGCAACGGCGGTGCCAGCGAAGGCGAGACGAGCTCACGACACGCCGAACCTTCTCTCGCCGTTCACGTTTCGTCGCGCAACGAGATCGCGACGCGTCACGGCCTTACGCAACGTTGACGCGTGCACTGTCGTCGGACGAGGGCGTCGTGTCCCCATTCGAGCACGCGAAGAGCGTTGCGAAAGAATTTCAGGACGCGTTCAAGCGTGAAACGCGCATACAAACGGCGATAAGGCTGTCACTGTTGTTTCATCGCTCTGTCGCAATTCGGTCACCAACGATCGGTCTGACTCGAATGAAAGCTGGCGACTGCTGCTGCGGAAGAGAGGAAAGTCATGAGGAAACGAATCGGAGGATGGTCGCGGATTTTTCTGGCGACGGCGTTGATGACGATCGGCGGCGTGTCTGCCGCGCGAGCGGACGAGCGGATCGTCGCGAAGGTGCCGTTCTCCTTCATCGTGGGTGGCGTGCGGTTGCCCGCCGGCGATTACACGGTGACAGAGAACATGTTCAACGGTGAGGGCGTGTGCTTGATCGTGAGCGCCGACGGCCGCCAAGCCGTATACGTGCTGACGAACGCCTCGTCGACCGAGCGCGCACCGGCAAAGGCGGAGCTCGTGTTCGAGAAGTTCGGCAACCAGTACTTCCTGGCTCGAGTCGTTCCACAGGCCGGCGATGAACGTGCGATCGTGCTCACGCCCTCGATCATGGAGCGCGAGCTGGCCGAGGTCGCGCTGAACCCGTAGGGGAAATTGGAGAGTTGAATTAGTTTCCCGCGCCGCTGACGCAAGACTGAGAACTCAGAACTCAGAACTCAGAGCTCAGAACTCAGAACTCAGAACTGAGAACTCAGAACTGAGACTCGAAGGGCCCGGCAGGAACGATTCTGACGGGCCTTTTTGTAGTTTCTTAGTTCTTAGTTCTTAGTTCTTAGTTCTAAGTTCTTAGTTCTAAGTTCTAAGTTCCAAGCAGCCGCCTTTGCGCAGGTGAACGAGCAACACCTATGCTCAAGGCATGCGCCAGCCAGATGCGATTGTGGTGGGCTCGGGGCCAAATGGTCTCGCCGCGGCGATCGTGATCGCGCAGACAGGCCGCAAGGTCATCGTCTTCGAAGCCGAGCCGGCCATCGGTGGCGGCGTGCGGTCAGCGGAGCTGACACTGCCGGGCTTCGTGCACGACATCTGCTCGGCGATTCACCCGTTCGCGGTCGCGTCACCGCTCTTCCGCACGCTCCCGCTTGCGTCACACGGACTCGAATGGATCGAGCCCACGGCGATGCTGGCGCATCCATTCGATGACGGGACGTGCAGCCTCGTCTACCGATCGGTCGAGGCGACGGCCGCCGAGCTGAACGGCGATGGCCCCGCGTACGCGAGGCTGGTCGGCACGATTGTCGACCTATGGCCGCGCATCGAAGAGGTTGTGCTCGGTCCGCTCAGGTGGCCGCGCCATCCGTACGACGTGGCGCGATTCGGTCTTCTGGCGCTGCGATCGAGCGAAGCTCTTGCCCGTCGCGTGTTCGCGAGTCATCGCGCGCGAGCGTTATTTGCCGGCATCGCCGCTCACGGGATGTTGCCGCTCGACCGAGCCCCGACGGCCGCCTTTGGCCTGGTCCTCAGTGTGATGGCGCACGTCGCGGGCTGGGTTGTGCCCCGCGGCGGAGCACAACGCGTCGCGAATGCGCTCGCCGCGCACCTGGAATCACTCGGCGGCGAGATCGTGACTGATGTACGAGTGAGCTCTGTCGACGAGCTGCCCGCGGCCCGAGCCGTGCTGTGCGATCTTTCGCCGAAGCCTCTTCTCCGGATTGCGGGTCACAAGTTTCCCGCATGGTACCGCCGCAAGCTGGAACGATATCGATACGGTATGGGCGCGTACAAAGTGGATTGGGCCTTGGCTGCGCCGATTCCGTGGCGCGCCGCCGAGTGCGCGCGCGCCGGGACGGTCCATCTCGGTGGCACGATCGAGGAGATTGCCCGCTCCGAGCGCGACGCGTGGGAAGGCCGCATCGCCGCGCGTCCATTCGTGCTGCTCGCGCAGCCGACACTCTTCGATGGCTCGCGCGCGCCGAGCGGCCGTCATGCGGCGTGGGCGTACTGTCACGTGCCGCACGGATCCGGCGTCGACATGCTGCCGGCGATCGAGCAGCAGATCGAACGCTTCGCGCCTGGATTTCGGGATCGCGTCCTCGCGCGTGCGGTCAGGCGGCCGGCCGACATCGAGCGGCAGAACGCGAATCTCGTCGGCGGCGACATCGGCGCCGGCGTCAGCGACCTCTGGCAATTATTCACGCGTCCGACATGGCGATCCTATTCAACGCCGGTGCGCGGGCTCTACATCTGCTCGGCGTCGACGCCGCCCGGAGTCGGTGTGCACGGCATGTGCGGGTACTTTGCCGCGCGCCGCGCGCTCGACGAAGTGTTGCGCGACTAGCGAAGCGTCTCGTTGAAACAGTACCAGGACGACATGGAACGCAAAGGCCGCAATGACCGCAAAGAAGTAACTCGACGTGGTTTCTTTGCGGGCTTTGCGCTCTTTGCGTTCATCGTGATGGCCGGGCCGTTACTGATTCAGTCGTGACGTGGCACTAGTCCAGGGCCGGTTACAACCAGCCGCGCCAACCGCAGGCGCGACAGCGGTACGGGCGCGTCGCCTTGAACCATTTGCGCCACCGCTCGAACAAACGGGTATGACTGCGCAAGACACTGTCGTAGCCGCACTGCGGGCAGCGCGCAGAGCATCGCATCGGTCCATCCGCCGATTCGATCGAGCTGCTTTCGGGCGTCGTCGACGCCGTATGGCTTGCGGCGCGCATGCGAGGCTCAATCTAGCGGCCGGCGACACTTTGTGACAATGGGACTTTCGGCGCACGCCGACCGCACCTGATGCCGAATTTATGCTGATGCGAAGGCGATCGGTGCTTGGTCTGGCGCACGAGGTGCGGCGCCTGCCCAAAAGTGGCGATCGGCGCGCAAAATGCTTTGCGGTGGGTTGGGGGCTACCCAACAACTTCGGCGCTACCGCGCCTTGTCTTCGGCTGTGATCAGGCTGATTCCGATCGCTCGTGCCAGCCGGTCGAGAGAGGAATCGACCAATGGCAGCATCGAATTCGGCAGTGCTGCGATACGAATTTCAAGACCTTGGTCAGACGTTGAAAATACTGAATTCGGCAGTCTTTTAACTGAAAATACCAAGCTTGGCAGCCTTCCTGCTTCGACTTCAGCCATAGTTTACTCCACCAACTTCTTGTCGTTCCCAGGCAAAGAACCCCAACGGGCTGAGATGCTGGGCAGGTCTGGGAAAAGCTGACGACCAGCCGCCTCATTCATAAACACCAGCGCTTTGAACCCAACCTCCAAAAACTGCGCCACGCGATCCCGTGCCACCTCCAGCCATTCGCGGTGGACAGCGCGCTCCCAACCGGTCCCCATATCCGCACTGACGTTGACATTCAGCACGGCATGAACAGAACTGGAACCGACGACAGACGGTAATTTCAAGGGCAACGACACGAAAAGCGTGTCCCCGAAATTCTGTTCCATATGCGCTTGCCATAGCCTCTCGACCGCCGTTGGAAAGCCAAGGAGAGGCGGCAGGTCATGTTTGAAAACCACTGAACCTGTCATGTTGGTATATGCGGCGGTTGCGCCCGGCAGTTCCTCTCCGTTGTTGCCGCGGCGCGTCGCAGGCACCCAGAATCCCAAGTGGTTCGCCGACCGAGTTTCAGTGAGGACCGTGAGACGGTGGCCAGTGTGTCTGAGATCATTCCAGATTCTCTCTGCCTCGGTAGCATTTCGCTGGAACAGTTGACTCGAGGTGAAAACAGGACCAGCCATGCCCGGCAGCATCAGATTTGCGCTGAACCCGCATGGTTTCTTACTGAACAGGCTGACGACCACTTGGCCAGCCGACTCGAGGGCGCGGCGTGAGACTCCGTTCGCTCTCAGCACAGCTTGCTCCAAATCGCTCGAGGCTTCCCATAGCGCCTGTTCGTAGTCAGCGCGTAGAGCGACCACAGCATCCTGCAACTCCTCAGGGAATCTAGGTTGCGGCGTCGTTTCAAATTCAAGTAAAGCGATTCGCCGATGTAGCCAAGGTAGAAGATCGATGTCTTCGTCCGCGATGCTCCTGCATTCATCCTGCAACCGCACGAGGAACAACTGCCGGGCGTGTTTGCCCAAACCGAAGTCACTCAGTAATCGCTCGACATCAGCGAGGCCCAAGTGCGGCTGTTTAGCACGAATCCACTCGAGGGCGGCGAATCGATACCGAGCACGTTCTGGGAAGAACCAACGGTCCGGCTTGACCGCAATTGCCGCGGGGCCATATCCGACCTTGAACTCAACGCCTTCGCCCATTCGTCCGAGTGCCCGAGCGAGCTTTGGCCGTTTGAGCGCGTCGATGTGACGCTGCAATTCGGCGTAGTTGTAGCAGGAGATGGCCATTCGCGCAGCGACGCTCTCACGGCGCTTCCGCCTTGCTTGCGTTCAACTCGAGAACAGAAACCCGGATATAGCGTCTCGAGTCTCGCGCTGTCAAGAGACAATGGCATAAGCATGCGCAACGATCACAGTACCGAAATTTCGAGATTCGTACAACTAGGAGACTGAATCGAGCTCGAGTTGTCAATAGCACCTTAGTGTCGCGTCTCCGAAGTTCGTTGTCGCACCGAGGGCGGCGAGGCGCCCCGCCGGCAAGGCGCGACGACCGACCGGCGGGGCCCCCACCGTGCGTGTTGTGCACGGTGGGGTGCAATACCGGGAGCATTTGAGCGAGGAGCGGGGCAGCCGCCGGGGATGCATCGCCCGTCGAATGCAGCCAGACTTTCACCGGGCTGTTTGTGGCCGACAAACGGTGGAAAACCGCCGCACGGGTAGATATCGCCTTTACCGGCCAGGCCGATTTCGTTGTCAGCGAAAACGTCGCTGACGCCACAGGCGCCAGGTCGAAACGGCCGTCAGCGCGAGGCCGGCGATCGTGAGCCACAGGCCGTTGCGCGCGCTGGCCGGGGCGAACGTGAACGTCACGCGGTGAGTGCCCGCATCGATCACGCATCCCACGTAGTCGCCGTCCACCCGCAGCGCGGGATATTCGCGCTCGCCGTCCCTCGCGCGCCATCCTTCGTGGAACCGCTCCGTGAGCACGAGCAGCTGCGTGCCAGGCGCTGTCGCCTGGATGACGATGCGGCCGGGGCGATCGGTGACGACTCGCGCCTGCCCAGGCTCGCCTGAGAGGCCGTCAACGGCCCGATCGGTGAGCGCCATGTGTGCGATGTCGATGTGACGAATGTCCTCGGCGATACGATCGCTCGACTGCACGTTCGAAATCAGCCGGGCCCGTGGCATTGTGTCCTCCACGCGAACCCAGCCTGCGTCGGTGAAACGCCACGCGACGCCGGCGAGGCGCTGCGCGAGCGGGTCGTCGTAGTCGAGCGTCGCGCGTGGGTTCAATCCGAGATAGCCGGCTGACAGCCGGAAACCTCGGAGCACGGGAATATTCCTCTTTTCCTGACCCTGGATTGGCAAGACGTAGTCGCCCGGCCTGGCCGCATCCGGCAGCGGCACCATGGCCGCGATCTCGTCGATCGTCTGAGGCGGAGCGATTCGCCACGCGTAGCGATAGCCCCACAGCCCCAGATCGAAGGCGACCAGTACCACGAGCGCAGGAACGGCCCACCGCACGCCGCGCCCGGCCATGAGGAGCAGCAGGGTCGTCGCACCCAGGAGCGCTGAGCCAACTCCCGCACGGGCCGCGCCAGAGAGGGCCAATTCATGGGCCGTGGCCCACCGCGACTCGACAAGCGTTGCGGCTGTCACGGTGGTCGCGAGGTTGAGGGCGAGCGGAACCGCCAACGGCCACAATCGACGGACGTCGATGCGCTCGCGCCGCCGGGTGATGTCGGCGAGATCTTCGAACACCAGCGCGGCAATCCCGGCGAATGCCAGGTGGACCAGCAGAACGTAGCGCGACGGCGCACGGAAGCTGGCCAGTCCTGGCACTTCCGCGAGCCAGGGATACACCCCTCCGTAACGGCCGAGCGCAAGCAGTAGCGCGAGAGCCGCAAACGCCAGGAGCCCGAGAATCAGATCGCGCCGCTTCATCGCGGTCCATCGCACGACCAGCCACGCGAGAGCCGCCGTGGAAAAGGCGCTGTCGTAGACGCCGAAGTCGTGGCCGACGGACGCGAGCGCATAGGGCGACCAGAACTGGACCATGTTGATCGGCGGCACCGAGTACGACAGCCGGAACTCGAGTGTCGTCACGGCTCGGACCGAGTGGCGCAAGACGTCGAGCGTCGGCAGCAGCTGGACGCCGCCGACGCACACGCCCAGAACGGCGGCCGCGACGAGCGGCACCAACCGTGAGGTGGGCGCCCCGCCCCTGAGGAGCCAGAGGACGAAACAGCCGGCGGCGACGAGCGTCAGCCACACGTATTGCAGGTACCCGAGCAACATTTGCGACGCGAGCAGCAGGGCCACGCCGGCAAAGGCCGCCGCGCGCCCTTGCCGCGTCGACGACGTCAACAGCGAATGGATCGCCAGAAGCACCCACGGCAGATGCGCGACGATGGCCACGGCGTTCATCTGACTCAGATGCAGCAGATTGAATCCGCTGAAGGCGAATACCATCGCCCCAAACAAAGCGGCCTCGTCCGAGACGCGCCGCCGCAACAGCATCCACATGCCGGCGAGTCCCACGATGTAGCTGCTGACGAGCTCGACATTGAACGCGACGCCGAGCGGCAGCAGGCGATAGAGGAGCCAATGAAAGGGATGCGCCATGCCGACCTGCCCCTCGCCGAACAGATACGCTCCAGAAAAGAGTGCAGGCGTCCAGAGGACCGAGTCACCTGTGCGCAACGCTTCTCGATACAGGTGACGTACAGGAAGGTGGAACGCGGCGAGATCGTCCCACACGAACACTCGGCCGGTGACGAGCGGGATGCACAAAGGCACGCACAACGCCGCGCAGCACAGCCCGACCAGGCGTACCTGAGAACGCATCAGCGCTCGCGCCCGCGCCAGACGCCGAGCAGCGACTTGCCGACGCGATATCCGAAGAACCCATCGATCCGGCGGGACGTCGTGACGAAGAACCGGTCCCAAAGGCGAATCTGTGCGGGCGTCGGGCGGCCCGATCGCAGAAACAGGCGGTTGGCCGCTGACAGCAGCATCCCGGCCGAGTCGAGATAGCGCAGCGTCTCGAGCGTCGCGGACGGGGGCGTGAGGGCGCGAAACATCGAGCGGTTGTATCGGCGGAAGTGGCCGACGTGGGCATCGAACGCCGTGTACAGCTGCTGATGTGCGGGGCCGAGCACCACGACCGCGCCGTTGGGCTTCAGCAACGCGCACGCGCGTGCCAGTTCAGCGCGGTCGTCCTCGATGTGCTCGAGGACATCGATGTAGAGGATCGCGTCGTAGGCCGGCGCGGAGGGCAGGTCGCCGACTGTGCCGATCCTCACGCGTGGTGCGACTGGTAGCGGCGCGTCGGCGATACTCCTCTCGAGTCTCGCGGCGAGATCGCAGTCAGGCTCCAGGCAGGTCCAGCTTCGCTGCCGTCCGTCACAGAAGACCCGTGTCGTCGCGCCGATGCCTGCACCGACTTCGAGGACATCGCCGGTCAGATGCTCGCCGATCACAGACCGGAGATACGCTTTCCAGTTGTGCGCGAGCGCGAAGACGTCGAGCTCCTCACCGATGTAGCGGTACGGCTTCATGAGATCGCGGATAGACCCTCTGAACCCTCGCGACGAAATAGACGTAGTCGCGCAGCGGAATGAACGCCGAGCTGTCGCGTCCGGAGAGGATGATGAAGACAAACGCGAGCGACACGGCGAGCACCTGCGAGAGCAGGAGGACGAGGAAACCCAGCACGTAGGGCATCCACGGAGGCCACGTGCCGGCGCTCCAGCTAATCCCCAGCGACGCGACGATGGCCGCGAACACGACGACGGCAGCGCCGAGCGTCGCCGCCAGCAGCCGCACGCCGATCCAGTCGCCAAAGACCGACATCGCGCTGAGGCCGTGCGTCACCAGCGCGACGTAGTTCATCTTCGTCGTACCCGAGTAGCGGATGCCGCGTGTCGTGACGATCGTGGCGTACGGGATGCGGGACTTGATCACGGCCGCCGCGTAGTGATTCCAGAGATCGGACATCGCGACGAGGCGGCCGAGCAGAAGCGCCGGAATCGCGCTGAAGTTGCCGAAGCGCACGCGCTCGCCGGTCAGCAGCACGTGCAGCCAGCGATAGAGGGCATACATCGTCACGAACAACGGCCCCTCCGATCGACGCAGACGCTCGGCGAAGACGATGCAGCGGCCGCCGCTGTTCTCGAGCTCGTCAATCAGACGCGGCACTTCCTCCGGGCGATCTTCGCCGTCGCCGTCCATCACGACCACCGCTTCACAGGAGATGGCGGCTTCGGCGTGCGAGAGCCCGATCGCGATCGCGCGCTGGTGACCGACGTTGCGGCGAAGCTGCAGAATTTCGATCTCGCGAAGCCGCGCCGGCGCCGGCGGCGCCAGTTCCGCGACCGGCGGGTCCGACGATCCGTCGTCGACGAGCAGGACGCGGCCGTCGCGCCCCGCGTCATCCAGCACGCGGTCGAGCTCGACGAGCAGACGCGCCACAGCGGGCCAGTCGTTGAAGATAGGAATGAGGATGAGAACCATCTGACGAACCGCTGCTCGGACGCAGCGCACATGGGTCAGGGCCGATTATCGCTGTGGCGCAAAGGTTGTCAACAAAACCGAGCTTCACCTGACCGCTGACGCGTCGCTGAAAGTGTTAGCATAGCGACGCCTTTCGACGCAGGAGATCTGCCATGGATGCTGTGTCACGCCGGGACTTCCTCGCCGCAGGTACGCTGTTGCTCTCCGCCCGATCGTACTCGCGGATTGTCGGGGCGAACGACCGGATCCAAATCGGTTTGATCGGCTGCGGACATCGATCGGCGGGCCACCGTCAGATGCTCAAGATGTCGGCCGAAACCGACCCGAACTTCGACCTGCGCAGCGTCTGTGACCTCTGGTCGGTGAATCGCGAGCGAGCTGCCGACGACGCCCAGCGGCTGTTTGGCAAGCGGCCCAGGACGTTTCAGTATTCCGAGGAGATGCTCGCCGATCCGGATCTGGACGCCGTCATGATTGCGACCGGCGATCACCAGCACGCGAAAATCCTGGCGGAGGTCGTACGCGCCGGGAAGGACTGCTATTGCGAGAAGCCAATGGCGAATACCGTGGAAGACGCCAAACTGGCCCGCGAAGCGGTGCTGGCGAGCAAGCAGGTCGCGCAGATGGGATCGCAGTGGCTGAGTTGCCCGTATCAGCACCGGGTACTGGAAATCATCCAAAGCGGCAAGCTGGGGAAAATCGTCTCAATCAGTCAGGGCTGGAACTACAACGGCCCGCGCTGGCACGTCCCGAAGGACGAAAACGTGGCCGCGATCCGCGAGCGCGATACGGATTGGAAACGGTGGCTGCTCGGTCGGTCCGACCGCGCGTTCGATCCGCGCGTCTACTTTGAGTTTCGCATCTTCAAGGACTTCTCCGGTGGGATCACCGATCAGTGGTACAGCCATGGCTCCGGGCTCGCGCATTTCTACCTGGACACATTCATCCCCGACGACACGGTCTCGAATGGCGGCATCTTCGCCTGGCACGATGTCCGCGAGAACCCGGACACCTTCCAGACGGTCTCGACGTTCGCGAAGAACCAGGTGCTCTACACCTACAGCACCACGTTTGGAAACGCATACGGCGATCACACGATCATTCGCGGTACTCGAGGGACGCTCTATTCGCCCGGCGGGGAAGGCAGCCCGCAGTGGTGGTTCGTCCCCGAGCCGCGCAGCTTGTGGGGATCGAACATCGTCTTCGATCTGCACTCACGCAAGTCCAAGCCGGAGCCGGTGCTTCCGCCTGGCCGGACAGAAGTTCCGCCCGTCAAACAGGACGACAACCTGAAAGCTCACACGGACAATTGGCTCGCGTGCATGCGCAGCCGGAAAACGCCCAACGGAAGCATCGAGACCGGGTTCGCCCACTCCATCGCGGTGATCATGGCGACGCGAAGCTATCGCGAGGGCAAAAAGATGTACTGGGACCGGAAACGCGAGGAGATTCTGGACCACCCGATTTCAATTTGAGCACGAGCCATTGGTTGCG
>JGI25382J43887_10000967_pt1 | contig 10946 bp, 7 predicted proteins | sample GraSoi013_1_40cm_3_FD_43887 | JGI IMG/M metagenome (IMG submission 43887) | reverse complement strand
ATGGACGCGGCGCTCGAGCCGGGCACGCGAGTGATGGTCGTGCGAGTGGAAGGGGCGACCCTCTACGTCGATAAGGAGATGTGACGCGATGGACAACATCGGCTCGCTCATCGTCCCGGCGGCCATCGCGCTGTTTGCGATCTCGATCGTCGCGCGGGGGATCCGCATCGTGCAGCAGGCGCAGACGATGATCATCGAGCGCTTGGGGAAATACCACCGCACCCTCTCCTCGGGCGTCAACCTGATCATTCCGATCATCGACAAGCCGAGGGCCATCGACTGGCATCAGGTGGTCGTCACGCCGGCGGGGGACTCGTTCGCCCGCCACTTCCGCACCGACAAGATCGACCTGCGCGAGACGGTGTACGTGTTCCCACGCCAGAATGTGATCACCAAGGACAACGTGGTCGTGGAGATCGACGCGCTGATCTATTCCCAGATCACCGACCCGGTGCGCGCGACTTATGAGATCGCCAACCTGCCCGATGCGATCGAGAAGTTGACCCAGACCACGCTGCGGAACGTGATCGGGGAGATGGAGCTGGACCACGTGCTTTCCTCGCGCGACACGATCAACGCCAAGCTGCGCGAGATCCTGGACGAGGCGACCCACAAGTGGGGCGCGAAGGTGAGCCGGGTCGAGCTCAAGGACATCAATCCGCCGCGCGACATCCGCGACGCGATGGAGAAGCAGATGCGCGCCGAGCGCGACCGGCGCGCCGCGATCCTCACCGCCGAGGCCGAGAAGCAGTCGCGCACCCTGCAGTCGGAAGGCATCCGCCAGTCGGAGATCAATCAGGCCGAAGGTCAGAAGCAGGCCAGAATCCTCGCGGCCGAGGCGGAGGCCAACGCGCGCCTCAAGGTCGCCGAAGCGGAAGCCCAGGCGATCGAGCGGATCACGGCCGCCATCAAGGGAACCGGCGGGGATCCGGCGCGGTACTTAATCGCCATCCGCTACATCGAGGCGCTGAAGGAAATGGTGACGAGCCCGCAGAGCAATAAGGTGGTCTACGTGCCGTACGAAGCCACGGGCGTGCTCGCCTCGCTCGGCGGCATTCGGGATATGTTGGCCGGCCCATCAGCGGAGAAAAAGGGATGACCCGAAAAAAGCTCGTGGTCGTCGGAGCTGCATGGCTGTTTCTGTCCGCCAGTCCGACCGTCCGACCGTCCGCCGTCTCACCCGTCTGCGACCCCGACAACGGCGGCATCACCCTCCCCGCGGGCTTCTGCGCGGTCGTGGTCGCGGACCAGGTGGGGGCTCCGCGGCACCTGGCGGTGGCCCCGAACGGCGATGTGTTCGTTGCCCTGGAAGGCCGCCGCGGGGGCGGCGGCATCCTCGCGCTGCGCGACACGTCCGGCGACGGCAAAGCCGACGTCCAGCAGACCTTCGGCAGCGGGGGCGGCACCGGCATCGCGCTGGGCAAAGGCGCCCTCTATTTCGGCACCGCCTCAACCGTATATCGCTACGCGCTGCGGCCGGGCAGTCTCGCACCGCTCGGAGATCCCGACGTAATCGTCAAGGACCTGCCCATCGGCGGCCACAGCGCCAAGAACTTGGCCCTCGCTCCCGACGGCCGCACCCTGTTCGTGAACATCGGCTCCGCGACCAATTCCTGTCAGGTCGCCGACCGGTCNAGCCAGTCGCCCGGCGAGGACCCCTGCCCCGAGCTCGCTTACCGCGCCGGCGTCTGGCGGTTCGACGCGACACAGCACGACCAGACGCGGACCAGCGGGACGCGGTACGCCACGGGTATCCGCAACGCCGTCGGGCTCGCCTTCACGCCCTCGGGCGAGCTGTACGCGACGCAGCACGGCCGGGATCAGCTGGGCCAGAACTGGTCCAAACTCTTCAGCGTCGAGCAGAGCGCCGAGAAACCGTCGGAGGAGTTCTTCAAGCTCTCAGAGGGGGACGATTACGGCTGGCCGTACTGTTACCACGACGCCGAGCTCGGGCACTTGGTGCTCGCGCCCGAGTACGGCGGCGACGGCAAGCAAGTGGGACGCTGCAAGGACAAGAAGGAGCCCCTGGTGGTGTTTCCGGCGCACTGGGCGCCGGATGGGCTGACGTTCTACGGCGGGGCCCAGTTTCCCGCGCGGTATCGCGCGGGGGCCTTCGTGGCGTTCCACGGCTCCTGGAACCGGGCGCCGCTGCCCCAGGCCGGCTACCGCGTCGTGTTCGTGCCTTTCAAGGACGGTAAGCCGGTTGGGACATATGAGACGTTCGCCGATGGATTCTGGAAGGAAGACCCCGCGGGCCCGAAGCACCGGCCGGTGGGCGTGGCCGTGGGCCCGGACGGCTCGCTGTATATCACGGACGACGCCGCGGGCAGGATCTGGCGGGTGATGTACGAAGGGCGGTAGAGGCGGTAATGGACGGTAGAGGGCGGTAGAGGTGGCCGGGTATTCGGGCAAGCCTTTGGTCGCGAAGCTCGGCATCAAGTCGGGGTCCACCATCGCGATCCTTGGGGCGCCGCGCGGCTACACTAGCACGCTAGGCACGCTGCCGGGGGTCCATCGTAAGCCGGGCGCGGCGGGTCCGCTCGACTTCGTCCAGTTCTTTACCAAAGAGAAGCACGAGCTCGAGCGCCGGTTTGCGGCACTCGCGCGCGCGCTCGCGCCCGCGGGCATGCTGTGGATCTCGTGGCCCAAGAAGGCGTCCGGCGTGGCGACGGACCTCACCGAGGACGTGATCCGAGCGATCGGGCTCGCGCACGGTCTCGTGGACGTGAAGGTGGCGGCGGTGGACGAGGTGTGGTCGGGGCTCAAGTTCGTGCGACGGCTGAAGCACCGGTGATCCCGTAAACGACTGCGCCCGGGAGTGGCTCCCGGGCGCCGCCGATCTCAAGCGTGTTCCGAACCGCCGTCAGGGCGCCGCGTTGCCGGGACAGCTCAACGGGATGCCGCCGGGGTTGCCGGCGCGGGAGCGAGCATCGCATTCTTGGGACGGCAGGACGCTGTACGGCGCCACCGTAAAGTTCGCGGCCACATCCTGGCCCAGCGTACCAAGCTCCCCGAGCTTGCCGAAGCGGCGGTAGTCGAGCCAGCGCTGCCCTTCCTGGTACAGCGACAACGTGCGCTGCAGCAACAGTTCGTCCTCGAATTGAACGTCGTTGGTCGGACTGGCGACTTTGACGACCGCCGTGCCACCGTTTGTGGCGCCGGACGCTGCCCGCACCGCCGCCAGGTCAGTCAGCGCTGCGCTCTGGCTTGCCGTGAACCACTCTGCCTCGGCCCGGAGTAACACCAGCTCCTCGTTCCGGACGATCGGGGTCGGGGTGACATTGGTAGGATACGTGCACGCGCGGTGCGTCGCGGTGACGTTAACCTCCGTCTGAGGAGAGGTATAGTTGGTGCCGCAGGCAGACGTGCTGAGCGCCACCTTGCGGCGATAGCGGTCGTCCAGCGCGACCCCCGGGATCGAGTCGATCGACGGATGGACGTAGTAGTTGCGGTCCCCCGTAAACGAAGCGCCGTTCAGCAGGTCGCCTGTCGCGGTCGAGTAGATCACGTACACGCCGTTGTCGCGGTTCGTGGCGGTCAGATCGGCGATCCAGGTCTGCCCCAGCGCCGTCAACGCATCGTTATAGCAGGGCGCCCCGCAGCCGAGCGATCCGCGCTTCACCTCCACCCGCGCCTTGATCGCGCGGTTGAGCTGACCGAACCCTGCCGGCCGATTGGCCGCGACACCGAACGCACTGAAGCCCGAGTGCATCGGGAAGTAGAATGTGGTTCCCGCCGCGTCGAGGTTACCCTTGGCGTCGTCGAGCAGGGCCGTGATCCACCCGTAGACCGAGTCCTGGCTTACCATCGCCAACACGGCATTCTGGTCATCGACCATGTCCACCACCGCACCGATCGCGCCACGGGCTTCGATGGTGTGGAGCATATCCAGGGCGATGAACGTCTTCAGCACGCCCAGCGCCCCTGCCTTCTCGGCCCCCGTGAGGGACGTCGGCGTAGGCGGTCCGGTAGGTGTCGCACTGATGATTTTCATCGCCTCGTAGGCGTTGCGATAATTCTGATACCGTACCGCCCACTGGGTACCGGCCTCGAACGCGTTGTTTTGCCTCCAGTTCCTGTACGGGCCGGTGATGAAGCGGCCGTCCGTGAGAAACATGTAATAGGTCTCGCGACCGAAGCTCCCGAAGGCACGGATCTGGACGGCCCTGTTATCCCGATACGTGGCGAGCACACCGACGATCATCTGAGTCGTTGCCGTGCGAGGGTTCGCGAGCGCCTGCGCCGGGGTGGGCGAGTTGGGATTCGTTATGTCGAGGTTGCAGCCGCCCAGGAAGAGGGCACCCGCAGCGATGAATCTCGCAGAAATGCGTGGCATGATCCAGCTCCTCTCGGGGATCGTGGGCTGAAATCCGGTGATGTCGGGTCGCATGGCTCACCACCCCACGTTCACGGACAGGTAGAACTGGCGGTTACCGGGGAACGGCGCCAAATCGATGAACCGGTTCAGGCTCGTCACGCCGAAGTTGTTGAACTCCGGATCGTAGCTCCAGTAGTGCGAGAACACGAAGGGGTTGCGCGCCTGGAACGTGACCCGCAGCGAGCGCGCCCCGAAGGACNGGAGCCAGCTGTCCGGAGCCTGATAGCTGAGCGAGATGTCCCGCACGCGGACGTTGGTCGCGTCCCCAAGGTAGGCGCGCACGTCCGAGCCGCCACCCCACGAGTCGTAGCGGAACCTGCCCTGGGTGTAGCCCGCGGGCGCGTTGAGATCCCACCCGTCGCCCATGGTCTCGCGCGTAATCGGGTCGTCGTAGTCCCGCGACGTCCCGCCCTCGTCCCATAGGGTACGTGTCATGTCGGCCACCATACCGCCCTGCTGCCAGCTCACGGTCGTGCCGAGCGTGAGTCGCTTCCAGCGGAGCGAACCCGAGAATTCCATCACGAAGTCCGGATTGGAGTTCCCTGCGACCGTGTCACGGACGAAGGCCACGGCGCCCGGATCGGTGACAAGGATGCCGATTGGAAGGGGGTTGCGGTTGGCATCCAACGGCACGTTGCCCCAGATCCAGGTCGTCTCGCCGCCAGGGCTGATGAAATTGCGCCCGAAGGCGGCACCGAACGAGCCCGGCACTGGGAAGCGCGGCACGTTCGCCGGAAGGTTCTTGATCTCCTGTTTGTTCTTCGCGAACGTGGCCCGCAGCGTCAGGTCCACGTCACGCGTTTGCACCGTCGCCGCGGTCAATCCCGCTTCCACGCCGACGTTCGATAGCTCGCCGCCGTTCGTGACGAGGTTGGTGATCCCCCCTGAGGGGATCGTCGCTGGCTGGAGCAGGAGGTCCTTGATTCGCCGGCTATACCAGGTGCCTTCGAACTGCAGGCGCCGGTGCAGGAAGGTGACATCGGCACCCGCCTCGATCTCGGTGAGGGTTTCGGGCTTGATGAGGGAGTCGCCCAACGTCGCCGCCTGGACGATGCTCGCCGTACCACCAATTGTGGTTCCCACGCGCAGTAAAACGTCCCGGTCCCCGTACCGCGGCCGGTTGCCGGTACGGCCCCAACCAGCCCGGAGCTTGATCTCGTTGAACAAGTCGCCGAGGTCAGTGAATCGATAGGACGCCGACCCGCGCGGGAAGACAAGGTACTTGCTCCGGTCGCCGTTGGCGCTGGAGCGGTCTGCGCGNATGCCACCGGTGAGCGCCAGCCGCTCGTTGAGGGCCAGCACCTGCTCGTTGACAAAGAACGCAATGTCCCGGAAGTCNCCGTACACGCTATCCGCGTAATCGAGTATGGTGCCACTGTTGGTGGTCTGAACGCCGGCTAGGAGGCCACGCGCGCGGGTGCGCACCACTCGGTTGTACTGCGTCTCCCAGGAGTAACCGCCCGTGGTCGTGAATGACACCGCACTCGTCGGCTGGTAGGCCCAGGTGCCCGCGAGCTGGAGGTTGTAGTTGAAGATGTTGCCCTCGGTGCGCACCGTCCGCCCGCGGAAGCCGTCGGAACCCTCGTACTGCAGGAACGACGGAGAAAACAGATCCCCTGAGATCTGCGCCCGGTCGAAGCCGCCGGTCGCCGTCACCGACACCTGGTGCTGGGGCGCGCTCAGCGCGGACCATGTGGCGTTGAGATTGCCGATCTGGCGAAAGGTCAACTCGTTGAGGCGCAGGTACCGAAAGGTCTCGAACGGGTTCGACATGCCGTTCCCGCCGCCGTTGAACGGGTTTCGCACATACGTCCCCGTCGCGTCCACCGAGTCGAGGTTGATCACCCCGGGCGTGTATGCGAAGCCGTAAATGGGCGATGTATTCGTGTTGTCGTTGTTCGACAGGCCGCGGTTCAGGCTATTGCGGGTGATGTTGAGACCCGTGTTGACTTTGACCTTCCCGTCCAGAAAGGACTGGTCAACGTTGGTTCGGAGCGCGTACAGCCGCGCACCGGTATTCGGGGCAGTGCCAGTTTCGTTGCGCCCCGTCAGATTCACGTAGTACTGCGTGGCCGCCGTGCCACCGTTGAAGCTGCCCGTGACCTCATACGACGGCTCCCTGTTGTGGTAGAACTCGTTCTGGTAATCGTGAGTCAAGGGAATCTGCCCGCTGGGGTACAGCTCGCTCAGCAGGGCCGTGTCCGGCGACGTCGCCCCATTGCCGTACGGGAGTGTGCGCACCTGATCCGCCGTCGTGAACCGACGCGTGCCGAGCAGCCGGTAGGCCACGCTCTGTCCGATGCGACTCGTGATGTTGAACTGGGGCGTGGCACTCGGCGCTCCCTTCTTGGTCCGGATCACGACCACGCCGTTGGTGGCGCGGGAGCCGTACATCGCCGTCGCGGCTGCCGACTTGAGAAACTCGACCGACTCGATCTCCTCCGGGTTCAAATCCGCCAGCCGGTTTACCAGGGCGTCCTGAGTGCCGCCGATACCGGAGGTGGTGGTGCGGGAGCCGGCGCCGGTGATGGAGTTGGCCCCGTCGGAAATGGCGTCGTTCGAGATGATCACGCCGTCCATCACGAAGAGCGGCTGACCATTCCCGAGAATCGACGTCACCCCACGGACCTGCACCTGCGCGCCGCCGCCTGGCGCGCCACTGTTCATGGAGATCACGGCGCCGAGCGCCTTGCCTTGCATCGCCTGCTCCACCGTCTGCGCTGGCGCGATAGTCAGCTCGTTGCTCCTGATACTGACGTTCGCCGTGGTCGCGTTGCGGCGCTCGAGCGTCGTCGTTTGGCCCGTCACCACGACCGCCTCGAGCCTGAACGGATCCTCCTGGAGCTTCACCACCACGTTCGACTCGCCGGCGCTCACCGCCACTTCCTTGCGCTGGTAGCCGATCGCGCGCACCAGGAGGCGCACGTCGCCCGCGGCGACCGTGACGCGGAAGGTGCCATCGGCCCCCGACTGCGCGACGCCCTGGCCACCGACCTCGGTGATCGTCGCCAGTCCCACGGGAACGTCGCCCAACAAGCGCGTCACGCGGCCCGTCACCTCGCGACCTTGTGCCGGGGCGGGCACCGGGGCGAGGCCGAGCGCAAGGACGGCTAGCGCCAACACTGCGGACTTGCTCATGCGCTGTCTCCGTTTGTGAGGAGGATGGGTGCTGCCGGGAGGGGATCGCCGAGGCGCAACAACGTCGCGGGGCCCCGCGGCCAGACACGACCAGGGACGCGAGCCCTTGCTTCCCGGGAGACAGCAAACGACACAACCCCGGAAAACGACATGTGACGGCGATCCATGTCGCTTACCCTAAAGGTGCGGTAGCACCAAAGGCGTGCACGGCTCGTGCCGAGGACGCTTCGTGAGGGAACTACTTTATGAGTGTCGCGTCGCCGCAACGCTGCTAGCGGCCGCGCTTGGGGACCCCGCGTTTGGTCCAGACCAGGATCACCCCGCAGCCGCTGTCCATGCGCTGGTACTGAGGCGGGGCGCTGAAGACGTTGGAATAGACCTCGACTGCGAGGACCTCCTCGGGGACCAGGGGCAAGGAGGGCGTCTGGATCGGGGGCAGCGGGAAGTACCCGGCGTCGATGTAGTACGAGGGCGGACAGTAGTTCGCGAGTGCCGGATTGACTATCTGACCCTGCCCCCGCTGCAGCTCGACCAGATAGCTCGAACCATTCGGAATCAGCCGAACTCCCGGGACCATCCGGAACACCTCTTCGAACTGGACAGCACCAGAGCTCTTGATGTCGGTCGTATCGAGGAAGTGCGCCTGGGCGGATTTGCGGCGTCGCTCGAACCCCACCCGCGCCAGATAGGGCTCGTAGCGTCCTTCCACCGTGACTGGATCGAGCACCTCGATCGAGTCACCCATGACGATCTCCACGCGCTGCGTCAGGCCAGGCCGGACTGTGGTCTGGGTTCGCCCGGAAGGATAGCCGATCGCGTGGGCTTCGAGGATGCGGGGGCCGGCAGGCACCTCTCGAAGCGTGAACCCGCCGAACTCGTCTGCCTGAATGCGGCTCGCCGTGCCGACGGCGACCACGCTCGCGCCCGGGATCCCGGAGCCGTTCTGCCGCCGCACGAAGCCCGCGACGACTCCCGTGGTGGCAACCACGGACAGATCCAGCACAGTGCGGCCGAACGCACGCCCTGCCAGATCGAGCAGCACCATGCCGGGAGCGCCCTGTCCAGCCGCTCCTTGCAGCACCACGGCCACGTCCGTCGGGACATTGCACAACAAGACTCGACCCGACCCGTCCGATCGCGCGGCGGCCATGCCCGGCTCGGCGCGGACCGGCCCGCCGCCGAGGTTGTAGATGGTCCAATGAGCCGTCACCGTGACACCGGGCAGCGGTTTGCCGTCGGACGCGTCGCGGACCAGCCCGAGAATCGCTCCCGCCTTCTGCCAGGGATCGTGCGGACACAGCCTGCGGTGCGCCGTAACCGGACCGGGCGTCGCGAGCGTGACTGCTGCCGCGCCCCCGGCGGCGACGTCCACGACCACCGGCGGCGCCGCCAGGCCGGTCGAGTCCAGGAGGGGGTGATCGAAAGTGAGCGTGTAGCGGCCAGCCGCGAGGGCGGCCAGCTCGAAGCGCCCCAGGGCATCGGTCCGCGCCGTGCGATTCGTGCCTTCGATCCAGACCTCGGCGCCCTCGAGGGGTGCGGCGCTGATCAGACTGTCGTAGACGACACCACGCAGCAGCGCGGTCCCCTGCGCGACGGCACGCGCGGCCAGGAGCACGCACCCGCCAGCGATGATAAGGGTCGCTCGGACGGCGGCGCGACGGACCATGGGCCCTATAATACGGCGAGAACCCCTGACGGCTAGATTGGGACCGCGATGCCCGAGCCCACGCCCCCCCCGCCCCTCACCAAGCTCTCCGAAGAAGAAGAGTTGTTTCGCGACACCGTCCGTGCCTTCGCCGAACGGGAGGTCCGGCCGTGCGTGGCCGCGATGGAACAGGCCTCAGCCGTGGATCCGACGCTGCTCGCCAAGTGCTTCGAGCTGGGGCTCATGGGCATCGACGTCCCGGAGGCTCTCGGTGGCTCGGGCGGGAGCCTCCTGATGACGGTGCTCGCGGTGGAGGAGCTGTCGACGGTCGACGCCTCGGTGGCGATCTTCGTCGACGTCCAGAACACCCTCGTGAACACGCTGCTGCGCAAATGGGCGAGCGACGACCTCAAGCGGCGCTACCTCTGGCGGTTGGCGAGCAACCTGCTCGGCGCGTACGCCCTGTCCGAGCCCGAATCGGGATCGGACGCATTCGGGCTGCAGACCCGCGCCACCCGGCGCGGGAACACGTGGGTGCTGGAGGGCCGCAAGCTGTGGATCACGAACGGCGCCGAAGCGGGGCTGTTCGTCGTGTTCGCGAACAGCGACTTCACCAAGGGCTACAAAGGGATCACCGCCTTCGCCGTGGAGCGCGGATACAAAGGGTTCTCGGTCGGCAAGAGGGAGGACAAGCTNGGCATCCGCGCTTCGAGCACGTGCGAGCTGATCCTCGACGGGTGCGAGGTCCCCGCGGCGAACGTGGTGGGCGAGGTGGGCCTCGGCTACAAGGTGGCGATCGAGACGTTGAACACCGGCCGGATCGGGATCGGGGCGCAAATGATCGGCGTGGCGCGCGGCGCCCTCACGGCGGCGCTCAAGTACGCGCAGGAACGGAAGCAGTTCGGCAAGCCGATCGGGGAGTTTCAGGCGGTCCAGTTCCAGCTGGCGCAGGCCGCCACCGAGCTCGAGGCCGCCCGGCTCATGGTCTACAACGCCGCGCGGCTCGAAGCCGCGGGCCAGCCGTACACCACCCAGGCAGCCATGGCCAAGCTCTTTGCCTCGCAGGTGGCGGAGCGGGTCACGTCGCTGGCCGTGGAGCTGTTCGGCGGCTACGGCTACACCAAGGAGTATCCGGTAGAGAAGTTCTACCGCGATGCCAAGATCGGCGCGATCTACGAGGGGACCAGCAACATGCAGTTGAACACGATCGCGAAGCAGCTGCTGCGGTAGGCAGTATCACGACACCATTGCGTCTCTGACGGCACACGTAACACATATAACTATATTAGTTTTTGCACGAAAGCTCGCGTTATGCACGATAATGCTGCCCACTCGTGATTGGCCAAGTGACGTGTTTTGGTCGCACGTACTCATAGGGCATCGTTCTTGCTTCATCCCATTCCAGAATAGTAAGTGCTGTGTGGACTTGCGCTTATGTTACTGGGTGATATGCCGCACGGCCCGCCGGCGTCGCGCGAGCGACATTTAGCGGGTTGGTTGATGGGCGGGGGAGCGGATGATGCGCCCTCGCAACACTAGACAGGTTCCGCTGAGGCCGCAGCGCCCTCCTCAGCCCCAACAAGCTAGGAGTGACACGATGCGAGCCCTCGTTGTCCTGGTTGGCCTGGTCGCCACGCCGTTCCTGGCGGGCGTCTCCCAACAGGTGAAGACAAACAACGGCGTCGGGCATGACGCCGCCCACTGTGCGATGCGTGCTGGCCTGCACCCGGGCACCACGGACTTTAACAAGTGTCCGCCGCCCACGCCCGCCGGTGGTGGCGGTGG
>JGI25382J43887_10000965_pt1 | contig 10961 bp, 11 predicted proteins | sample GraSoi013_1_40cm_3_FD_43887 | JGI IMG/M metagenome (IMG submission 43887) | reverse complement strand
ACTGGCGCGACGCCGTGCGAGCCCACAGCTCCACCTGGCCAGGCGTGACGACATACGGATAGTACCCGCCGTTGCGCAGGGTCGTGACGACCGTGTCGTGGGCCTTGACGTCATAGCTCAAGGCTTCGCCCCCGAACTCCGGGGCTCGATAGATGTAGATCACCGCCATGCCTTTCGGAATCTTCGCGACTGGCTCGAAACCAGGGCCGAACGTCGAGCACCCCGCGGTCAGCAGGGCGCCGATCAACGACACTGCGATCGAAAGCGATCTGTTCCGCATGCCGTCTCCTCCTCGAGGAGGTCGATCCACGTCAGGGTTGGAACACGTAATCCAGGCCGATGAGGAGCGGAACGAACTCCGTGTCGAAATGCGGCCCGAACACGGCTCGCCCGGGATTGGGGCCGCGGCTGCCGGATACCTCGGTACTGAGCCCTCGGGCTCCCTTCGGGTCGATGTTGTCATGAGTGAGCAAGTACCGGGCCTCCGCTCGCACGCGNAAGTGCGACGTGATCGGGAAAGCTACTCCAAGAAGCGCCCCGACGCCAGGCACGACGTTCGTCTGACCCGGATGGACGCCGATCGCTACGAGGCCGCATCCCAGCCCGCCGTAGGCGAACTTTTCACCGGGCTCATCCAGGAAGACGCGCCCGGTGAAACTCCCCAGGACCGCGCCGCGATCCTGTCTCACTCGCACCGTCTTCAACGACCCGGGGAGCACGCCCGGCGTCGATGTTCCCCAGTAGAGCCCATCGACTTGAAGCCCGAAGTGGCTCAACCAGAGTGACGCTGTCGTGCCGCCGAGGGGCCCGATCGCAGCGATCACGTCCCTCGATTCCGTGTTGCCCACGCGGGGCTGAACGATCTTCACGTCCTGGTCACCGCTGAGCGTCATGCCACCAGTCACCCCGACGCTCGACTCGCCCCTCACCGGAATCGCCGACGCGACGACGAGTGTCAGGACCAGAGGCGTCGAGTAGATCACGCGCGAGACGAGTGGTAGTGCTCTCAACCGGGGCGTCCGAGATCGACCTTGTCCGGATACTCCGAAGCTCGGCGACTCGTGCGACCGCCCATCAAAGCACGCTAGCACGCTGAATCGGGCGGAGCGTCAAGCTTTTGAGAAGCTGCGACCATCGGGGGCTACGGGTGACCCGTAACCCCCGTCGGCTGTATATCAGGCCGCGCGTTTGTTGCGGACGGACGCTCCTGCCTGCTCGGCTTCCTGGGCCATGCGCTCGCCCAGCGCCTCCAGCTCGTCGTCGTCGATCTTGTCGGCGAGCTTGAACATCTCGTCCTCTTCTTCCTCCACGTGGTGCTCGATCAGCTCCTCGAGCACCGTCATTTTCGCCTCGAAGCGCTCGTCTTCGGGGTCGACTTCGGGCAGCTCGGCCAGAACGAGCTTCACCACGTGGTGCTCCTCGTACGCCTCGAGCACCATCTCTTCCGCTTTCTTCGTCGGGACTTCGCGGAGGGCAGGGTAGAAGATCTCTTCTTCGAGCTTCGTGTGCAGAGTGAGCTTGGCGCTGATCTCCTCCATGAGGCGGCGCCGCTCGGATGCCCCTTCCGTCTTGCCGATTCTTTTGAAGAGCGCTTCCACTTCGCGATGCTGTTTCTTCAGCAGCTTGACCGGATCCATGAGGCCTATCTCCTTTCGCCGGGTGTTCTTTCGGGGCAACCGTTGCACGTCCCATTCCGGCGAGGGCGGCGACGGCGGCTGCCGCTGGGAGTGCATTGCATTGCACCGATGGCCGAGCAATTGCACCCAGAAGGCCGCCATGAGCGCCGATCTGACCGTTGACATACGCCTGAACCTGCAAGATTGCTCGTGGTCGTGGGAGATCCGTCACGCGCGGACCAATACCCTGGTGGAGTCGGGCGCGGGACGCCACGATTACCCGTCGGCTGACGACGCCTACTACGCCGGATGCGCCCGCCTGGACGCTCTGACCGCGGGCGACGTGGACGAGGCCGCCTGATCCATCCGCGCGCCGACGTTCATGGCGCGCGCGCCTGACTGATCCCCAGCGCCGCCGCACCGCTGCCGGGCGACCCCGTCGGCACGCGCCACCAGTTCGCCACGCCGTCCGGGAGCTGAGTCGCCGGCATCACTCGTGCAACGTCTCCGCCCGCCATGAGGTTTCGGCAAATGAGGCTTCGGCGAATGAGGCTTTGGCGAACGACCTGGCTGGGTGCAGGAGCGGTGGCCCTGGTGGTTCCCGCGATGCTCATCTCGCGCCGCTTCGCCCGTTTACTCTTCGAGCATCACGACGACGCGTTGTTCGTGCTGCAGTGGGTACCCGGCGTCGGAGCCTTACTCGGCTCCCTGGCGTCACGGCGAGGTGCGGGGCCACCGGCACCGCTCTACGAGAGCGGGCCGATGCGTCCGGTCCGCGATATCGTTGGCAAGGTGGCGCCGACTGGAGCGACGGTCGTCCTGCGGGGAGAGACCGGGGTGGGCAAGGAGCTGGTCGCCCGCGACATCCACGAATCGTCGCTGCGGCGGAACCGGCCCTTCGTCAAGATCAACTGCGCGGCGCTTCCGTCCGAGCTGCTCGAGGCCGAGCTGTTCGGCTACGAGCGCGGCGCGTTCACGGGCGCCGAAGCGCGCAAGCGAGGCCGCTTCGAACAGGCCGATGGCGGGACGCTCCTCCTCGACGAGGTGACCGAGCTCCCACTCGAGCTCCAGCCCAAGCTCCTTCACGTGCTCCAGGACGGCGAGTTCTTTCGTATCGGCGGCGCGCAGCCAATCCGTTGCGACGTCCGTGTAATCGCCGCGACCAACCGAGATCTCGAATCGGCGATGGAGGCGGGCGAGTTCCGTCAGGACCTGTACTACCGGCTGAACGTCGTGGAGATCCGGGTTCCGCCCTTGCGTGAGCGGCTCGAGCACATCCCCGGTCTCGTCGAGTATTTCCAGCGGCGCTTCGTCACGGAGTACGGCCACGCAGTGGCCGTGAGCGCCGCGACGCTCGAGCTCTTCCGGGGCTACGACTGGCCGGGCAACGTGCGCGAGCTCGAGAACATGATGCGCCGGATCGCCGTGCTCGGCAGCGACGATCACGTGGCCGACGAGCTCCGAGCCCGCGTCACGGGACGGGTCATCGTCGATGGCTCGGCCGCGGTGCGCTCCACCGACGCCGAGGTGCGCGGGCTCAAGGAGATCTCGCGGGCGGCCGCGCGCGAAGCCGAGCGGGCGGTGCTGCTGGCCGCGCTGGAGCGTTCCGGCTGGAATCGCCTGCACGCCGCCCAGCTTCTGGGCATCAGCTATCGCTCGCTTCTCTACAAGCTCGCGGACCATCGTCTGCGCCCGCCCGCCCGGGAAGCCGGCGAGGGCTCCGTCGCCTGAGTGTTGTATAGGTAAAAGTTTTCGCCACCGGATTCTGCGGTTGCGTCCGCAATTTCGTCGCGTGATTCTTGTCCGCCGATGTCGATCCCCTGCGCAGCGCCTGCCTGAGCGTGGACCTGTCCGGACTGCGTGTACTCGTCGTGGACGACCATGTCGACACGCTCGACATGATGCGCGTTGCGCTGGAGATGTGCGGCGCCGCCGTCGTGGTGTCCAACTCCGCTCGTGAAGGGTTGCAGGCCGTCGTCCGGTACGGTCCAGACATCGTGCTCAGTGATCTCGCCATGCCGCAGGAGGATGGGTTCTGGCTGGTCGATCAGGTCCGGTCACTTCAAGGAGGAGCGACCGGCGAGTTGCCCGTCATCGCGGTCACCGCGCACGCCCGCCGCTACGGCTACGACGAAATTCTACGTGCCGGCTTCGATGGGCTCATCCGCAAGCCGGTCGATCCCGTGTCGCTGTGCGACGACGTCCGGGGGTTCGTCGGGCGAGGTTAGGCGGCGTCCGGGCGGACCGCCACCGACATGGCGACACGCACGAACGCGCTGGGGTCCACGGGCTTGGTCAGGAAGGCGTCGAAGCCGGCGCCGAGCGCGCGCTGGCGGTCCTCCGGACGCGTCAGCGCCGTCACCGCCACCGCCGGGATCCGTGACGCCGGTGGGGGCAGAGCCTGACGGACTTCGCGGATCAGATCGAAGCCGCTGCGGCCCGGCATCGACAGGTCGCTGATCAACACGTCGAACTTCCTCGCCGACAGGCCGTCGAGCGCCGCCGTCACGTCCGCCACGGCGGTGACGTCGGCGCCGTGCTGGCGCAGAACCGTCGATAGCAGCTCGAGCGAATCCGCGTCGTCGTCCACGAGCAGCACGCGGGCGCCGTCGAGCCGGAATCGATCGACTGCGCTCTCTGGAGTCTCGGAGCCGGTCTCAATGGACGCCGTCTCGGCGGCCACCGGCAGCGTCACCGTGAACGTCGCGCCCTGGCCGGCGCCATCACTCTCGGCGCGCACGGTGCCACCGTGCAGCTCGACGAGGTTGCGGACGATCGCGAGACCGAGGCCGAGTCCGGCCTGACGTCGGCTACCGCCACCGTCGGCCTGCCGGAAGCGGTCGAAGATGTGGGGAAGCAGATCCGGATCGATGCCGAGGCCGGTATCGCGCACCGTGAGGCGCGCGTCATTCCCCGTGGGCTCGAGGCGCACCGAGATGTCGCCCCCCGCCGGCGTGAACTTCACGGCGTTGCCGACGAGATTCGTCACCACCTGGCCGAGGCGGAGCGCATCGCCGCGCACGGTGACGGGACCGATCGCGATGGCGAGCTTCACGCCCTTCTCGGCGGCTGCGCTGGCGAACGACTCGGCCGCATCCTGGACGACGGCGCCGAGGGCCATCGGGCGCAGGTCGAGGAGGAGCTTGCCGGTGACGGCCCGAGAGAGATCGAGCAGGTCCTCGATGAGTCGGGCCTGCAGCCGCGTGTTGCGCTCGATGCTCTCGAGCGCCCGCTCGGTCTGGGCCGGGCCCACGCGGCCGGTGCGCAGCAGCTTGACCCAGCCCAGCATCGCGGTCAGCGGGGTACGCAGCTCGTGCGAGAGCACGGCCAGGAACTCGTCCTTGGAGCGATTGGCCCGCTCGGCCTCGTCCCGCGCGTGGCGTTCGCTCTCGGCCAGGTGAGCGCGATCGATGGCGAGGACCGCCCGGTCGGCGACGCGCCGGAGGAGTTCCAGGTCGGCGTCGGCGAAGACCCGCGGGGTTGCGTTGCCGACGTGGATCACGCCCACGAGTTGCTGACCCGAGCGGAGCGGCACCCCGATCAGCGAGCGCACGCGCTTGCGCAGGAAGGGACTCACGATGTCGACGTCGCTGAGGTCGTTGAGGATGAGACCAGCCTTGGTCTCGGCGATGCGCCCGGCGATGCCGGCGCCCAGGGGGATGCAGAGATCCTCGAAGATCTCTTCGCGCAGACCATCCGATTCCACGGGCCGCAGCCCGCGCCGGGCCTCGTCCCACAGCAGCACCGTCGCGGTGTCACAGGCCAGGACCTCGCGGATCCGGCGCATCAGCTCGGTCAGCAGCTCGCGCACACCGAGCTGGGAGAGGGCGTGGTCGGTGATGAGCTGGAGCTTCCGCAGCGTCGCCGCCGCGGCCTCGGCCTGCTCACGGGCGGCATGCTCGGCCTCGAGGAGCCGGCGCAGCTCCTCCTCGATGCGCTTGCGTTCGGTGATGTCCATCATCGTGCCGATCATGCGCAGGGGACGGCCTGTCTGATCGCGGAGGGTGGTCGCCCGCGCGGCCAACCAGCGCGGCTCGGCGTCCTGGCCTGACCGCACGCGATACTCGATCTCGTACTCGGCGGCGTCGCTGATGGTGAGCGCGCGCCGGATGGCGATATCGATCCGGTGGCGATCGCGCGGATCGACGAGCGCCAGGAACGCGGCGCGTGTGATCGGCCGTTCGACGGGTCCCAGGATGCGATCCATGCGCTCCGACCACGTCGCCCGATCGGCGGCGACGTCGTACTCCCACAGGCCCAGCCGCCCCGTCTCCACCGCGAGGCGTTGGCGCGCGGCGATCTCCAGGCGCTCCTGCTCGGTGCGGCGCCGCTCGGTGAGATCCGTGAGCGCGACCACGGTGCCGGTCACGCGTCCCTCGACGACGACGGGATGAGCCCAGGACTGGGCGAGGAAGGAGGTGCCGTCGCTCCGGGAGACGAGCTGCTCTCGCAATGAGGGCGACCGCTCGCTCGGATGGTCCGGCGCCAGCTCACGCATGTCACGCCCGAGCAGACCGGAGGGGCTACCCCCGAGCATCTCGGCGCAGGCTCGGTTGGCGAAGATGCAACGGCCGTCGAGGTCCACCCCGAAGATGGCCTGGCCGGTCGAGTCGACGAGCGCCAGTCGCTCCTGGGCGAGGTTCAGGCGCTCGCGTTGCGCCACCGCCAGGCGCTGGCGCGAGCGGTGAAGCAGCTCCGAAAGGATGGAAACGCCGGCACCGACGACCACGAAGAGGGTCAGCGCCAGGCTCTCCGCCGGGGCGCTGACGCCGAACTGGTTGATGGGGTGGAGCCACAAGAAATCGACGACAGCGGCGGAGAGCAGGCTGGCCACGATGCCAGGCGCGAACCCACCGAACCACGCGGCCGCGATCACCGCAGGGAAGAAGGTGAAAAACGGCAGATGCACGTCCCAGAGCGGGTTGAGAGCGATACGGATTGCTGTGGCGGCGAGTACGCAGGCGATGGCGACGAGATAGGAAATCAACACGAGAACCGTCAGCCTAGCGGAGCCCTGGCCCTGGCGCAAGCGATGATGCGCCGGGGCGCTGTAAGAAGTACAGAAACGTCACGCGACCTGGTTGTAACGCGGCGCAGGCGCTTTCATCAGCGTGATTCCTCTCGGCGAAGGCGCGCGCTCATTTCCCGCAGGCGAGGGGAACGAGTACCGGCCGCGTCTGCCCCCTCGGCCATCAGGCCTGCCTGCGGGGCGTGGCACCCGAAAAAGTGGTGGGCGCGGCCCTTGCACTGCTCAGCCAACCGGAGAGCCATGCGCGTCTGGGACTTCGTCAAGGAGACGTTCAGCGAGTGGAGTGAGGATCGGGCGCCCCGGATGGGCGCCGCCCTCGCCTACTACACGGTTTTCTCGCTGGCCCCCGTGCTCGTGATCGCCATCGGTGTGGCCGGGATCTTCTTCGGCGAGCGCATGGCCGAGGGCCGCCTCATGGACGAGATCCGCGGCCTGGTCGGGCCCGAGGGTGCCGGTGCGATCCGGGCCATGATCGAGAATGCCGCGGCCGATCGGTCGGGCGGGGTGGTCGCCACGATCATGGGTCTTGCCGCCTTGATCTTCGGCGCCACCGGGGCCTTCGTGGAGCTCCAGGACGCCCTGAACACCATCTGGGAGGTCAAGCCCAAGACCCGGGGGCTTCTCGGCATGTTGAAGGACCGCTTTTTCTCGTTCACGCTGGTGATCGGGATCGGCTTCCTGCTGCTGGTGTCGCTGGTGATCAGCGCGGCGCTCGCTGCCGTCGGCTCGATGACCGGCCGGTATGTCTCGCCGTCACTCCTCCATGGCGTGAACTTCGTGGTCTCCTTCGCCGTCATCACCGCCCTCTTCGCGATGATCTTCAAGATCTTGCCGGACGCGAAGATCGCCTGGCGCGACGTCTGGCTGGGCGCCGCCGTCGCCTCGCTGCTGTTCTCCGCGGGCAAGTTCATCATCGGGCTCTACCTGGGCAAGAGCGGCATGACCTCCGCCTACGGCGCGGCCGGCTCCCTCGTGATCGTCCTGGTCTGGGTGTATTACTCGGCGCAGATCCTGTTCCTCGGCGCGGAGTTCGCGCACGTTTACGCGCGCCGGCGCGAACACGCCTTGAAGCCGGCCACCGACACCAACGTCGGTGTGCCACCGTTACGCCCGCGTTACGTGGTCGCCGCGCTGGCCGCCGTCGGCGGATTCCTCCTCGGCCGGACGCCGTTGCGTCGCGTCGCCGCCGGCGCGCCGGAAGCGGCGAAGACGGCGGCCGAGGTAGCCCTGGCGGTCGCCGCCATCGAGCGAGTGCGGCGAACGTGGAACGGGAAGCGGGCCGCCTAGCGCAGCGACTTGTGGTACGACTTTCGGAAAATCTCTTCTCGACGTCGAAGCCAACTCCGCAATTTCCCGTTCGGCATGCCGCTTGCTCTGAGCACGATCGCCATGCGAATGTTCAAACCGGAAGTCGAATCCCTCATCAAGGCGCTGGTAGCGATCTCGCTCATCGCGCTCGTGCTGGTTCCCATCTCGTGGGGCTACGAGCAGCGGCGACAAGCCCGCGCGTGGCAATCCGTGGCGTGCGCGTACCGGGTGCGCGAAGTGGCGCAGCGAGCGACGATGGTTCGCGTGGATTACGCGACCGATCCCTGCGGCGCTTTGCAGCGTCTCGGCTTCGATCTCGAACCGCCGCGCTGATTCGCCATCCGTCGGCGCTGATGCGAGTCGCATAACGCGTCGCGCCTTGCCGGCGCGCTCGCACGGGCGCACGCTGCGGCTCCGCGGGGGGCTCCATGGACGACGCCGACCACCGACGTCTCCCGCTCGACGTCGGCATCGAGGCGCTGGTGGAGGAGATGATGCCGGAGGCGTTGTGTGACGCCTGCCTGCCCTTCGCCTTCGACGTGGCGCTCGAGGACGTGTATGCGGCGGTGCCACGTCTCCTGCAGGCGTCCCTGCGCTTCACGCGTAAGAGTGCGGAGTGCTACCGTTGCGCGCGTACGCTGGAGCTGCTCACGATGCGCTGAGGTTGCACTCTTTCCAAAAATACGGCCGGGGGCGGGCGGCACGTGGCTTGCTCGACCTCCAGTCTACGAGGGCGGAGACAACATGGCGATCGTCGTCGAGGGTCTGGGAGACGTGGTACTTCGGCGCCTGATCGGCAAGAAGCTCGACGCCCTCAGTCGCCATCTCCGACAACCCCCCATCACCGTACGCGTCGGTTTCACCGACGAGAACGGGCCCAAGGGGGGACCTGGCATCCGCTGCGCGCTCACCGTCGACATGCCGCGGCGACGGCCACTGCACGTCGAGGACACTGCGGCCACGCCGCGTCAGGCCTTCGACCTCGCCTTCGAAGCGCTCGAGCGGCGCGCGCTGCAGGAGATCGACCGCGCGCGCGATCGCCGGCGGCGTCCGAAGAAGTACTTCGTCGCCAAGCGCCTGCTCGAAGCCGAGGCGGAGCGGCCGGTCGAGACGCCCAGCCGTCAGCGCCGCTCGGCGTGAGCGCCGTGGACCTCCGCACACGCTTGCGCGAGCTGGCACGGTTCGAGTCGGCCGGATCGCCCGTCGTCAGCGTCTACCTGAACACCGAGTGGGTGGACGAGCACCAGCGCGAGCGGGCACGCATCTTCGTGAAGAATGCNCTGGCCGAAGCGCGTGGGCGCCGCTGGGCCGACGGTGACGACCTCGACTGGATCGAGCGTCAGGGCAAGACGCTCGTCGAGCGCGCGGCCTTCGAGGGCGCCAACGGTGCCGTGCTGTTCGCCTGCGGCAGCGCCAACCTGCGCGAGCTGTTCCCGCTACGGGTGGCGTTCGACGACACGTTCGTCGTCGATGCCCGGCCCTACGTGCGGCCGCTGGCCGGCATCCTCGACGACACGCCACCGTCGCTCGTCGTGTTCGTCGACGGGGCGAGCGCGCGGCTCATCGCCCTCGACGCCACCGGCGTGAGCGACGAGACCGTCCTGCAGGCCGAGGTGCCGGCCCGCCACAAGACCGGAGGCTGGGCCGCGCTCGCCGAGTCCCGTTACCAGCGTCACCTGCTCGAGCACCGCGAGCAGCACTTTGAGGCGGTGGCGGCCGCCATCAGCGCCTGGACCGACCGTTACGACGCTCATCACGTCGTGCTGGCGGCGGAGCCGCGGGCGGCCGCCGNGTTACGCAAGCACCTGCCGGACGCCGTCGCGGCGCGGATCGCCGGGGTGGTCGCCGGGGCGCGCCACGAGAGTGTGAGCGTGATTGCCGAGCGGGCGGCGGGACTCCTCGCCCGCGTCGAGCGTCAAGCCGGAGTGCGCAACGTCAACGAGGCGCTGGCCGAAGCCGCCGAGGGCGGCACGGCGGTCGCGGGCGTGACCGCGACGGTCGGCGCGGTGAACCGAAACGCCGTCCGTCACCTCTACGTGCTGACCACGTTCCGTGAGCCGGGCGCGGTGTGCCAGGACTGTGGCGCCCTGCAGCGCGGCGTCCACTTCACATGCCCGTTCTGTGGCCGGGGCACGCGCACCACCGAGCTCGGTGAAGCGCTGGTGGAGCGCGTGCTGGCCTCCGGCGGTGACGTGACCACGCTCGAGAGCCACCGCCCGCTGGCCGGGCACGGCGGCATCGTGGCCCGCCTGAGGTACGCGGCGTGAGGCCCCTCTGGAAGGGCCTGGTCACGTTCGGGCTGGTGTCGATTCCCGTCGGCCTCTACTCGGCCACGCGTCGCCAGGCCGAGCTGCACTTCCGGCTCCTCCACGACAAGGACCAGGCGCCCATCGACTACCGGCGCTTCTGCACCGAGGAGAACGTGGAGGTCGACTGGAAGGACATCGTCAAAGGCTACGAGTACGAGAAGGGCCGGTTCGTCGTCGTGACCGACGAGGACTTCAAGCGCGCTCGCGTGCCCGGCACGCACACGATCGAGATCCGCGACTTCGTCCCCGCCGGCGACATCGACTTCGCCTTCTTCGAGACGCCGTACTGGCTCGTGCCGGATCTNCCGGGNCGCAAGGCATACGCGCTCCTGCGCGCGGCGCTCCAGGAGAGCGGCCGCGTGGGCATCGGCACCATCGTCATCCGGGAGCGCGAGCGGCTGGCCGCGCTGCAGCCGGAAGGGCCCGGCCTGATGCTCACGACGATGCGCTTCGCCGCCGAGCTCCGCGCGGCCGACGAGCTGGATATGCCCGACGACGGTNNCGCCACCGAAGAAGGAGCTGGCGCTCGCGCTCCAGCTCGTCGAGACGCTGGCCGGTCCCTTCAAGCCNGAGCAATATCACGACACCTACACCGAGNCGCTGCGCGCCGTCATCGAGGCCAAGATCGAGGGCAAGGAGGTCACCGCGCCGAAGACGAGCCGCCCGCCCAAGGTGGTCAACCTCGTCGACGCGCTGCGG
>JGI25382J43887_10000962_pt1 | contig 10971 bp, 12 predicted proteins | sample GraSoi013_1_40cm_3_FD_43887 | JGI IMG/M metagenome (IMG submission 43887) | reverse complement strand
GCCGCTCCTCGCGGTCCCGTCCTGCCTGCTCGAGGGCTCTGAAGAATTCGCTCATGGCAGTAACCACGCCCTTGCTGCGCGCGCCATCTCAAAAATGGGCGCGGCGATTGAACCTCCCACTGCCGAATGCATCGTGAGAACCGCGGCTGCCGCCGCCGTGCTGGCCGCCATCGTCCCCACGACCCACCTCACCAACCGTCGGCTGTCGCGCGACTCCGACGGCGCGCGCTCGCCTTCTTCCAGGTACTCGACGGCCTTCTCGACGATGGCCCGGTCGATCCGCCGCTTGCGGAGGGCGTAGCCCGAGACCAGGCAGTGATCGCAGACCATGTTGATCACGCGCGGGATGCCGCCCGCGTACTCGGCGATGCGCTCGACGGCCCGGTCCTCGAACAACCGGAGGTCGCGGGCGCCCGCGATGCGCAGGCGGTTGCGGATGTAGTCCCGCACCTCGTCGCCCGAGAGCGGATGGATCGTGCAGCGCAGCGCGATGCGCTGCTTGAGCTGGCGCAGGCTCGGCAGCTGGAGCTTCGTCTTCAGCTCGGGCTGGCCGATCAGCATGATCTGCAGCAGCTTCTCGCTCGGCGTCTCGAAGTTCGACAGCAGGCGCACCTGCTCGAGGATGGAGGTCTCGAGGTTCTGCGCCTCGTCGAAGATCACCACGCTCTTGCGCCCGGCCCGCCGCTGCTCGATGAGAAACGCGTTGAGGGCGACCAGTCGCTGGACCCGCGTGTTGGCCTCGGCCTTCACGCCGAAGTCCTTCAGCATGTACTCGAGGATCTCGTCGAAGGAGAGCGTCGAGTTGTAGATGAACGAGACCGCCGTGGATCCCGCGTCGAGCTTGCGCAGCAGGGCGTTCAACAGCGTCGTCTTCCCGGTGCCCACCTCGCCGGTGAGCACGAGGAACCCCTTGTCCTCCTGGACGCCGAACACGAGGTGCGCCAGCGCCTCCCGATGACTCGGCGTCATGAACAGGAACTTCGGGTCGGGCGTCGCGTTGAACGGCTTTTCTTTGAGGCCGTAGAAAGCTTCGAACATTCCCCTCTCCTTACGACCTGCCCCGCGTCATGAGGGACACGAGGTACTCGTTGCCGTGCGCGATGAAATACGAGCCGCCGATCAGCACGGCCATGGCGAGGACCACCGCGACGGCGGCCAGGCGCGCCTGGCGATGACGACGCATCAGGTCCCGGCCGGTGACGATGGCCGGGATGCTGAGCAGCACGGGCACGCTGGCGAAGACGCGGAGGGCGTCGACCGAGTGGAAGGCCGGGCGGATGCGCTCGGCCGAGACGACGGCGCCGGCGGCGAGGCCGAGCGACAGCACCACGGCCAGGATCCCCAGGCGCAGACGGTTCGGTGCAATCGGATCTTCGGCCGGAACCGCGGGATCGAGGATCCGGAACTGCTCGCCCTTCTGGCGCTGCTCCATGCTCTCGGCGAGGAGCGCCTCCTCGTAACGCTTGAGGAGGGACCCGTACAGCTCGCGGGTGGAGTCGTAGTCGCGGGTGACCTCGATCAATTCCTGCTCGAGCTTCGGCGCGTTTTGCAGGCGCGCCACGTACATCGCGATGCTCCCGCGCAGCCGCTGCTCCTCGGCCCGCAGGGCGCGGATGTCGGCCTCCATCTCTTCCTGGGCCTGGCGCAAGGGCTGCAGGTACGGATTGGGCATCATCACCGGCGCCGGCGGCGGGGTCGGGATCGTGACTTCGGTCTTGACCTCTGCCTTCGGCTCGGTCTTGGTCTCGGCCTTCGCCACGGGCGCCGGCGGCCGCGGCCGATCGCTGATCTCCTTCTCCAGGCTGGTGATGGCTGCACGCAGGCGGACGACGTCCGGATACTTGTCGCTGAAGCGGCTCCGCATGGCCCGGAGCTCCTGCTGCAGCCGGAGCAGCTCGGCGGCCGCCGGATCGACCAGCACCGGCGACTGCACCGGCGACGGCGCGATCACCGGCGCGGACACCCCTTCCCGGGTCACGATCAGCGGCGCGGGCGGGGTCGGGCCGGGAATGTACTCGGACACCTGCGCGGCGCGCTTGGCCAGGAGCTCACGTCGCTCGGCCAGGCGGGTCTGGCTGTCGATATTCGCGCGGAGCTGCGTATCGAGCCGGTCGATCATGCCGACGTTCACCGCGGCCTGCTGGGGCAGGTCCACCAGGTTGCGCTTCTTGAACTGGCTGACCTCTTTTTCCTGCCCGTCGAGCTTGGCCTTGACCTCGGCAAGCTGGGCCTTGAGGAACTCGGCGGTACCGGCGGCCTGGCGCTCGCGAACCTTCAAGTTCTCCTCGATGAAGAAGGACGCCAGCGTGTTGGTCACCTGGGCCACGGTCTGGGGATCCTTGCCGCGGAAGCTCACCGCGAAGGCGATGGTGCCCCGCTGGCCGGCCCGGTCCACGCCGCGGTACTCGAGCTGGATGTCCGAGCGCATCCGCTCGATGACTTCCTCGGCCGCGACGCGCTTCTTCAGGTCGTCATAGAGCTGGAAGCGATTGATGATCGCGTCCAGGCGGGCGCGGCTGAAGACCTCTTGACTGATGGTCTGCAGGCGCGTCTCCAGCCCGCTGGTGACGGTCGGGCGCACGAACGCTTCCGGCACCTGCTGGCGGTCGACCAGAACCGTCGCCGACGAGCGGTAGATGCTGGGCAGGAACGCGATGGTGCCGACGGCGAGACTGAAGGGCAGCAAGAACGACACGATGCCCATCCACTTGCGCCGCTTCCACACCGCGACCACGAGGTCGAGAATCGATTCTTCGTTGAGCTTCATCATGGCACCAGGACGATGTCGTTGGGTTGGAGGTAGAAGTTCTGGCCGCCGAACTCAACCGCCTTGTTGTAGTCAAAGGGGATGCGCTCGGTCTTGGGACCGTTCTGCCGAAGGACGACGATCTTGGACTTCTTCGAGAAGTACGTGAAGCCGCCGGCCTGGGCGACGATATCGAGCACGGTCGTGTTGCTCTTCAGCTCGTACCGTCCCGGTCGGTGCACCTCACCCATCACCGAAACCTTGAAGCTCCGCACGTCGCTGACGATGACCGACACTTCGGGGTCGGTCATGAACTCGCTCAGTCGCTTCGTCAGCACGTCACGCAGGGCGACTGGCGTCAGCCCGGCGGCCTGCACGTCGTGGACGAGCGGGAGGGAGATGAGACCATCCGGCCGGACCGGGACGGCGCGCGTGAGCGCCTCGTTCCTCCAGACGATGATCTGGAGGACGTCCTCCGGGCCGATGATGTACGTCGAGGGCTCTACGGCGCCGGCCGTGGTCGGCGGCGTTGTGGTCTCGGCCCCTGCGTACCCTCCCAGGAGCACCAGCAGCGCCCAGGCGACAGTCAGTGTTCTCATNCTTCCTCCATCTCGCGACGTCGTAGCCGCATGTGGGCTCGTTCTGCGCCCCAAGGTCGGTAAGTGCATGCCGCGGCACTGTAGGTGACGGGGGGCGAACCCAGCAATATCTCGGGGGATAGAGTTTTATGTAACTTCCGGTATAGACAGAACGGGCCTACATTGCGGACAGGACGCTGCTCAGGATCTCCGCGTCAGAATTGAACGATTATCGGCTTGGCTAGAGCGAGTAGGAGTGCAGCTGGACGGCGACGGCGTACGCGTTGCTAGTTTCTTCGACTCGGACCACCTCCCCGGAGCAGCGCACCCGATAGTCCCCCCGGGGGTCGAACTGGCCGAGCAGCAGCGCGAACTCGATGACGTCCCCCAGGCGCATCGCCGTCGTGGTCTCGAAGAGGACGCCGATCTCGCTGACGTCCCGCGTGACACCGGTGCCGGTGTCGAATTCGACGGGAACGACGACCTGGTAGCGACGCGCCTGCCGGCGGTCGGGCTGGTGGGAAGGCCTCACGGGCGGCGACTGTAGTCGGTCGAAACACCGAATGCAACTGTCGGAGATTCCGACGAATCGGCCGCGACGTGGCGCTCTAGACGAATCCCCGCTTCTGGGCGTAGAGGGTCAGGGCCATCCGGCTGTTGACGTTCAGCTTGCGGTAGATGTTGTGGAGATGGATCTTCACGGTGCCCTCGCGGACGAACAACCGCGTGGCGATCTCCTTGTTGCGCAGGCCCGTCGCGACCAGTCGGACGATCTCGAGCTCGCGGCCGGTCAGGTCGAGAGCGAACTGGCGCGAGGCGATCTCGCGACGCAGCAGCTTCTCGAGGAGACGTCCGACCGAGCGCTTCTCGACCCAGGGCTCGCCGCCGTGCACCTTACGGATGCACTGGAGCAGGAGCGCCGAGGGCATCTCCTTCAGGACCACGCCGCGCACGCCGAGACGAATGGCCTCGCCGATCTGGTCCTCCTCGAGCGCCGAGCTGAGCAGGACGATGCGGGTGGGGAGATTGTCGCGCTTCAGCTCGCGGATCACCGCGAGGCCGTCCTTCCTGGCCAGCCGGAAATCGAGGATGAGGATGTCGGGGCGGTGCGTTCGCACCGTCCGCACGGTGTCCTCGCCGTCGGTGCAGCGCGCGAGAATGGCGAACTCCTCGCCACGGAACAGCTGCTCGAGACCGTCGAGCGTCACGGGATGGCCATCGGCGAGAACGAGCCGGATGGGTTGAGCTGCGGCAACCGCGTTCCCGTTGGTCAGCATGAGCGGCTCTCGATTTCCCGATCCGTGGCGGCGTTGGTCACAGCCATGTCGCGCTCTCCATCGATCAGTTCTGAAGGCCCGGCGCGGGCCCGTCCATTTTCAGCACCGCGACACGCGAAGCGTGTCGAGACGACGCGCCGGACACCGGCGTCGACTCGAATCTTCCGACTNCTCCCGACTCACGCGCCTGTCGCCGGGCGCCGGGCCATGCCCCGCGCTCCCGGCCGGCCGTCAGTGAGCCGACCGCCTGATGGACCACGCCACGTCGCGATAGCGCGGTCACCAAGCAATTCCCTGCCGCCGAGCGAGACGGCGACGTACCATTCCAGCCAGTCCGGTGAGGCCGGCCCCGACGAGCAAGAGCATCGAAGGTGGNGGCGTGGCCGTCGTAATGCTGGGCTGGCGCGATGAATCGTGATTCGATGTCGGGGGCACCAGGTCCAGCGCAAGGCTCTCCAGCTCCATGTCGCTCGACGATGGACCGGGCGCGGCGCCGAGGGTGACGTGGTCGCTCCCGACGTCGAGCGAGCTCCTGGTCGAGTACGTCAGCGTCGTGGCGTGCGCGGGAGCTACTGCCCCCGTCAGCATCACGGCCATCGCCGCCACGACCAGCCACCTCATCACTGCACCTCTCGCGCGAGCTTCAAATGCACGCTCGTGGGTACGCGAAGGGAGCAAGGAGCATTCCAGACCCGCGAATCGTTGCGGGGCGCCGCCTTACGACGCGCGGCGTGCCACCGCGGTCGGGGGGACGTAAACATCGTCGACGGACGCCGCCCCGCCGCCGGCCTGTCGGACTTCCTCACGGTTCAGCGAGATGCCACGCACACGCGGTCGTAACGCTGCGCCGTCGTTGGGGTCCGACGCTGGCATCACCTGCGCACCCAGATCCGCCTCATGAAGGCGTGGTGCGCGTGGTGTCAGGAAGAGGGTAAGCCGGGGTTNCTCGGTGAGCGGCCGCCGCTGGACGATCCCAGCGACACCCACGGCATCTGTGATCATCACCGCACGATGCTGCTGGCGGCGCTGCCCCAGCGCCCAGCGACCGCCCCGGCGCGGCCGGTTCGCCGGATGCTGCTGATTCTGGATCCCGACTCCGTCGAGCTCTACCGGTACCTGACGCGGTCGTTCGCCGGCCTCAGAGGCGTCGAGGTGATCCTCGACCGACGGCACCGCGGATCGCGGGACGAATCGAGGCCGGTCGATTCGCCCGTGCCCGACCGCCGCGTCCACCAGGGCGAACGGCACCCGGTGGGTTACACCATCGTCCGGCTGCCCCATCCGGGCGACGGATAGCTTTCAATACCGGAAAGCTCTCGTCCTCGGGAAGACCTATGGTAGAAACGAAACGATGTCTTTGCGCCGCCACCTATGGTCGGTGGCCGTCGGGGTGCTTTGCCTCACCTGGCCCGTGACGGCCCGAGCGCAGTACGCCGGCGAAGCGCCCATCCTGGCCGGGCCGGACTTCTTTGCGGCGTCCGCCCGTGGCCCCTTCGTGATCGTCCCCACACTGACGCTCGCCGAGGAATACAACGACAACGTCTTCCTCAACAATGCGCGCCGGAAATCGGACTTCATCACGCACGCCAGCCCGGGCCTCCGTGTCGTGATGGAGAGTCCAGGTTACCGGCTTTCCGCCGGGTATTTCGCCACGGCCGAGAAATACCTCCACCAGGAACAGCTCGACAGCCTCTTCCATACGCAGGGGCTCTTCATCGACGCGAGCTACCTGGTGACGCCGCTCGTGACGCTCACGTTGACCGACGTGCTCAGCGCCAGCGACTTCACCAACACGTCCAGTGCCGAGGGAATCGCGACGGGGCGGACACGCTCGGTGAGCAACTCCCTGACCCCAGGTGTCGCGTGGCAGATATCGCCTCTCACCTCGCTCCAGCTCCTCGGCTCCCACACGCTTCAGCGGTTCAACAGTAACAACGCCCGCGATTCCGACGTGTACAGGCTGAGCGTGAACCTGAACCACGACCTGACCCGGCGATTGCGGGGTACGGTCGGCTACCAGGTGTCGTACCTCGACATCGACAAGCACGCCGGGACGACGACGCAGACACCCCGCGCCGGCTTGACGTACCAGTTCACGCCCTCCCTCACCGGGAGCGTCAGCGGCGGACCCACGTTCGTCTCAGGGAGTGAAGACCAGGTCAGCGGTGCGGGTACGGCGAGCCTCACGCAGCGGCTGCCGTTCGGCTCCGCGGCGCTGAACTACGACCGGAGCATCGCCGTGGCGGGCGGTCTGGGCGGACCGACCGAGAACCAATCCGTCGGCGGCGTCCTTCGCGTGGTCACGCTCGCGCAGGGCCTGGCGCTCGATCTTGCGCCGACCTACACGATCGCGAAATCGGTCGGAAATGAACGGATCGACGTGAAAGCCCTCCGGCTCGTGCTACGCGCGGCCTATCAGGTCACGCCGTGGCTGGGCCTTCTCGCCAGCTACAACTTCTTCCAGCAGCGCACCGAGACGACGACGACGGCCGCGGGCCTGACCGTGAACGACGTCGATCAGAATCGGGTCTTCCTGGGTCTGCAGTTCGGGTTCCCCATCCGGCGAGAGTAGGTCGCCGGACGACGGCAGGCAGCGACCGTCTCTTAGACGAAGCCTTTGTTCTGGGCGAAGATCGTCAGCGCCAGCCGGTTGCCGACGTCGAGCTTCTTGTAGATGTTGTGCAGGTGGATCTTGACCGTGCCTTCCTTCACGAAGATCCGTTCGGCGATCGCCTTGTTGCTGAGCCCCATGGCGACCAGCCGCAGGATGTCGAGTTCCCGCACGGTCAGGTCCTTGGCCAGCTGGCGTGCCGCGACCTCGCGCTTGAGCAGCTTCTCGAGCAGGCGGCCGGCCGAGCGCTTTTCCACCCAGCGTTCGCCGGCGTACACCTTCCGCACACAGTTGACGAGCAGGTGCGGCGGCATCTCTTTCAGCACCACGCCCCGCACGCCGAGACGGATGGCTTCGAGGATCTCGGCCTCCGGGGGCGCCGACGTGAAGAGCACCGACTGGGTCGAAAGCTGGTGACGCTTCATCTCCCGGAGGACGGCCAGGCCATCCTTCCCGGACAGGCGCAGATCGAAGACGAGGACGTCGGGCTTGTGGCTCTGCACGGCGGTCAGGCAGTCCTGTCCGGCGCCACAGCGAGCGACCACACTGAAGCCGGCGTCCTCGAAGAGCCGGGCGATGCCATCGAGAATGATGGGATGGGTGTCGGCGATGACGACCGTAATCGGCCGTGGAGACTCGGAAACGACGCTGACTGGCGTAGTCACGGCTCCGGCTGCTGGCATCCTGGCATTCACCTCGCCCCGTCGTAGATCGCGAGCGGCTCCGGGGAACCGGATCGTAGCCAAGTCGATGGGTCGGAGGCAATATAATAAAAGATAGATACGGCTATAACTCTTGATATAGATCAAACGGTGGAAGAATAATAGGTGGTCGGTTTGTCGGGTCCGAGGAGTCGCGAGCCANCCGCGCGCTCCAAGTTCGGTGTGAGCCGCCTATTCGAGCCGCCGTTTCCCGTCACGTCCGNACGGGTACGGCCGTCAAGCTGCAAGGATCACTCCATGCGCCACTACACGGGCGGGACGTGGTTCCCGCCGGGCATCGCTCCGTCAGCTACCGGACACGATGATCGCTTGACCGTCCGTGTCATAGCTACGGCTCGCGCCGCGCGTGCCCGATCATCCCAGCCCTAGGGGCACGAAGTCCGGTTCGCTTCTTGCTTTGGCCGGCCCCACAACGTCGGAAGGCCTTGAGGGGGCGGGAGGCCATGGCGGAACTCGAACAGGAATTGCGATACACGAAGGTGCCGCACGAGCGGCGGCGCGCCCGGCGGTACCGCGTCGACCTTCCCGTGGAGTTCGAGGGCGGGACGGGCGTGACACGCAACGTCAGTCAAACCGGAGTGCTGTTCGCGACCGATCGGGAAGCCAAGGTCGGAGACCTGGTCGACTTCAGTCTGATCCTCGGCGAGCACGATGCCGGATGGAAGTGCCGAATCGCGTGCATCGCCGCGATCGTGCGCGTCGCACCTCTTAGCCGTGGCTGGCTGGTCGCCGCGGACATTCAGGCGTACCGAAGCGTCCAGATCTGACCGGTCGCCGCTTTCGGGTCTCCTCCCCTTTCCTCTTTCTCGAGCGATCAAGGTCCGCATATAATTTGCGTGCCTGTGCGGCACGCCTCACCTCGTTCGCACCCCTCGACTTACGATCGGGAACGCTGGCCATGGACCGGACTCGGCCGCTAGCCCGGTTTGCGGCGCGCCACGCCGACGAGGACGCGAACGGCGCGGACGTGAAGCCGATCGAGCTGCTCATCGCCGACAGTCAGCCCATCGCGCTCGACGCGATGCTCCGCGTCTTCGACCAGCCGGGCTTCAGCGTGATCGCGGGCTGTGGCACCTGTGACGAGACGATCTCGGTGCTGCGCACGCACCAGCCCGACATCCTGATCTTCGACTTCGACGTGCCGCCCGACGGGCTCGCCATCGTGCGCGACATCAAGCGTCACCATCCGGGCATACGGATGGTGCTGTTCACGGCAGCGAGCAGCGACGCCCGGATTCAAGACGCCCTGGATCTGGGCGTCAGCGGCGTCGTCCTCAAGGAGATGCCGCCCGAGGCGCTCGTGCAGTGCGTGCGAAAGGTGCACGCCGGCGAGCAATGGCTGGCTGCCGGCTCGCGCCGGCTCGTCGGACGACGGCCGCAGCAGCGGGATCCCGATCGCCGCGGGCGACGGGCCGGGCTCACCGGACGGGAAACCGACATCGTCAAGCTCGTCGCCCGTGGCTTCGCGAACGAGGAGATCGCCAAGCGGCTGAGCGTCAAGGAAGGGACCCTGAAGATCCATCTGCACAACATCTACAGGAAGCTGAACGTTGACAGCCGCCTCGCCTTGACGCTGTACGTCCAGGGAAAAGGCGTCCTGTAGCGGCTAGGAGCCCCGCCCTCCGCGTCGCAGGTGGCGGTTGAGGAAGTCCGAGAGTTGCCGCCCGGCCTCCATGGCTTCGGCGTACAGCCGTTCCGCCGCCGCGTCACCACGGTCCCGTGCCTGCCGCCGCGCCGCGTCCAGCCCTTCCCAGACGCGACTGAGCGCACGATGCTCGGCGAACGGCACCCCATACCGTTTGTCGAAGACCCATGCGTGCCAGTCCCCCCAGGACTCGATCGAGGCCGGCGTCTCCAGTGTCCGGCAGCCACGCTCGCCCAGTACCGCCAGCAGTTCGTCGTACTCGGCTGCCGACAGCTCGAAGGGCGACCATTCGCAGGCCCCGCTCATCCCGGCGTCGCGGAGGCCGCGTCTCAGCACGTCGTTCAGGACGCGCAGCGGCGGTATGACATCGTGGGGCTTGATCAGGTTGGGAACGTCGAGGACGAAATCAGCCAGCGGCTGGACCCGACGGTGGCGGTCGTCGCCGACGCCAGCGAGCACCGCGTACGTCACTTCCCGCATCGTGTGAAGCGCGCTACAGCTTCGGCCGCGGGAAGACGAACCGCTCCTCGGCGACGTCCCGTGGCCACACGACCCGTGGCTTCTGCCCCAGGATCTGGATCATCGCCGTGCTGGCGTTGGGATTGTCGCCGACCTCGTTGAAGACGACGGGACCGTTGGCGATGGTGATGCCGCCGGTGAAGCTCGTCGTCTTGATGGCGGCGACGAGCGCGTCCGGATCGGTGGAGCGCGCGCGCTGGAGCACGTCGGCGATGACCAGGACCGCCTCGTACGCGTAGGCGCCGCTCGCGTCGAACATCCGTCCGCCCGACCGCCTGGCGAACTCGGTGGAGATCCGCTGGACGGCGGCGCTGCGTGAGTTCGGCCAGGGGGCGGCGTCCATGACGTGCTCGATCTTCTCCCTGAGCTGACGGATCTGGCCCGACTCGTAGAGCCCGGGCGCGCCAGGGCTGATGACGCCCATGAGGTCCACGCGCTGCTTGGTGATCTCCTCGAGGAGCAGGATCGCCGTCACCGGTCGCGTGAACGGCGCGATGACGTCGGGCCGGGCCGCCCGGGCGCGGCTCACCTCGGTCGAGAGGTCGGTGGCGTTCTCCGGGTACGGGATCACCTCGACCACATCGAAGCCGGGGTTCGCCGCCTTGTGCGCGGCCAGGAAGTTCTCGCTCTGCGTCTTGCCGAAGAGGTCGTTCGAGTACATGACGACGACGCGCTTCGGGGCGACGTTGGCCTCGCGAAAGATCTCGGTCATGTACTTCACGGCATTGCGTCCGAAGGTGACCGCGCTCGGGAAGTTCCGGTAGACGTACTGGACCTTCTGCTGGCCCTCGCGGACCGAGCGGGCCACGTTCGCCGTGATGCTGTCGGCGCCCGAGATGTCGATGAGGTACGGGACNCGACGCTGCTGTGCCA
>JGI25382J43887_10000961_pt1 | contig 10972 bp, 11 predicted proteins | sample GraSoi013_1_40cm_3_FD_43887 | JGI IMG/M metagenome (IMG submission 43887) | reverse complement strand
CATCCCCGGGTACGGGAGCCTGCGCGAGTTTTCCCGCGCCCAAGAGGCGGCGGTGAAGGCGGGCCTGGGCTCGCGCTTCTGGACGCTCGTGCACTGGACGAACTGGCGGGTGGCGTTTCCCGTCACCCGCGGCCGGCAGGAAAGCGTGGCCGGCGAGATCGTCAGCGAGCTCAGGGGGGGGAGGCTCGTCCAGCTCCTCGTCACCAACCTGCCGAAGGTNGAGCTGAATCACACCGTGGTGGCGTATGCGTACCGGGCCGCCGGGCCAGGGATCGAGCTCACGGTCTGGGATCCCAACGATCCCGCGGAGCCCGGCCTGATCACCTTCGACGACCGCGAGCGCCGCTTCTGGGCCACCCGCGTGTACGACACGGAGCCGGGAGCGATCCGCGTTTTCCGCATGTACTACTCGCCGCTCCTGTGATGACGACGCTGTCGCTGGCGCGCATGCTGCGGTCGGCGGGAATCTCCGCCCCCCGCTCCGCCGCCGCCGGCCGGTCGCCCCTCCTGGCGCCCCGCTGGTACGCCCACGGCTTCAATCGCCCGGTGGTCTATCGCGCGGCCGGGATCGCGGCGGCGGCGCTGCCCCGGCGCGCACGGCTGCGCCTGGCCGTGGCGATCGCCGCAGTCGTGGCGCGGCGATTCAGCGTGGAGCGGGCCGTGGTGAGCGCCAACGTCGCCCGCATCCTCCCTCACGCGACGCCGGCGGACCGGGCGGCGCTCGTCGGGGACGTCTTCCGCAACTTCGCCGTGTGCTTCGCGGANCTGATCGCGGCCAATCGTCGGGCCCTGAGGCTGGGACCGCTGCTGGCTGGCGTGGATGGGCTGCCCCATCTGAACGCGGCGGCCCGGAGCGGGCGCGGGATCGTCGTCCTCACCGCGCATCTGGGCAACTGGGAGCTGGCCGGGCGTCTGCTCGCCTTGCAGGGCGGCCGCCCCACCCACGTCGTCGTGGCGGCCGACCAGGATCCCGGCGTCGAGCATTTCCTCAGAGACGCGCCGGCCCCGGTACGCTTCGTCGTCCGGCGGGATCACACCTCGGCCTTGCCGCTCCTCGCCGCGCTCCGGCGAGGCGAGGTGGTGGCGATGCAGGGCGATCGNGCTCTCGGCACCCGCGGCGACGTCGCGGTGCCGTTCTTCGGCGCCGACGCGCGATTCCCGCTCGGCCCCTTCGTGCTGGCCCGGGCCGCCGGCGTGCGGGTCGTGCCGAGCTTCTGCGTCCTCGGGGCCGACCGCCGCTACACGATCGAGGTCAGCGAGCCGATCGACGTCCCCCCGGGCGGCGAGCACGCGGCCCTCGCGCGGTGGGTGGCGGTCCTGGAGCGCGTCGTGCGTGCCCACCCCGAGCAGTGGTTCAACTTCTTCGACGTCTGGAGTGGCGCCCCTGCGCACTGAGTCGGTGGTGATCGTCGGAGCAGGCGCGATCACGCCGATCGGGAGCGATCTCGACGCCTTCTGGTCGGGACTCGTCACCGGCAGCGACGGCATCTCGCTGATCGAGCGCTTCCCGGTCGGTGACCTGCGCGTGCGGCGGGGCGGGGAGATCAAAAAGCTGTCGNTCCCCGACGGTGCCTCGCCTGATGGCTGCCGCGCGTCGGGGCTGCTCGGCGCGGCGGCCGCGGACTTGCTGGCGCGCACGAGCCTGGACGCCGCTCCCGCCCGCCGCGCGATCGTGGTGGGCACGGCGCTGGGCGGGGTGGAGGAGCTGGAGCGCGCGCTCGGCCCCGATCGGACGGCCCGCCGGGCGGCGGGGGCCTTCTATGACAGCCCGGCGCACGCGCTGGCGCGGCGACTCGACGCCCGCGGCCCGGTGCTCACCGTCTCGACGGCCTGCGCGTCCGGCGCCACNGCCATCGGGGTGGGNGCCGATCTGCTCCGGGACGATCGGGCCGATCTCGTCGTCGCCGGCGGCTACGACGTCCTCTGCCGCTTCGTGATGCGGGGATTCGACGTCTTGCGCTCCCTGACGCGCGAGCGCGTGCGCCCCTTCGACCGGCGCCGCAGCGGCCTGCTGCTCGGCGAGGGCGCAGCGCTGGTCCTGCTGGCGCGGGAGACGGACGCGCCCCACGAGCGTCTGGGACGGTTGCTCGGCCACGCCAGCGCCAGCGACGGCTCCCACATCGCCGCCCCCGATCCCGACGGGCGCGGCCTGGAGGCGGCGATCCGCGCGGCCATGAGGCAGGCGGGCGTGACCGCGGGCGACGTCGACTTCGTCAGCGCCCACGGCACCGCCACGCCGCTCAACGATCGGATCGAGACCGGGGTGCTCAAGCGCGTGCTGGGCGCGCGGGCGGGGCAGATCCCGCTCAACTCCATCAAGGGGGGGCTCGGTCATACGATGGGCGCGGCCGCGGCGCTCGAAGCGATCATGTGCCTGCTGGCGTCGCGCCACGGAACTATCCCCCACACGCTGGGGCTCGAAGAGCCCGACCCCGAATGCGATCTCGACTACGTGCCGCTCTCGCCGCGGGCGGCCCGTCCCCGCCTGAGCCTCAGCACCTCCGCGGGCTTNGGCGGGTGCAATGCGGCGCTCGTCGTGGAAGGGCGCCTGGCGTGAGGGTCGCGGGGGTCGGCCTGCTGACCGGATGGGGCGAGGGCCTGGCCGCCCTGCCCGCCCACGCTCGCCGCGCGGCGGGGAGCCGATCGCTGATTCCGCTGGCGGCGCCGCCGCTGGGCGGCGAGCGGTTCCGGCGCGCCACCCGGGAATGCCTCTTTGGCGTCACCGCCGTCTACGCGCTGCTGCGCGAGGCCGGGCTCGGGTCCGAGGCCATCGCGGGCGGTGACACGGCGCTGATCTACGTCACCGCCGGTGGCTACGGCGCGTCGAACCGGGCGTTCATCGAGGCGGCGGCGTCCGCGGGGCGAGAGAGCGGGGGCGCGTTGTACTTTCCTTATACTGCGCCGAGCGCGATCCCGGCGGAGGTGACGATCGAGTTCGGGCTCCGGGGACCCTATGTGATCCTGATCGGCGGGGCGGCAGCCACGATCGAGGCGCTCGGGCAGGCGGATCGGATGCTGGCCGAGGGCACGTGCGCGCGGGCGCTCGTGCTGGCGGTCGAGACGTTCGCGGAGTGTGCGGACCTCTACGCGCGCGGGCGCTGGCTGGTGGAGCGGCCCCTCGTCGAGGCGGCGGCCTGCGCCCTGCTCCTTCCGGGCGGAAACGGGATGATGGCGGGGCCGGCCGAACGGGCGTCGCCGCTGGAGGAGGCGGTGCGCCGGCGCGTGGGCGAGACTCTGGCCTGCGCGCCCCTGATCGGCCTGGCCTTGGCCTGCGCGGCGGGCGACGNTCCCTGGGAGCTGACGGGCCAGTGGCGCNGACGCCGGCTGGCCCTGCGCGGTGAGCGCTCGCCAGCGGGACCCCGGCGGTGAGATGATCGGACAACTCGCGGCGATCTGAACGAGGGGGGGCATGGAACCAAAGGAATTCCTGGACGAGCTGAAGACGCTGTTCGTGACCCGGCTCAAGTTCGAGCCGCGGCGGGTGGCGGACGTCGGTTTCGAGACGGCGCTGCCGAAGGGCGTCGAAGGCTCGGTCGGCCTCGACTCGCTCGACTTCATCGAGCTCGGCATCGCNATCGAGGAGCGGTTCGGGATCGTGATCGACGANTCGCAGGATCTGGCCGAGCACTTCGCCTCGTTCGGGACGCTGTGCCGGTTCATCGCGGAGCGCGTGAAGACCCCATGACGCAGATCGTGGTGACCGGCCTCGGCGCGGTCAGCCCCTTCGGCGTCGGGGTCAAGGCCTACTGGGATGGCGTGCGATCGGGCACGTGCGCCATCCGCCCGGTCACGCTGATCGAAGCGGACGGCTTTCGCTGCCGTATCGCGGCCGAGGTGCCGGGACCGCTGCCGGGATCCGCGCGCCGCTCGCGGGGCGATCGGATGGCGCTGGGCGCCGCCCGGGAGGCGCTGGACGACGCCGGCCTGGGCGCTTGCGAGCGACGGGAGATGGCGCTGATCGTGGGCGCCGTGGGCGGCGGCATGCTCGAGGGCGAGGCGTGGTACTGGGCGCTCAAACGCGGTGGTCGTCGGTTGCGCGCGCCGCAGCTCTCGCTGCGCTCGATTCTGCCGTGGTCGCACGCCGAGGTGATCGGATCCCGGCTCGGGCTCGAGGGACCCCGGGAGACGATCGTGACCGCGTGCAGCTCGGGCGCGGCCTCGCTCGCGATCGCCGCCGATCTCGTGGCCGACGGCGTCGTGCCGGCGGCACTGGCCGGCGGCGCCGACACCCTCACGCGCCTCTGCTTCATGGGCTTCAACGCGCTCCGCCTGCTCGACCCCGACCCCTGCCGCCCCTTCGACCGCGACCGGCGCGGGATGTCGATCGGCGAAGGCGCCGCGTTCGTCGTCCTGGAGGACGCCGCGCACGCGCGCGCCCGTGGCGCCCGCGTCTACGCCGAGCTGGCCGGCTACGGGATGACAACCGACGCCTTCCACGTCACCTCGCCCCACCCGGCCGGGGAAGGCATGGTGCGCGCGATGCAGGCGGCGCTGGCGCGGGCGCGCGTGGAGCCCGGCGCGGTCGGGTATGCCAACGCCCACGGGACGGGGACGCTGCAGAACGACCGGATCGAGGCGGGCGCGCTGCGCGAGGTCTTCGGCGACGGCGGACTGCTGGTCAGCTCCACCAAGTCGATGATCGGCCACACGATGGCGGCGGCGGGGAGCCTGGAGGCCGTGGCCACGGTGCTGGCGCTCGTGCACGAGACGGTCCCGCCCACCGCCCACCTGACGACGCCCGATCCCGAGGTGGCGTTCGACTGCGTGCCCGGCGCCGCCCGGGAGGTCTCCCTGGAGTGCGCCATCTCTAACTCGTTCGGCTTCGGCGGCCAGAACGTCACGCTGCTCTTCCGTTGCCCGTGAGGCCACGCGTCCTCATCACCGGCGTGGGCATCGTGAACGCCGCCTTCACCGGCGGCGCGGCGGCGCTGGCGGCGTATCTCGGCGCGCCCCGCGCGGTCCTGGGCGCCTCGCCGCGGTTTGCCACGCCGGTGGCGGAGGTCCCGGCTGCGGCGCTAGCGGCCTTCTTTGACGAGACCGAGGCGCGTCGACTCTCCCCGGTCTGCCGGCTGGCGGTCGCCGCCGCGCGCCTGGCGCTGGAGGACGCGGCGCTGGTCCCGGGACGGGAGCTCGGCCTCGTGATCGGCACGGAGTTCGGCGACCTGCGCTCGACGATCGAGTTCGCCAACGGCTATCTCGGCTCGGGGCCGACGGGTCTCTCGGCGCTGCTCTTCCCCAACACGGTGATGAACACGATGGCCGCGGCCACGACCATCGCGGTAGCGGCGAAGGAGATGTCGCTCACGCTCAACGCGCCCCTGGTCGCGGGCGAGCTGGCGGTGGCGCAGGCGGCCTTGGCGATCGCCGGCGGGCGGGCCCGCGCGATTCTCGCGGGAGGCGTGGATCAGCTCGATCCCTTTCTGTTCGAGGTGCTGACCGAGCTTCAGGCCGGCGCCGACAGGCGTGGGGAAGGGGCGACGTTCCTGGTGCTGGAGTCGGAGGCGACGGCGCTNGAGCGCGGCGCGAGGGTGCTCGGAGAAATCGCGGGCGCGGCNTGGCGCGCGCGGCCCGCCCGGCCGCACGGCATCGGACGGGCGGGCGCCTCACCGGCCATCGCCGCCGCGCTNGAGGCGGCCGGCGCCGACGCCGCCTCGGTCCGGTGGGTGTACGCNTCGNCGAGCGGCGACGAGGCGCGGGACGTCTGGGAGGGGCGGCTGCTCGACGAGGCGCTGGCCCCGCACCGCCCGCCCCGCACGTCGCTCGCACCGCTGCTCGGCCGCCACGCGGGGCTGGGCGCGCTGGCGGTCGCCGCCGGAGCGTGCACGGCGCGCTCGGGGCTGCTGTCCGAGGCGGCTGAAAGCGGCCCCTCCCTGCGGACGGTGGAGCGTGGGCGCGGCCTCGTCCACGCGGTCGCGCGGGGCGGCACCCAGGTGGCACTGGTCGTCGATGGGCCCGGCGAGCTGGCATGAGACATCCTGTGGCAACCCCAACGTGGTCTCGCGTGCTGAAGGTGCTCCTTCCAGCGCCGGCTTTGCCGGCGCCACGAAGAGAAGCGGGGAGGTATCGGAGGGGGCGGCTCGCCCTCTCCGATGTGGTGAATCCGCCGGCTTTGCCGGCGCAATCGGTGCTGGGGGAGGTCTCGGAGGGGGCCACCGATGCCCCCGCCGATTCATGAGCGGCGCATGAACCCGTGGATCATCATTCCTGTCTTCAACGAGGCCGGGACGGTCGGACGAGTGGTGAGCGCGGCGCGCCGGTACGGCCCCGTGCTGGTCATCGACGACGGCTCGACCGACGCCAGCGGGGCCGTCGCACGCGTGGCGGGCGGCGAGGTCATCCGNCACCCGCGACGGCTGGGCAAAGGGCAGGCGCTCCGCACCGGNATGGTGGCGGTGCGGCAGCGCGGCGCCACGCACGTCGTCACCCTCGATGGCGACGGCCAACACGCCCCGGAGGATCTGCCGGCCGTGCTGGCGGCGGCCCGGGAATCCCCGAGCGCGATCATCATCGGCAGCCGCGTCGGGGCCGACGGGGAGGCCAGGGGCGCGGTTCCCGCCTCCCGGCTCAACGCGATCCGGGTTGCCGGGTTCTTCGTCGACTGGGCCAGCGGGCTCAGCCTGCGCGACACCCAGTCGGGATTCCGGGTCTATCCGGTGGCGTGGCTTGACGAGCTGCACCCGCGGCGGGGCGGCTTCGTCTTCGAGACGGAGGTGCTGATCGCGGCGGCAGCCCGCTCGATCACGGTCCGGGAGGTCGCGATCGCCGTCATTCCCCGCGCAGCTCGGCGCAGCCGGTTCCGACCGATCGGCGACGGGCTGGCCATCAGCGCCTACCTCGCGGGACGCGCGCTGAAGCGCTGGGTCGCCGAGGCGCGCGCCGCCGTCGGCGAGGTCGTGGCGCTCTNCAGCCCTGCGCGGCGCCGGGTCCGGCACGCGGCGATGCTCGGGGCCGGGGCCGCCTACGGCGATTCGTTTGCGTCGTGGGGCGTGGCCCTGACGGCGGAGGCGCTGCGCCGCGTGGGCGCACGGCTGGGCGGCTGGTGGCGGCACCCGCGCCGCCGCCGGGCCGCGGTCGCGGCACGGGCCGCGCTGGCCCTGCCGCTGCTGCTCGTCCTGGCGACGGTGCAGGCGCTGGCCGGGAGGCTCCTGCCCGACCTGGTTACGCCGCTCGTTCGGCGACTCTACTCGCAGGATCGCCTGGACGCACTCATCGACCCTCCCGAGGTTACGCCGGAGTCGCGCGCGCCCGTGACGACGCACGGCCTGTCATGACGGCGAGCTCGTACGACGTCGCCGTCGTCGGTGGGGGACCGGGCGGCTCGTCGACGGCCACCTTCCTCGCGAACGGCGGTCTGCGGGTGGCCCTCTTCGAGCGGGAAGTGTTTCCGCGGTTTCACGTGGGCGAGTCCCTCATGCCGGCGGTCATGCTGCTGCTCGAGCAGCTCGGCGCGNGGGAGGCGGTGGAGCGGGCGGGCTTCCAGGTGAAGTACGGAGCGATGTTCGTCGACGAAGAAACGGAGCTCTCTCAGACGTTCTACTTCCTGCCCGGCCAGCCGTGGCCCGACTACTCGTATCAGGTCCCGCGCGCCGACTTCGACACCATGCTGCTCGATCACGCGCGCGCGCGGGGGGTGACAGTGTATCAGCCGGCCACCGTCGAGACGGCCGGGATAGACGCCGCCGGCGTCACGGTGACCGCCGCCACCGCCGAGGCGCCGGTGGTGGTGCGCGCCCGCATGCTCGTGGACGCGAGCGGCCGCGACGGGTTTCTCGCTTCGCGGACCGGCCGCCGCGCGCGGATCCCCAATCTCGGCAAGGTGGCGCTCTTTTCGCACTTTCGCGGCGCCGACCGCCTCACCGGCAAGGAAGAGGGGAACATCCGCATCTATGTCTTCGACGCCGGCTGGTTCTGGTGGATCCCGCTGGCCGGCGACCTCACCAGCATCGGCGCCGTCGTGCACGCCAAGACGGTTCGGGCCTGGACCGGCTCGCCCGAGGAGCTCTACGCCGACATGATCCGGCGCTGCAAGTCGGTGGCGGCGGGCCTGGCCCACGCCCAGCGCGTCACGCCCGTGCACCGCGCCGCGAACTTCTCCTACGCGAACTCGCCCGTGATCGGTGACCGCTTCGTCGCGGTGGGGGACGCCATCATGTTCGTCGACCCCATCTTCTCGGGCGGCGTCTACATCGCGATGCGGTCGGGCCAGCTGGCGGCCGAGGCCATTCTGCAGGCGTTCAGGGACGGCCGCTTCCAGGCCTCGCGATTCGCCGCGTACGAGCGGCGGGTGCGCCGCGGCGTGGCGCCGCTCTTTCGCTTCATCCACAAGTACTACGAGCCGGCGTTCTTCGATCTGTTCATGCACCCGCGCAACTATCTGGGCGTGTACACGGCCGTGCTGAACGTGCTCTCGGGTGGAAGCTTCATCAAGATGACATGGCGGACGCGCCTGTCGCTGGCGATCTTCTTCGGGCTGGCGCGCGTCCACACGTGGCTCCGTCGGCGCGCCGGCCTTCCCATCGAATCTCGCCTGGAATGGTAGTGCGAGCCGCAGGGCGTCGGTGGCGCCGGCGGCGCCGGGCGGCCGAGGCGAGCCGGAGTGAGGTCGTGCGAGCCGCAGGGCGCCGGCGGCGCCGGAGGCGCCGCGCGGGCGAGGGGTGAGATGCCGCGAACGATCGTCCGCGCGCTCCACAGCTACGCCTTCACCATCGCCGGCATCGCCATCGGCGTGGCCGGGCTAGTGGCGCTCGGCGCCATGAGCGAGCGCATCGTCCGCTTCATCGAGGGCGGCGACCACTTCGTGCTGGGCCAGATCTCCGTGGCCGGGCGCGGCATGGGCATGGGCGCGGGGTTCACCGCCGGCGGCCTGCTGCCGGCCACGACGATCCGGGCCATCGCGGAGGTGCCGGGTGTGGCAGCGGTGCAGCCGCAGGTGATGCTGCCGCTGAACCCCTCCACCTCCCAGTTCATGACGCTCACCCAGGAGCTGGTGCTCGGCGTCGACCTCTCGGTGCCCACTCCCAACCGCCACTACCGGACCCTTCCGGTGAGGGCCGGGCGCTTCCTCCGCGAGGGCGATCAGCGCGTGGCCGTGGCCGGCGCCGCCTTCGCCGCCTCCCGGGGGCTTGAGGTCGGCTCGCGGATCACCCTCGAGGGGGAGGCGTACGAGGTGGTAGGCGTGCTCGAGCGGATGCTGACGGCGCCGGACCGATTCGTGATCGTGCCGATCGCCGACGCCCGTCGGCAGTGGGTGGCTAAGGACCCGCTGCTCCGGACCGTGCTGGCGTCGGGGGCGGCGGCGCTCAGGGCGGCGGACCTCAACACGGGCGCCGCGGTGGGCTGGCGCGAGGGCGAGGATCCGGACGCGCTGGCGCGGAGAATCCGCGAGCGCGTGCCCGGCGTGAACGCCCAGATCCCCAGCGAGCTGAGCAGCCTGCTCCGCTCGTCGACGGCGTTCTTCTCGTCGCTGGTCGTGGGCATCGGCGCCCTGGGATTCGCGATCGGCGGCCTCTCCGTCGCCAATACCATCGCGGCCGCGGTGTTCGAGCGCCTGCGCGACTTCGGCATCAAGCGCGCGCTGGGGGCAACCGACGCGCAGCTCGGGCGCGAAGTGCTGGCCGAGGCGCTGGGCGTCACGCTCTCCGGCGGCGTGGTCGGCGTAGCCGTGGCGCTGGCCCTGGGCGTTTCGATCGACGGCTGGGCGGGCCGGAGCGGGCAGCAGCTGTTCCTCTTCTCGCCGCGCCTCCTCGTCGGCGCGCTGGTGTTCTCGGTCCTGCTGGGCGCGGCCGCAGCGGTCTACGCGACGCTTCGCGTGGTGCGCCTGTCGCCGGCCGAAGCCATGCGGCGGGGCGCCTGAATCGCGGATGCTCCGCGCCGAGGGGCTCGTGAAGACGTACCGCGCGCCGGACGGCGGGCCGATTCCCGTGCTGAAGGGCATCGATCTCAAGGTGGCGGCCGGGGAGCTCGTGGTGATTCTGGGCGCCTCGGGCTCGGGCAAGAGCACGCTCCTCAACCTGCTCGGCCTCCTGGAAGATCCCGATGCGGGCGGCGTGTGGTTCGGCGGCGAGCGCGTGAACGTGCTGGGCCGTTCGGCCAGGAGCCGCGCCCGAGGGCGCTTCGTGGGCTTCGTCTTCCAGTCGTTCCTGCTCCTGCCCTCGCTCACGGCGCTGGAGAACGTCCTGCTGGCCGCGCGCTATGCGGGGCGGGCGGGTCCGACGACCCGGCAGCGCGCGCTGGCGCTGCTCGACGAGCTCGGGGTGCTGGAGAGGCGCGACCACTATCCGCCCCAGCTCTCGGGGGGCGAGCAGCAGCGGGTGGCATTTTGCCGGGCGGTGCTCAACGATCCGCCGCTCCTGCTGGCCGATGAGCCCACCGGCAACCTGGACGACGCCAACGCCCGGGTCATCCTGGAATCACTCCGGGCCCGCGCGCGCGCCGGCGCCGCGGTGGTGGTGGTGGGCCACCGCCCCGAGGCGGCGGAGGGCGCCAGCGCCGTCTTCCGGCTCCAGAACGGCGCGCTGGCTTAGAACACTGGAAGGAGGACGAGGCATGAAGGCTCTGGCGGTCCTGCTGGTGCTCACGCTGGTCACCCCGGCGGCCGCGCTGGGTGCCGAGCCGTTGGCGCGGACCTTCACCGCGCCGGTCGACCGCGTGTGGACGGTGACGGAGGGGATCCTCAAGATCCTCGGCTGGGACATTGATAAGGCCGACCGCACGATCGGCTTCATCACCACCGAGTCGCGCCAGGTCGAGGGGGAGAACTACGGAGTCTATGAGAAGGGAACGCGCCACCGGCTGCGACTTCAAGTGAAGGCGGCCGGTGACAACCGGACGACCGTGACCGTCGAGCGCTTCCTCTTCAAGCGCGAGCGCATCCTCTTCGTCGACAAAGACGAGCCGCTCACCACGACCGACCGGAGCGTCGAGCGGGCGGTGCTCGACGCCATCGCCAGGGCGCTGTAGATGCTGAAGACCT
>JGI25382J43887_10000959_pt1 | contig 10977 bp, 7 predicted proteins | sample GraSoi013_1_40cm_3_FD_43887 | JGI IMG/M metagenome (IMG submission 43887) | reverse complement strand
CTATACGGTCATCCGACCGTCGGCGCTGTACGGCCCGAGATGCGTCAGCCGGCGGGTGGGACAGGTGTTCATCGAGAATGCGCTCAATGGTCTCATCCTGCGCGTCGACGGCGACGGGAACGAAAGGCTGGACTTTACCTACATCGATGATCTTGTCGAGGGCATCTGTCTGACGATCAAAAATCCCGTTGCGCTCAATCAGATCTTCAACATGACCTACGGACGATCCCGCTCGATCCAAGAGTTGGTCGGAATCATCAAGCGGGAATTTCCCGACGTACGGGTCGAATCCGTCGAGCGCGACCAACTCATGCCTTTCCGAGGGACTCTGAGCGTGGAGAAAGCGGCCCGCCTGCTGGGTTATTCGCCGAAGAATCCGATCGAGACTGGGTTCCCGAAGTACATCGAATGGTACAGGCAACTACTCGCGTTGACAACCTGAGCATATTGCTCCGCGAAGATCCCTGGCTCAGCGCGATCATGGGCCATGGGGTATTCCAGGTTCGTTCCGTCGAGTCACCAGTCGCTGGATCGGAGAAGGCTGCATCCGATATCTTGGGCCAGGTGCAGTACCACGCCGCTCAACAAGGCGTGGCCATGTATTATGCGAGGGTCGATACGGCGCAAGTCAATGTGGTGCGGAGCCTATGCGCGGCGGGTTTTTATGTGGTTGATGTCACCGTCACCTTTTGCATGGAGGCCCCCTCACAGGTACGTGATCCCGCTCCCGGCAAAGTTTCGATCTGTCCGGTTGGCCCCGAGCACCACCAGGGCGTGCTTGATATCGCCTCGTCCTGCTTTCAGTATTCTCGATTCCATCTCGATCCACTTGTTCCCCGGTCGGTCGCGAACCGTATCAAGCACGATTGGGTTCTGAGCTATATCCGGAAGCAGCGAGGAGACGAGCTGTTTACAGCAGTACTAAACGGACGGCCTGTAGGGTTCCTGGCCGCTCTTTCGATGGAATTGCAGGGAAGGCGAATCTGTGTGATCGATCTCATCGGAGTCGACACGGCTTGCCAGAACCAGGGAGTCGGCCAGGCCTTGACTGAATTCTTCATCCGCCGGTACCACACGCAATGCGACCGCTTGCAGATCGGAACGCAGGCGGCCAACATTCCCTCGATGCGGCTTTACCAGCGTCTTGGGTTCTCGGTCATGAAGACCCAGTACGTCATGCATATGCATGTTGGAAAGACAGCAGCTAGCTCTGAGGCGACATGCGGATCGGCCACGTAAACCTGGACGAACAGGTCCTGGTCGTTGCCGAGATCGGCAACAATCACGAAGGCAAATTCGACGTTGCCAAGGAGTTGGTGCGTAAGGCTGCCGAATGCGGTGTTGGGGCGGTCAAACTCCAAACGTTTCGGACGAAATATTTCGTCGGCTCTCACGACAAGGCTCGCTATGACCGCTTGTGCTCGTTTGAGCTGACCTATCGGCAGTTTGAGGAACTTCAGCAGTTGGCGCAGTCGCTGGGGTTGCTGTTCTTCGCCACTCCCTTGGATCTGGAGAGCGCGAAATTTTTAGAGGGGCTAGTCGATTGTTACAAGATTGCCTCAGGCGACAACAATTTCTATCCGCTTCTCGAATTGGTGTGCGGAACGGGGACACCCGTCATCATTTCGTCCGGCCTCAGCGACTTGGAGCAGATCGCGAAGAGCAAGCAGTTCATCGAAGACCAGTGGCGGTCGCGAGGGCTCACGCAACAGGTCGTCGTGCTGCATTGTGTGAGCAGTTATCCAGTTCCGCCAGACCAGGCCAATCTCGCCTCGATCCCATTTCTCGCCAACCGGCTGGGATGCTGCGTGGGCTATTCGGACCACACCATCGGAACCGAGGCCTGCGTTATCGCGGTGGCTCTGGGCGCGCGCATCATCGAGAAGCACTTCACGCTCGACAAGAACTATTCCGATTTCCGTGACCATCACCTTTCGGCCGATCCAGCCGAGATGAAACAGCTAGTGCAACAGCTTGAACGGATTCGGACGTTGCGCGGCAAGGCAGAGAAAGTCGTCCAGCCCTGCGAGGCCGCCTTGGTCAGCCAGGCGCGCCGCTCCATCGTGGCCGCGGCGGATTTGCCGCATGGCCATCGTCTCGGGAGGCAAGATTTGACCTGGATTCGTCCGGCAGTCGGTTTGCCGCCCGGGGAGGAAGGAAAGCTCGTGGGGCGGACCCTCAAGCGGGCTGTGTCATTCGGGGAGCCCATTTTGCTCTCCGACCTGGAGTAGCGTTCGATGTGCGGAATCGCAGGCTATTTCGGGCTTCAGCCAATCGACGCGTCGCGTGTGGACAGGTGTTTGGCGTTGATGAATCGCCGAGGCCCGGACCATCGCGCCAGCCGGCATTTCCATGACCGTACGGGCCACCATGTCTACCTGTTACACTCACGCTTGCAGATTATTGATCTGGAAGAGCGTGCCAATCAACCATTCCGCGTCGGCTCGAAATGGATCATCTACAATGGGGAGTTATATAACTATCTTGAGCTCCGCAAAGAATTGTCGGCGAAGGGATTCAGTTTCGTCACCGAGTCTGACACGGAAGTCCTCCTGAGAGTCATCGATCACTTCGGATGGAAAGGCCTTGATCGTTGTGAGGGGATGTGGGCCTTCGCCCTGTACGACGAGGCGGACGGCTCGCTCCTGCTCAGCCGCGATCGTTTCGGCGAAAAGCCGCTCTACCTGGTCAAGGATGCCTCCGGCTTGTATTTTGGCTCTGAGGTGAAATTCCTTACCGCGCTACTCGGCCACAAATTAGAAGTCAACTTGAATCATGTGTACCGCTATCTGGTCAATGGGTACAAGGCGCTGTACAAGGAACAGCATAGTTTTTTTAAAGGCCTCTCCGAACTACCGGCAGCCTCTATCCTTCGTATCGACGCGGGCGGTTCCAAGAGCCCGACAGCATATTGGAAGGGGGTGTTCGAGCCTGATAAAGCGATGAGCTATCCACAGTCTGTGGCCGGAGCTCGGGAGCGACTCATTCGGGCGGTGGAATTGCGCTTAAGAGCCGATGTGCCGTTAGCCTTCTGCATGAGCGGCGGGATCGACTCCAATTCGCTCATCGGGATTGCCAAAAAAGTCTTCCACTATGATGTCCATGGATTTACGATCCTCAACTCCGATGCCCGCTACGAAGAACAGGACATGGTGGACCATGCGGTCAAAGAGTTCGGCATTCGGCACACGGGCGTGCCTGTTGATCCTCGAGATTTTCTTCCGAAGCTCAGGACGTTGGTTCGCCAGCATGATGCACCCGTCTATACCATCACCTATTTTGCGCAATGGCTGCTCATGGAGTGCATCGCTGACCAGGGCTATCGCATTTCAGTCAGTGGTACAGCCGCGGATGAGCTCTTTTCTGGCTATTACGATCATCATCTGGCCTATCTCTACGAAGTGCGTGATGACCGAAGACTGTATGAAGCCTCCGTCTCAGCGTGGCGCGACAAGGTGCGCCCGCTTGTCCGAAATCCATTCCTGAAGAATCCCGATGCCTTCTTTGAGGAGCCGGGGCTTCGAGCCCACATCTTTCTGGATGCGGAGGAATTTGCGAAGTTTTTAACAGTCCCATGGCAGGAACCATTTTACGAGAGCTGCTTGACCGACAGTCTTCTGCGCAATCGGATGCTGAACGAGATGTTTCATGAGGCCGTGCCTGTCATCCTTCACGAGGATGATTTAAACGCCATGTATTTTTCAATTGAAAACCGCTCGCCGTTCTTGGATCGAGAGTTGTTTGAATTCTGTTATCGTATTCCCAGCCGTCACTTGATCCGGAATGGTCTTGGGAAGGCTGTGCTGCGGGACGCGATGCGCGGCATTGTCCCTGATCTGGTGCTGGATAACCCGCGCAAGGTCGGCTTTAACGCCCCCATCCTCTCCTTTCTGGATCTGAAAGATCCTGAGGTGCGTAGCTACGTGCTGGACAAAAGCGGCATCTTTGAGCACGTCCGGCGCGAGAAGATCGAAGCACTCTTGGCCCAACCGGATCTGCCGAATAGCCAGAGCAAGTTTCTGTTCTATTTTCTCAGCAGCAAGATGTTCCTGGAGGAATTCGCGTGACCGACAAGATTTTACCTGATCCGGTTTCGCAAGAACAGGAATACTATGAACTGCTCGGAGAATTCACATGCGCATGCGATCGGTTGGTGGATCAAGGGCTCTCCTACCTCGTAGTTATTCTTTGTCACGAGCTGTATCGCTTTCTGTATCCAGTAGAACCGTATGCTAGTTTCAAACAGACAGAGCCAGTCAATTTTGCAGTAGCGCACATCAGAAAGTTGAGTCGAGCCGCTGTCGAGTTTGCCCAGGCCGTAACGCCTTATAAATCCGAACTCGAACAGGTCAGCCAAGGACAGTGGCACCTCGAACCATCAGAGAGGTCAACTTCCGATCTCTACTCTGAGCTTTGGAAAGAGTTCGACGACCACACGTTGGTTGAAGAAAGTTACCAGCTTCTCACCTGCCGGTTGCCGAAGTCCATCATTGACGAATGCATCGTGGGCAAGACGGTTTTGGATATGGGCTGCGGCTCCGGGAGGTATTCGATTGCTCTTGCCAAGGCCGGTGCGAAACAGGTTGTCGGAGTCGATGTGCAGGCCAAATCTTTCAAGGCTGCCAGTGATTGGTGTCAGCGAAAGTGCTTGCCCGTAGAGTTTCAGGAAGCGCACGTGCTCTCGCTACCGTTCGAAAACGAGTCTTTTGATTTCGTGTTCTGCAACGGTGTCATTCACCATTCAGAATCCATCGAGCAGGGGATCCGAGAGCTGAAGCGGGTGTTGAAGAAGTCAGGACGCGCCTTTCTGTACCTGTACGCGGCTGGCGGAATATTCTGGAAAACGCGCGAATCGCTTCGTACCGTCTTCCGGCGTATCCCATTGTCCTACACCAAAGCCGTGCTTTATCTCATGGGCATGCCGCAGAACCGCTTCATTTTTTGCGATACATGGTATGTGCCGGTCGAGACGTGGACGACGACAGAGCAACTGAAAGACATGCTCGACCGGGCGGGTCTGTCGTATGTCAAGGTAATCGGTCGCGGTGCTTTCGACCTTGACGGCGCGCTTGAGTGGGAAATCCCCGGCGCACGTGCGATGTGGGGGGACGGCGAGCATCGATACATCCTTGCGCGGCGGTAACAGGACTGATTGGAGCGACGGTTGAGAACCTCCTCAGGAGGAGGAGTCAGAAAAATTAGTGTAAGAAATCTACTTCAAGGTTGTGCCATCTGTCCGTGCATAGACTCTGACTGCAGGTGTGTAGTGCGTTTTGGTTTGTCGAAGTTTGAAGGGAGACACTCATGAGAATCATTCTGGGCATTCAAGAGGCGCATGACGCTTCTGCTGCCCTTATGGTAGATGGTGAAATTGTGGCTGCAGCTCAGGAAGAGAGATTTTCTGGGTTGAAGGGGGACTACGGCTACCCGCGGCAGTCGATTGAGTTCTGTCTCAAGCAGGCCGATCTTGGCGCTTCTCAAATCGATGAAGTGGTGCTCGCAACGAACCTCTGGAATCCAGTGCTCACGAAAATCAAGCGGAACGCCAATTTCAAGGTGAGTGATTGGGTTGCGGAGCAGCACAAGTACTGGAAGCCTGTACTCCTCGAAAACCGCCAGGTCTCCTACTATGACTTGTTTAAAGACCGACCGGATTTCCACTACGACGACACCTATCCTTTTGACCGCTTGCTCTCTGGTTATATGGATAAGGAGGGAATGCGCCAAGCTCGTGAGATTCGGCGGACCACTGTTAGTATGCTACTGGGGATTCCCCTGGAAAGGGTCAAAACGATCATGCACGAGGATTGCCATACCTTTTACGCCTACTTCGGCAGTCCGATGCGGGGTCGAGTTTTGGCCCTCACGTCAGAGGGCATCGGCGACTATTCCAACGGGACCGTCTCGGAGTTTTCCGAGGAGGGTCGACATGAGCTGGCGCATACGAGAGAGAATCACCTGGGACACATCTACCAATACATTACCTTGCTTCTGGGAATGAAACCCAACGAGCACGAGTACAAGGTGATGGGCTTAGCGCCGTATGCGAATAAAAAGGAGCTGGACAAGAGTTACCAAGTGTTTGCGCGGATTCAAAAAGTGGAGGGGCTCAACATCGTCTATGATGAGAAACCTCCCGACCTTTACTTCCATTTTCGCGATAAGCTGGAAGGGCATCGGTTTGACGGGATTGCGGGAGCGGTGCAAAAGTTCGTCGAAGTGATGCTGTCCGAGTGGATCACTGCCTGCGTGAAGGCCACAGGGCTCAACCGAATTTGCTTTGTCGGTGGGGTGGCGCAAAACATCAAAGCCTGCAAGCGCATCGCTGAGTTGGACATTGTGGAGGATCTCTATGTGTGCCCCGCAGCAGGAGACACATCCGTGTCGATAGGGGCCTGTTACTACGCAATGTGGAAGTATCTTCACGCCCATCGCTTGTCCTGCGAAGCCATCCGGCCCTTGGACAAAATCTACCTGGGCCCCGAATTTTCAGACCGGGAAGTTGAGGCATTTTTGAAGAGGGAAAATGTCGCGGCGAAATTCAAGACCATTCCTGGTGTGACACCTGAAGATATCGCGAGGAGACTGGCCGACGGGCAAATCCTAGGTCGATGCGCGGGCCGTATGGAGTTTGGCTTGCGGGCGTTAGGGAATCGCTCCATCTTGGCAGACCCACGTCGGCCTGAAGCCGTTAGGAAGATCAATGCGGCCATAAAGTTCCGCGATTTCTGGATGCCATTCACCCCTTCAATCCTGGCAGAGCGCACACGAGATTACATCATGAATCCGAAGAACCTTTTGTCGCCCTTTATGACGATGGCCTTTGACTCAACCAAGTTGGCACAGCGGGATCTGATCGCCGCCCTCCATCCTGCGGATTTGACAGTCCGCCCGCAGATTCTGCAAGAGGAGCAAAACCCGGAGTACTATGCGATCATTAAAGCCTTCGAGCGTCTAACGGGGGTGGGAGGTGTGTTGAACACCAGCTTCAACCTCCACGGCCATCCGATTGTCCTAGGGCCGAAGGAAGCCCTTTATACCTTTGAGAATTCAGAATTAGATGCATTGGTGCTGAGCAACTACATAATTTCAAGGTAAGTGCGCGTGGGCCATTAAGCGCGCCGACATGAGCATTTGACGTACTAACAAGGACAGAAATCGTATGTGTGGGATTGTTGGCTATTTCAAGAGCAGGACCGAGGAATTCGGGAGAGATTTGACAGAAGCTGGGGCAAGCATTCGTCATCGTGGCCCGGATATGACGCGAATACACTCAACCCCACTGGGCCGCGTTCTGTTTGATCGCCTCGCCATCAACGATCTCAGCGACCTCGGGATGCAGCCGTTTTCAAGCGGTAAGGTCGATGCGTTTATCAATGGCGAAATTTACAATCACAAAGAGTTGAAGCACGAGTTTCGACGTGAGTTCGCGCCAATCTCTCGATCGGATGCAGAGATACTTCCATTTCTCTATGGGAAATTCGGACTATCCGGTCTCAATCGCATTAATGGGCCGTTCGCTGCTGTCATTATCGATCATTGGCGTGGAGAGTGCTCGTTGGCAAGTGATAGGTTCGGGGTCAAGCCATTGTACTATACCCATCGTGGACAGAATCTTTTCTTTGCTTCAGAGCTCAAAGCGTTGGATGCTCTCATAACGCTCGACGTTGATCCCTTGTCTGTTTCGATAGGAGCGAGTTGCTACGGATTTGCATATCCATTAACGCCATTCAAGAATGTCTATCGCCTTGAGCCTGGTACAGCTTTGAAGTATAGGGACGGACAAATCGAGGTGGTTCGCTGGTATCAACCGAAGATTGAGGTTTGCCATCAGCCGACGACTGAAACACGTGATCAGTTCATGCAGCTCTTCGATTCAGCAGTGGGAATGCGCTTGGATTGCGATGTCCCGGTAGGCGGATTTATCAGCGGTGGTCTCGATTCGACGAGCATTTTGACGGTGGCAAAGCGCAGGCAAGGCCGGTCCATGCACGTGTTCAACGCCTATATCGAAGATAAAGAGTCGCTCGCGAAAAATCTGACGGACAATGTCAATGCTGCGCGTCTCGCCAGCGATCTCGGCCTGGAATATCACCCTGTCCGGGTCAACTGGGATGTTTATGACCGGAACATTGTCAAGGCTGCGTCTTTCCATGATGAAATCATGTTCGATAACGGCACTTTTATCTTTTATCTCATTTCAAAGGAAGCAAAGAAATACGTGACAGTAATGATCGATGGGGTGGGGGGCGATGAGCTATTTGGCGGATATGCCTTTCAAGATATTGCACGGAAGCTGGGCAGTGGAGCCTTGAACACGCAGCGGAGATTTCCGGGACTATTCAGTCCAAGTGTTCTCAGCCTCCTCTCAAGACTGCCAAGAGGGCATGTGCGCGCCTGTCGGTTGTACGAGGCCCTCACAAACCTTCCCCTGTGGCAATTCCATGCCCTTGGTATTCTGCCCGTACGACTCTTTGGCGATCGTCTGGGGCATATCTGTAAACGACTCGAGGCGATAGGGAAGTCTCGCCTGAACCTCATGCTGGAAGCAAATCCCTCCGATTACGGCAATGCGCTCATCGGCACGAACATCTTTTCAATTATCGCATTTCAGAATACCGAGGCTGAGAGAGGGACGATGGCGTATTCGATAGAGAACCGCAGCCCCTTCCTGGACTATCGGCTGATCGAGCTAATGATGACAGTTGACTCTCGATCAAAAGTTAAGGAGGGGCAGAAGGCACTGATGCGCAAATGGTTTCACGGAACACTGCCCAGCTACATCTTAGAGGCAAAGAAAAGTGGCCCTGCTCTTGCTCTCACGCGATGGATTGTTGGTGATGAAAAGCGCTTTGCGACTGTTTCCAGATTTCTTGAGAAGAATGGAGAGATCATTGGAACGTTGCTGGGCGGTGGATTCAGGGAGGCGATTGTCAGACGAGAGAGGGCCTTGTTTCAGAATGGCGTATTTTTGCACTCACTGATTGCGACAGCAATTTGGGGCAGGAAGTATCTTGTAAGAGAGCGGTTGGATGAGAACTTGCGGTTATCTGAAATCGTTTCATAGAGAACTGGCCTAGAAGAATTGAGGAGGGTGTGTCGCGACTGATCCTCTCCCATATTCCAGATGACTTTAATCCGGGCACAGATATCGCGGCTGGTGCATGGTGTTTTATGTGCCGCCCCAAAGATTTTGTTTACTGGGGACGCCTGAACTTTCTGGATGATCCGGGAGAGTCCGGCCTGGATCGGCGAGAAATATTACAACAGTGCGTAGATTTTGGCGAGAGGTTGCTGCCGGAAATTGCGCGGCGTCTAAACGCCGTCAATGAGACACAATATTCCATTCATTTCTGGCGCCGGATGACTGATTGGTGGCTGATCTCTTTGCTCCAGATCATGTTCCTAGCTCAGCACAAGAGTCTGGCTTTGAAGATAGCCTACGGTCATCTACCATTATCTGTCGAGTTATTGCCATACAACATTCCCTGGGATTTCGCGAGCACGCGTGACTTCAACAATAGGGCAGTTAAGCGGGTGGAGTTCTTTTCCTGGATGCTTTCCCGTTTCATCGAGGCTAGTCCAGGAGACGCCTGGTGTACTAGGTATCGGCAGGATTCTGAGAGTCTGAGTTCAACGACCAGCGCATCGAAGATCGGCCAGATCAAGGAGTGGGTGAGGGAGCAGGTATGGCGGTTGCGGGTGCGCATGTATCCACGTTGCGTAGGCGTTTACGGGTTACGCGGATGGCGGGCGCTGTTAGTTTCACTAACGTTATCTGCCAAGCCACCGGTGAAGCGGTCAATACACTTGAACAGCGCTGAAGAGAGGGCTCGTGTCCAACCTGTTGTACAGAGCAATCAGATTATTCACGTTCTTGATGAGAAGAGTGTCATTGAACTCGCCTGGCAGGTTATGCCAGCAACCTTCAAATGTCTGGGCAGCATCCCGTCTGCGAGATGGAAGTACCGTCCTGGTAGCGTCCGTGTTGTCGGTCCTACAATCTGCACGATGGATATGGTTAAGTATGCGGTGGCGCAAGCGCGCGAGGCTGGCGAGATCATCATTGGATCACAACACGGGGCTGGTTACGGTGATACTATGCAGTCGATAGTTCATTTTGTTGAATTTAATCTTGATGGATTTATCACTTGGGGATGGAGAAGCCATCCTTTTTGTAAGGCAAACTTCATTCCCCTACCATCCCCATTATTGAGCAGAAGATCACATTGTGGACGTAGCGAGGAGCTTCTCTTCATAGGGGCAAGTGCACCATTAGTAAGGCAGGCATGGGACAATTGGCCAGAAACCCGAGGAATCTTCAATTACCTGTTCTTCAAAGAAACGTTCTTGATAGCTCTTGGCGAAAAATTAATTGAAAAGGTTCTTTATCGCCCCCAACTGGGAGAAGGCAACCTGAACGAACTGCCGTTTCTCCAAGCACGATTTCCCAATCTTCGAATTCTCGATGTCCTGCCGGAAAAGCGACTCTATAGCTCTCGTCTGGTCATTCTCGACAATCCATCAACGATGCTAAGCATCTCACTGGCGGCCAACGTGCCGACGATCTGTTTTTGGAAACCCGTAGACTGGGAGATGACCGACGAAGCGAACATGCTTTACGGTAGGCTAAACACAGCAGGAATCCTACACTCGGATCCTGCGAGTGCGGCGCGGAAGGTCCAGGAGATCTGGCCAGATGTGCAGGGATGGTGGGCCAGCGAGAACGTGCAGGCGGCTCGTCGCGAATGGTGTCGCGAGCACGCATACTCCAGTCCCCACTGGCTGTGGATCTGGATACGGACGCTCTGGCAGCTGGAGTTGGTGGAGGAACCTGTCTAATGGTAGGTGGTTGCCTTTGGTTAGGGTGTGACTTTAAGCCGTGGGTCGATAGAGCATGATTGACTTTACCTCAACACGGCAGCAGTTGAGCGAGCGGATGGCTGTCCGCTTCGGGGCCACGATTGTTGCCAATCT
>JGI25382J43887_10000958_pt1 | contig 10980 bp, 10 predicted proteins | sample GraSoi013_1_40cm_3_FD_43887 | JGI IMG/M metagenome (IMG submission 43887) | reverse complement strand
TCGACCTCCTCGACGATGCTCTTCGCATAGACGCGGGACGTCCCGTTGGAGCGCCGCAGCCATGCCTCGACATTGGTCCGGATCAACGTCAGGGGAGTCCGCAGCTCGTGGGACGCGTCCGCGACGAACTCTCGCTGGCGCTGGAAGGCACGGCCGATCGGCCGGATCGAGCGNGTCGCCATCAACAGCGAGGCCAGGAAGCCGAGGACGATCCCGATCGCGGACGCCANCACCAGTTGCCGCACCAGCCGCGAGAGCGCGTCTCCGACCCATGAGATCGGTTGCGCGACCTGCAGGACGCCAATGACCTTGTGGGACTTCGACACGATGGGACGCGTGTCGACCATGTACAGCTCCGAGCCACTGGCGACCTGTGTCTGACCGGACTGGCCGGCGTTCGCGGCGNNGNTCGGCGCGCTCAGGCTCGGGTTGTTGAAGAGCTTCTTGAGCTCGGCGCGTGGCTGGCTGACTTCCTGGCCCTTGANNTCGAGCACGCGCACGAAAACATCGGCAAGGCTTGGCGTCAGCAGCGGTTGGGGGTTGACGCTGACCGTATCGCCGGTGACGGTCACGTTGCTCATCGCCTGCGTGACGGCGGTCTGCAGGTCTTTGTCGGCTTTCGACTGGAGCGCCTGCGAGACCGTGACGTAGACGATCAAGTCAAAGCATCCGAGGATNAGAACGAGCAGGACGAAGTACTGGGCGGCGAGGCGCANCAGCGCGCCCCGGAACATCATCCCGACAGCCGGTAGCCGACGCCATACACCGTTTGGATGAGCTTCGGCGAGCGGCCCTCGTCGATCTTGTCGCGCAAGTACGAGATATAGACGGCCACGCGATTCGTGGTGCCCTCGAAGTTGTAGTCCCACACGCGCTCCGCGATCTGCGCCTGGGTCAGCACCTGGTTGGGGTGGCGCATCAAGAACTCGAGAAGGGCGAACTCCCTGGCGGTCAACTCGATCGGCGTGTCTCCCCGCCGGACCTGGTGGGTTTTGAGGTCGAGAACGAGATCGGCCACCTGTAGCCGGTTCGCGTGGCCGTTCTTTTGTTCCCGCCGCATCAAGGCTCGCAGCCTCGCGAGGAGTTCCTCGAAGGCGAACGGCTTGGGCAGGTAATCGTCGGCGCCGGCATCGAGGCCAGCGACACGGTCGTGGATCTGGCTGCGCGCGGTCAGCATGATGACCGGCGTTTGAATGCGGTTCTGGCGGAGCCAGCGGCAGACCTCCATGCCGTCCTTCTTGGGAATCATGAGATCGAGGATGATCGCGTCGTAGCGCGCGGTCTCTGCCAGCTCCTGGGCCCGCTCGCCGTCGGCCGCGATGTCGACGGCGTAGCGTTCGTCCTCCAGGAGCTGCTTGAGCAGCGTCGAGAGCTTTCGCTCGTCCTCGACGAGGAGGAGGTTCATCGGGGTGTGCCCCCAGTGTAGCGGGTCGGCCAGGCCAAACTAGGCGACCGCCAAACGTCGAGGCGCGAGACTAGACGGCGACGGCAGGAAGGGTGGGAACCCGCGGGCGGACATCTCGGCGGCGGTCAGCAAGTGGTTGCCGGAGATCCGCGACCCGCTGTCGACGAAGCGTCCGAGGCTATCCCGCGCACGACGGACGTTCCAGCCCAGGATGTCGCAGTATTCGACGAAGGTGTCGCCGGCAAAGAATCGCTCGGATTCCGAGCGGTAGGTCTCGACGCTGAGGTCCGCTACCGCCTGCCAGATTACCCGGGTCAAGAGTGACTGGACCGCCTCCAGGGGGATATCCGGTTCGGTTGCGCCTTTTCTCATCCCTTCCTCCGATCGAACGCCGGCACGGCCAATTTGCCGCGCAAATTTGAATGATCGCTTCGCTAATTTAACAAGTGATACCGATAATGTCAATCACTTCACGCGCCGATTCCCTCGGCGGGGAAGGGTCAGGGTGAGGGCTTCCTCCAGGGGCCCGCGGTGGGGTGCCGCAGTAGGTCCGCGGTCCGAAGACGGGCGTCCACCCCGGTCAGACCGTTCGCGACGGCGGTGCGAACGAGTGGCACATGCGGGATTTGCTCGAGGTGCTCGGCGATGGGCCACAGGTCGACCTCGCTCGTCATCCAGTGCAGCCGATCGAACCGCGCAAGGTTGACGGGTCGCCCGTGACCGCGGAGGGTCAGCTCACCCTCGAGATTGAAGTAGTGCTCGAAATACGACATCGCCAGTTCGCGGAGCGTTCGGTAGACCGGTCGACGGGCGCGCAGGCCCGTGAATTTGCTGGTCGCGATCGCGCCCCAGAGGCCGCGCCGCCGGTAGACCGCGATCACGTGGTCCTCGTCATGCACCGCGGCGAGGTCCATGATCAGCGGTGGGTCGCCCTGGACACGCAGGGCGGCGGCCGCGACGACCGCCCCCTCGATGCAGTTGGCGGTTCGGTCACGGAGAACCCGTCGTGGCGACCGGAATGTCTCTCCGTCGTCCTCGGTGTTGTAGGGGATGTCGTCGAGGAACTGCTGCACCTTCTCGGGTGTCTCGAGTCGCCGGCGAAACGTCGCCAGCTCGCGCCCGGTCAGCTCAGCGAAGGCACGGGGCATGGGTTGGGTCGTGGGGTTCCGCCGGCGGGCTGGCTGTGGCAGAATCTGTAGTTCGACGCGGCTGTGGTGAAATCGGTAAACACGCCAGGTTCAGGGCCTGGTGGGCGCAAGCCCTTGAAGGTTCAAGTCCTTTCAGCCGCATTCCTCCCCCACCTATTTTTCACGCGCGCCTTTCCACACCGGGGCGCGCTTATTCGCGCCCGCCTTTCCACGCCGGGGCGGGCTTTTTCACGCGCGCCTTTCCATGCCGGGGCGGGCTTATCGCCCGACCTCGCGGTACCAATCGCTGATGTAGGCGTACCGCTCCTCCGGTTCGATGGCCGAGTCGAGGCGGGCCCCATGGATGCGGCGGTTGAGGGCCATCACGTACCGCGGACTGTAGAGAAAAACCGCCGGAATCTCCTTGGCGAAATCCTCCTGGAAGGTGGCGTATGCCTTGGCCCGGGCGGTCAGGTCGAGGGTGTTGCGCCCGTCCTCCAGGTCGCCGTCGATGAAGACGTTCTTCTTCATGCCTGCGAAGTTGAACCCGCCCGGGTGCGCCTGCGAGGAGTGCCAGAACGAGTACACGTCCGGATCGGGGCCGTTGTCGAAGGCGGTGAGCGTCATGTCGAAGGTCCGCGGGTTGAGGTAATCGTGAATCAGCGAGGCGGTCGTGACCGGTCGAACCTCGGCGACGATCCCAACCTGCGACAGCTGGCTCGCCACCGTCTCGGCCACGCGCTCATAGGGCGGGACGTCGCTCGACACCGTCAGGCCGAAGCTCAGACTGGTCGTGCCCTTGGTTCGGATGCCGTTGACCATCGTCCAGCCGGCATCGTCGAGCAGCTTGGCGGCGGCCGTCGGATCATAGGGTGGCTGCTGGGCGGCGCTGTCATACGCCCACGTGATCGACCGCGGGATCGGTGAGTCGGCGGGAACGGCCTGCCCGCCCAGGACGTCTCGGATGATCGCCGTTCGGTCGATCGCCTTCGCGATCGCCTGGCGGACCCTGACGTCCTGAAAGTAGGGCTCGTCGGTCTTCAGGTTGAGAAGCAGCTCCGCATATTGATAGGTCGCGCTGGTCAGCACGGTCACCTGCGTGTTGGTCCGTTCCTGGGCGGCGCCCGACGGCGTGAGATTGGCAAGAGCATCGATCTGCCCCCGATCGAGCGCATCCAGGGCGGCGGCCTGCGACGGGAAGCTGCGGATCGTGAGGGTATCGAGCCAGGGCCGGCGCCAGGAGAACGGGTTGCGCTCCAGCTGGATCCTGTCGCCCAGGTTCGCAACCATTCGAAAGGGCCCGGTTCCGACCGGGTTCAGATTGGGCGACGCGGAGGCGAGCTCGATCATCGTTTTCCCCGCGAGCAAGTGCGCCGGGACGATGTCGAGCAGCTCGAGGTTCGCCAGGAACCCCGCGTTGTGGCCGGGAAGCGCGAAGCGAACGTGGCCGGCGTCGATCGCGGTGGCGATGATGTCCTTCCAGCTCTGGTTGAGGAGCGCGCCGGGGAACTGCGGATCCTGGACGGTCCGAACCGTGAAGACGACGTCGTCCGCGCTGACCGTCGTACCGTCGGACCATCGCGCATTGGGTCGCAGCGTGAAGCTGTAGCTGCGGCCGTCCGGGCTGACCTCCCAGCGCGAGGCGAGGCGTCCCTGGACCGCGCCCGTCGGCAGAACCCGGACGAGCGGCTCGAACAGCAACGCATCGAGGTCATTCGAGCCGGCGGTTGCCTCACCGAAGAGGGGGTTGAGCGAGCCGAGCTGGCCGACCACGCCCTCGACGTACGTGCCGCCCGGTCGGGGCGCCTCCGGCGACAGGATGACGCCTCGGAACACGAGCGCGAGAACCGTCAGCAGCGCGATCAGCGGCACGCCCACCCCGAGGGCGAGCAGTCCGCGGCGGATCAACCGACTCGGATGTAGACGACAGAGACCACCACGAACAGGACGACCAGTCCGATCGTGGCGTAGAACAGGTTCTTTTCCAGTCCGCGCTTCGTGCGGTAGCCACCGCCCGAATCTCCGCCGCCACCGATGGTGCCACCGAGCCCGCTCGCCTTGGGCGTCTGGAGCAGCACGCCAAGCATGACGAAAAGGGCCAGCACGAGCTCGACGATCCCGAGAAAGGATTTCATTGAGGCTGAAGCCGCTGAATTATAACGCCAATTCTCCACGCGCTCGGTCGCTATACTGGCATTGACAGATACACAAATATGTAGTAACATGCCGGACGTGTACGGCCCGTCCCGCTGCCTCCGGTTGCCCCTCCTCCTCCTGGCGCTGCTGGCCGCCTCCTGTGCGCCGGGCCGTACCGCACCCCCCATGGGTGCCGCCCTTCCCCACCCGCCGGTCGCTCCGGCACCGATCCCCAGCGGGGCCGACGGGCTGGTTCCTCTGACCGACGGCGCCGCGGCCTTTGCCGCCATCGGCGAGACACTCGGCGGCGCCCGACGTTCCATCGACCTGGAGCTCTACGAGTTCCAGCGATTCGATCTTGCCGCGTTGCTGCTCGACGCGCAGGAGCGCGGCGTGACGGTGACCGCGATCAGGGATCCGTCGGAGCGGAGCAGCCGGACCGTTTGGGCTCAGCTCGAACAGGGCGGCGTCCGAGTCGTGGCGTTTCCAGTGGAGCGCCTGACGATCGACCATGTGAAGCTGCTCATCGTCGACGGCACGCGGGCCATCGTGGGGGGCATCAACTGGGGCACGCACTCACCGAAGAACCACGACTTCGACGTGCTGGCGACCGGCCCCGTGGTGGAAAACCTCGAGCGCGTCTTCAAGCAGGACCTCGCGCTGTCGGGCGACGCGGCGGGCATTCCATCGCCAGCCGCCGACCGNACCGTCCAGGTGTTGACGACCCATCCCGGTGAGTTCATTCGGGCCGCCGCGCTCGCGGCGATCGCCGCTGCCCAACACTCGATCGACATAGAGATGTTCGTTCTGAGCGATCGCCTCGTCCTCGAGGCGCTCGTCTCAGCGGCGCGTCGAGGTGTCCACCTTCGCGTCCTGTTGGACCCGACCCAGCCGCAGAATGCCGCGGCCGTCGGGCTCCTCGAGCCGGCCGGGGCCGCCGTCCGCTTCTATCGGCAGGTCGGAGACGAGCTGCTGCACGCGAAGCTCGGGATCTTCGATGCCGGGATCACCCTCTTCGGCAGCTGCAACTGGTCGCGCTCCGGGTTCGCACGCAACCACGAACTCGACCTCCTGGTCCGCGAGCCGCAGCTGGCCCGGGCCTTCCTCAGCCGGATGGACCAGGATTGGGCGGCGTCGACGCCCTGAGGTCGTCACCGGACATCTCGTCAGGGACCTCCAGTCCGACGAGGGGCAACAGCGTCGGCGCNAGGTCGCCCAGCTTGCCGCCCTCGCGAAGCCCGCGGACCTCGTCCGCGCCGACCAGGATCAATGGCACAGGACTCGTCGTGTGCGCGGTCANGGGCGCGCCGGTCGCTCGGTCGACCTTCAACTCGGCGTTGCCATGGTCCGCCGTGATGGCCAGGATNCCNCGGCGGCTAAGCACCGGACCCGCGATCCGGCCGAGCATGGCGTCGACGACCTCGACCGCCCTCACCGTCGCCGGAAAGACGCCGGTGTGGCCGACCATGTCCGGGTTGGCAAAGTTGACGACCAGGAAGCGGTCAGCGCCCCCCGCCAGCCGGTCCAGCAGCACATCGGTGACCGGCTGCGCACTCATCTCCGGCTTCAGGTCGTAGGTCGCCACCCGGGGCGACGGCACGAGCAGCCGGTCTTCGCCGGGGAACGGCGCCTCCCGCCCGCCGTTCAGAAAGTACGTAACGTGCGCGTACTTCTCGGTCTCGGCCGTGTGGAACTGTCGCCAGCCCGCGTCGGCGACGACCTGCGCGAGGACCTGATTGAGCGGCTCGTCGGGGAAGGCCACCTCCGCGGCGAGGCCCTTTTCGTACTCGGTGAACGTCACGAAGTGCGCGAGCCTCGGCCGGCGGTTACGCGGGAAGTGGGCCCAGGATTCGTCCAGCATGGCGTGGCTCAGCTGGCGTGCGCGGTCCGGCCGGAAATTGAAGAAGATCACGCTGTCGCCATCGCCGATCGGTGGTGGCGGGTCATCGCCCGCCGGCACGATGCGGGTCGGCACGATGAATTCGTCGGTGATGCCCCTCTCGTAACTGCGCTTGATCAAGGCCACCGGGTCGGGCGCCGTCGGTCCGGTCGCCTCCACCACGGTGCGGTAGGCACGCTCGGTCCGCTCCCATCGTTTGTCACGGTCCATCGCGTAGTAACGGCCGCTGACCGAGGCAATCCTGCCGGTGCCGATCGCGCGTATGCGCTCGACCAGCTCCGCGACGTAGGCGGCCGCACTGTTGGGCGGCTCATCCCGACCGTCGGTGAANGCATGAACGAACACGCGGGGTANGTGCAGCGCGTGCGCCATCTCGAGCAGCGTGTACAGGTGCNGGCTCGAGCTGTGCACGCCGCCGGGAGAGACGAGCCCCATCAGGTGCAGCGCGTGGCCGCTCCCNGCCGACTNCANNGCGGCGCGCAACACCGGATTGGTCGTAAAGCTCCCCTCTCGTATCGCACGGTTGATCCGGGTGAGGTCCTGGTAGACGACGCGGCCNGCGCCGATGTTCAGGTGGCCAACCTCCGAGTTGCCCTGCTGGCCCTCAGGCAACCCGACGGGTTCGCCGGCCGCGGCCAGGATCGTATGCGGCCATCGCTGCCAGAGCGCATCCCAGTTGGGCTTTTTCGCGGCGGCGATCGCATTCCCGAACGGATCGGTGCGGTATCCCCAGCCATCGATGATCACGAGCACCAGGGGGCGTCCCGGCGCCGCGTTCACGCCGGCCTGGCGACCTCGGCCGCGGCGCGCACGATCTCGGTGAAATCGGCCTGCTTCAGGCTGGCGCCGCCGACAAGCGCACCGTCGATCTCCGGCTGGTCCATCAGGCTCCGGGCATTGGCCGGCGTCACGCTGCCTCCGTAGAGGATGCGAATGTCTGTCGCGATTTGCGCGAACCGCCCCACGAGAAGGCCGCGGATCAAGCCCATGGTCTCGTTGGCATATTCCGGCGTCGCCGCCCTTCCTGTTCCGATCGCCCAGACCGGTTCATAGGCAATCGTCAAGTCTGCGGCCCGCTTCACGTCGATGCCGTAGAGCGCCGCACTCAGCTGGCGCGTGATGACCTCCTGAGTGCGCCCCAACTCATGCTCCTCGAGCGTTTCGCCCAGGGCCAGGATGACCTTGAGGCTGTTGCGGAACGCCGCTTGCACCTTTCGGTTGAGCTGTTCGTCGGTTTCGTTGAACAGCTGGCGCCGCTCGGAATGTCCAATCAGCAGGTAGTGGCACCAGCCCGCCAGCATCTTCGGCGAAATCTCACCGGTGAACGGCCCCTGATCCTCCCAGGAGGCGTTCTGCGCGCCGACCTCGATCGGGCATCCCCGAAGGACGTTCGCGATCTCCCAGAGCATCAGCGAGGGCGGCAGGACCACGAGGTCCTCGCGGTCCGCGAATGGCTCCAGGGCATGCCGTAGACGCAGGGAATACTCCAGGCCTTCCGGCACGGTGAAGTGCATCTTCCAGTTGCCGGCGATCAGCGGCCTACGCATGATCCTTGTCGCGCAGCACCGCGATCCCGGGCAAGATCTTCCCTTCCAGGAATTCGAGGGTGGCGCCGCCCCCNGTCGAGACGAAGGACATCCGCTCGGCCAGGTGCCGCTTCTGCAGGGCGGCCACCAGGTCGCCGCCACCNATGATGGTCTGCGCGTCGCTGCCGGCCAGGCCCTGTGCCAGCGCATCCGTGCCGTGGTCGAAGGGCGGGACTTCGTAGACGCCGAGGGGGCCATTCCAGACGACCGCCGCGGCGCCGTCGCAGGTCTGCAGGAAGCGCTCGACAGTCATGGGTCCGACGTCGAGAACCTTCATGTCGGCAGGGACGGCATCGACCGGCACGGTTTTCACGGGGACGCCGGGCCTGGCCTCAGGAGCAACCACGGCATCGAGCGGCAGCACGAGCGTCGCCCCCGAGCTCAGCAGCGAACGCGCCACCTCGAGCTGGTCGTCCTCGACCAGCGAGCGGCCCATCTCCAGGCCTTTCGCTTTCAGGAACGTACAGGCCATCGCGCCACCGATGCAGAGGCGATCGACGCGCCGAAGCAGGCTCCGCAGGACTCCGATCTTCGTCGAAATCTTCGAGCCACCGATGATGGCCACCAACGGATGCGGCGGATCGGTCATGATGCGCCCCAGTGTCGTGATCTCCCGCTCCATCAGGAGGCCGGCGACGGCCGGCAGGTACTGCGCGATCCCCACCGTCGAAGCATGAGCCCGGTGAGCGGTGCCGAAGGCGTCGTTGACATAGAGCTCGCCGAGGGCGGCCAGCTGTTTGGCAAAGACCGCGTCGTTTGTCGTCTCTCCGGGATGGAAGCGAACGTTCTCCAGCATCACGATCTCGCCGTCGCGCATCGCCATCACGGCGGACTGCACCGAGGGACCGACGCAGTCCTCCAGGTGGCGCACGGGGCGCCCCATCAACTCGCCGAGTCGCTGCGCGAGCGGCGTGGTCCGGTACGCATCATCGACCTGGCCGTCCGGGCGGCCGAGGTGGGTGATCAAGATCACGCGCGCACTGCGCTCGACCAGGTTCTGGATCGTCGGGAGCGCCTCCCGGATCCGGGTATCGTCGACGATGCGGCCGTTCTCGATCGGAACGTTGAAATCGACGCGGACCAGCACGCGCTTGCCCGCGACGTCGACGTCGCGAATCGTGGCTTTTTGGAGCGCGCCGCCCAGGCTGACGTCGGTAGTCAGTTCAGCCGGTCACCCATGAACACGGCGAGGTCGACGACCCGGCAGGAGTAGCCCCACTCGTTGTCGTACCAGGAAAAGACCTTGCCGTGACGGTCACCGACCACCATGGTGAGCGGGGCATCGACGATCGATGAGTTGGAGTTGCCCTTGAAGTCGCTGGAGACGAGTTCCTCCTCGGTGACCGCGAGGATGCCCTTGAGGTCGCTGGCGGCNGCCTCCCGCAGCGCCTCGTTGATGGTTTCGGCCGATACCGGATCGCGGGTCATGACGGCGAGGTCGACGAGCGAGACATTCGGCGTGGGCACCCGTAGGGAGATGCCGTGGAACTTGCCCTTGAGCTCGGGCATGACCAGCGCCATCGCTGTGGCGGCGCCGGTGCTTGTCGGAATCACCGAGAGCGCCGCGGCGCGTGCCCGCCGCAGGTCCTTGTGCGGCGCGTCGAGCAACCGCTGATCGCTCGTGTACGAATGCACGGTCGTCATCAAACCGGCTTCGATACCGAAGCTGTCGTGGAGCACCTTCGCCACCGGGGCCAGGCAGTTCGTCGTACACGACGCATTGCTGACCACATGGTGTTGCCGCGGATCGTAGCGCTCGCCGTTGACGCCGAGCACGATCGTGATGTCCTCGTTCTTGGCCGGTGCCGAGATGATCACTTTCCTGGCACCGCCCTTGTCNATATGGACTTTCGCCTTGGTCGCGTCGGTGAAGAGGCCCGTCGATTCGATCACGATGTCGATTCCAAGGTCCTTCCAGGGCAGGTTGCCGGGATCCCTCTCGGCAAANACCTTCACCCGCGCCCCGTCCACGGTCAGATGATCGCCGTCGGCTGCGACTGCACCGTCGAAGTTGCCGAGGATCGAGTCGTACTTGAGGAGGTGGGCCAGGGTCCCAGGATCCGTGATGTCGTTGACCGCGACGATCTCGAGGTCGCGCCGCCCCAGGGCGGCGCGGTAGACATTGCGCCCGATGCGGCCGAACCCGTTGATGCCAACCTTCAGCGGCATGCCTCTCCTCGCTACTGGGGGATGATCGCGGGAGTTCCCGCGCTCAATCTATTAGACCATTTCGATTCGCCAGCCCCACCAGCCGACGGAGGCGATTGGCGACTGCCGACTTGCTGATCTGGGCCACCTGGGCGAGTTCGCGCAGGCCGGCGCGCGGGTGCGCCAGGCGAAGCTCGGCCACCTCGCGCAGCGCGGGCGGCAGCGACAGCAGCCGATTGTCACGCGCCTTGAGCCGCCGGATCGCCTCGCGCTGCTGGAGCGCGGCGCGCAGCCGCTTGTCCATGTTCGCGGTCTCGCTGTTGGCTCGCCGGTTGGCCTGGCTGCGCATGTCACGCAGGATGCGGTCGTTCTCGAAACGCATCACCGCCCGGTTCGCGCCCATCAACCCGAGCATCCGCGAGATGGGCTCCGCGCCTTTCAAGTAATAGACCGTCCGGCCACGCCGCGTGGTGCGCTTGAGCGCGACGCCCGCTCGCGCCGCCCCGCTGCTCAGTAGGCTTGTAGCGCCCGTGGGTACGGCCATCTCCAGGTGATAGGCGTCGGCGGGGTTGCCCAGCACGCCACGCGCCAGGAAGGTCCCGCGCAGGATGGCCCGGGCACAGCACGCGTCCGCTGAGCCCCTGCCCGACGGCAGCGTGAGCCGTAGCCGGTAGCTCG
>JGI25382J43887_10000955_pt1 | contig 10997 bp, 7 predicted proteins | sample GraSoi013_1_40cm_3_FD_43887 | JGI IMG/M metagenome (IMG submission 43887) | reverse complement strand
AGATAGTCGTCGTGGGTGCGTGGGATCACCTTGGGAAGGCCCGTCGTCCCTCCCGAGAGCTGGAAGACGGCCACGTCGCTCGGCTGTGGGTGCGCTCGCGCAGTCGTCACCGCTCGCGTCGTCGCCGCGGCGCGCGTCGCGCCAGGCTCGGCGAGGAGATCGGCAAAGCGCGTCATGCCGGAACCGACGCGATCGCCGGCCACCCAGATCTCGCGGAGCGACGGCAGCCCGGCGCGCAGCTCCGCGGCCATCGCCACGTAGTCGAACCCGCGGAACGTGGACGGGAGGAACCACGCGCTGGCCTCGGTGAACGTGGCGAGATACCCGATCTCGGCGTGGCGATGGGCGGGCAGGCACGCGAGCGGGATCGCGCCGACCTTCAGGCACGCGAAGTAGGCGACGACGAACTCAAGGACGTTGGGAAGCTGGAAGACGACCCGCGCGCCGCCGACGATCTCGCGCTCGACCAGATGACGAGCGAGGCGATCGACCAGGCCGGCGAGCTGGCGATAGGTCAGCCGGCGCTCGCCCTCGACCACGGCGACGCGGTCGGCGTGGGCGGCGACAGAACGGTCGAACGCGGAGCCGAGGGTCTCGCCCGTCCAGTAGCCGCGAGCGCGATACCGCTCGGTGATGTCGGCGGGCCAGGGGACCATGCCCTCGAGTGGCGGTGTCATGGGGCCATAGCTTACTTCACGCTGGCATCGTCGTTGCGTGTGCTCTCGGAGGATGGTCCGCGTCGCGCTCCTCGTCCTGGCGCTCGCGTCGGCGCTCTCGTGCTCAGGCTGCGCGGCGATCGCGATTCCGCCCGCCGCCGTGGGCGCGGCCGCGGTCAGCGGAAGCGCCGGGGGCCTCGTCAGGGCGGGCACGGAGTACACGATGGCCGGCGCCGCCTACCGGACGTTCAGCAGCCCTGTGAAGGACGTGTACGAGGCCGTGCACGAAACGTTTCAAAAGCTGGAAATCACGCCGACCAACGAGTCGTTCGACGGCGCCGACGTGACGATCCACGGCGCGGCCATCGACCGAAAGTTCACTGTCAAGCTCGATCCGATCACGCCGGCGCTCACTCGCATGAAGCTCGTCGTCAGCCAGCACGGCATCGGCAAGGATCGGGCGACCGCCGGCGAGATCATCTCCCAGGTCGAGCAGAGGCTCCACCCACCGCCGTCAGCGAGCCCCCTGAACGACTAACGCGACCCCGCGAGGTTTGTCGAGATCGGCCCTCCCCGTGTACCATCGGGACTCGCCATGGCCCAGGATCTGCGTAGCTATCTCGATCTCCTCAAGCGCAAGCGTCCCGAAGAATTTCTGATNGTCTCGCGCGAGGTCGATCCGGCGTACGAGATCACCGCGCTGGTGGTGAAGCTCGAGAAAGAGGCGCGCAAGCGCCCCGTCCTGCTCTTCGAGAAGGTCCGCGGCACCTCGTTTCCCGTGCTCACGAATCTCCACGCCAGCCGGGCTCGGCTCGCGCTGGCGCTGAACGCCGCGCCCGACGCGCTGCTCACGACGTACCTCCGCGCGATGGAGAGGCCGATCGCACCTCGCNTCGTGAGGACGGGCGCGGTGAAGGACGTGGTGAGGACCGGCAAGGACGTGAACCTCCTCGACCTGCCGCAGATCATCCATCACGAGGGCGACGGCGGCGTGTTCCTGACCTCGGCGATCTCGTTTGCCAAGGACCCGACGGCCGACATCTGGAACTGCGCCTACAACCGTCTGATGCTGAAGGGCCGCGACACGACGTCGATCCATCTCACGCTCGGCAAGCACCTGTGGGAGTTCCACCGCCTGGCCGAGAAGCGCAACGAGCCGCTGCCGGTCGCCTTCGTCATCGGCGCCCATCCGGCGATCGCGCTGGGCGCGCTGGCCATCGGCTCTGTGGACGAGGACGAGCGCGGCATCATGGGCGGGCTCTTCGGCGAGCCGCTCGAATTGGTGAAGTGCGAGACGAGCGACGTGGTGGTGCCGGCCCANGCCGAGCTCGTGATCGAAGCCGAGATCCGGCCTCACGAGCGNGTGCCGGAAGGGCCGTTCGGCGAGTTCACNGGCTATAGCCTGGGCGAGCGCCAGCGCGAGGTGGTGAAGGTCACGGCGATCACCCATCGCCGGGACGCGATCTTCCAGGACATCTCGGTGGCGCACCTCGATCACATGCTGCTCTCGACGATTCCGATCGAGGCGAACCTCTACCGCGCGGTGNGGGCGATGGTGCCGTCGGTCAAGGCCGTGCGCGTGCCGGCGCCCTTCACCTGCTTCGTCTCGCTCGAGCAGCGCATCGCCGGTCAGGCCAAGAACGCGATCCTCGCCGTGCTGGGCGCCGACCTCTACATGAAGCGTGTCGTCGTCGTCGATCACGACGTGGACGTCTTCGACGACCGCCAGGTCAACTGGGCGATCGCCACGCGCTGCCAGCCCGATCGCGACATCACGGTGATCACGAACGCCCGTGGCTCCGACCTCGATCCTTCCACCAAGGAAGACGGCTACACGGCCAAGTGGGGCATCGACGCGACGGCCAAGCCGTCGCTCGGCGCGTACACGCCGCGCCACCGCGTGCCGCCCGCCGTCCTCGAGCGGCTCGATCTCAAGGACTACCTTCCGTAAGCGGCGTGGCTGACCCGGTCGTCGCGCGCTTCGAAGTCACGGCGCGCCGCCGGCCCGAGAAGGTGGCGCTCCGCTGGGACGGCGGCGCCCTCACCTATCGCCAGCTCGATCGGCGCGCCGGAGGATTCGCGCGGGCGCTCCATCACGGCGGCGTCCGGGCCGGCGACCGTGTCGCGCTCGTCATCGGCAACCGTGCGGAGTTCGTCGTCGCGCTGCTCGGCGCGCTCAAGCTCGGAGCCACCGTGGCCCCGCTGGATCCGCGGCTGATCGACGAGGAGCGCACGAGGATCATCGACGATCTGGCGCCGGCCGTCGTCGTGCACGACGTCGCCGCCGACGAGTGCGACTGGCCGTCTCCGAGCAGCGACGCGCCGGCGTTGATCCTGTACACGTCGGGCTCGACCGGCGCCCCGAAGGGCGCCGTGCTCTCGCAGCACGCCGTCGCCGCCGGCGTCGCGTCGTGGATCGATCCCGTCATGGCGCTCACCGCGGACGACGTGGTGCTGGCCGTCCTGCCGCTGTCCCATTCGTACGGGCTGAACGGCGCGCTGCTCGCGCCCCTCGTCACCGGCGCGACGGTCGGTCTCCTCGAGCGGTTCTCGCCCGAGGCCGTGCTCGGGTCGATCCGCGATCTCGGAGTCAGCGTCTTTCCCGGCGTGGCCACGATGTTCCGCCGGTTGCTCGACGCCGANGCCGGGCTCGGCGACCTGCGCCGGCTGCGCATCGCGTTGTCGGGAGCGGCGCCGTGTCCGTGGCCGCTCGCGTCCGAGTGGCGGGCGGCGACCGGTGTGCGAATCCTGCGCGGCTACGGCATGACCGAGCTGTTCCGGCCCATCTCGTACGTCGCCGGTGATCCCGAGGACCGGCCCGACGCCATCGGCCGTGCGGTCGCGGGTGTCGAGTTGAAGATCGTCGACGACGACGGAGCGGGGCTGGCCGCCGGCGAATGCGGCGAGCTGTTCATCCGATCACCCGCCGCGATGGACGAATATCTCGGCGCGCCCGACGAGACGCGCGCGGTGCTCGCCGCCGGCTGGTTCAGGACCGGGGACCTGGCCACCATCGATCCCGGCGGCTTCGTCCGGATTGACGGTCGCAAGCGCGAAAGGATCCTGCGAGGTGGTTACTCGATCTTTCCCCAGGAGGTCGAAGCGGTGTTAATGGCGCACCCGGCGGTGACCGAGGCGGCGGTGATCGGCGTCGGCCATCCCGAGCTCGGTGAGGAGGTCACGGCGTTCGTGGCGTTGCGCCATGGCGCCGACGTCGCCCCCGAGGTTCTCGTCGCCTGGTGTCGCGAGCGCCTGGCCAGCTTCAAGTATCCGCGCCTCGTCACGATCCTCGAGGCCCTGCCGAAGGCCGCGACAGGCAAGGTTCTCAAGTCGGCGCTGCGAACCTCCGGCTAGAACGTCAGTCGCGCGCCGCGACCGGGATGCGCCGCCACGGCGTCAGCGCGCCGGAGCCGAAGAACAGCGCGGTCCCCACGACCAGGTAGGCGAGATATCCGAACGCTTCGATCGTCGACGGCCGCGCGCGATATCCCACGAGGCCGTTGAGGAACGAGCCGACGATGCTCTCGTTGCTCAGCACGGCCGAGGTATCCCACAAGATGTCGGCCGGCGGCAGCGCGCCCAGCGCCTGCAGGCGGCCCAACCCCGTGCTGAACAACCCGGCGGCGAGGAAGAGGATGAGGATCGACGTCGCCGTGAAGAAGCGCGGCAGGCTCAGCCTGGCCCCACCGTGATAGACGGCCCAGCCCAGGGCGGCGGCCACCACGAGACCGAGCGCCGCGCCAATGGCGCTGTCCCAGCCGTGCGTCGATCCGACCTGCGTCATCAGGCCCCACAGGAAGAGGACGGTCTCGGCACCCTCGCGGAAGACTCCGGCAAAGGCGATGAGGCCAACCGCCCAGAGACGGCGGCTCGCCTCGGCGGCCTCGACGCGCTGCTCGACTTCGCCGCGCAGCACGCGAGCGTGCTGGCGCATCCACCAGCCGTGCCACGTGAGCAGGCCGACCGCCGCGAAGATGACGGCGGCCGCGATCACGTCGGGGCCGAGGTCGAGCAGGGGGCCCGACAGCACGGTGACGGCGATGCCCATGAGGACGCTGGCCAGGAAGCCGACCCACGCTCCGATCGTCACGTTGCGGAACTGGTCGTGGCGTCCGAGGCGATTGAGCGAGGCGTACACGAGGCCGAGGAGCAGCGCGGCCTCGAAGCCTTCGCGCGCGGTGATGAGGAAAGTGGCGCCCACGTTCGGATCCCTAGAGTTCTTAGGGTGACCTAACTCCAGGCATCTCGTCAACCTAAGAATTTCCGACACTCCNCGGCGGCAGGCTGGCCGCCGGGTGGCCGGGTCAGACCAGGGAGCGCACCGCGGCTGCGATGTCCTCCTGGGTCGGAATGGTCGCGCGCTCCAGCGCGTCGTTGTAGGGCATGGGCACGTGACGGGCGCCGACGCGCACGATGGGCGCGTCGAGCCAGTCGAGCGCCTTCTCGCTGACGAGCGCCGCGACCTCGGCGCCGAAGCCGCCGCGCTTGACCGCTTCGTGGACGACCACGAGGCGCCCCGTCTTCTCCACCGACGACAGGATCGTCGCCTCGTCGAGGGGGGCAAGCGTCCGCGGGTCGATGACCTCGACGCTGATCCCGTCCCCGGCCAGCTCCTCGGCGGCGGCCAGCGCGCGCTGGACCATCACCTGGGTGGCGATGACGGTGACGTCGGTGCCGGCGCGCTTGACGTCGGCCTTGCCGAGCGGGATCGCGTACGAGGCCTCGGGCACCGGGCCCTTCTGAGCGTAGAGGACCTTGTGCTCGAGGAAGATCACGGGGTTGTCGTCGCGGATGGCTGACGTCAGCAGGCCTTTGGCGTCGGCAGGCGTCGACGGCGCGACGACCACGAGCCCGGGAACGTGAATGAACCACGCTTCCAGGCTCTGGGAATGCTGAGCGGCGAGGCGGATGCCGCCGCCCTGCGGGCCGCGGATCACGAGCGGCACGGTCGGGGTGCCGCCCAGCATGTAGCGGAACTTCGCCGCCTGGTTCACGATCTGGTCCATCGTCATCGCGACGAAGTCGAAGATCTGGAGCTCGACGATGGGGCGGAGCCCGCTCACCGCGGCGCCCACGCCCATGCCCACGAAGGTCGGCTCCGAGATCGGCGTGTCGCGCACGCGCTCCTCGCCGAACGCCTCGCGCAGGCCGCGTGTCGCTCCGAAGATCCCGCCGATCAATCCCACGTCCTCGCCCATCACGAACACGCGGGGATCCCTCGCCATCTCTCCGTGCATCGCCTCGTTCAGGGCCTGCACGAAGGTGATCTCGCGCGTTCCCGCCGCGGGACGGGCGGGCTCGCTCACCTCGATGTGGGGCGCGTACACCGACGATTCCATGACCTCGACCGTCGGCTCGGCGCTGGCCACGCCGAAGGCGACCCCTCCAGCTCGTGCTCGGCCTCGTTGCGGATCTGTTTGAGCCGGTCGGCCGCGACCAGCTTCTCGTCGATGAGGCGCATCTCGAACCGCGCGAGGGGATCGCGCCGCTGCCACTCGAGCTCCTCGTCCTTCGTCCGATAGCCGGGCAGGTTCGCGCGCATGCTGTGGTCGCCCCAGCGGTAGGTCACCGCTTCCAGCAGCGTCGGCCCCTTGCCGCTGCGGGCCCGTGCGACNGCGTGCCGCATGGCCTGGTACACCTCGAGCACGTCGTTGCCGTCGACGCGGACCCCCGGGAAGCCGTANGCCCCCGAGCGGGCGGCGATGCCCTCGCCGGCCGTCGTCCGCTTGGACGACGTCGAGAGCGCGTAGTGGTTGTTCTCGCACAGGAACACGACGGGCAGATTCCAGATGGCCGCCAGGTTCATCGACTCGTGGACCGTGCCCTGATTGGCGCCGCCGTCGCCGAAGAAGATCGTGACCACGACGTCGCTCTTGCGCAGGCGCGCGGCCAGCGCGGCGCCCGTGCCGATGGGCAGGCCGGCGGCCACGATCCCGTTACAGCCGAGGATGTTGAGATCGAGCGCCGCGATGTGCATCGAGCCGCCCAGGCCACGGCAGTAGCCGGTCTCGCGTCCCATCAGCTCCGCCATCATCCGGTCGATGCGCGCGCCCTTGGCGATGCAGTGGCCATGGCCGCGATGGTTGCCGACGATGGCGTCCTGCTCGCTCAGCGCCGCGCACGCCCCGGTAGCGACCGCCTCCTGACCGACGTAGGAATGCGCGGTGCCTTTGACGAGGCCGGCCTGGAACAGCTCCGTCGTCTTCTCGTCGAAGCGGCGGATCCGCACCATGGTCCGGTAGAGATGCTCGAGGAGTTGGGATGTCGGCTTCATCGACGTCACCTCTCGGGCGATGTGGAGGCCGATGCTATCATGCCGGCCGATGAAGCCGAGGGTCGGCATGGTGACGATCGGCCAGGCTCCGCGAGTCGACGTCGTCCCGGCGATGGCCGACGTGCTGGGCCCCGACGTCGAGATCATCGAGCGCGGCGCCCTCGACGGCCTGGGCGGTGACGAGATTGCGCAGCTGGCGCCGGAGTCCGACGACGAGGTGCTGGTGACGCGCCTGACCGACGGCTCGTCGGTCTTCGTCGGCAAGCGCAGCGTCACGCCCCGAGTCCAGCGGATGATCGCCGAGCTCGACGCGCTCGGCGTGAGCATGACCGTGGTCCTGTGCACGGGGCACTTCAGCGGTCTGCGGGCCCGCCGCCCGCTCGTCGAGCCCGACAAGATCCTGCTCGGCGTGCTGCGCGGGGTCAGCTTCGAGGGACGGCTGGGCGTGCTGACGCCGTCGGAGCGCCACGTCGAGCCGACGACTCGACGCTGGCGCGAGCACGGCTTCGATCCCGTCGTCGTCGCGGCGTCGCCCTACCGTCACGCCGCTCCCATCTCCGTCGTGGCGGATCGCCTGCGCGCGGGCGGAGTCGGCTTCGTCGTCCTCGACTGCATCGGCTTTCAACGATCGCAGCGCGACGCGTTGCAGGCCGCGCTCGACGTTCCGGTGATCGTCGCCAATCTGCTCGTGGCCCGCGTCGTCGCCGAGCTGCTCTCGACCTAGACCCGCGCGCCGTGCCCGGCGATGTCGCCGATGACCCGGACGCGTGTCCGCAGCGAGTTTCCGGGCAGGTAGGCAATCGGGATGTCCTCCACCTCGACCACCGTCAACGTGGCCGGATCGGCCCCCGCGCTCACCGCCTTGGCCTCGGCGAGTCGGCGAGCCTCGGCGATCGCCTCCTCGCGGCTCCGGTTCTGGAAGATCTGATCGACCTCGCCCGACACCTGGGCGATGGCGGCGCCAACGGCGTTGGCCACCGCGCGGTGGGGGACGTGGACCACCTCGGAAACACCGTCGATCGCGGCCGGAACGAGAAAGGACCCGCCGCCCACGGCGACGAGCGGAACCGCGCGCGCGTCCGTCTTCATGCGGTCGACGCCCTCCTCGATCGTCGCGTGGATCGAGGCCAGGGCGCGCTTCACGAGATCGGCCGGCACGTCGGCCACGCGCGTGCGGTCGCCGAGGTCGACGAGGCCGGCGGCGACGGCGACGTCGGTCGCGGTGAGCTCGGCGCCGCCGAAGACGCGCGCCCGCTCGGTGAGCTGATAGCCGACGCTCAGTGGTCCGACGGCCAGCGGGTTGGTGCTCACGTGACTGCCGCCGCCGAGCCCGAGCGAGAGCAGGTCGGGCATCCGGAACAGCGTGCGCACGCCGCCCACCTCCACGGCGTTGTTGGCCTCGCGCGGGAACCCCTGGCGCAGGCAGCCGATGTCGGTGGTGGTCCCGCCCACGTCGATCACGATCGCGTCCGACAGCCGTGAGAGAAAGGCGGCGCCGCGCATGCTGTTGGTCGGCCCGGAGGCGAAGGAGTAGACCGGGTAGCGTTGAGCGAGCGAGGCCAGCATCACGGTGCCGTCGTTCTGCGTGAGATAGAGCGGCGCGGCGACGCCGCTCCGTTCGAGCGCTTCCACGAACGCGCCGACCGTCCGCTCGGCGAGATCGGCGAGCGCGGCGTTCAGCAGCGCGACGTTCTCGCGCTCGAGCAGGCCGATGCGGCCGAGGTGGTGCGAGAGCGTCACGGTCACTCCGGGGCACTCGTCGCGCAGGATGGCCGCGGCCTCGTCCTCGCAGGAGGCGTTGAGCGGCGAGAACACCGAGGCGATGGCCACCGAGCGGAGGCCGAGCTCNCGGATGCGCCGGGCCGCCCGCCGCATGCCATGAGTGTCGAAGGGAACGATCGGCCGGCCATCGTATTCGTGGCCGCCCTCGAGCATGAAGATCTCGCCGCGCACGATGGCGGCGAGGTCGTCGGGCCAGTCGATGAAGGGCTCGAGCGAGGCGCTGGCCGGCAGCCCGATCCGGATCGCCGCCACCGGCACGAGGCCCTTCCGCTGAACCACGGCGTTGGTGAAGTGCGTGGTGCCGATCATCACGGCGTGGACGGGCTGCCCACCAACGGCCTTCAGGAGGAGGTCGAGGGCCCGGGTGATGCCGGTCGTCACGTCACCCGTCGTCGGGGTCTTCACGGCGTGGACGACGCGGTCACCCTCGAGCAGCACGGCGTCGGTGTTGGTCCCGCCAACGTCGATGCCGACCCGTCTCACGCCGCGAACACCGAGACGAAGTCGAGGTCGTAGCCGAACGCGCGCGGGCCGACGTGCTCGAGCCCCTTCGGCGTGAGCAAGATCGGCGGGGCGGGAAGCGCGATGACCTTCACACGCTGGCCGTAGCGGATCACCTCCGTGCCCACGGCCTCACCGCTGATCGCGTCCATCACGCAGATCAGGTCCGGCGTCATCACGCGGGGCTCGCCGTCCAGCCAGCCGACCGCGAACTCGTTCTGGAACGCGAGCTCGAACCGCTGGCCTTTGCAGTCGTCCAGGCCTTCCAGCGTGGCCNGACCCCGAAGGAACCCTTCNGTCGTCCGGCGCGCGACGTCGTGCACCTTGCCGGCGAAGATCAGGCAGCCGTGCTCGGCCTCCAGGACGGCGTCGACGGGATCGCGATGCGCCCGACGGGCGGCCTGGACGACCTCGCCGAGGCGGATCGCCTTGGTCGTCGTCCTGAGAATGGCGCACTCCTTCACTTCCTTGCCGGTGCGCGGGGCCTTGCACGTCCCGGCGATGGAGCCGACGGCCACGCAGGCCGTGCGCGAGAGCCGTTCCATCCACTTCCACGTCGCCGCCCGCGGCACCACCACGCCGTTGTCGCGCACGTCGGCGAGCGTCAGCGGCCAGGGCCGGAGGTCGTGGATCGCGAACGACGTCATCTGGGCCTCGGGGAACGCGCGTCCCATCGCGTCGGCATCCACCACGGGCTTGCCGAGCAGGGCGGCGGCCATGAATGGCTGGATGGCGTTGCCGCCGCCGATCTCGACCGACATCACGGCCCGGAACGTNCGGCCGAGATACTCCTCCATCATCGTGACGGCGCGGGCGATGGTCTGAGGGTCGGTGAGCCGCTCCTGTCCGACGAGGGGCGCACCCATGTTCGACACGACNGCGACGAGATCGTCGTCGGCGAGATCGTCCGGATCGAGCAGGTCGACGACGGTGCCGGCACGGTACAGCTTCCGCATGTTGAGGAGGCCGTAATAGGGACTGCCGCCGCCGCCCGTGCCGAGGATCCAGGCGCCGATCGCGAGCGATTCGATCTCGGCCGCGGACACGGGACGGCGCGCCACGAGGCCGCAGCCTACCACGGCGGGCGCTTGACCGGCTGGCGACCGCAGCGTACGGTGCCCGGCGCATGGACATCACGATCCGCCGCGCCGGCCCTGCCGACGAGGCGGTGTGTGCGCGCCTCGTCTACGACGCGTTCAAGGACGTCTCGGAACGTCACGGCTTCACGTCGGGCTTTGCGACGGTGGAGGTGGCCAGGCGCGTCGTCCGCGTGTTCCTCGGCCTCGACGCGATGTGGAGCGGCGCCGCCGAGGTGGACGGCCGCGTCGTGGGCAGCATCTTNTACGACGAGGGGGACCCGATTCACGGNGTGGCTCTCGTCAGCGTCGATCCCGGGACGCAGCGTCNCGGCATCGGGCGTCGGCTGATGGAAGCCGCGCTGGCGCGCGCGNCGAACGCCGCCGGCGTGCGACTGATCCAGGAGGCCTTCAACGTCCACGCGCTGGGACTCTACACGTCGCTCGGCTTCGAGGTGAAAGCGCCCCTGGCCCGCATCGTGGGTCATCCCGGGCCCGTGCCGCCGGGAGTCGCGGTCAGGACGATATGCCGCGAGGACGTCGACGAGTGCGATCGGCTCTACGTCCGGGTGCAGGGATGGAGCCGCCGTGTCGACCNGCGCGACGCGCTCGGTGACTTCACCGGGTATGCCGCGCTCCGCGACGGCAGGATCGTGGCGTGCACGTACGTCCTGTACGCCGGCGTGGTGGCGTGGGCGGTGGCCGAGA